>Ga0302157_10001049_pt1 | contig 34597 bp, 34 predicted proteins | sample I_Bog_N3_3_FD_193502 | JGI IMG/M metagenome (GOLD analysis project Ga0302157, IMG submission 193502) | Peat permafrost microbial communities from Stordalen Mire near Abisko, Sweden - I_Bog_N3_3 | ecosystem: Environmental > Terrestrial > Soil > Wetlands > Peat | place: Sweden: Abisko, Stordalen...
TACGCGGCGGCATGGTATAAGAAAACAGAATTCACATTCTCAGACGCGATCGGCGCAGTGCGCCTCGTTCTGTGGAGCGATGATCTTTATCGACACTGCCCGTCAAACCCGGAAATGCATAAAATACCTCCCAGCCGTCTGTTCCGAATGGCTCAGGCCCTTTGCTTCGCCGCATAATGTACAAAGTCGAGCTTAGCGTCAGTTATTGCGGTGCAGCGTCATTTCCGCAGTTGGGGGTAGAGCCGACATGCGAGGCAGGCGACCAGACTTCTCAGTTTGACCCGCTCCGGACGTTCGGTCGCGTCGGCCATTTTCACGAAGGGTCCTGACTTTGCCGGTCTGTTCGGATGCGTGGCCGAGTGGACCTGCCTGTTTCGACGCCCAGCGGCACAATTGATTGATTTGAGGGTGGTCCCAGTTTGGGTTAGGCTGGTCGGATGACGACGACCGTTGCACACATTGCCGCTGTGGTGGCTGGTTTGGCGATAGTCGCCACAGCCTTCACGGTCAGCCGCAAAGGGCTGTTCCCGGGCTTGGCCGCCGCTGTCGTGCTTGCCGTCACCGCGGCCCTGCTCATCGCGGCAGCCCGCGGGTATGGTTGACGCCGGCCCCAAGCGCAGGCCGCCCCAGTGGCGGCCTCTTTCATCTCGAATACTTGTTGGCGAAACTGCCGATCCGGGATGTCCGCAGTTCGTTCGCTCACGGGAGTAAACCGGATGTCGCCCGAAAGCCCAATTCGGTAGCGATTGCTGTTTGAAAACTCGAAAAGTCCCCATGAGCGCCGGTATCAACTTTGGCGTAGTGCGGAAACCAACGCAGCTCAGCCGCGTTATCGTGCCATCACACTCCGTTAAGAGGTTGGCCATGAAAAGATCAGCAATTGTTTTCGCTACCGTTGGCGCGTTGGTTCTGACGGGAGTTGCTTCAACCCGGCCCGCCGAGGCCCGGCGTGGCTTTGGACCGGGCCTTGCCGGCGGACTGATTGCGGGTGCTCTCATCGCCGGCGCCGCCTCATCCGCGTATGCTTGGGCGCCCGGAGATCCCGGGCCCGTGTACGGTTATGGCGGATATGAGGGTGGACCCGGCTATTACGGCGGGCCCGGCTATTACCGTGGCCCCGCGCCCTACGGCTATTACGGTGGCGGTGGCTACGACCAGTCTCAGCACGGCGGGCAGCCTTATTACGGGCGTTGAATCCCAGCACCGCGCGCAAGTCCTGGGTCCCTCGTAACCGGGTGCAACTTGAGGATAGAGACTGCCGCAAATGAAAACGGGGCCGTAAAGGCCCCGTCGAAGTCAGAAGCGTTCCGCGATCTTACTTGATCTTGGACTCGCGGAATTCGACGTGCTTGCGCGCGACCGGATCGTACTTCTTCTTGACCAGCTTGTCGGTCATGGTGCGCGAATTCTTCTTGGCGACGTAGTAGAAGCCCGTATCCGCCGAGGAAACGAGCTTGACCTTGATGGTGACCGCTTTGGCCATGTGCAAAACCCTTGATGTCTGGAATCGGTGTTGGAATCGGACGCCGGCCCAGCAGGGGGCGTATTCGCCGCGCAACCTAGCCTCGATCCGCCCAAAGTCAAGGTTTTGAGGGCAAAAACCGGCGCGATTCCGGGCGATTAACCCTCGAGGAAGCGGTTTTTCGGCCGCGACAGGCCCGGATTCTGCCATTCTTCCATTGGTCAACCATGGCGCCCGGCGCGGCGGCGCTTCAGCGCCAAGGCAAGCCGTGCTAGCAAATGGCCCGCTGGGGATACCGTCATTGACGCAGCACGCGGGGCGCTTCGCTATGGACCCAATCAGACGCAGCATCCTGGCAACCGGCGCCGCGGCGACGGCGGTAGCTGCCGCTGGCGGTCAGCTATTTGCCCAAGCGGCCGGGCAGGGAGGAGCTGCCATGGGCAGTTACGAAAACGGCTCCGTTCACATCCACTTCGAGGAGGCCGGTTCCGGCTTCCCGCTATTGGTGATCGCGGGCGGCGGACTGAACTCGACGATCTCGAGCCTGACCAGGAACTCCCCCTTCAACCCGATGGAGGAGTTCAAGGCGGAGTACCATTGCATCGCTTCCGACCTGCGCAATGCCAATGGCGGCCAGTCCTCCGGCCCGCTTGAGGTCGACCGGCCGTGGGACGCCTACACCGACGACCATCTCGGCCTGATGGACCATCTGGGCATCGACAAATTCGCCGTGCTCGGATTCTGCATCGGCGGGCCGTTGATCTGGAACCTGCTGCGGCGGGCGCCCAACCGGATCGTCGCGGCCGTGCTGGCGCAGCCCAGCGGGTCGCGTCCAGAGCTGCGCGATCTCTTCTACGAGAACAATATGAAAGGCTGGGGACCGGAGCTGGTCGCCCGGCGGCCCGACCTCACGATGGAGATCGTCGAAAAATTCCTCACCCGGATGTACCGCACCAATCCCGATTTCGTCTTTACGGTGACCCGCGATTTCGTGCGCCAGTGCCAAACGCCGGTCCTGATCCTGCCCGACGACATCCCGGCGCATCCCTATGCCGTGGCCATGGAGGCCGCGATGCTGGCGCCGAAGGCCGAAGTCAGCATGTTCCCCTGGAAGGAGCCGAAGGAGCGCATCCCGCTGGCGGTGCGGCAGATCCATTCCTTCCTCCGCGCGCATCTTCTCGCGTAGTGGATATTCACGACATCGCTAGTCCTCGAAGAAGCGGTTTTTCGGACGCGGCAGGCCTAGATTCTCCCGCAACGTCTTTCCCTCATACTCCCGCCGGAAGATCCCGCGCTTCTGCAGTTCCGGCACCACCTTGTCGACGAAGTCGTCGAGGCCGGCGGGCAGGAACGGGAACAAGATATTGAAACCGTCGCAGCCGTAGCCGGTCAGCCATTCCTCCATCTGGTCGGCGATGACAGCCGGCGTGCCGACGAATGACAGCCCGCCATAGCCGCCGACCCGCTGCGCCAGCTGGCGCACTGTGAGCTTGTCGCGGGCGGCGACGTCGACCAGCCGCTGCCGGCCGCTCTTGGAGGCATTGGTTTCGGGGATCGGCGGCAGCTGGCCGTCGGGATCGAAGCCGGAGGCGTCGGTGCCCAGTATCACCGACAGCGAGGCAATCGCGCTGTCGTAATGCACCTTGCTGTCGAGCAGCGCGCGCTTCTCCTTCGCTTCCTCGACACTGTCGCCGACCACGACGAACGCGCCCGGCAGGATTTTCAGGTGGTCGCGGTCGCGGCCGAGCTTGTCCATGCGGCCCTTGATGTCGGCATAGAGCTTTTGTCCGTCGCTGAGGCTGCCGCCGCCGGTGAACACGGCTTCCGCAGTCTCCGCCGCCAGTTGCTTGCCGTCCTCCGACGCGCCCGCCTGCACGATCACGGGCCAGCCCTGCACCGGGCGGGCGATGTTGAGCGGCCCGCGCACGGACAGGTATTTTCCCTTGTGGTTGAGCACGTGCATCTTTTCGGGATCGAAATAGAGGCCGCTCTCGACGTCCCTGACGAAGGCGTCGTCGGCGAAGGAATCCCACAGGCCCGTCACCACGTCGTAGAACTCGCGGGCGCGCTTGTAGCGCTCGGCGTGCTCCATGTGGTCGTCGAGCCCGAAATTCAGCGCCGCGTCCGGATTGGACGTGGTGACGATGTTCCACCCCGCACGCCCGCCGGAGATGTGATCGAGTGACGCGAAGCGGCGGGCGACGTGGTAGGGCTCGTCGAAGGTGGTCGAACCGGTGGCGATCAGGCCGATATGCTCGGTGGCGCCCGCCAGCGCTGACAACAGCGTGAACGGCTCGAACGAGGTCACGGTATGGCTGCGCTTCAGCGCTGATATCGGCATGTTCAGCACGGCCAGATGGTCGGCCATGAAGAAGGCGTCGAATTTCCCGGCTTCCAGTTTCTGGATCAGCCGCCGGATGTGCGCAAAATTGAAATTGGCGTCCGGCCACGCCCCGGGATAGCGCCACGCCCCGGTATGAATGCTGACCGGCCGCATGAACGCGCCGAGCCTGAGTTGCCGTTTTGCCATTGCCTCATTTCCGTATTGTTGTTGTGGGGAAAGAGATAGGCATGACGTGAAGCGACGCCATCGGGAGGTACGCAGAAGATTATTTTGTTTTTCTGCCAGCGCTCAAAACAGTCGTCATTCCGGGGCGCGCGCCAGCGCGAACCCGGAATCTCGAGATTCCGGGTTCGATGCTTCGCATCGCCCCGGAATGACGGGAGAGGGATGGCGAGCGCCTACGCGCCCAGCACGTCCTTCTGCATCTTGCCGCCGTAGAAATGGAAGAACGGCACCGGCGCGTCATGGCTCAGCGGTCCCGTCGCGAGGCGCTTTTCGAGTTCGTTCAGGACATTCCTGGTCATGGGATGCAGGTCGGCCAGCGGTTTCGAGCCGATCTCGACCCAGACCAGTTCGACCAGTTCGGCGTCGGCGTGGATCACGCCTTCGACGCGGTGGGCGATGGCGGAAGCGTCCGCGGTGAAGAACCTTGTGTCGAAACGGCGGACGCGGCCGGGCGGGGTGATCGCGCGCGCGATCAGGAACAGTCCGGACGGGTCGGGCAGCAGGCCCGCCTCGGAAAACGGCTTCCAGGGGCCTTCGAGCGATGGCGCAGCACCTTTGCCCTTGCGGCCGAGACACAGCCCGGTTTCCTCGCAGGCCTCGCGGATCGCCGCGATGGTGAGCGCGCGGGCGCGCGAGGCGGTGATCTTCGGACTGCCCTTCAGCAGGTTATGCTCGAGCGCTTTCGGCATCGGGGCCGCCACCGGAACGCGGTTGTCGGTCTTGTCGACCCGGCCGCCGGGAAAGACGAATTTGCCGGGCATGAACACGACGTTGTCGTGGCGCTTGCCGACCAGGACTTTCGGGATGGCGACGGTGCGATCGACCAGGATCAGCGTGGCGGCGTCGACCGGGCGGCGGTAGGGATGGTGGTCGGCTTCCTTCTCGGTCTTTTCCTTGCTCTCGGTCTCGGTCATTTCGTTCCCGCTGCCCCAATCTCGTTTCTTGTCGTTGCAATTATCAGATCATTCCGTCGGATTTTGCTCGTCGAATCCATGCATGCGCAACGCCCATTGCATTCCGACCACGGCGCCCTTGACCGGTTGCAACAGCGCCAGTGAGGCGAACAACGTCAGCGGCAGATAGATCGCCAATTGCAGCGCGACGGGCGGCGAATAATTGGTTTCGATCAGCAGGATCAGCGGCACCAGGATGTGGCCGACGATGACGATGACGAGATAGGCCGGCAGGTCGTCGGCGCGATGCGGCGTGAAATCCAGCCCGCAGGCGGAGCAGTGATCGTCCACCTTCAGGAAGGCGCGGAACAATTTACCCTCGCCGCAGCGCGGGCAACGGCCGCGAAAGCCGCGCTTCAGGGCGGTCCAGACGTCGCGCTTTTCGGCCGGCGCGGTTTCCCGGCTCCAGACGATCGGATGTGCGGTCACGGTTTCCATGACTTGCCTTTCTTCGATTTGCCGGGCTTGACCTTGCCGGCGTTGGCGTTGCCGGATTTGGCGTTGCCCGGTTTGCGATCCTTCTTGCGCGGGCTGCGGCCCGGTTGGGCTTTCGCCTTTGCCCTCCCGGCGTCGTTGGCGCCCGGGCGGCCGCGTCCGCGCGGCGCGGTCTGGCCTTCCGACAACAGCTCGAACCGCAGCGCACCGGCGACAGGTGCTGCTTCTACCAGACGAACGTCGACGACATCCCCCAGCCTGTGCATGGCACCGCTGCGTGAGCCGACCAGCGCGTGGCGGGTTTCGTCGTAGTTGAAATATTCGGTGCCCAGCGTGCGGATCGGAATCAGGCCATCGGCGCCGGTATCGCTCAATTTGACGAACAGGCCGGCGCGGGTGACGCCGGAAATGCGGCCCTGAAAACTGGCGCCGATGCGATCGGCGAGGAAATGCGCGATCAGGCGATCGGCGGTCTCCCGCTCGGCCTTCATGGCGCGGCGTTCGGTCACGGAAATTTGCGCGGCGACCTCGGTCAGCGTTTCCACGGTCTCGGTCTCGGGCAGGGCGCCTTCGCCGAGACCGAGCCCCCGGATCAGCGCGCGATGCACGATCAGGTCCGCGTATCGCCTGATCGGCGAAGTGAAATGCGCGTAGCGGCGCAGGTTGAGGCCAAAATGGCCGTAATTTTCCGCGGCGTATTCGGCCTGGGCCTGGCTGCGCAACACCACCTCGTTCACCAGCGGCTCGGAATCGTGGCCCCGAACCTGCGCCAGCACGCGATTGAACAGCGAAGGGCGCAGCGCGCCGCTTTTGGCGAACGGCAGGTCGAGGGTTTTGAGAAATTCCTGAAGATTGTGGACCTTCTCCAGGGTCGGTTCGTCGTGCACCCGGTAGATCAGCGGCAGCGACTTCTTTTCAAGCATCTCGGCCGCGGCGACGTTGGCCAGGATCATGAATTCTTCGATCAGTCTGTGCGCGTCCAACCGCTCCGGGACGACGACGCGATCCACGGTACCGTCGGGCTTCAGCAGGATCTTGCGTTCGGGAATGTCGAGATCGAGCGGATCGCGCTCGTCGCGCGCGCGCTTGACGACGGCATAGGCCTCGTAAAGCGGCTTCAGGATCGGATCGAGCAGGGGGCCCGTGGTGTCATCCGGCCGGCCATCGATCGCCGCCTGGGCCTGCGCGTAATTGAGCATGGCGGCCGAGCGCATCAGGATGCGGTGAAAGCTGTGCGAGCGCTTGCGGCCGTCATTGCCGATCACCATCCGCACCGCCAGCGCGCCGCGCGGCTCGCCCGGCACCAGCGAGCACAGGTCGTTGGAGATGCGCTCGGGCAGCATCGGCACCACGCGGTCCGGAAAATACACCGAATTGCCGCGCGTCAGCGCGTCGCGGTCGAGCGCCGAGCCCGGCCGCACATAGAAGGCGACGTCGGCGATCGCGACATCGACGATGAAGCCGCCCTTGTTGTTCGGATCGGGATCGGGCTGGGCATGGACCGCGTCGTCGTGGTCCTTGGCGTCGGGCGGATCGATGGTGACCAGCGGCACCTCGCGCCAGTCCTCGCGGCCCTTCAGCATGGCTGGCTGGGCTGCTTCGGCCTCGCGCAGCGCGGCCGGCGAAAACGCTTGCGGGATTTCGTGGGAATGAATGGCGATCAGGCTGACCGCCTTTTCGGATGCCAGCGAGCCCAGCCGTTCCTTGACCTTGCCGGAGGCCAGCCCAAAACCGCGCGAGCGCACGATGTCGACGCTGACGAGGTCGCCGTCCTCGGCGCCGTTGCTGTCGGCTTTGGCGATGTTGAGTTCGCGTCCGGCCTGCTTCTTGTCGACCGGGATCAGCCGGCCGCCGCCATCGGGCAGGCTGCGGAAGATGCCGAGCACGCGGGTTTTGGCGTGATCGACCACCTTGATGACGCGGCCGCGATAGACGGCGGCTTCGGGTTCTTCCAGTTTTTCGATTTTCAAAAGCGCGCGGTCGCCGACGCCTGCCGCAGTGCCCGGCTGCGGACGCCGCGGCACATGGATACGGATCTTCGGCGGCTCGCCGCTTTCCACCTCGTCCCATTCGGCCGGCGTGGCGATCAACTCGCCGTCGCTGTCGCGTCCGGTGATGTCGGCCATCACGGTGGCCGGCAGCGCCGCCGGCTCGCGGATCTTCTTGCCGCGTTTTTCGATGGTGCCTGCGTCGGCGAGTTCGCGCAGGATTCGCTTCAGCTCGGCGCGGTCGGCGTTCTTCAGGCCGAACTCGCGCGCTATCTCGCGGGTGCCGACTTCTCCGGGATGCGCGCGCACAAAGGCGACGATGGCGTCCCGCTGCGGAAAACCCCTGTCGCGCTGCTTTGACACGCTATCCGCTTGCCTTGCCGGCGCTCTTCTTCGCGACCGACTTGGCGGCCTTGGAAGGCGACGTCTTCGCCGTCACCGGCGCGCGCGCCTTGCTGACGGCATCCGACTTCGGCTTGGCCGCGGCTTTCTTGGCGACCGCCTTCTTGACCGGCTTCGCCGCCTTGGCATCGGCTGCCGGCTTGGCCGCCGCTTTCTTGGCAGGCGCCTTCTTCTTGCCGCGCGCCGGCTTGCCGCCGCCCTTGGCCACGCGCTCGTCGATCAATGCAACGGCTTCGGCGAGCGTGATGGTCTCGGGCGTCTTGTCGCTCGGGATCGTGGCGTTGACGCCGCCCGAGGTGACATAGGCGCCGTAACGGCCGCTCTTGACCGCGACGCCGCCGAGGGTGGGGTGATCGCCGAGCGGCTTGCCGGGATCGGCGCCGAAGCGGCGGCCGCTCGGGCCTTTTGCGATCTTCTCGGCGATCAGCGTGACGGCGCGGTTGAGCCCGATGTCGAACACCTCGTCGCCGGCCTCGAGGCTGGCATAGGTCTTCTCATGCTTGACGAACGGCCCGAAGCGGCCGAGGCCGGCGGTGATCGGCTCGCCGCTCTCGGGATGCTTGCCGATTTCGCGCGGCAGCGACAACAGCTTCAGGGCCAGATCGAGTTCGACGTCCGAAGGCGAGGTGTTTTTCGGGATGCCGGCGCGCTTCGGCTTTTCGCCTTCCGCGTAATCCTTCTGCTCGCCGAGCTGGATATAGGGGCCGAAGCGGCCCGCCTTGACCACGACGTCGAGGTCGGTCGCGGGATCCTTGCCGAGGATGCGGTCGGCGCTGGCTTCGCTGTCGGCCGCCAGCGGGCGGGTGTAGCGGCATTCCGGATAGTTGGAGCAGCCGACGAAGGCGCCGAATTTGCCGGCCTTGAGGTTGAGCTTGCCGGTCCCGCAGGTCGGGCACTGCCGGGGATCGCCGCCATCCTCGCGCGGCGCGTAGATGTGCGGCCCCAGCATGTCGTCGAGCGCGTCCAGCACCTGGGTGACGCGCAGGTCCTTGATCTCGTTGACGGCGCCGATGAAGTCGCCCCAGAAATCCTTCAGCACCTGCTGCCAGGAAATCTCGTTGTTGGAGATGCGGTCGAGCTGCTCCTCCAGCGCGGCGGTGAAGTCATATTCGACATAGCGGGCGAAGAAGTTCTCCAGGAACGCGACCACGACGCGGCCCTTGTCCTCGCCGTACAGCCGCTTCTTCTCGAGCCTGACGTAGCCGCGGTCCTTCAGCACCTGCAGGATCGAGGCGTAGGTCGAGGGCCGGCCGATGCCGAGCTCTTCCATCCGCTTGACCAGGGAGGCTTCCGAGAAACGCGGCGGCGGCTCGGTGAAATGCTGGGTGACGGCAAGGTTCTGGCGCTTCAGCGCTTCGCCCTCGCTCATGGCGGGCAGGCGGCGGGAATCCTCGTCATCGGCGTCGTCGTCGCGGCCTTCCTGGTAGAGCGCGAGGAAGCCGTCGAACTTGATCACCTGGCCGGTGGCGCGCAGTTCCAGCACGCGGGCGCCGGCCTTGGCGGAGATGTCGACGGTGGTGCGCTCCATCTCGGCCGATTCCATCTGGCTGGCGATGGTGCGGATCCAGATCAGTTCATAGAGCTTGGCCTGATCGGTATCGAGGCGGCCGCGCAGCTCGGCAGGCCGTCGCGACAGATCGGTCGGCCGGATCGCTTCATGCGCTTCCTGGGCGTTCTTGGCCTTGGTCTGGTACTGGCGCGGGGCGTCCGGCACATAGGCGTTGCCGTAATCCTCGCCGATCACCTTGCGCGCCTGGGTGATGGCGGAGCCGTCGATCTGCACGCCGTCGGTTCGCATATAGGTAATGAGACCGGTGGTCTCGCCGCCGATATCGATGCCCTCATAGAGCCGCTGCGCGATGCGCATGGTATGCGCCGGCGCAAAGCCGTGCTTGCGGCTGGCTTCCTGCTGCAACGTGGAGGTGGTGAACGGCGCCTGCGGATTGCGGCGCGCCGGTTTTGCCTCGACCGTGGTGACGCTGAAGTTGGCGGCTTCGATCGCCTTCTTGAGATCCTCGGCTTCCGCGCCGGTGCCGATGTCGAGCCTTTGAATCTTCTTGCCGTCGGCGCCGATCAGACGGGCTTCGAACGCCTCGCCGCGCGGCGTGGCCAGTGTGGCGACCAGCGACCAGTATTCGCGCGGTATGAATTTCTCGATTTCGAGTTCGCGGTCGCAGACCAGCCGCAGCGCCACCGACTGCACCCGGCCGGCCGAACGCGCGCCCGGCAATTTGCGCCACAACACCGGCGAAAGGGTGAAGCCGACCAGATAATCCAGCGCGCGGCGCGCCATATAGGCATCGACCAGCGCGCCATCGATCTGGCGCGGATGCTTCATCGCGTCCGTCACCGCCTGCTTGGTGATGGCGTTGAACACCACGCGCTCGATCTTGTGGTCCTTGATCGCGCGCTTTTCCTTCAACACCTCCAGCACGTGCCAGGAGATCGCTTCGCCCTCGCGATCAGGGTCGGTGGCGAGGATCAAACGGTCAGCGCCCTTCAGCGCCTTGGCGATATCGTTGAGCCGGCCGGCCGCTTTGGGGTCGATCTCCCAGATCATCTGGAAATTGGCGTCCGGATCGACCGATCCGTTCTTGGCCGGGAGGTCGCGGACATGGCCGAACGAGGCCAGAACCTCGTAATTGGTCCCCAAATATTTGTTGATCGTCTTGGCTTTCGCCGGCGACTCGACAATGACGATATCCATGTCATTCCAATGGTTTACGGGAAAAATAAAGGCCGGTTCCGCGAGACTCGCGTCGGCCGTTTCGCAGCGAACATGGGTGCAGCGAAGCCCCCTGTCAAATCGACAGATGTTGAAAGGGGCTCAAACGGCCTCCAAGTAATATCCGATAAGTTGTAAAATACATATCTTTAGTTGTGTTTCCAGAGGTGTGGGAGTCGCTCAGGCCGGCACGCGGCGCCGGCGCCTGACGTCCCGATTGGGCCTCACTTCGGTATCGCCGTCGCCGAGCACCCGGCCATCGCGCGCGCGCAGTTCGAGCTTGCGCACCGGCCGGCCCTTGCTGCGATCGACGAGCAGGGTGGAAAACTCGCCGCCGTCGCTGGAAAATTCCTCGCTCCATTGCCGCAGCGCGACCAGCACCGGAAAAACCCCGCGGCCCTTCGGCGTCAGCACATATTCCTGATAGGCGCTGCCGTCGGAGGCGGGCGCTGTCTTCAGGATGCCGCGCTCCACCAGCGCGCGCAGCCGCACCGTGAGGATGTTTTTTGCGCAGCCGAGGTTCTTCTGGAATTCGCTGAAGCGGCGAAGCCCCAGGAAGGCGTCGCGGATGATCAGGAGCGACCACCAGTCGCCGAGCGCTTCCAGCGATCGCGCGACCGGGCATTCGGCTTTTTCAAAACTCGTCCGTTTCACCATGGCGATCCCTCTTCAGATCGTGCCGCACGCCGATCACGGCGTTGTGTAGTTGCATTATGAAACCGAATGCCCTAGATGGCAATCAAGTTTAATAATGCAACCAGATAGCGGTTAACCCGCCAGGAGATCACCATGCGGCTCGCGAACAAGACGGCATTCATTACCGGCGGCAACAGCGGCATCGGGCTTGCCACCGCACGGCTGTTCGTGGCCGAGGGCGCGCGGGTCGCGATCACGGGACGCAATCGGGCGACGCTGGAGGCCGCGGCAACAGAACTCGGGCCTAACGCGCTGGCGATCGTCGCTGACGCCACCGACATCGCCGCCACCGAGAAGGCGATGAGGCAGGCCGCCGCCAGCCTCGGCAAGCTCGACATCCTGTTCGTCAATGCCGGCATCGCCGGCTTCACGCCAGTGGGCGGAACCACGCTCGAAGCCTTCGAATCGGTGATCCGGACCAACATCACCTCGGTGTTCTTCACCGTGCAGGCGGCGGTGCCGCATCTCAACGACGGCGCCTCGATCATCCTCAACGGCTCGGTCATCTCCGTGCTCGGCAATCCCGGCTGGGCCGCCTATGCCGCGAGCAAGGCGGGGGTGCGCGCGATGGCGCGGGTGATGGCCTCGGAACTGTCGCCGCGGGGCATCAGGGTCAATGTGGTCGCGCCGGGCGCCGCGCGGACGCCGATCTGGAACGCAGCGGCGCCGACCGCCGAAGCGTACGCGATGCTGGACAAGCGAATTTCGCGCAGCATTCCCCTGGGCCGGCTCGGCGAAGCCGACGAGGTCGCCAAGACGGTGCTGTTCCTCGCCTCCGACGATGCGTCGAATATTCAGGGCGCGGAAATCTTCGTCGATGGCGGATCAACGGGCTCGCCGGCCGGCGCGCCGATCTATCGCGGATGAGGGCGCAAATCACGAATGCATGAATCCGATCGGCACGATCGGTCGAAGATGTCATATCGCGGTTGTGCCGATCGGTTCCCTCGTCTGCCGGACGTATTTCAAGGCTTTGTGCGAGTTGCGTTGAACCTTCATTGGCCGTGCGCGGACCTCCTATATGGGCCGGGTTTTTTATCGCCACTGGAGCATTTGACATGCCGACCGTCATTCGTATCGCTGCACCCATTTCCGCGTCATTCGCTTCATCCGAGAAGTCGAGACATTCCGAAAAGTCGGGACATGGTGAGCTCGTTTCAATCGCCCTGTTTTCCGGAATTGGCCTCTTGGTATCGCTGGTCGCAATCCTCACGGGCGTTCAGGGCGTCTGGTACTGAATTTCGTCGGCTGCAATTTCCGATCAGCGACACCAGCCCGCCGCCGTCCTCGCGACGGCGGCGGGCGGTGTTCATCTCAGGCCGCGTGAAGGTTGGTTACCGCCTGCAAGGCGCTGGCCAGCGCTTTCTCGCGATATTCCGGTCCGATCTGGATGCCGTCGGCGGAAATGAATTCGGGGTTGGCGACGCCGATGAAGCCGAACACCCAGCGCAGATAGGTTTCGAGATGCTCGCCGACCGCCGCCGGCGTGCCGGGGCCGTAAAATCCGCCGCGCGAGATCGCGACAATGACGCGCTTGTTGCCGGCGAGGCCCTCCGGCCCCTGCGCGCCGTATTTAAATGTCTTGCCCGCCACGACGATGCGGTCGATCCAGGCCTTGAGCTGGCTCGGGATGGTGAAGTTGTACATCGGCGCGCCCAGCACCACGATGTCGGCGGCCAGAAACTCCTCCAGCACGGCGTGGCCGGCGGCGAGATCCGGCTGCAGGGCGGCATCGGGCGCCGCTCCTTGCGCCGCCGCGAGATGCGAGCCCGACAAATGCGCCAGCGGCGTCGACGTCAAGTCGCGATAGACGATGTCCAGGCCCGGCGTCGCCTGGCGCAGCCGCTCGACGATGGCGGCGGAAACCTGCCGGCTGACGGAGTGGGGGCCCAGCACGCTGGAATCGATATGCAGAAGTTTCATGGTCGTTATCCTTGGTATATGTTTGTAACTGAGACTATATGAGTGACTGTCTGCAAACCCCGCAAGAACGCACATTTTTGAAACCCGGGCACACCGTTGAAACCTGAGCACACCGCTGTGACTGTCCTGCCGCCCAACGCCCATCTCGACAGCGACTGCCGCGGCGTCGCCTCGGTGCTGGCGCGGGTCGGCGATAAATGGAGCGTGTTCGTCATCATGCTGCTCGGCGGCGGCCCGCGCCGCTTCAACGAGATCAAGCGCATGGTGGGTGGCATCTCGCAGCGGATGCTGACCCTGACCTTGCGCGGACTGGAGCGGGACGGCCTCGTCACCCGCACCGTGTTCCCGACCATTCCGCCGCGCGTCGACTACGAACTGACCGATCTCGGACGCGGGCTGTGGCAGCCGGTGGAAGCCCTGGGGCAATGGGCGAGGGATCACCAGCCCGAGATCGAGGACGCCCGCGCGCGGTTCGACCGGCGCAACGCGGCCGGTTGACGGCCAGCCATTCAGATCATCAACACCATGCCGCCGCCGTGACGCTCCAGACGTCCGGCGAGTTCCAGCTCGAGCAGCACCGTGCGCACGATCGTCGGCGAGGTGCCGGCCATCCGGATCAGATCGTCGAGCAGGACGGGCGTTGGTCCGAGCAGGCCGATAATGCGCGCGCGATCGTTCGCCTCGGGTTCGCCAGCGATCGGTTCGTCGTCGGACTCGCGCAAGGCGAGCGGCCGGCCCATGATCGGTTCGACCGCGTCGATGACGTCGGATGCTTCGGTGGTCAGCGTCGCGCCCTGCTTGATCAGGTCATTGGTGCCGGCGGCGCGGGGATCGAGCGGCGAGCCCGGCACCGCGAATACCTCGCGGCCCTGTTCGGCGGCGATCCGGGCCGTGATCAGCGAGCCCGAACGCAGCGCTGCCTCCACCACCACGACGCCGAGCGAAACGCCCGAGATCAGCCGGTTGCGCCGGGGAAAATCGCGGGCGCGCGGCACGTGCCCGAGCGGCATTTCGGAGATCGCCGCACCGCCGGCCTCGATGATCTGGGCCAGCAACCCTTCGTGCTCGGGCGGATAGATCCGGTCATGGCCGCCGGCCAGCACCGCGACCGTGCCGCTGGAAAGGCTGGCGCGATGCGCCGCCTGGTCGATGCCGCGCGCCAGTCCCGAGGCGATGACAAAACCGGCTTCGCCGAGATCGCGCGACAGCGAGCCCGCAAATTTCAGCCCGGCGGCGGAGGCGTTGCGCGAACCGACCACGGCGATCACCGGCCGCATCAGGACGTCGCGCACCCCGCGCACGCCGAGCAGCGGCGGCGCATCGTCGAGGGTGGCGAGCCGCGGCGGATAGCCGTCCTCGTCGGGCGCGACCAGATGGATGCCGAGCCGTTCGCCGGCGGCGAGTTCGGCGCGCGCATCCTCCTCGCTGCAGATCCGTCCCGGCCGCGCCGCACCGCCGCGCCGCGCCAGATCGGGCAGTCGCTCCAGCGCGGTGCGCGCGCTGCCGAAATGACGGAGCAGCGAACGAAAGGTGCGCGGCCCGACGTTGTCGGACCGGATCAGGCGCAGCCAGTCGATGCGCTGGCTGTCGGTGAGGTTGGCCGTGTCGGGCGTTTTGCTGTCCATGCGCGGCAGTGTGGATCAACTGGAGAGTGCGGGGAAGGGGGCTTGCCCGCCGGAAGACGATCGATTGGGTTCGACCCGACTTGCTCCATTGCAGCGCGCTCCGTAAAAGCGGGTCCGTCTTTCCCGGGGAATAGTGCCAATGATCTCGCTCGCCGACCTCCAGCGCCGCATCGCTTCCGGCGAACTTTCGGCTGATGCGGCGCTCGCCCGGTCGGTCGAGGCGATCGACGCCCGCGACAAGGCCATCGGCGCGTTCGTCCATCGCGCAGAGAACGTGCGGGCCGCTGACACCGGCCCGTTGCGCGGCATTGCGGTCGGCGTCAAGGACATCATCGATACGGCCGATATGCCGACCGAGATGGGTTCGAAGATCTACCAAGGCTGGCGGCCGCGCGCGGATGCTTCCGTGGTCATGCTGTTGAAGCAGGCGGGCGCCACCGTCGTCGGCAAGACCGCGACGACGGCGTTCGCCTCGCGCGATCCGGCGGCGACGGTCAATCCGCGTAATTCAGCGCATACGCCGGGCGGGTCGTCGTCGGGTTCGGCGGCGGCGGTGGCGGCCGGGATGATTCCGCTGGCGCTGGGAACCCAGACCGCCGGCTCGGTGATCCGGCCGGCGTCCTATTGCGGCGTCGCCGCCATAAAACCCTCGTTCCGGCTGCTGCCGACGGTCGGCGTGAAGTGTTATTCCTGGACGCTGGACACCGTCGGGCTGTTTGCCGCTGGGGTCGAGGACCTGGCCGCGGGGCTTTCGGCGATCTCCAACCGGCCGGAACTGCTGCCGGGGGCCGCGATCGGAAAACCGCGCATCGGCGTCGTGACGCAGGATTTTGCCGATGCGCCGGAGGCGGCGAGCGCGGAAGCGCTGCGGCTCGCGGTCGATGCGGCGCAGCGCGCCGGCGCTTCGGTTCGCACCCTCGCCATGCCCGAGTTGACCGCGCAGGCGTGGGGCGCGCAGGACACCGTGCAGGAATTCGAGGCGCATCAGGCGCTGGCCTGGGAATACCAGACGCAATACGACGCCATGCCACCGCTGCTTCGCGCCAAGCTCGACGAAACCCGGGGCCGGATCCTGCCCGCCGACTACGACGAGGCGCGCCGGATCGCCAACCGCGGCCGCAAGGCGCTGGCCAAACTGTTCGACGATGTCGACGTGTTGCTGACATTCTCCGCGCCGGGCGCAGCACCCAAGGGCCTGGCCTTGACCGGCGATACCCGTTTCAACAAATTATGGACGCTGATGGGCGTGCCCTGCGTCAATATCCCGGCCCATGTCGCCGAGGGCGGTTTGCCGGTGGGGGTGCAGGTGATCGCGCGGTTCGGCAACGACGCGGGCGTGCTGGCAGCGGCGCGATTTATGGAAGCGGCGCTGGCGCGGATGTTGGCCATCGCGTAGCGGCTGGGTTTACTCCGCGAAGGCCGGCTGTGCCCTGGCCGTTGACGGAGGCGTCCGCTCCGTCGCGCCCCGCAGCCAGCGGTCGGCGGCGTCGCGGCCGCTCCGGTGCAGCAACCTGACAAAACCGCGGCCGAGATCGGCGGCGCTGCGCTGGGACAGGCCCTCGATCTGGTCTTCCGCCGCGATCCGGAACAGCCGCAGCGGCGGCGACGCTGTGTCGCCGCGCGCCCATTCGATCGCGGCCATTTCGGCGTTGAGCACGGCATTGGCCGTGATCTGGTCGAGACGGCGATCGATCGCGGCCATGGTGATGGGGACATAGCCATCGCGGGCCGGCGTGACCTGGACCACCAGGATGTCTGATGTCTGCGATGCCTGCACCAGGCGGGCGACCGGCGGATTGGCGCTGTAGCCGCCGTCCCAATAGGCCTCCCCGTCGATCTCGACGGCGCAGTGGACCAGCGGCGGGCAGGTCGAGGCGAGCAGGACGTCGGCCGTGATCTCCGCATTGCCGAAGATGTGCAGCGCGCCGTCGCGGATGCGGGTCGCCGCGATCAGGAGTTTCGGGCAACCCGGCGCGGTCAGCGCGGAAAACTCGATATCCTTCGCCAGCGCCTGACGCAGCGGATCGAGATCGAACGGGTCGAAATACGGGGAACGAAGCGTCGGGCCGAACGCCACCGAGCTTCCGGCCGGCGAGAATGCGCCGACCAGCATCAGCGAGCGGAACGAGGCCTCGGTCGCGATCTGGTTCCAGAACCGCGCCAGCCGTTTTCGCGCGCCCTCGCGGCCGCCTTCGACCAGGCCGCACGCCAGCAGCACCGCATTGACCGCGCCGACACTCGCCCCGCTGATGGCATCGAAACCGCAGTCCGGCTCTTCCAGCAGGCGCTCCAGCACGCCCCAGGTAAAGGCCCCGAACGAGCCGCCGCCCTGCAAGGCCAGCGACAGTTTTTGCGGCGGCCAGACGCGGGGCGGGGCAGGGCTGACAGCTTTCGCGGCCTGGGGCAGCGGCGCCTTGCTGCTTTCCACGGACGGATTTGCGCAAGCGCTAGCCGCTTCGGCGATCGCACCTTCCGCAGGCGGCGGCGTCACTTCCTTGGGAGTATCGGCAGGCGACGGAGCAGTCGACCAGATATCGGCCGCCGACAGCAATGCGCTGGCAGTCGATGCCGTCGGCCGATCTCCGCCGTCATGCGCGATCGACGGATCGATTTCGCTCATCTGGCGCGACCACATTGCGACGACTACCCCGGCGCAAAAGATGACAGGCGTTTGATGTTTCCGCCAGCGCGCTTGTGGGCTGCGAACAGGATATGTTTTTGGTGTTGTAACTTTGCCGCGCCGACGCGCGCGCGTCGCTTGTATTCGAACGGGATTGCTCGTCTAGCCCTTCTGCCCGATCCGTCCCTCGGTGCCCGCCCGCAGCCGCGCGATGTTTTCGCGGTGCATGTAGAACAACAGCAGCGTCAGCACGGCGAACAGCGCCGCCAGCGCGAGATGGCCGAACCACCACAGGAAGATCGGCGTGACGAAGCTCGCGACCAGTGCCGCGAGTGAGGAATAGCGCGAGGCGGCGGCGGTCGCGAGCCAGATCGCGCAAAACAATATCGCGGCTGGCCAGAGCAGCCCGATCAGCACGCCGATATAGACCGCGACGCCCTTGCCGCCCCTGAACTTCAGCCATACCGGGAAGAGGTGGCCGAGGAAGGCGCCGAGCGCGGCCAGCATCGCGGCGTCGGGGCCGGCGTAGTAACCGGCAACGATCACAGCGACGGTGCCCTTGAGCACGTCGCAGAGCAGCGTCGCCGCGGCGAGGCCCTTGCGGCCGGTGCGCAGCACATTGGTGGCGCCGATATTGCCGGAGCCGATCGAGCGCAGGTCGGGCGTGCCCGCGAGCCTGGTCAGGAGCAGCCCGAACGGGATCGAGCCCAGCAGGTAGCCGAGGATGAAGGCGACCGGCAAAAAGACGCTAAGTGGCATCGCCGCTGCTCCCTTGATTGCTCCCTTGGGGGTTTAACCCGCACGCATCAGACATGCTCATACACCGTCCGTCCGCCGACGATGGTGCGCACCACCCGGCCCGAGAACCGCGCTTCGTCGAACGGCGTGTTCTTGCATTGCGATTTGAGATCGCTGGGATCGAGCACCCAGGGGATATCGGCGTCGATCACGATCAGGTCGGCGGGCGCGCCGGCGCGTAGCGTGCCGCCGGGCAGGCCGAGCAGTTCGGCGGGCCGTGTCGACGTCGCCCGGATCAGCGTCTTGAAATCCATGTCGCCATTGTGGATCAGCCGCAGCGCCGCCGGCAGCATGGTCTGCAGCCCGATCGCGCCACTGGCTGCTTCCGCGAACGGCAGCCGCTTGACCTCGACGTCCTGCGGATTGTGGTCGGACATCACGACGTCGATCAATCCGGAGGCCACCGCCGCGACCAGCGCCAGCCGGTCGTCCTCGGTGCGCAGCGGCGGCGACAGTTTCAGAAATGTCCGGTACGGGCCGATGTCGTTTTCGTTCAGCGTCAGGTGATTGATCGAAACCGAGGCCGACACCGCAAGGCCGGCCTCGCGCGCGCGTTTGAGGATTTCCAGCGACTCGATGCAGCTCAGCGAGGCCGCGTGATAGCGCCCGCCGGTCAGCGCCACCAGTCGCATGTCGCGCTCCAGCAACACGGCTTCCGCCGCATTGGGAATGCCGACGAGGCCGAGTCTGGCGGCGAACTCGCCCTCGTTCATGACGCCTTCGCCGACCAGATTGGGGTCTTCGGTGTGGTGCACGATCAGCGCATCGAAATCCCGCGCATAGGTCAGCGCCCGGCGCATCACCATCGCATTGGTGACGCTGCGGTCGCCGTCGGTGAAGGCGACCGCGCCGGCGGCCTTCAAGAGGCCGATCTCGGTCATCTCCTCGCCGAGCATGCCTTTTGTCAATGCCGCCATCGGGTGGATGTTGACGATCGCGGTGTCGCGGGCGCGGCGTAAGACAAAATCCACCGTCGCCGAGTTGTCGATCACGGGCGAGGTGTCGGGCTGGCAGACGATTGTGGTGATGCCGCCGGCGGCCGCCGCCTGGCTCGCGGAGGCAAAGGTCTCGCGGTGGCTGGCGCCGGGCTCGCCGACGAAGGCGCGCATGTCGATCAGCCCGGGGGCGATGATCTTGCCGGCGCAATTGATGATGTCGGTGCCCTCGGGCACGCCGGCGGCGCCGATACCTCGCCGCGACTCGCGGATGGTGCCGTCGGCGATCAGGACGTCGCCGATCCCGTCGAAATCGCGCGAGGGGTCGATCAGGCGGGCGTTGGCGAGCAGGATCGGGCGGCGGTCGGTCAGCATGATCTCACGCGTTCGGCAGGTTGCGGGCCAGCGCTTCGAGCACCGCCATCCGCACCGCCACTCCCATTTCCACCTGTTCGCGGATCAGCGATTGCGCGCCGTCCGCCACGATCGAGTCGATTTCGACGCCGCGGTTCATCGGTCCCGGATGCATCACCAGCGCGTCCGGCTTGGCATAGGCCAGTTTCTTCTGGTCGAGGCCGAAATAATGAAAGTATTCCTGGGTCGAGGGCACGAACGAGCCGTTCATGCGCTCGCGCTGCAGCCGCAGCATCATCACGATGTCGGCGCCATTGAGGCCCTCGCGCATGTCGCGGGCGACCTCGACCCCCATCCGCTCGATGCCGCGCGGCAGCAGGGTGGAGGGCGCGACCACGCGGACGCGGGCGCCCATGGTGTTGAGCAGCAGGATGTTGGAGCGCGCCACCCGCGAATGCATCACGTCGCCGCAGATCGCGATCACCAGCCCCTCGAGCCGGCCCTTGTTGCGGCGGATCGTCAGCGCGTCGAGCAGGGCCTGGGTCGGATGTTCATGGGCGCCATCACCGGCATTGACCACCGAGCCGTCGACCTTGCGCGCCAGCAGTTCCACCGCGCCGGAGGCATGGTGGCGCACCACCAGGATATCCGGGTGCATGGCGTTGAGCGTCACCGCGGTGTCCATCAGCGTCTCGCCCTTGCGGATCGAGGAGGACGACACCGTCATGTTCATGACGTCGGCGCCGAGCCGCTTGCCCGCCAGCTCGAACGAGGACTGGGTGCGGGTCGAGGCCTCGAAGAACAGGTTGACCTGGGTTCGGCCGCGCAAGGAGGTCCGCTTCTTGTCGACCTGGCGGTTGAGCTCGACATATTCCTCGGAAAGGTCGAGCAGGCCGGTGATGTCGGCAGCGGAAAGTCCCTCGATTCCCAGCAGGTGCCGGTGACCGAGGACGAAGGTCGATTTCGATGCAGGGGTCATTAAAACGAGAGCTATAGGCAGAGATGCACCGGGGGGCAAGCGCGAATAGGGGCCCGGAAAGTTATCCCCCGATCTGTCCCTTTCGTCATGCCCGGCCGTAGCCGTCCGAAGGACGGCGTCGCTTCCGCTCGCCTATGTGCCGGGCATCCACGTCTTCCCTGGGATTAACCGTAAAAAAGACGTGGATGGCCGGAACAAGTCCGGCCATGACGATGTGGGGGCGGCCTTTATGCGAAAAGTTGTGATCGCCCTTGTTCTTGCAGGGGTCGCTTCCGCCGCAACAGCGCAGACCTTGCCCGGCGGCTTTGCGTTCCTGCGCGACATCGATCCGTCGATCCGGCAGGATATTCGCTATGCCGGGGCGAACAATTTCGTCGGCCGGCCGCTTTCGGGCTATCAGGCGGGTGAATGCGTGGTGAAGCCTGCGGTTGGCCTCGCGCTGCAGCGGGTCCAGCAGGCGCTGGCGCCGCAAAAACTCTCGCTGAAGATGCTGGATTGCTACCGCCCGGCGCGCGCCGTGCACGACATGGTGCTGTGGGCGCAGAACGGCCGGGAGACGCCGGCCGAGCGGCGGTATAATCCCGCCTTCGGCAAAACCGAGCTGTTCCGGCTCGGCTATATCGCCGAGCATTCCAGCCATTCCACCGGCGCGGCAGTCGATCTGACCCTGGTCGACCTTGCGGCCGACAATTCGGGGGCCTTCGATCCGAACAGGGCCTATGCCGATTGCACCGCCCCGGCCGAGGCCCGCGCGCCGGAGGGCAGCGTCGACATGGGCACCGGCTATGACTGCTCCGACCTCAAGGCGCATACCGCGGCGACCGGCATCACCCCCGCCCAACGGCGCTGGCGCCAAGTGCTGGTTTCGGCGATGCAGAAGCAAGGATTTGTCAATTATTCCAAGGAGTGGTGGCATTTTTCACTGCCGGGCGCGGGCGGGCCCGCGTATGATTTTCCGGTCACCCCGCACCGCAACTGAATCGGTCCCGCGCGAAACCATGTTCCAGCGTAAGCCTATTGATACCTTCGACCTCAGGATTCTTGAGTTGACGCGTTTCCTTAACGCGAACCGGTTTCCACTTCGCTCGAAAACGCTCTAAGGGGGCGACCATGACCCAGGCACCAACCGCGACCCACGAAGTGTTCAATCAGTCGCCGCCGTTTTGCGACATCGACCTGTTCGCGGTGGACCGCCCCCTGGTCGAAGCGGTCGCCGCCTATGGCGGCGCTTCGGCGCATCAGGAATTGTCCGAGTTCGGGCAGCATTGGGGCTCCGCCGCCATGGCCGAGCGCGGCCGCATCGCCAACGAGAACACGCCGAAACTGCGCACCTACGATTCCCGCGGCAACCGGCGCGACGAGGTCGAGTTTCATCCCGCCTACCACGAAGTGATGGCGCGCAGCGCCCATGCCGGCATCCACAACTCGACCTGGACCGCCGACGGCAAGCCGGCCGGCGGCGCTTCCGAAGTGGTGCGGGCGGCAAAATTCTACATGGCCTCGCAGGTCGAGACCGGCCATCTCTGCCCGATCACCATGACGCGCGCGTCGGTGGCGGCATTGGCGGCCCAGCCCGATTTGCTGGCGAAGACCATGCCGGTGATTTCGACCCGCGCCTACGATCCGACCTTCGCGCCGTGGCCGACCAAGCGCGGCATGACGCTCGGCATGGGCATGACCGAGAAACAGGGCGGAACCGACGTGCGCTCCAACATGACGCGCGCGACCCGCGACGGTAACGCCTATCGCATCACCGGGCACAAATGGTTCATGTCGGCGCCGATGTGCGACGCCTTCCTGGTGCTGGCGCAGGCCGAGGAAGGCCTGACCTGCTTCTTCATGCCGCGCTTTGCGCCGGACGGATCGGTCAATGCGATCCAGTTCCAGCGGCTCAAGGAAAAACTCGGCAATCGTTCCAATGCCTCGTCCGAAGTGGAATTCGTCGGCGCCCATGCCGAGCGCGTGGGCGACGAGGGCAGGGGCATCCGCACCATCATCCAGATGGTGCAGCTGACGCGGCAGGATTGCGCGATAGCCTCCGCCGGGCTGATGCGCTCGGGGCTGGCGCATGCGCTGCATCACGCGAGATATCGCAGCGTGTTCCAGAAGCACCTCGCCGACCAGCCGCTGATGCAGGCGGTGCTGTCGGACATGGCGCTGCATGTCGAGGCTTCGATCGCGCTGGTGATGCGGCTGTGCCGCGCGTTCGACCGGGCGCCGCACGACGCCGCCGAGGCCGCCTATATGCGGCTCCTGACCCCCGCGATCAAATACTGGGTCTGCAAGAGCGCGCCGGGCTTTCTCTACGAGGCGATGGAGTGCCTCGGCGGCAACGGCTATGTCGAGGAGGGCATTCTGGCGCGGCATTTTCGCGAATCGCCGGTCAACGCGATCTGGGAAGGCTCAGGCAATGTGATGTGCCTGGACGTGCTGCGGGCGCTGTCGCGCGAGGTCGATGCGGCCGGCGCGGTGCTGCAACGACTGGCCGGGGAGACCAGCGGCCTGCCGGGCGCCGGCGACGCCGTGACGTTCGTCGGCAAGGCGTTCCGCCGGCCGGACTCCGAACGCATCGCGCGGCTTGCGGTGGAGAAGCTGGCGCTGCTGGCGGCTTCGGCCGCGTTGAACCAGGTGTCGCCGCATCACGCCGAATTATTCGCACGCACCCGGCTGGCGCAAAGTCACGCCAGCATGTACGGCGCGGTCGATCTCCCCAGCGGCGATATCAGGGCCCTGCTGGACCGGGCGCTGCCGTGATGGTTTTTTTCGTTATGCCCGGCCATCGTGGTCTGCCTTGCGCAGACTACGTACACTTGTCCGCGCTGCCGGGCATCCACGTCTTTCTCTGATCTGGAACGAAGACGTGGATGGCCGGGACGAGCCCGGCCATGACGAAAACAAAAATTAGAAAGCCGGTTGATGGATTCCTCCAATTCCGAAGTTTTGGCGCCACCGGTCATTGCCGTTCCAACTCCGCCGCGGATCTGGAAATTCTGGGGCACCGCGCTGTGGGGGCTGGTGATCTTCGCCGCGATGTTCGCCGGGCAGATGGCGGTCGTGGCCTGGTTCTTGCTGCGGCAGGAAGGGCCGATCGACATGGCCGCCGCGATCCAGGTGGTCGTCGGCGACGGCCTGGACTTCTCGCTGTCGGTGATCACGGGGTTGCCGGCCGTGCTCGCCGCGCTGTGGCTCGCGATCCGTGTCTCGCGCACGCCGTTCACCGATTACCTCGCGCTGCGCGGCACCTCCTGGGTCAATTTCGTCATCGGCGCCGTGGCGCTGGGCGTGCTGGTGATGGGATGGGACGCGCTGTCGCGCGCGGTGGGACACGAGGTCACGCCGGGCTTCATGGGTGCGGTGCTGCAATCGGCGCGCGCCGATGGCGCGCTGTGGCTGCTGGTGATCGCGCTCTGCGTCGCCGCCCCGGTCACCGAGGAACTGTTCGCGCGCGGCTTTCTCTACCGCGGCTGGTCGGAGTCGTTTCTCGGGGTTCCCGGCGCCATCCTGCTGTCGTCGCTGGTATGGACGGCGCTGCATCTGCAATATGACTGGTTCTTCTTCGGCGAGGTGTTTTCGATCGGCCTGTTGCTGGGCTATCTGCGCTACCGTTACCGGTCGACCTGGCTGACCATCTTCGTGCACGGTCTCAACAATCTGGCCGCGGTGGCGCAGACCATCTGGCTGGCGGGATAATCGTCCGGTGTGCTAGGTAGAGGAACCGTCCGCCCTCACTGCCAAGTTGTCTCCAAGAGCCGCCATGTCGAACCTCGAAAACGCCAGGTCCCCGCAGGTTGCGCCACCGCCTCTCCAGACCTGGGACTTCGCGGAGACGGCATTGGTCAGCCTGATCGCTTATATCGTCTTTGGCCTGACATCCGGGTTTAGCCTGGCCATGCTGGCCATGCTGGACGGGCCGAAGACCCTGCCTTCGGCTCATTTTGAATCGTATGGCGCTGCGTACATAGTGGCCAGTCCGCTGACGATCGCCGTGGTTTGGATCGCAATCCGAATGGCCCGCAGGGACTTCGCCGAATATCTTGCGTTGAATTGGCCAAGCTCGGACGAATTACTCCACGCCCTGTTGATCGCGGCGACACTGCTGCTGGCTGAATTCTTGGCCGGATCGATCTTTGGCGAGCGCGGGGATTGGACTAACCAGTACACCGGCGCCAAACAAGCCGACGGATTTTTGATCTTCTTGATGGGCGGCACTATTGCGGTGCCGCTCATGGAGGAGTTCGTCGTTCGCGGGTTCATGTTTCGCGGTTGGTCGCAGTCTTTTCTTGGTCCAGTCGGATCCATCGTGCTGACGTCGGTATTATGGGCGATGATCCATACCCAATACGATTGGTACGGGCGTTTTTGGATCTTCGTCACGGGTCTCGTGCTCGGCCATCTTCGTTGGCGCAGCAACTCGACATGGCTGACGGTGATGGTTCATTCAACCATCAACATTTTTCTCCTGTTCTGGATGGGCCTGCGCCTTTAAGGCCCGGTGGCAGTGTGCCGTTCCGGCAACGGAGAAGGCCGCCCTCAGCGGTCCTCGCGCAAATTCGCCAGCCGGTCGAGCGCGCCCTGCAGGATGAAGATCGCGGCATGCTCGTCGATCACTTCGGCGCGGCGGGCGCGGCTCATGTCCATGCCGATCAATTCGCGTTCGACCGCGGCGGTGGAGAGCCGCTCGTCCCACAGCGCGATCGGAAGATCGGTCAGCCTGGAAAAGTTGCGGGCGAAGGCGCGGGTGGATTGCGCGCGCGGTCCCTCGCTGGCATCCATGTTGATGGGCAGGCCGAGCACGAAGCCGACGGCGTTGCGCTCGGCGGCGATGGCGATGACGCGGGCCGCGTCCGACTTGAAGGCCTTGCGCTGGATGGTCTCGACCCCGGTGGCGAGCCGGCGGTCGGGATTGGACACGGCGACGCCGATGGTCTTGGTGCCCAGATCGAGCCCGACCAGCGCGCCGCGCTCAGGCCAGTGCGCGTCGGCGTCGATCAGCGGTAGGATGAGGGCTGGCATCGGCTTCGCATAACACGCCGGCTGCGATGCGTGCAAAGTGGGAAAGGCGGGGTCGATGGACCTTTTGACGTTGTTCGGTCTGTTCGCGGTCACGGCGATGCTGGTGTGCTATGCGCTGGAGGATCGCAGCCGCTGGCTCGTCCTCGCCTTTGCGGTCGCCTGCGCGCTGGGCTCGATCTACGGATTTCTGCAGGGCGCCTGGCCGTTCGGGCTGGTCGAGGCGGTCTGGGCGGTGGTGGCGCTGCGGCGCTGGAGCCTCAGGCCGCAATGACCCGGCCATTGTCCTTCAGGCAGGTGGCAAAACCCTGCAGCGCGCTGTAGTGATGCGCGCCGCGGCGCTGGATGAACACGGTATCGACCCGCGATCGCGCGGCGCTGAGCGCATGGATGCGGATTTCGCCCTTGAGGTCGCCGCGCTCGACCACCGCGCGTGGCAACAGCGTAACCCCCATGTCGGCGGCCACGCAGCCGATCATGCCGTCGAGTGTGCCGAACTCGAACCGCACCGCCGACGGCCAGCCGAGTTCGTTGAAGACCTGTTCGAGGCGCTGCCGGTAGGTGCATCCGCTGCGGAACACCAGCGCGGTCGGACCGGACTGGTCCGTGCCGGCGCGCAACGCCGCAAGGCTGGTCCATCGCCGCGCCGTCACCAGCACCAGCTCTTCGCGGAATGCGATTTCCGCGCTGAGTTCGGCGTGATCGATCGGGCCTGCCACGAATGCGCCGTCGAGCGTCCCGTCGAGCACGGCGGTCACGAGATCGGCCGTGGTCGCGGTGCGCACGCTCAGCCGCACCGCCGGAAAACGTCGGTGAAAGTCGGCCAGCAGCGCGGGCAGGCGCACCGCCGCCGTCGTCTCCATCGAGCCGATCGAAAGCGGTCCCTTGGGTTCGCCATCGTCGCGCGCGGCCAGAACGGCCTCGCGCGACAGCGCCGCCATGCGCTGGGCATAGGGCAAGAGCCGGCGGCCGGCGCCGGTCAGCGTCATGCCGCGGCTGTGCCGTTCGAACAGCGGGACGCCGATTTCGGCTTCGAGCGTCTTCACCCGCTGGGTGACGTTGGATTGCACGGTGTTGAGCTCGGCAGCGGCGCGGGTGATGCCGCCGGTGCGCGCGACGGCTGAAAAAGTCGCCAGATCGGACAGTTCCATGGCGCAGCCCGTTTCCAATTTGAGATGGTAGAGTTCATAATAAATCACTTATTATGAATGCTAGCCAAGTCTAGTGTGGCTGTCCAGACTTGGGGCAGGCTTGGGACGTCAGCCGATCCCGACTTACCGGAGAGAGCAGACCATGTGGCCAGACCGCCGACTTCTCGACCTCCTCAAGACCGAGTTTCCGATCGTGCTCGCGCCGATGGCGGGGGTCATGGATGCGGAGCTGGTCATCGCCGCCGCCCAGGGCGGCGCGCTTGGCTCGCTGCCCTGCGCGATGCTGCCGGCGGAGAAGGCGCGCGAGCAGGTCAACGTCATCCGCCAGCGGGTGTCGGCGCCGGTCAACATGAACTTCTTCTGTCACAAAGCGGACGACGCCGATCCCGCGCGCGAGGCCCAATGGAAGCAGCGGCTTGCGCCTTACTATGAGGAACTGGGGCTCGACCCGGCGGCGCCGTTCAACGCCGCCAACCGCGCGCCGTTCGATGCTGCCATGTGCGACGTCATCGAGGAGCTCAAGCCCGAAGTGGTCAGCTTCCATTTCGGCCTGCCGCAGCCGGCGCTGTTGCAGCGGATCAAGGCCGCCGGCTGCCTCGTGATGTCGTCGGCGACCATCGTGAAGGAGGCGATCTGGCTGGAGGAGAACGGCGCCGACGTCATCATCGCGCAAGGCACCGAGGCCGGCGGCCATCGCGGCATGTTCCTCACCCGGAACATAGCCGAACAGCCCGGCACCTTCGCGCTGGTGCCGCAGGTGGTCGACGCTGTCAAAATCCCCGTGATCGCCGCCGGCGGCATCGCCGACGGGCGGGGAATTGCAGCGGCGTTCGCGCTGGGCGCTTGCGGCGTGCAGATCGGCAGCGCCTATCTGCGCTGCCCGGAGTCCAGGGTGATCGCGCCGGCGCGGGTCGCGCTGGCCCAGGCTTGGGACGATTCCACCGTCATCACCAACGTCATGACCGGCCGTCCGGCGCGCGGTGTCGCCAACCGCGTGATGCGCGAGGCCGGCCCGATTTCGCCGGACGCACCGGCCTTTCCCCACGCCGCGACCGCGCTGGCGCCGCTGAAGGCGGCGGCGGAAAAGCTCGGCAGGGTCGATTTCACCAATCTTTGGGCCGGTCAGGCGATCCGGCTGGGGCGTGAAATGCCGGCCGCGGAGCTGACGCGGGCGCTGGCAGGTGCCGCCCTGGCGCGGATGAGCCGGATGGCGGGCTGAGATCGACCGGGGCGTGGTTGCGGTGCAAAAGGACCCTCTGCTATACGGCGGACTGAATTCTGCCGTGTGAGGCCTTATATAATGTCCGTCGACGCCGACACCGTTCGCCGTATCGCCCATCTGGCGCGAATCGCGGTTACCGAAGCCGAGGTTCCGCATCTGCAGGGTGAATTGAACGCCATGCTGGCGTTCGTCGAGCAATTGTCGGAGGTCAATGTCGACGGCGTCGAGCCGATGACCTCGGTCACGCCGATGGAAATGAAGAAGCGTCCCGACGTGGTCAATGACGGCGGGATCGCCGACGACATCGTCCGCAACGCGCCGGCCACGGAAGACCATTTCTTTCTGGTGCCGAAAGTCGTCGAATAGGCCGTAGCGTTTTCGAGCGAAGTGGATACCGGTTCGCGTAAGGAAAACGCGTCAGATTAAGAAGTAGCGTTCCGACGCCGGAAGAGGCGCCAAGGCTGAACGAAGCGAGTTTTCGAGACGGGAAATCCGATGTGTCTGCTCTGCGACGATGAAAAGGCCTATGCGGCCTACATGAACTATCTCGACGCGATGGAGCGGCAGGGCAAGGCCGCCGATCCCGACAAGGCGATGGACGCCGTGCTCGACGCGCTGGAGGCGGCCGACAAGGCCAGCGGCAAGGCCCTGCGCGACGATCCGGCCAACGACAAGACCCTGTCTCCCTTCTTCTGCAGCCCGGTTGATAAATGACCGCTTTGACATCGCTGACGATCGCCGAGGCCAGGGATGGCCTCGCGAACAAATCCTTTACCTCGCTCGAACTGACGGATGCGCATCTCGGGGCGATCGAGTCTGCGCGCGCGCTCAATGCCTTCGTGCTGGAGACGCCGGATCAGGCCCGCGCCATGGCGCGCGCGGTCGATGCGAAAATCGCCAAAGGCGAGGGCGGTCCGCTCGCCGGGATTCCGCTGGGTATCAAGGACCTGTTCGCGACCAAGGACGTGCGCACCACCGCCTGCTCGAAGATCCTCGGCAATTTCGTGCCGCCTTACGAATCCACCGTCACCTCGCAGCTCTGGCGCGACGGCGCTGTGATGCTCGGCAAGCTCAACAATGACGAGTTCGCGATGGGCTCGTCGAACGAGACCTCGTGCTTCGGTCCCGTGGTCAATCCGTGGCGGCGCGACGGCGCCAACACCACGCTGGTGCCGGGCGGCTCGTCCGGCGGCTCGGCCTCGGCGGTGGCGGCCTTGTTGTGCATGGGGGCGACCGCGACCGACACCGGCGGGTCGATCCGCCAGCCGGCCGCGTTCACGGCGACCGTCGGCCTGAAGCCGACCTATGGCCGCTGTTCGCGCTGGGGCATCGTGGCGTTTGCGTCCTCGCTCGACCAGGCCGGCCCGATCGCGCGCACGGTGCGCGATACCGCGATCCTGATGCGCTCGATGGCCGGCCACGATCCCAAGGACACCACGTCAGTCGATCGCGAAGTGCCGGATTACGAGGCCGCGGTCGGCAAGTCCGTGAAGGGCATGAAGATCGGCATTCCCAAAGAGTATCGGCTCGACGGCATGCCCGCGGAAATCGAGAAGCTATGGAGCGAAGGCGCGGCCTGGCTCGAGGCCGCCGGCGCCGAGCTGGTCGAGGTGTCGCTGCCGCACACCAAATACGCGCTGCCGGCCTATTATATTGTCGCCCCCGCGGAAGCCTCGTCGAATCTCGCCCGCTACGACGGCGTGCGCTACGGCCTGCGGTTGTCCGGCCGCTCGATCGGCGACATGTACGAGAACACCCGCGCCGACGGTTTTGGCGCCGAAGTCCGCCGCCGCGTCATGATCGGCACGTATGTGCTGTCGGCCGGCTATTACGACGCCTATTATCTGCGCGCGCAAAAGGTTCGCACCCTGATCAAGCGGGATTTCGAGGACTGTTTTGCCAAAGGGGTGAACGCGATCCTGACGCCGGCGACGCCGTCGGCGGCGTTCGGCATCGGCGAGAAGGGCGCCGACCCCGTGGAGATGTATCTCAACGACATCTTCACGGTGACGGTGAACATGGCGGGGCTGCCCGGCATCGCGGTTCCCGCCGGCAAGGACGCGCAGGGCCTGCCGCTCGGCCTGCAGCTGATCGGCCGTCCGTTCGACGAGGAAACGCTGTTCTCGCTCGGCGAGGTGGTCGAGCAGGCGGCGGGCCGCTTCACGCCAGCGAGGTGGTGGTGACCATGGCGGAGTTCAAAGCGAGTTTTTCAGGCGCAACGCCGGCGCCCGGGTTGAACGCGCCGCTGGCGGCGCTGTGGTGGGCGGCCAAGGGCGGCTGGGATCAGGCGCACAAGATCGTCCAGGACGAGCCGACCGCTGACGCGGCCTGGGTGCATGTCTATCTGCATCGTGTCGAGGGCGATCCCGGCAATGCCGGCTACTGGTACCGGCAGGCCGGCAAGCCGGTCGCGGGCGGCTCGCTCGAGACCGAATGGGAAGCGATCGCCTCCGCGATGATCGAAGGTGAAGGTGCATGACCGCGACAAGCACAAAACTGATCAAGGGCGCCACCGGCGAATGGGAGATGGTGATCGGGCTGGAAGTCCACGCCCAGGTCACCTCGAAATCAAAGCTGTTTTCGGGAGCCTCGACCGAGTTCGGCGGCGAGCCGAACAGCCATGTCTCGCTGGTCGACGCGGCGATGCCGGGCATGCTTCCCGTCATCAACGAGGAATGCGTGCGCCAGGCGGTGCGGACCGGTCTCGGCCTCAACGCGCAGATCAACCGGCGCTCGGTGTTCGACCGCAAGAACTATTTCTATCCGGATCTGCCGCAGGGCTACCAGATCAGCCAGTACAAGTCGCCGATCGTGGGCGAGGGCGAGGTCGTGATCGAGCTGGACGGCGGCGAGACCGCCACGGTCGGCATCGAACGGCTGCATCTGGAACAGGACGCCGGCAAGTTGCTGCACGACCGCAGCCCGAGCATGTCCTACGTCGATCTCAATCGGTCGGGCGTGGCTTTGATGGAGATCGTCTCGAAGCCCGACATCCGCTCCTCCGAGCAGGCAAAAGCCTATGTGACAAAACTACGCTCGATCCTGCGCTATCTCGGCACCTGCGACGGTGACATGGAGAAAGGAAGCCTGCGCGCCGACGTGAACGTCAGCGTGCGCAAGCCGGACGGGCCGCTCGGCACCCGCTGCGAGATCAAGAACATGAACTCGATCAACTTCATCGGCCAGGCGATCGAGTACGAAGCGCGCCGCCAGATCGAAATCATCGAGGACGGCGGCGTCATCGACCAGGAGACCCGGCTCTACGACCCCGGCAAGGGCGAAACCCGTTCGATGCGCTCCAAGGAAGAGGCGCACGACTACCGCTATTTCCCCGATCCCGATCTGCTGCCGCTGGAGTTCAGCGAGAGCTATGTCGCCGAGCTGAAGGCCGGCCTGCCGGAGCTGCCGGACCATAAGAAGGCCCGCTTCATCGCCGATCTGAGCCTCTCGCCCTACGACGCCGGCGTGCTGGTGGCCGAGCGTGAGAGCGCCGACTTCTTCGAGACCGTGCTGGCGGGGCTCGCTGACAAGGCGCGCGACAGCAAGCTCGCCGCCAACTGGGTGATCAACGAGCTGTTCGGACGGCTCAACAAGGAAGGCCGGGACATGGCGACGTCGCCGGTGTCCGCCACGCAGCTTGGAGCCATCGTCGAGCTGATCGGCGAGGGCACCATCTCCGGCAAGATCGCCAAGGATCTGTTCGAGATCGTCTGGCAGGAGGGCGGCGACCCCCGCGCGCTGGTCGAGGCGCGCGGCATGAAGCAGGTCACCGACCTCGGCGCGATCGAGAAGGTGGTCGACGACATCATATCGGCCAATCCCGACAAGGTGGCGCAGGCGAAGGCCAAGCCGGCGATGATGGGCTGGTTCGTCGGCCAGGTGATGAAGTCGTCCGGCGGCAAGGCCAATCCGCAGGCCGTCAACGACCTGCTCAAAGCCAAACTCGGCCTCTGAGATCAGTGCGAGATGACGCCGGCATCGCCGCCGGCGCGTCGCTCGATGCGCGCGCTTGCACCAATCATTCACCATAAGCGGGGTCGCATATCGCGCGCGACCCGAACTTCGGTCCCGAATCAGCTGCGCGCGATTCGCGCAAAAATTCGGTTTTGGCGAGCGCCGATGAGACGCGAAGCCGGTGAGCATGAAAATTTTTTTATTGCCAAAATTCGCGACTCAGAGTCCGTGCGGCGCGCTTCCAGCGGCCTTCGATGAGTCGCCGTGATGTCGATCGAGCAGTAATCGTTGAATGTGCAAATAATGAAAATGCCTGCGGCACAGGCATTTCCGTCGATATTGATGGTCGTTGATGTCGCGTTTTCGCATGCCCTTTGCGTCGTTGCGCGAATGCATCGCGGTGTTGTTGATGACCGCGCGCTGCGCGCCTTCATACATGCGCGTCAACACTTCCTTAAGCGGGACGCTGTTTTTTTAACTGTGTTGGTGTATTCGGGATGTAGTGCATTTCGATTCCCGAGTGCACGCAGCGATTAAGCCATCTCACTAACATCGGAGGGCAACATGGCCAAGAAAGCTAAGAAGGCGAAGAAGGCGAAGAGCGCAGTGAAGAAGACTGCGAAGAAGACCCGCAAGGTCGCCAAGAAGAAGAAGTAATCTCGCTTCTACAAAATTGCCGGCGGCTTGATGCCGGCACGTCACAACAGCCTTCAGGACGTTTCCAACCCTAGAGGCTCTGTCGACGAAAGAGGGTGTCGGCGAGACATCAGGTCAAACGGCTGGATCGACCTTTCGAAAGGGCTAGCGCTCGAACGAAAACCGGTCCGGCAGAAGAAACAAGTTTTCTTCGTTCGGTGTGGATCCCAGAGGTCCGCAATTTCACCGGCTCTTGCCCAAGTGAAATCTGGTCCTGACGTGTTCGCCGACGCCCTCGTTCAGCAGGGCGCGTTCGCTCCCCAAGCCGGCCTGATCGTGCCCGGCATGCCATCTCCCAATCCCGCAAAATGATTGACGGATCATCCTGGGCTCGCAAGCCGGGGGGCTCACGTCGCGAGCGCCGCGACGGCTGCCCGAGAGCAAGCTCCGTCGTCATCGCCCGTGGAGCGTTCGACCTCAGGTGCTTCGAGGGCCCCGCATCGCCGGCCTCTCGCGACCATGGTTATCGCTTCGCCAAATGGCAGGGTAACCGAATTCCGCGAACCCGCAAAAAACCCCGTGAAACGAGCATTTCCGCCATTCCGGGGGTGTGCGCGCCGGCAATGCATTTACGCCCGATTCATCGCGATGCTTAAACTGCTCTTCAAATTTGATCGGTCATGATCATCCCAACAAGCCGGCAAACGGCGTGGGGAAATAACGGGACGTTTTGCAGATTGGACGGGAGCCGCGCTCGGGCAGGGCGCGGCAAAACAACAAAAAGGGAGACGGCGGATGTTTCAGGGACAGATCGATCAGGATACGGCGATACCGGTGGAAGCGAATGCGATCCCCGACGTGCTGTTCGAACGTGGCCTGTACTGGGCGAGCGGGCGTTCCGGCGTGGTCAACCTCGTGGCCGCCCACAAGTGGTTCAACCTGGCGGCCCTGAAAGGCCGCACCGACGCCATCCCGCTGCGCCGTGAGGTCGCCGAGATGATGTCCGAGATCGAGATCGCCGCGGCCCAGCGCGAAGCCCGCGCCTGGATGACGGCGCACTAGCGTGTTTTCAAGCGAAAGCCTGCCCCGGACTTGATCCGGGGCAGAAGCCGGTTCGCGCTGGAGCCCCGCTGCGATTCCATCGAAGCGGAAAAGGATCCAGGATTCAGGCGCCGGTTGTTTTGCAACGGCCGGCGCCCCTCCGCATTCCTACGGGGCGCAAAATACACAAGCGGGTAACCCCAAACCGCAATTATTGCGCTCTGGGGAACGCACCAAGCCGGAAATCAAACCGCGACCGATCGCTATCGGGAGCGCGCGCCGTTTTGCGGTTGATGTCTTAGCCGGGGCGTCGGGTTCGCTTCTGGTGAGGTCGTGCGAATGGATATCCTGGCCGTCATACTCGTGCTGCTGGTTACGCTGCTTTTCGCGACCTGGTCTGCTGCGCGATCGTATTTCCTGAAGGGCCGGCTCGCCGGCATGCAGGAGGCGACGCGCGAAATCATCCGGGGCATCGGCTCCCATTATATGGTGCCCGGTGAGGCGCCCCCCGAACAGGTCACCAAGGCGATCGACGCGATAGCGTCGTTCGCGCGCGGCGCAGGATGCGAGAAGGGCATTCTTCGGTTCTATGCCCGGCTCTGGAACTTCGGTGATGCCGTCGGCGCCGCCTGCTGGCGGAAGGGCTACGAGGCCCGCAAGTCGCCGATGACCCCCGCGGCAGACAAGATCCGCATCGATCTGTCGATCGGCGAACTCCGTCATCTCACCTCGCTGGCGCATATCGGCTTCAGGAAAATGATGCCCAACGACCGGGGCATCGAGATGCAGCGTTTCGAGGGCGAGGACCACGCGGTGGCGGGGGCCCATGCCGTCGAGCGGCTGGAACAGGCGATCCCGGAACAGCACCGTCCGCTCGACCATGCCGCCAATCGGCAGGCATTGATCCGGCACTGGTGGCCGTTGGAGCGCAAGCGCGCCTGACGCGGCCGGCTGCGCCGATTTCGCGGATGGTTTGCACGGCTGCCGCCAGGCCCGATCCGTCGCTCGCCAGCACCGGGGTGCAGGTGCCGACCTGCGCCTTGCGGGAGGGCGCATCGCGTGGTTGGTTAGTGCGCCGCCCCAAACCGCTGCCCGTTTCGGTGTGCTCTTCGGCGGCGT
>Ga0302157_10001050_pt1 | contig 34575 bp, 23 predicted proteins | sample I_Bog_N3_3_FD_193502 | JGI IMG/M metagenome (GOLD analysis project Ga0302157, IMG submission 193502) | Peat permafrost microbial communities from Stordalen Mire near Abisko, Sweden - I_Bog_N3_3 | ecosystem: Environmental > Terrestrial > Soil > Wetlands > Peat | place: Sweden: Abisko, Stordalen...
AACTGGACAAGAGCAAAGACTTCAAGCAGTTCGATTCGCTGCTGGCGGCGCCCGCCAAGGACGATGCGATGTGCCTGGGGTGCTTCAAAAACAAGGTCAGCGCAACCCTTGTTGGCCGCCTCGATGGCGTGGCAAAGGCTGGCGTGCATCGCGACAGCACCGCCAAGATCGCTGGCTGGAGCGGGTTTGGAAATCTGAGCGCATACAGCGCGAGGCTGGTGCTGCAATCGGTCTCGGATGTGACCGCCCAACCGATCGATTACTCAAAGGCCGTCGCGGCGACCAAGGGAGACACCGCCTCGGACGCTACCCCGAACGCCATGGATGCTCTCACTGCCTCGCATACCGCAGCCAGCGCCTTTGGGGCCGGCAACCCGGCCGGAGATCAGATCGAAAGAGCCGCCGCCGCGTTCGGCAAGCCAGGCGATAGCAACGGCGTAGTCATCGGATTCAAGACGGCGAACGAAGTGCCCAAGCTGGAAGGTTCGAAAGGCGCGCACGACTCGCCGGACGGAGTATTGTTCAATTGCGCGTTTAATATGGATCGATTGACCGGGGATGCGCTGGCCAGGGCCATCGTTCATAGCGGGACGCTCATCGCCTCACTGCGCAACCCGCTGCCGGGCGGTGAAAACGACGGGCTTTTCGAGATGGAGTATCGCGCCTGGGCCACTACGTCTTTCAGCGCAGTAGCCACGCGCCAAAAGACCCTGACGATCAACGGCGGCAACATCCTATGGAACACCACCTGGCCGGACGCGGATCGCACAAAACTGCTGGACGACGCGCTGAAGACTTCTCTTGCGGGCGAAGGGCTTGCCATGTAGTAAGCGACCGGGGGCCACACGCTTTGCCGGTGGCCCCTGGATGCCTTGAAAGTGCGCCAGAGCGCCGGTTCCGCGCACGAATGCGGCTACTGGCGGCATTTGTGCGCTGGAGCGCGTATTCTATGAGGTTGTAAACCACACTCTTTTGAGACAAGGAAAACCATGGCGGAGATAGCCGTTGAGGCCACCGAAGTACCCGCGCAGTTGCCCCATGTCCGCGTAGCCGTTCTGGGCTCGGGCAAAATGGGCGGCATTTTGCTGCAAGCTTTTCTGAAGCAGAACCTTTTCGATCCCGACCAGATTCACGCGACTGTGGCACACGCCGAGCGGGCGCTGGCGCTCAGCACCCAGTGGGGCGTTGACGTGAGCACCAACAATCTGGCCGCGGCAAGCCAGGCTGACCTGATTCTGCTGGGCGTGAAACCGTTCCAGGTGCCGGCTTTGATTGAGGAGATACGCCCCGCGCTGACCAAGGAGAAGACGCTGATCTCGGTGGCCGCCTCGGTGACTACCCGCGCAATCGAGGATGCGGCGGGGTTGGAGATTGCGGTTATCCGCGCCATGCCCAACACGCCCTCTGCGCTGGGAGCGGGCGCTGCCGCATTGTGCAGAGGACGCTTTGTCTCTGCGGCTCAAATGGAGCTGGCCGAGCGCATCTTTGAGACCGTCGGCCGCACCGTAACGGTGGACGAGAAGCACATGAACGCGGTCACTGGCCTTTCCGGCTCCGGGCCGGCGTACATCTACATCATCATCGAGGCCCTGGCCGAAGCCGGCGTCAAGGTGGGCCTGCCCCGCGACATCGCCACGCAGTTGGCCGCACAAACCGCCTTCGGCGCCGCCAAGATGGTGCTCGAGACCGGATATCATCCGGCAATGCTCAAGGATGCTGTAACAACGCCAGCAGGCTGCACCATCGACGGCATTCTGGAGCTGGAGGAGGGCGGCCTGCGCGTCACTTTGATCAAGGCGGTGATGCGGGCGACGGAGAGGGCCAAACAACTGGCGGCGGGGTGAGAATCATTGTTCGATCCCGGGCCCCAAAATCGGGGGCTGGGCGCGCGGCGAATCGATGGCACTTGCTCAGACGGAGGGACGATGCGCGCCACAGGTTGGGCCAAAAGGTTGAAACGCGAGGGCCGATGGACCATTCTCGTCCCCTTGGGCTTAGCCGTGATTTCAGTATGTGTGGACGCGATCTCCTCGATTTTCCGTCATGACAGGCCTGTTTCCGGCTTCGCAATATTCATCATGATGATTCCGATGCTCATTCCCGGCGTGATCCTCTGGCTTGCCGGATGGTATTTGGAACGCTTCGCTCAAGACGCCATGGAAAACGGCCCGCGCGACATCTCGGTGCCCTAAAACGATGCTTCAACGCCCAACCTGGTTGCCGTCTTATATCCCCGAACTCCAGGGGCTGCGCGGTCTTGCGGTTCTGGCGGTGGTAGCGTACCACTGCCATCCGCGCTTTGAAGGCACCTGGCTTCATTACGCGGCGCTGTGGGGCTGGGTGGGAGTCAATCTCTTTTTTGCTCTCTCCGGCTTCCTGATTACATCCATTCTGCTTGAAGCTCGCGACAAGCCTCATTATTTCCGCAACTTCTATGGGCGCAGGGCGCTGCGCATATGGCCGGTCTATGTGCTGTTGCTGGTGGTGGTCTACCTGAATTCCGATTGGTTCGTCGGCCCTCCGGTGCTGCAAGCGGTCAAAGAAGCGCCTTGGCTGGCCTACATCTTTTTTGTGCAGAACCTCTTTCATATAACAATGCCTCCGGCTATCGGGCAGACCTGGTCGCTGGCCATCGAGGAACAGTACTACTTCCTGTGGGCTCCGCTGGTGCGCTTTCTGCGTCACCCCTGGATGCTGGCCGCCGTCCTGGTTGCGGCATTTGTGGGCTCTCCGCTGTTTGACCACCACCCATGGCTCACACCCACGCACACGCTGATTCACCTGGACGGCATTGCCCTGGGCAGCCTGCTGGCGCTGGGACTCTATACGCTTTCGCTGAGCCGCCGGGTTTGGCTCTGGCTTGGCTTTAGCAGCTTTACGGTGGGCATTGCAGCGGCGGCAACCGTGGCTGGAGGCACCAGGTTTCTGGATTCGGCGCTGGCGGTCGGCTTCACCGGCGCGCTGCTGGCTTCGATCGCTTCGACCGGCGCGCGCAACCCGCTCAGCGCAGCACTTCGGCGCGGGCCGCTTCCCTTCTATGGCCGCATCAGCTATGGGCTATACATGATCCATATTTCGGTGTTTATTTACTTGGGTTCGCTTGACCTGCGCATGGACCGCTACGGAATCGTCGGCAACCTGGGCGTGGTCGCCTATCGCCTGGGCGTCTCCACCGTGGCGGCTACCGCGCTCTGGTATGGATTTGAATCGCAAATCCTCAAGCTCAAGCGCCATTTTTAGCGAGAGGCTGCGAGAGGGTTGCCGCTACTGGGCCACCCAAATTCTTGGCCCGTGAGTCGGCATCGCCGGTGGAGGACTCTGGAGTCGCCATCAATCGAATACGACAGTCTTGTTCCCGTAACAGAGAATCCGCCGGTCAAGATGCCAGCGCACTGCGCGGGAGAGAACGACACGTTCCAGATCGCGTCCCCGCGCGACCAGATCCTCCACCTGGTCACGGTGCGAAATGCGCGCCACATCTTGCTCGATGATTGGCCCATCGTCCAATAAATCCGTCACATAGTGGCTGGTGGCTCCAATGAGCTTGACCCCGCGCGCGTGCGCCGCATGATAGGGCTTGGCCCCAGTGAAAGCGGGCAGGAACGAGTGGTGAACGTTGATAATTGCAGCCGGGTAGCGGCTGACAAAGCCGGGCGAAAGAACCTGCATATAGCGCGCCAACACCACCAGTTCGATCTCGTTCGATTCGAGCAGTTCGAGTTGTCGCGCCTCGGCTTCGGGGCGGACGACCGCCGTAACCGGCACAAACTCGAAGGGAATATCGTAGAACGCCGCCAGCCGCTCGACATCCCGGTGATTGGAAACGATCAAGGGGATCTCGCAAAGCAGTTCGCCGGTGCGCCAGCGATGCAGCAGGTCGGCCATGCAGTGGAGGTATTGAGAGCAGAAGAGCGCCACCCTGGGCAGCCGCTCGCTGGAGCTCAGCTTCCAGCGCATCCCCAGCTCCGCGGCCAGCGGGGCAAAGGCGGCCTTGAACCCTTCCAGGTCGAATGCCGGCGCAGTAGGGCTGCTGTCTGCAAGACCCCACTCGACGCGCATGAAGAAGAGGCCCAGATCGTGATCCTGGTGCTGGTCGGCGTGCAGAATGTTTGCCCCCCGCTCGTAGAGCAGCGTGGATACACGAGCCACCAGACCTTTTCGGTCCGGGCAATCGATGAGCAGTACAGCCGAATCTTTCATGGTCCCCTCAGATTAAATGAACACCTTCGAACACGCGCCTGAGTTTTCGGGCCGCGCCTCCAACAGAACAGCTTCCAACGCGAAGGGGAAGGCAATTCCGGCTTGGTTGCAGAGCGATGGAATCGGCAAGGGCGCGTCCTTTGTTCCACAGTTGCCGGCCAAATGGCCGCAATAACCCGGTTGCGCCGCGGCCCCTGCGACCCAAGTGTGTGCTCGGACGCACACATTTCGCTTGCGCATCTCTGCTACCATAAGGACGATTGAAGTTCCTGCCGCCGGACAGACCGATTTCCCGTCCGCAAGGGCCCGAGCGCAAAGGCGGCCGGACCAAACCCCAAAAGGAGAACCTCTATGCCTCTAGTCTCCATGCGGCAACTCCTCGACGAGGCCGCCAAGGGCGGTTACGGCGTCGGCGCATTCAACGTCAACGATATGGAACAGATTCAAGCCATCATGGGCGCGGCGAAGGAAACCAATTCGCCGGTGATCATCCAGGCTAGCCGCGGCGCGCGCCAGTTTGCGCAGGACAAGTATCTCTTCCACCTGATCCTGGCTGCCAGCGAACTCTATCCCGAGATTCCCATCGCCATGCACCAGGATCACGGCAACAGCTTTGAGACCTGTAAAAGCGCCATTGAGCTGGGTTACACCTCGGTGATGATGGACGGCTCGCTCAAGGCCGACGGCAAGACTCCGGCGAGCTTCGAAGAGAATGTCGAAGTGACGCGCAAGGTGGTCGATTACGCGCACGAACGCGGCGTCACGGTCGAGGGCGAGATCGGCGTGCTGGGCGGAGTTGAAGACGGCCACGGCGCCGGCGGAAGCGGGCTGGATCACATCACCGATCCCGACCAGGCGGTCGAATTTGCCGAGCTGACCGGCGTCGATGCGCTGGCCATTGCCATCGGCACCAGCCACGGCGCTTATAAGTTCACCAAGAAGCCAGACGGCTCTGTGCTCAAGATGGACGTGCTGATTGCGATCCACAAGCGCCTGCCCAATACGCATCTGGTGATGCACGGCAGCTCTTCGGTTCCAAAGGACTTGCAGGACGTTGTGAACCAGTACGGCGGTCAGCTCAAAGAGACATGGGGCGTGCCGGTCGAAGAAATTCAACTCGGCATTCGCAACGGCGTGCGCAAGATCAATGTGGACACCGACAACCGCCTGGCCATTACCGGCGCCATTCGCAAGGTGCTGTGGACCCAGCCGGAGAAGTTCGATCCGCGCGACTACATGAAGCCCGCCCGCGAGGCCATGCAGAAGGTAGTTTCTCAGCGCATGACGCAGTTTGGCCAGGCTGGCCACGCCGGCGACTACAGCCCCATCGCGATCACCGAGATCGCCAAGGGCTATGCCGACGGCACTCTGACGACTCAGCCACTGGTCGCCGCCAAGTAGCATCGCAGGCAAGCCATCCGGGTAGCAGTGGATTCAATCATCGAGAAAAGGGCCACTCCGCAATCGCGGAGTGGCCCTTTTGATTTGGGTCAGACAAGTCTCAGCGATGGGAACCACTGCTGCCGGCGCTGGAGCTGGCTGTAGAGGAGGCGCCCGCACTGGAAGTGCCAGAACTGGAACTCCCCCCACCGCCGCCACCCCCGCCGCTGTGCGAACCGCCCCCGGCAGAATTCCCTCCTCCGCCACCCCCGCCGCTGTGCGAACCGCCCCCGGCAGAATTCCCTCCGCCGCCGCCGCCACCGCGTGAACCGCCGCCACTGTAGCTGCCACCTCCACCACCGCGCGAACCGCCCCCGTTGTAGCCGCCGCCTCCGCTATAGGTGCTGGTCCTGGACTGAAGATTTCCACTTCGGTTGGCGACCGGCGCATAGACAGTCTTGCCTGCGCTTCCCTGTGTTGCCTGTCTGGCCATCAAGAAGCTTTGAGACCTGTGATCGAAGCGAAGCGGGAGGCCTGCCGCCTTGGCAGCAGCACCATTGCTCCCGGATGCATCCTTGATCTGGTGGACCTCAACATGAGGATCTTCCGCGCGTGAAAGCGGGGGCAAATTTGCATTGCGAAACTCCTTGGGGGGCATTTCCAGAAAAACGATCGGGCGGCTGGCATCGAGCTTGACCGGCTCGATCGACATGCCGTACTTGTTGCTTACCGCAAACGCCACATCTTTCCTGTTGATGGGCGGCCGTCCTTTTACGTCGTAGGGATGGATGGGGACAAAGGCCACGGTATGCCCGCTCTTGACCCAGCGGACCGGCTCGATGTGGTGCCTCTTGTGACCTACAACCCAGACATAATGGTTCCTCGGGTGAATCCAGCTACCGGAGTGACACACCGCCCAAGCATATGGAGCCCCGTACGAGTCGAGCCTGAAATCAACCGGCCTCTTCTTGCCGCTAATGGGATCCGTCTCTAACGGGTAACGAACGGATGCGGGAAGGCATGGGAAGAAGGGTTCCATGTCTGCTTCAGTGTCTGGAGTGCGTGCGCCAGAGCCAGCTTGCCTTGTCTTGGCGAGTGGCGCGGCAGCTCCAACTGCAGAGGGCTTGGATTCGTCAACCGTGCCGCCCGCTTGCGGCCCTTCGGCATCGGATGAAGGCTCCCAGCAGGTTCCATACGGCGCGCAGTCGAAGAACGTCCCGCGTCCCTTCATCTCGGCAAGACCGGGAATCGGCTCAGTCAGTCCGGATGCCGCCATCATTCCTTTGATCGCCACCGATCGCTCGGCAACTCGTCCTGCGACCCACTTGTCCCATTCGGCAAATCCACCTGGCCCCTTGGCAGCCCCTGGATCGATGCGCCGGCCCTCGCGGAGGAACACGGTTTGGCCATTGGCAATTGTCTCTCCGGACGCGCGGAGGCTCCAGCCGTCAATCGGCGTGACCGCAGTCGCGTCGTAAAAGCTGCTCACCCGGAGGCAGGCACTGCCGGGATTTGCGGTCAAGTAGCGGTCATCGGTTTGAGTTCTCAAAAGAAACGATTGGCCTTGCGGATACGGAATGATATGGGCCGAAACGGTGCCGGCAAGAAGCGCCAGCTCGGTGTAAGGAACGCCGCCTGTGGTGTGCAGGTCGTTGAACGTGAGTACCGAATTCTCCCCGAGGTAGAGCGTCGAGGCGTCTTCAAACTCAATCTCCGCTCGGCCGGCGCCTGTCGCTAGGCTGAAGCCTGTTTCCAGGGGGAGATCGGCAACTGCCTTTTCCCAGTTTGCGCCCGTCATCCGCTCGTTTTGCTTGCCCCGTGCAATGCGCACATCTCCCTCGACATAGCTGATTCTGACAATCTGCGCATAGGTCGCGTCCGAATAGTGCTGCCCGAGGATAAAAAATGCCTCCTTCTTGAGCCTTTCGCTTGAATTGCCGTTCAGAATCTCTTGTATCTCCGCCATTGCGCGCGGTTCATCCAGGCGCAGCAGCGAATTGAGCGCCAACAGCTTCAGGTCGTCGTCATCCCCTGCTTTGGGTTCAGCCAGATTCCCATTTCTGGCATGAATCTCGATTTCCAGAGCGCCGCACTCATGGACCCAACTGCTTCTGGGAAAGTTACGGTCCAGCACGAAGCAGGTGTCGAGCGCGGGCTTTGCCTGCCCCATCTTGTTCTCGGCATATGCCTTCCAATATAGGGCTCCATCGGCGCGCGCGCCGGATTGACTGGCAACCTTTGCGAAGATCGCTTCAGCGTCTGCCCAGCGGCCTTCGTTGACGGCGCGCGTTCCCTTCGCGTAGAGCAGCGAGAGCTCGGTTTGACCGCTATCCGGCGGGCTGCCGCCGGATGGGTCGACCCCAATCCCATCTGTCAAGAAGCCGCTGCCGGAACTCCGCTCCGCGGTAAACTGGGCCTGGCCGCCGATGGGCAAGCACAGTAATACGCCTACGAAAACTGAAAGAATCGCGGTTTGGTTTTTCATATGGCATCTCCCTCCGACCGATTGCTCGCGGTCCGTTGTCGATCTGGAATTCTGGAGCGCAAGACTCGCACTTCAAAGAGCAAACTGTCCGACTTCATTTCGTCCTGGAGCCGGGCAAGAGCCGCGGCGTTGAGCCCGCCCGGCTGATTGGCCAGTTCGGCTAGCACACCATCAAGGCGATCAAGCGCTTTGGTCAGCGCAGGGTCGTCGTTCTTCTTCGCATCCTCGCGGCAGATGCGATTCGCCGCCTGAAGACTCCGCGCCTCGTCCCGCAGGGGAGAAACCATCTCCTCGCTATCGGCATCGGCGTGCTTCAACTCGACAAGGAACCGTTCCGAGCGGTCCAGATGGTCGCTCAGAACGACAACCACAATCCGCTGGGGAGGCGGCGCAGCCACGGGCGCCTGTGTCTTTGGCGGAATGCTCGCAGTCGTGCTTCCCTGTTGCTTGTGTTCCCAAAGCCGGCCCGCGTTGAAGACACCTATAACCAGCACGGCGCAGGCGGCGGCATAACTCAGAGTTCTCCAGAGACCAGCACCCAGCCAGCTTCGCCTTCTGGCCTCGTACGTAGGCAGCGAGGAAGCTATCGATTGCCAAATCTTCTCACCGTAATCGCCTTCGCGCTCGGGCAGCGGCGCAAACTCAATTTCGTCCAAGTCGCTCTGAAGGCCGGCATAGGCCTCGGCGCACTCGGCACAATCCTTCAGGTGTTCCCCTAAGCCATCGGCCCCCTTGCTGTAATACTGCTCAATCAGTTCTTCTTCACTCAAGTGCGTCATCGCATCACCCTCAGTGGAGCCAACCGGCTCCGTAGCTTCTTGACCGCGCGAAAGACCGCTTGTTTTGCCGCGTTCGGCGGGATTCCCAGCACTTCGCCGATCTCTTCGCCGGTGCAATCCTCCATATGCCGCAGCATGAAGGCTGTTCGCTCGGTGGGAGTCAGGCTGCGCAGTGCAGCTTCCTGCATGGCGCCGATCTCGCCACTCAGCAACAAGCGGTCGGGACCGGCGGCCTCATCCGCCACCTGCACCTGTTCCTGCTCCGGATCGGTCTCGTCAGCCACGCGGCTGAAATCGTCCAATCGGCGACCGCCGATCCTGTCCAAAGCGCATCGCACGGCAATCCGGTAGATCCACGTCCCGAAGTTCGAGCGGGACTCAAAGCTATCCAACTTGCGATACCCGCGCAGGAACGCCTCTTGCACGACGTCTTCCGCGTCGGATTCGTTGCCGGTAATACGAAAAGCGACCCGGAAAAGGCTCTGGCTATGGCGCACAACCAATGCCCCATAGGCATCCTTTTCCCCCGCGAGAACCGCCCGGATCGCCTCGTGGTCGTTCTTGCCCATGCAATGCATTAGACACCAGTTTTCTGGGGCCGGTTAGGAGAGATTGTTGGAGAGATTGTTGGAGAGCGGCGCAGACTTGCGCCAATCCCCTGCCGGCGGCGCGGGGGACTTGATGCGATTGGCCGCTCATGCCGATTGGCGAAGCGCAAACCAAAGAGGCTTCTTCTACGCGGGCGAGAACTCTTGAGGAGCCAGCGCTCTAACCCTTCGGCAATCTACTTCAGCGTCTGCCTAAGCGGTAAGTGACACCGAAGGACACGCGCAGATCGTTTTGGACATTGGAGCCATTGTTGGGCAGTGCGGTTCTTACGTAGTCGGCTTCAAGAAGGCGCACGCCGAATCTCTCCGAGAAGAGAATATTCACTCCTCCGCCAGCATCGAGCGCCAAGGAATTCGCGCTGGAAGCAGCTCCGAAAGCGTTTGGATAGATGCCATTGAAGCCGTGAACCATGCCAACCAGCCCCTGGCCGAAGAGTTGCAGGCGGCGGCTATCCGAAGCGCCGGAACGCGCGCTCCACGCCGAATACGTGTAGCGCGGTCCGGCTGCAACTTCGACCTCATTCACATCGACGCCTGTCCCGGCGTTTGCGGCATGTTCGCCGTTCAGTCCGGCGGCCACGCCGAAACCCTTCCACAGCGTCACGGCAGCGTCCACCCCGCCACCTTTGAGCCAGAAAGTGCCACCGCTTGCAGTCGCTAGCTTCGCCCCCTCCGCGCTGAAGGTCGCGGCAAGATCGACGGAAGCCGGCGACTGTTTTTGGGCGCTGGGAACCTGTTGCGCCCAAGCGCCTGCACTGACCAGCAAGTAAGCGCCAGTAAGAACCAAACTGCCGCAAATTGAGTTACGCATCTTCTTCCGTCTCCTTGTTATTCAACCGTTAGGGTGACTGTGGAGGAGTGCGACAAGGCACCCGAGGTTCCGGTAACGATCACTGTGTAAGTCCGCTGTTGCTGGGCAAAGAAGCCGGTCACAGATCCGCAGGCGCTCATCCCGGCTACCGCTGCCAGACCCGCCGCCAGGAACAGCAGCATCGACATGGTGCGGCCCAGCCGCTTGCCGGCGCGGCGCAACCTGCTGGCAAATGGCACGAGCAGCAGAGCCAGCGAGAACGGCGCCAGCCTGCCCGCCAAGCCGCTGGCAATATGTTCGCCAGGATACTGACTGGCCGGTGCTGCGCTGGCCACTGTTTGTGGAATATTCACTGTAAGAGCCACCGGAGTTGTGCCTTCTCCTACCGTCAACGTGGCCGGCGAGAAGCTGTACGTGGCTCCCGCGGGCAACCCGGTGGCCGTGAACGTGATTGCCGCTGGGAAGTTGCTTCCATTCGCGGGAGTGACTGTGAAGTTGAATACCGCAGGGCTTCCAGGCAGCGCTGTAAGGCTCCCGTTGGTAAAGTTGAAGGCGAAGTCCTCGACCACCTGCGTGAGCGCGCTGCTGGTAACAGTGCCGAAGTTCGTGTCGCCGCCATACGCGGCAGTGATGCTGTGCGAACCGGCGGCCAGACTCGACGTGGTGAGAGTAGCCACGCCGGCGGTCAGCGTGCCGGTGCCAATCGGGGTCGTGCCGTCAAGGAAGGTCACGGTTCCGGTGGGCGTGCCGGCAGTTGACGTAACTGTGGCCGTCAGCGTGATCGGGTTCTGCACAAACGCCGGGTTCAAGTTGCTGGTTACACTCGCCGCGGCGGCAGCCTTGCCAATCACCAGAGTTCCCGTCGCAGTGCCGGTGTAGTTCGCATCGTTAACGGTCGCGATTACGGCATAGCTTCCGGCCGCTGAGGGCGCGGTTGCCGATCCGTTGTAGGTGAGGCTCACAGAAAGGCCTGTTGGCGTGGTGGTGGCCGTTGCCGCGCGGGGCGAGCCATTGTAGGTCTGCGCGAGATTGCTCAGTGTGACAGTGGCTGTGGCCTTGGCAATTACCAGTATTCCGGATGCTGTGCCAACGTAATTGGAACTATTGACTGTGGCGACAACCGGATAACTTCCAGCCGCCGTTGGAGCAGTCGCCGAGCCGTTATAGGTCAGGCTTACCGCGAGGCCGGTTGGTGTTGTAGTGGCCGTTGCAGCGAGTGGCGAACCGGTATATGTTTGCGCGAGGTTGCCGAGGAGGACAGTCGCCGTGGCCTGGCCAACCACCAGGGTTGCAGCGGAGGACGTCGCCGATGTGAACCCGTTGCTGCTGGTGTAAGCGGCGGAGACGGTGTGCGTTCCAACGCTCAGACCGGTCAGCGAGACGGTTGCGACGCCGTTGACGACGGTGGCGCTGATGGTAGAGCTATCTACGGTGAAGACCACCGTGCCTGCCGGGGTGATGGATGGGCCGGATACGGTGGCGCTGGCTGTAACGGCCTGACCGTATGCGGGGGCTGCCGGCGAGAAGGGGTTGAGGGCGATGGTGGCTGTGGGCGCGGTGGCCGGTGCAGTGAGGACAAGCTGTACCGACGAGGGCGTGGATAGGGCGGCGTTGGCCAGATTGCCGTTGAAGGTTGCTGTGTCGGTGGTGGTAAGGAACGTTGTGGGCGTATAGGCGGCGGTTAGCGCGCAGACGCCGCCTACGGCCACTGTTGAAGGCAGTGTGCCGCTGAGAGTGCAGTCTGTGGAAGCAGTGGCGGCCAGGCTGTAGTCTGCCGCGTCGGTCTGGCTGACGGAGCTAAGCTGCAAGGCCTGGTTACCCGATTCAAGCAGAGAGACCGTTTGCGGCGCAGCCAAAGCTCCCGCGAACTGTATGTAACTCTGCGTACGGATGAGTTTACGGACCGAGCCGCCAGAGCCGGTATAGAGATTGCCCGCGGAATCGATTGCCAGCGCAGAGGGGGCGAGACTGGCGACCGTGAACGATGCGCTGTTGGCGCTGGCCGGCACGGCGCGGATCGCTGCTGTATCGGCGATGAGCAGGTTGCCGGCAGCATCGGTTGCGATGGCCGAGGGTTTGACGGCGGTGGACGATACCGTGGTGGTCACGCCGCTCTGCAAGCTGTAGCGATAGATGGCGGGCGCGCCGGGATCGGCAATGAGCAGGTTGCCGGAGGGATCGATGGCGAGGCCTGCGGGAGCAACCAGCGTTCCCACTGCGAGCGTGCGCACGGCCCCGGTGATGGGGTTGAGTTGATAGACAGCCTTCGCGGATGAATCCGAAAGATAAAGGTTGTTCAGCGCATCGACGGCAAGACCGGCGGGCGTGGTGAGCGTAAGCGCCAATGTCGATGTTGCGCCAGCGGGCGAGATCTGGGCGATCAGGCCTGTGGACACGTCGCCGACATAGATGAAGCCGCGTTGATCGACGGCGACCGGGCCTGGCGCGGTGAGCGTTGCCAGCGTTGTGGAAGCAGCGCTTGCGCCCTGCGACTGAGCCGACGGAGCAAAGCGGAGGAGTTTCTTGCTGTTGGCATCGCTGACGTAGACATTGCCCGCGTTGTCCGTGGCCAGGCCGGCGACCTGGAGGCTTGCGCCGAAGGCGATCTGGCTGGCGGGATCGAGTGTCGAGCCTGCGCCCAGGCCGGTTCCGGTGAGGGCCAGATTGGCCGCGTTGCCCAGCGAGCTGTTGACAGCGAGAGGCGTGGTGCGCGCGCCTGGGACAGACGGGGTAAAGCTCGATGTGAGCAGGCAGTCGGTTGTGGTGTCGGTGTTGGTGAAGCAGCTTGGCGTGCCCAACGACCATTCGGTGGAAGCGAATGCGAGTCCGCCGGGACTCGCCACCGTGTCGCCCGCCGTGAAGTGAAGCTGCACGGGCTGCGCGGTTGTTGTGGCTGTTGCGGTTGGTTTGGAGGCAAGCCCGGTGACCACTTTGCGGATGAGCCCGTTTGTGGTGTCGGAGATGTAGATGTTGCCCTGGGTGTCAGCGCCGACGCCGATGCCGTTGCCGCCATCGCCGAATTTGGCCTGCGTGGCGGGGCAGCCGTCTCCATAGGAATCGGTTGCGCCGGAGCAGACTGTGGCTGCGTTGCTGGCAACCGCGCGCAGGTAGCCGGTATGGAAATCAAGGAACCAGATAAAGCCGTTGCCATCGGAGATGTACAGGTTGCCAGCGTTGTCAAAGACCAGCTTCTGCGGAGAGATGGAAACACCTGTAGAAAGAACCGGCGCAGTGTAACTGAACGCCGATGTCGAGCCGCTGCCCGCGACGGTGTAGATATCGCCGTTGACCGGCGAGCTGATGCCCAGCTTGCCCAGGAGCGCATCGAGCGGCGAACCGGTTCCGCAGGTAACGCAGACGACGCGGATCTTGCCGCTGCTGGAATCGGCGATGTAAACGTTCAGGTTCGCATCCACGATGACTCCCTGCGGATTGCTGATTTCAGCAGAAGTAGCAGGACCGCCGTCGCCGATAGATCCGGCGGTGCCATTGCCGGCAAAGGTATGGATATTGCCCGCAGTATCGACGACGCGAATCTTGTTGGCGCTGGTGTCGGCAATGTAGATGTTGCCCACCGTATCGCCCCATGCGCCGCGGGGTGCATCGACCTGGGCGGATGTGGCAGGGCCGCCATCCCCGAGCGTGCCGGCGGTTCCGGTTCCAGCGACAAGATACATGAGGCCGGTGGAGACATTGACCTCGAATACCTTGTTGAGGCTGTAGTCGGCGATGTAGATGTTGCCTGCGGCATCGGATCCAACGCCGCGCGGTTTGCTGATGCTGACCAGTGTGGGCGTGCAGCCAACGGTTGCGGTTGGAACGCAGGCCGTGCCGGTAACCCGGCCGGCAAAGTTAGTGATAACTCCATTGGGCGCAATGCGGCGCACCAGCAGCGCGCTGATGTCGGAGAGGTAGACATTACCGAACGGATCGGCCACCACTGCGCGCATATCGTCGCTCGCGGTGAAGCCGATTGCGGTGGCCTGGCAGCCGTCGCCGTATTTGTCGGTAGCGCCAGCGCAGGCCATGTTGCCGCTGCTGGGAATTGCGAGACCCGAGCCGCCCGCGATGTTGGTCATGGTATAGGGAAGCGCGATCGGATTGCCGGGCAACCCAACGATGGTTGGCGCGTTGATTGTGATTGTCATGGGTGCCGAAGCGGATCCGGCGAAGCTCCCGCTTGCAACAAAGGTGGCTGTCACATAGTCGGTTCCCAGCGGCAGGTCGGCCGAAGCCGTGGCCGAACCAGAAATCAAAGTGGCGGAGCCAAGCGATATCTGAGTGCCTCCGCTGGTTAAGGAATAGGTGAAGTTGACCGTTCCCGATGGGACTCCGGCGAGCGATGTGACCGAAGCAGTCAGCAAAACAGGGTGGCCTAGCGCGGTGGCCGTGGTATTCGCCATCAACGCGGTAGTGGTGAGGCCCTGGGTGACGGTCACCGCGACAGCAGATGACGCAGAACCGGCGTTTGCCGCATCGCCGCTATAGACGGCGGTGATGGAGTAGGCGCTGGAGGTAAATGGCAGGTTGATGCTGGCCGTAGCCGTGCCCGAGGCCACGGCAGCAGTGGCATAGACATAACCGCCCACTGCGCCGCCGCCGCTGACGATGAACTCCACCGAGCCTGTGGGATTGCTGCCCGAGACAGTAGCTGTTGCGGTGAAAGCCGAGCCGTATGGGGTGGATGCCGGCACGCCCGACAGCGTCGTCGTGGTGCTGCCCAGGCTGCCCGCGTTGATGGTGATGACGTACGGTCCTGCCGTCGAGTAGACAGTCTGGCCGGAAGCCAACGGGTAATTGGCGTCCCCCGAATAAGTCGCGGTGAAGGTGTGCGTGCCCACGGAGAGTACGCCCAGCGGGATCGAGATGGTGTCCGTGGTGCCCGGCAGCGTGACCGTCGTCGAGCCGCTGGTGAGTGCGTCGGTCAGCGTAACGGTGCCGGTTGGATAGGCGGCACCGCCGACGGCGGGTGTGAGAATGACGACTGCCGCTGCGTTCTGACCGTAGGTGAGGGATTGCGGCAGGCCCGAGGGACCAGTTAGTTCCGGCGCGATATAAGTAAAGGTGCAGGCGGGGGGAAGCAGGCTGCTTGCCGTAATGTTGTTCGTCACGGTGTTGCCGTTCGCACTGGCGAAGGTTGCATAGTCTGCGATAAAATCCGCGGACACTTGTCCGGGACCGTATGTCAGCGCGGCATTGGTCGGTGCGGGGCTGAATTCGGAGGCCGCATACGTGCTCGGGAAACTGACGTTGTCCAGTGTTAGTTGGAGCGGGTACACGGCGCCATTGTTGCTTGTGCCAGTGAACTGCGCCGTTCCCGCGGTGAGGAAGGTCAGGTTCTGCATCAGAAGGTTATTGAAGTTGGGCGACGAAGTTCCAGTTGTGGCCTCGTAGTTGGGGCTGAAAACGATCTCGGCCTTGTGGTCCTGGTAGCACGAATTCGAGTACTGAATGTTGGTGACCAAGCCGCCGCGGTCGTAGCCTGACTTGATGCGAAGGCCGGTCGAGTTGCTGTCGGCCGTATTGTTAATGGAACTGCCGCTGCCGGCGACCCCGTTGCCGGAAGACATATTTCCATCGAACAGGATGTTGCTTACTCCCGCGCTGGTATTGCTGCCAATGGATTCGCCATGCCCGGCGAAGAAGTGGTTGTTGGTGACGGAGACATTCGAGGCAGGAGCGGTTGTGCCGGCACCGCCGACAGCCACGTTATCGTCGCCATCTGATATCCACGAACGCGTAATCGTGACATTGGTCACGTTGCCGGGATCGATGCCGTCTGTATTGCGCGAACTGGTGGGCGTAACGATCTTGACATCCCAGGCAGTAAACCCGGAGACAGCGCCCGTTGTGGAGACGTGGAAGAGCGGCGAATTGCGCACCGTGATCTTGTAGAGCGTGATATTGCTTGAGCCGGTGTCCATCTGGATGAAGCGCGGGTTCTGCTGGCTTCCGCCGCTGTTGGCGATGGAGGACAGGCCCCACCAGCTTTGACCCGAATAGGGCGCAATGGCGTTGATCAGCGCATCGCCGCCGCGTCCATCCAGCTTGCCGTAGCCCATGATTCCGACATTTGCCGAAGTACCTGGGACCTCGATCAGCGGCAGGCAGGACTTGGTCGCACTGGCGGAGTTGACGGTGCCGCAGGTGTGCGTGCCGGCGACCTTGTCGTAATCCTGCGCGTTGCGCGAGAAGTAGACGTAGACGCCAGGATCAACCAGCAGCGTGACGTTCGACGGCATGCTGAGCGGGCCGGTGAGATATGCATTGTGGCCAGCGCCGTCTACCGAGAGTTCAACGGCCTGGCCTGGATTGCCGGTGGAGCAGCTATTGAGCGCGGCCTGGATGCGCGCGCCGTCAGGATTGCTAACGGTGGCGTCTACCGAGGAGGGCAGGTCGTCGTTCACGGAAGTCAGCGCCGCGGTGAGCGCGGTGCAAACCGCCGGGAATACGGGCTCGGTTACGGTGCGGGCATCGCCTGTGGCTACTGCTGGGGCTTGCGAAGCTCCAGTGACGTAGAGATAGCCGCTGGTGAAGGTAAAGGTATAGTTGGTGGATGCGAGGGTTCCTGTCGTAATAGCGATCGGATATTCGCCGATGGAAGCACCCGTCGCGAGTGTGGTCAACGAGGGAGCGCCCGTGACCGCACTGGCCTGAGTATCGCCACTCACAAAGCCGGTGATGCTGTAGGTCAGGCTCGGCAGTGTTCCGCCGACGAGCATCGATGCGTTGCTGGCTGTAACCTGCAGAACTGCGCGGGAGACGCTTGTGTATGCGGTCGCGCCAACACCGAGGAAGTTACTGTCACCTTCATATAGCGCTGTGAAGGAATGATTGCCCACAGCCAGAGAAGACAGTGGGAAGGCAAACGCGCCGCCGGAAAGCGTAACGCTCTGCGGGGATCCATTGTCCACGCTGAACAAGAGGGTGCCAGTGGGGATGGTGCTTCCGCTGCTGGGCGCGACTGTAACGGTCACAGTCGTGGAGGAACCATAGGTTGCGTTAGGAGCAGGCGCGATCTTCACTGTCGGTAGCGTCGTCGCGCCGCTGGTGACATCCACGATGTACGGCATGGCCGAGGTAGAGGCGGCAAAGTTGCTGTCTCCGCTGTAAGCCATGGTGATCAGGTGCGTCCCTGCCGTGAGTGTCGATGTGGTCAAATAGGCTTCGCCACTGGCGTCGAGCGATCCAGATGCCAGCGGCGTGCCACCGTCGAGGAATTGATATGTACCGCTGGGAATAAGGCCCGCGCCCGGTGTCTGCGGCCGGCCAAGGATGGTGACGCTGACGCCAAGCGCGACGGTCGTCGATGTGCCAGTGGAGGCAAATGAGTTCACCGCCGAGGCCAGCGCCGTGACTGGATTCCAGGTGACCGGCATGCCGGAATATCCACCGGTCGTCAAAACGGGCGTGGAAAGGAAGTTCACAGGGAAGTATTGCGCGGCTTGGGCCGCCGTCAGTTGCAGCGCACTCGATTCGCGCGCTGCGGCCGGTGTGCTGCCGGATGTAACGCCGTAGCCGATGTTACCGCCGGAGGGGATCACGCCGCCGGCTCCAACTGTGGGATAGAACAAGATCGAAGGATACGGCGCAGTTCCCACCGCCGGGTCGGTGTAAGTCTGCGTGTTGTACTCGGCATAGGTCGAGGTATTGAGGTATTCCGACGCGCCATCCCATCCAACCCAGCCTTTCGGATTCACCTGATCCACGAAGGAGTTGAGCAGAACAAAGGTCGAATAGACTCCGTACGGACGGCCATAGTAGAGATTGGTCATGGCGCCGCCATTCGCGGTTGAAGTCTGCGACATCAGCGTGCAAACGTTGCAGACATAACCACTCAGGTAATCACCCGAACCGCCGGTCTGGGCGCGCTTGTTCTGCGCCTCAATGGTCTCAGTTCCGGTGGCCGTGGCGCCGTGCCAGGTGGTGAAGATGTTGGTGCGATCCATGACTAGCGCCGCGTCGCCGTATATGTAATCGACGTCGCCGACGATAAGACCCTTCCAGATGTACTGACGGGAAGGAACGTAGGTGCTGCCGGCGGTTCCCTGATAGCCGGCGTAAAGCGTGTCCTGCTGGCTGATCAGGTTGACGTTGTTCAGAATCGCCTGATCGGCGTTCATAAACAAAGCCTGTGCCTGCGAGCCGCATTGCAGATTGTTGTTGTAAAGGTATTGCAGGGTATACGGCGTCGTTCCGGTGAAGATGCAGGTTCCGCCATTGCCGCTCGCCGTGGTGGTGGAGGTGGTAACCGGATCTGTGTCGTAGGTGTTCTGTATGGTCAAATACTCGGCATAGAAGCCGGCAGGCGAGAACGAACCGCTGGCTGCCGTAGTGCCCATGAAGCCGTTCTTGCTTACATCCAGAACCGCCGATCCCTCATCGCCGGCTTTGCCAGCGGGGCCCGGTCCGAAGGCAGTCCCCGAACTCTGCGGATAAGCGCCCAGAGCAAAGTTGCCATTCGAGCCAGTTAGAATGACTTTGGTCGGGTCACCGCCCAAGCCGCGCAGATAGACATTGGGATAGCTGATTGCGTTCTGGCCTGAGTAGGTTCCCGGCTTCAGATAGAGCGTTCCGCCGGTAGACGGCAATGTAGCCAGCGCGGCAGACAGAGTGATGTAGTTTCCGCTTCCGTCGGCTGCAACCACATTGGTGGATACGCCTACCGCAGCAGTGGTGCTGGCCTTGGTCACGCTATAACTTCCGCCCGAAATCGTTGCGCTTGCCGAATAGTCAACCGAGTCTGTCGGATAGAAGGTCACGGCCAGAGAGTACGTGCCGATGGCCAGATAGCTGGAGGCATCGACAATCGCCGCCGATCCGCCAGAGGGCGTCGCAGTATAGATAAAGCTGCCGGCAACGCCCGACACGCTGGTGTCGCTTGTCGTAGCGGTCGCATTCAGCACGCCAGTTCCGATGGCCTGACTGACCTGTTGCGTGTTCGCGCCCGGTGTCCAGCTCGCCGACGTGGTCGCCTTCGCTATAGAGAAGCCCTGCGGTGCGCCGGACGTGGACCCTGTGTAGAAGCCGTTGGTGAAATACTGCGCCGATATTGTGTGACTACCCGCTTTGAGTCCAGTGAGGGCCACGGTGGCAACGCCAGTTGCGCTCAAAGGATAGCTCGCAGTGGTCGAATCCACGGTCACGGATACGGTATTGGACGGCGGAACTGTTGCGCCCACGGTCACCGTGAAGGTAGCCTCGGTACCGTTGGCCGAGAAGACCGGCGAGGCCGGCGTGGGAGCACTGACGGCGGTGGTGGTTGCGTACACCACGCCAAGCGGCAATGTTCCGCTGAATTGCAGACTGCCCAGCGTGCTAGCGCCGGGAATCAGTTGAAGGATATTGCTTGCGAGTGGCATCGGCCCGGACGAGGTGGAAGAGAAGGCGCCAATCATCTCGGCGGAGATCGAACAGGCTTGCCCGGAACTCAGCGCGCCCAGGATACTGTTGGTGACAGTGCATCCCACTCCACTGCCTGCGATCAAATCGACATTGCCCAAGGCATTGGCGCTCGTCGTTACCAGATTGCCCACGTTGGTCAGCGTCGCGGTATAAGCCGTAGTTTCGCTGGCGCCAAAGTTCCCCGAAGCGGCGTTGCGCACCACTTGCGTGAGGCTGGTATTGCCGGCGTCGGCGCTATAGACGTTGCCCAGGCCATCCACAGCAAGCCCTACAGGGCTGCTCAGTCCGGTTAGCACGACAACGCCGGCGGTTGTGGGACCGCTGACTGGGAATTCCGTCACCGTAGTGCCTGCCTGCACGTAGACATCGCCCGCCGGGTCAACAGCCACTGCATCCGGCGAAGCTATCGATAGCGTCTTCGCCAACGTATAAGTAGCTGCGGAAGCCGGTGAATACTCGATGACCGCGCCCGCACCCTTGTCCGCTACAAACACATTCCCGGAGTTGTCCACGGCCAGTGAAACCGGATTCTCCAGGCCGCTGGCGACCGTAACCTGATTCTGATATTTCTGCGTTAACGGCGACAGGGACAACCGGTAGACTGAGGAACCGCCCGATTGAAAATCCGCCACATAGAGATTGCCGAACTGATCCACGGCAATGGCCTGCGGTGCGGCCGTGCCGCTGGTGGGCGAATAGGTTAAGGAGGTGGGAAAGTAGGTTGCCGGTGTGCCCGCGGCGGTGACCTGTAGCATCCATATCTGCGGATACCCATTGACGACGGCAAAGCCATTGCCATTGAGGTCGACCGCGATTTGGCTGGGCGTTGCCACCATGGAAGAAAACAGCGTATAGGTAACTCCGCCGATCGACTCCAGAATGCTTGTGCCGCTGGCCTCATAGACATTGCCCGCGCCATCAACGGTCACGCTCGCCGGTGTGTGGCCACTCAATATCGTGCCTGAACTAAGCGGTAGAATCGTGCCACCCAATGCCGCGCCATCAACAGCAAGCACAGAACCGGTTTCTGTTTGACTTAGATTGATCGTCGCAGAGGCATTCTCCCAGCTTCCGCTCGGCAAAGCCACCGTCAACGCCGCCGACCGCTGACCAACGGCGGAGGGCCTGGTGGTTACTGTCACGGTGCAATCGACGGTCTTATCGCCATTCTGCGAACACGACGGGGTTGTGGGGTTTGTGCCCGATGCCACGGTAATGTCAGGACTCGATGTCACGGCCGCGGTGGCTCCGGTGACCGATGCAGTTGCCGACTCTGGCAGGTGAACCTGGAAAGTCTGAGTGAGCGAGGTTCCGGGGGTGCCGATCGTCTGCGGAGAGAAGCCTTGCGCCAGCACCTTGCGAATGACCGGCTCAGTGCCGTCGTACATATAGAGGTTGCCCTGCGGGTCAACAGCGACGCTCATGCTATTGCCATTTGAGAACAAGGATTTGGATGCCGGACAGCCATCGCTGTATGCGCTCAGTGACTTCGGCCCGGAAGAGCCGCTGCAGTAATTGCCGGCTGCGATGTTTGCGCTTCCGACAAACAGAGTCCTGAGATAGCCGGTGGTGATGTCGTAAAAATATACCCTTGCAGGTCCGTTGCTGTCGCCGATGTAGATATGGCCCTGCGGGCTTACCGCAAGCTTGAACATCTTGTTATCCGAAGTAAAAGACAACGCAGATCCCAGAGTCGCCGGGGTCGAGGAGCCGATCGCGGTGGCTCCGCCCCCAGCCAGCATATAGTTGAACCCCGTTGGAGGGGCTGTGACCGTGGTCCAGCCTGTGTAACTTGCTACGTTCACGAGAATCGCATTTTTCATCCGCTGGCCGGCGATGTATCCGGGAGTCCCGGCGGCGAAATTCGTTCCGTCGCTTACATAGAAAACGCGCAGACCGCGGTCCAAATCGGTATAGATCATGTTGCCGGCGGCATCGACGCCCATGCCGCCTGGATAGCTCGCTACGCCCATGGAAAAACTGCTTGTAAACAGGCAGCCATCGCCAAATCCGTCGGTCGCCGTGCCACCGCCATTACAACCGCTTCCCTTGGTCGTCGCCACGGTGGAGGGATACCCGGACATCGTATACACGTAGCCCGGAGTCAGCGTCGTCCATGCGGTATTCTTTTGCAGTACTGCCCAGAGCGGGTTATTGCCTGTAAAGTATGTTGAGGTCAGCGGTCCCAACACCACGCGCCAGCGGCTCGCGGTGCTATCGGCGTAGTAGACGTTTCCATACACATCCCCTGTGATGCCCTCGGGCTTATTCACTTCGCCCAAAGCGACTGTACAAGATCCGCTGTTTTTGAATGCGGCCAAAGAATAATTTGTATACGAGAAACCAGGTGTATTTTCAGAGCCTGTGCCGGTTGTGCCGCTGCTTCCAGTGCCGCCGGCGCAGCCCGCCACCAAACCCATATAGCCAATCTCGATCTGGAGTGGATTGGCGGCTGTTGGCGCAGGGGCGCCACTCACGCAGAGCGGCGAGGCATTGAGGCAGATCATATGGACCAGGTGGTCGGCGTAACCGCCCATCAGGATGTTGCCGTAGTAATCGATGCCGGCGCTGCGGTTGTTTACAAGCGCGGTTCCCGTTGCCGCCACGCAGCCATCTCCCACAGAATCCAGCTTGGCCGAGCAGGCGGTGCCGTTGCCGGCCACCAAGGTCATGATGCCCGTTGCGGGATTGATCTTGTGCACAACGGGCGCAGAAGAGGTGTCATCGACGACATAGAGATTGCCGTACGAGTCCACCAAAGTGCCGCCATAAGCGGCTGCGCCAAAGATGCCATTTACGGCTAGACAGCCGTCGCCATACGCGTCCGTGGAGAGAGTGCCAGCGGGAAGGCCAGGGCACTGAGTCCCGGCTGTCGTGGCCATGGGCGCGAGTCCGCCGATCGTGGTCATGGTGTAGGGCAGAGCGACGGGAGCCTGCGCTCCGGCGTTGACCAGTGGCAACAGGCAGACTATCGGCACGATTACAGCGGCAAGCGAGAAACGACGCAGCATGGTACATCTCCGGGATTCAGGTAAGGCTGAAGACAATCAAGAGAACGGGACTTCACGTATTCGCAAAGGGGGATTCGCGGCGCAATTGGTCAGACCTCTTGAGCGGAACAAGTATGCCTCTGCGCACGTGTGCATGTCAACAAATTGGCGCAATTCATCTGATAAACCTTTTCAAATAACACAGAGTAGCGTTGTTAAGCAGTATTTACGAGGTGCAAGAGGGGTCTGACCTCGGGATCCAGTGGTCCCGCCACTCAGCCGCTTTCACAGAACTTTACGGAATCAATCCTCTCACTGGCGTCCGCATCTCCACCCAACTCTGCTTTCCGACCATGAACATTGCCAGCATGCGCCGGCTCGATTTGCCGAAGGCCCGCTGGAGTCGGACGATGCAATTCCGCTTGAAACCAAACGGCAACCGGCCTTCGACTCACTCAGTGGCTGTCGAATCTCCCGATCCGCTCGCCGAAGGCAATCGAACCCTCTCCCCTCACCGGGGGACAGGCAACTCGACAATGGATCTTCTATCCAAAGAAGCGCCTCAATCTCGCACTTTCGGCGAGTTTGCGGCACGCCCAACCAAAGCCGGCAAGGTTCCCCGCGGGAATGCCGAAGACTGGCGCACCACGAGCCGGGTGGGAATCCGCCATTCCATCTTGGCGGCATTGGGGTGGTCCCGCTCAACGCCGGCGCGAAGCGCCTCGACCGCTGCCTCAGCCAGATCTTTGCAAGACATCTGCACCGTGGTGAGCGGGGGAAGCATGAACTGCGCCAGGTGAATGTCGTCGAACCCAACCACGGAAATGTCTTGCGGCACGCTATGGGTCGTCCTGAAAAGCCCATGAAGAACGCCGATAGCGGTCATGTCGTTGGAACACAAGACGGCCGTCGGCAGCTCTGGCAGTGCCGTCAGATGCTCTATCGACCTCATGCCGCCCTCCATTGTGTGGTCGCCCTCGACAATATGTTCGGCAGGCACCACCAGCCCCAGTTCCGCCATGGATTTCAGGAAAGCATCTCGCCTGGCCACGGCCGAGCGCAAGCGCAGCGGGCCGGTGATGAAGGCAATGCTGCGATGGCCCAGCGCGGCCAGGTGCTGCACCGCCTGGTGAATTCCCTCGCCATAATTCACTTTGAGCACGCGGATATTCGGCAAGTCAGGTCCCGCATCCACAAAGACCAGCGGAAACTCGCGCTCCACCAGTTTCCTGACTAGATCCTCTTCAATGCCGAAGGTCATCACGGCCACACCGTCCACGTTGCGCTGCAACATGCGGCGGATGAGCGACTCGGTGCGAGCCGGCTCATAGTTTGTGGAGCCGATCAGGACTTCGTAGCCCTGCGCGACCGCCAGGTTCTCAAACTCCTGCACCAGTTCCGGAAAGAATGGATTTGTAATCTCAGAGACGATGAGGCCCAACATGCGGCTACACCCAGAGACCAGCGAACGCGCCTGAATGTTGGGCAGGTAGCCCACTTCATCGATGGCCCGCCACACCCGCTTGGCAAGGTCGGGATCTACAGTGGAGATACGATTGACCGCGCGCGAGACTGTGGCAATGGACACCCCCGCCCGAATGGCAACATCGCGGATGCTCACCGCCGCGGGCCGCCGCCTGTTTGTAGGTTTGTTCGGAGCGCTTTTCACGGTGAGAGAATTGTACGCTTACTCGCGGTGTTTCTCACCCTGGGTGATCCTGCGAAAACCCACATGCACAGTAAAGACCAGTATTTAGGACGATCCGGCGTCAACTTCAAAGTCCGCTGCTCCCTGTGACGAGAGCGCAAATAAGGGACCTATGGGAAGCGTTTCCCCGAAGGACAATTCCATCCCTGAAGAGAGAACCTTTGAGTAATTCGCTTTATGGATGCGCTTGAATACCTGCGAAGATTTTCAAGCCATATTTGAGGAGGGGTACGCTGAAACTCGGGCTCTGCCCGGCGCGGCGCAGGCAATATCTTAGGTTTGCACTGCAAATATGGGAGACGTGTTCGTCGAAGCAGGCCCCAGGCAGATCAATCTGGAAGGAAACGAAGATTGTCCCGATCCGGGCTGCGGTGGCCAGCCTCTCTGCATATTCCACCCTTTGTTTACAGAAATCCAAGCCAATCGCAATTAGCCTATTTCTCTGCTTCCCTGGCCAGAAACCGTTCCATGAAACTGGTGTCGAAATCGCCGGCGCGGAAGCCGGGGTCCTGGAAGATCGCCTGATGCAGCGGGATCGAGGTCTCGATGCCCTGCACCACAAACTGGCTTAGGGCGCGCTCCATCTTGGCGATTGCTTCTGCCCGGTCGACGCCGTGAACGATCAGCTTGGCGATCAGCGAGTCGTAGTAAGGGGGCACGACGCCCTCGGCGTACTGCGCCGTATCCACCCGAACTCCATTGCCGCCCGGCACGTTGAACGCAGTAATCCGGCCCGGCGAAGGGGTAAACTTCACGGGATGCTCAGCGTTGATGCGGCACTCGATAGCGTGGCCGCGGATATCGAGTTTTGCGGGCAGAATGGCGTCGAGCCGCTCGCCGGCGGCGATGCGCAACTGAGCCTTGACTAGATCGACGCCGGTGATGGCTTCGGTAACCGGGTGCTCCACCTGAATCCGGGTATTCATTTCGATGAAATAAAGCTGCCTGTCTTCATCCATGAGGAACTCGACCGTGCCCGCATTCTGGTAACCGATGTCGCTCAGGCAGCGGCACAGAGTCTGGTCAAGCTCCGCACGGAGGGTGGGTGTCATCTGCAGGGATGGGGATTCTTCGATGAGCTTCTGATGGCGGCGCTGGATGGAACACTCGCGCTCAAAGAGCGTCGCCACATTGCCATGCTCATCGGCCAGCACCTGAAACTCGATGTGTCTCGGGTTCTCGACAAACTTCTCCATGTACAGCTCGCCATTGCCAAATGCATTGGCGGCCTCACTGTAAGCGGCGTGAAAGAGATTGGGTAGTTCCTCCGGCTTGCGGACGATTCTCATGCCGCGTCCGCCGCCGCCTGCCTTGGCCTTCAGGATGACCGGATAGCCCACCGCTCTTGCGCACTTCTGCGCTTCGTCGACTGTGGCAAGCACTCCATCGGAGCCCGGCAGAATGGGCACCTTGGCCTTCTTCATTGCCTGGCGCGCCTTTTCCTTTTCGCCCATCAGCCGTGTCACCTCGGGCGGCGGACCGATGAACTTGATGTTCGAGGCACGGCACACTTCCGCGAAATTGGCGTTTTCGCTCAGCAGGCCATAACCGGGATGGATCGCGTCAACATCGGCGATTTCAGCCGCGGAAATGACCGCGGGCACATTCAGATAGCTCTCCGCAAGGCGCGGCGGGCCAATGCAGATCGCTTCGTCGGCAAAGCGGACGTGCAGCGAGTTGCGATCGGCCTCGCTGTAGACGGCGACCGTGCGAATGCCGAGTTCCCGGCAAGCGTTCAGAACGCGCAGCGCGATTTCACCGCGGTTGGCAACCAGTACTTTACGAAACATTCAGGACCCTAACTTAGCCGGACGGAAAACAGCGGCTGCCCAAACTCGATGGGCTGGCCGTTGGAGACAAAACACTTGACGATCTCGCCGGCAGCGTCGGACTCGATCTCGTTCATTAGCTTCATGGCTTCGACGATGCAGATCACCTGTCCCTTGTCCACATGATCTCCAACGGAGACAAACGCCGAGGCGCCTGGTGAAGGCGACCCGTAGAATGTGCCCACAATAGGCGACTTGACGATGTGCAGCCCAGCATTTGGATCGACTGAAGGCGCGTCAACCGCAGGTGGACCCGCCTGCGCTGCGGCAGAATGAGACGGCGCCGATCGCGCGCCAGCCAGCAAGCTCGCCAGTTCCGGCAGTCCGGCCGGTGCGGCTTGGGACTGCGCAAACTTCAGGCGGACGCGCATTTCGCCGCGGTCCAGCTCGAACTCGGCAACCTGATTTTCTTTCAGGAATTCGATCAGTTGTTTCAGATCATCGACATTTTCAGGGTTCAGTGGATTCATTCGTTCCTTAACTCTCCCACCCGCGGGTGGTACAGATTTCAAAGTTCAATCAGGGCCTTGGGTGCCGGCGTCAGCACTTGCACACCGGTCCGGGTTACAGCCACCATATCTTCGATGCGAATGCCGAACTGGCCCGCCAGGTAGACTCCAGGCTCTATGGTAACAACCATCCCGGCAAGCAGCCTGGCTGTTTCTCCTGCTCCAATGCGCGGCGACTCGTGAATCTCAAGACCCACCCCATGGCCGGTGGAATGAGTAAATGCCTCTGCCAAACCCGCCCTGCGCAACACCCCCCGGGCGGCTTCATCGACCTCTCCGCAGCTTGCCCCCGCGCTCACTGCGGCCACGCCGGCCTCCTGAGCCTCAAGCACTGCGTTGTATGCATCCCGCTCTTTGATCCTGGGCCTTCCCAGGTACACGGTGCGTGTCATATCGGAGCAGTAACCCTTGAGAATAACACCGAAGTCGAGGGTCAGGAATCCCCTGCGTGGCAGCCGGGCGGTGGTAGCTCTTCCGTGCGGCATTGCGGAACGAACACCCGAAGCGGCAATGGTTTCAAACGACATGCCCTCGGCGCCCAGCAACCGCGCCCGATGCTCCAGCTCCGCGGCCACTTCGATCTCCTGAAGCCCCGGCCGGATGAAGCCCAGAACATGCTCGAAGAGCTTGCAGCCCAACAGCGCGGCCTCGGCCATGAGCGCCAGTTCGTCTTCGTCCTTTACCCAGCGCAAGGGCTCAACCAGCGGTGCGGCCAGCTCGGAGAGAAATCTGCGCCGAAGCCGCGACGGCAAAGCCGCCCGAAAGCGAGCCAGGTTGGTGACCGTGGTCTTGGTTGGGTCAAATCCGGCGGACTCCACTCCCGGCTGCGCGGCCAGCCACTCCACGGCGGCCACAGACGGCGAGCTTTTGACGATCTCGACCCGCGCGGCCTGGACTTCCTCCGCGGCCTGTGTCACATAGCGGCCATCGGTAAACAGGCGGGCAGAACGGCGGGTGATGGCCAGCGCGGCGCTCGACCCTGTGAATCCAGAGAGATAGCGGAGGTCGGGAAGATGGGTAACCAGCAGCCCGGAGAGCCCGGCTTTGGTCAAACGGCGGCGCAGAAGCCCGATGCGGCGAAAATGGTCCACTTGTTGAGGATAAACCACCTCAGACAGGGGGCAGAGATCAGGACTGCCGCACAGACTCTATGGCCAAAGCGATCAGCGCGGCAAAGGCCGCATTTCTACCCAGGTTGTGGCTTTCTATCGATGCGTCGTACATTTGCTTGCGAGTAACGCGACCCCAGTTGATGCGGTGCCCCACCTCGGCAGCCAACTCTCGAATGAACTCGCGTTGCGTGCGTCCGTTACCTTCTCGAAAAGGATGAATGGAGTTCAACTCGCCAAGGTAGTATGCTGCGCGACCAGCAAAAGCCCTTGCATCCAGGCCTCTTAGATGGTTCTCCCCGGCCAGTTGTGCAAGCGCGTGGTCTAGGTTCTGTTCCATGAACTGAACCACAGCAAAGGGGTAAGACGCCGCACGGTGCATATTCACTCGGCGGAATTCCCCCGCCCAAGGATAGATGTTCTGGAAGATGCGAGCGTGGATCTTTTTGAGATGAGCGCTTTCGTAAGCTCCCTTGATGGGATTTACATGCAATCTGACAAGCGCCTCGGCTGCCTCGGCTGCCTCAAACCTGTCAAGCTTGGCCTGATCGGTCAGGCCGGGGACATTCCTCAGAATCCCGTGTTCGTAATCGAAATGCGGGTCAACACCTGAGGAATCGGCGGGCATTGGATCTCAGACGATCGTGGCAGTGAATTCGTGGATCAGGCGGCTCATTTCGTCAAGAGCAATCTCGCCCTGGGTATATTGCTTGAGGATGCGATTGGGAACCGCATCGAGCTCAAGAGCCTCGATCCTTAGAGAGCCAATAGCGCTCTCGACGGCCAGTCGACGGTCATCCAGTTCCTTAGCGGTGAGCGCAATGACAGTAGGGGTTGTAGCAGCCATATTGCCCTCCTTCACAAACTATTCTACCAGTTTCGTACATTCTGAGATGCGTTGTTCTGGTCAAGAGCTGTCAGCTTTCATCTGCATCAGAATGCCGACCGTTTAGCTCGATACCCTGTGCGAGCCTTCCAGTACTCAGACTTGAAGCGGCTTTCCTCTGCAACGTTGTATAGCACTTCGCAGTCGCAGGAGGCACCGTTTGCGTTCAGTACCTCGATCACATCCTGAATGTGTTCCTCGTCAATCCCAATATCGCGAATGATGCCGATTGAGACCTCAAAAGAGCCCCGGCACCGCTCACGCACAGGCGATCTGCCGGTTGGGCAAAACCGATCATCAAGTCGCTCAAAAAAGCCGTCTCTCCCAAGAACTGCAAGTACATTGGGGGCAATGTCAGTCACAAGTTCTTCGTCATAGAGATTGTCATCATCCATTGGTTTGGAAAAACCCAGCGGCTAGTTAAAAGATCCCGTAGCGAAGGCCTTCCTCCGTTCGAGTGCCGAAGCGCCATACTGACACATGATCCCTATTCACTGCCCTTAGAACGCAGGTCTTACCGGCTTCTTCTGCTGCGGGTCGATCTCCGCCTCGGCGGCATGGAGGTCGGACTGGCGATCCATCCACTCGTCTAGGCGGGAGCGCTTGAAGCGCCAGCGGTTGCCCAGCTTGAAGGCGGGCACAAAGCCCTCGGAAGCATATTTATAGAGGGTATCGGGCGAGATTGCCAGGTAGTCCGAGGCCTGGCGAATGTCCATGACCTCGCGTACTTCGGGAACCAGCAGGTTGGAGCGGACGGCGGCGTTGCGCATCTTTGCCTCCTGGAGGCAGAAATGCCTCAGGGCGAATTCCGGTTGTCTGCCGGTAGTCTTGTGTATATCGCGGTTTCACCCGGCAGATCAAGGGTTTTCAGGGAATTACACGAATTTCATAGGCTTTTCACCTGCGAATCCGGAAGGACACATACACCGTTTCCGCCTGCAAACCCCGCTGGTTGGGCCTGACATGCAGCCAGGCCCAAGCCGTTGGGCTGTTGAAACGGATGGTGCAAATTCGCCTAGTTCTGGTCGTCGCGCCTGTGCAGAGTCGGCGGGCCGTCGTCCGGGGTGGTCGTGCTGCTTCCGCTCCCCGTGTTCCCTCCCGTGCCCGAAGATCCTGTCGGGTCCCCGGTGCTGGTGCCAGACCTGCGCAGAGAGGGCTTGGGCGCGCCTTTGGTGTCGGTCAAGCGGCGCTTGTTCTCGATCCGCGCCAGCCGGGCCTTGATGTCGTCGAACTCCGAGGTAGTCACGGTGTATTCGTCCCTGGCCGGCAGAATGCGAGCGATCTCCTCCTGCGAGTGCAGGATGCGTTCGGGCGTCTGCGGGTGGTCGGCGAAGGCCTTTTCCACCATACCCGGCTTGCGCTTCTCCAGAGCCTGAATCTTCTCAAAGAAGCTGATGAAGGCCTGCGGATCGTAGCCGGCCCGATACATGTATTGCACGCCAAGATAGTCGGCCTGCGCCTCGAAATCGCGTGAGAATTTCAGGAAGGTCATGGGAACGGCAAGCGAGGCGGCCTCGTAGATGCCATAGCCTGTCCAGCCGCCGATGAAGATGAGCGGGATAGTGCTCAACTGGGCGTAGTTCATGCGCGTCTGCTCTCGAACGGCATGATGCGCGCAAACGTGGGCCGTTTCATGGGCCATCACTCCAGCCAGTTCCGCTTCTTCGTCTGCATTCAAGATCAAGCCCGAATTGACGTAAAAGAAGCCGCCTGGCAGCGCCATGGCGTTGATTACGTCGGAATCGATGATCTTGATGGTGAACGGAACCTTGCAATCGGAATTCTTTACGATATTCTGGCCGACGCGGTTCACGTATTCGAGAACCACCGGGTCGGTGATGAACTTGGTGCTCTTCTCGATTTCCATGGCGTACATCTTGCCCATCTTGATCTCGGTATCGACGGAGTACCAGTTGCCCATGCCGCGCGCGCCGATGTCGCGATTGCCCACCGCGCTCACGTCTTCAATGCTCCCTGGCTTCACGTTGATCTTCTGGCTGCCAGGCTCGATGACCTTGTCTGGATTGACGGCCACAGCCGCCGTGTCGCCGCCAACAGGGGTCGTTCCGGGCGCGGGCTGCTTTCCGGGCGTCGCGGGTGGCGTGTCTCCGCCAACCGGAGCCGTGCCGGGGGCAGGTTGCGCCCCAGGGACGCCGGTCTGAGCCGGTCCCGCTTGCGGAGCGACGGTAGGCGCCGCACTGGCCGCAGGCTGCTTCGGGGAGGTTGCAGAGGGTGTATCTGCTCCAACGGGGGCGGTTCCAGGCGCAGGCTGGGCCGCGGGCACGCCATCGGCCGGAGCCGGTTGGGCGCTGGCGTGGGGAGTGGACTGCGCCATCAGCGCGGTAGACATCGCCAGCAACCCTGCCAGCGCAACTGCTCTCGTGCCCTTGAAATCCGACCTCATGACTTCACCTCCAGCACCTGGCGAAGACCGCCGCTTCGCTCCATTGTTTAGACGCTAGTATCCGCCTCTTGGACAGCAGAAAGGAAGAACAATTCGGCGCATGTCCGAATCCCCTCCTTTTCGACCGCAATTCCTGAACGAAAGCCTGCAACGATACCCGGCTCCTTGAGCTGTCCCCATCAAAATTCAAGGCGAATAAATCAAGAATATGTTAAGCTGGATCAGTCTGGTCTATTTTAGGGAGAAGCTATGGAGCAAATTGGAGCATTTGAGGCAAAGAACACCTTCGGCGCCCTGCTCGATCGTGTTGAAGCCGGCGAGCAAATTGAGATTACCCGCCATGGCCGCCCCGTGGCCCACATCGTGCCCCGTCCTGCCGTCACGGAAGAACAGAGAGAAATTGCGCGCGCGGCAATGCAGCGCATCCGGCAGCGGGCCAAAGAAATGAAGCTTGGTCCCTTTGACTGGGAAGAATGGAAGGCTTATCGCGATGAGGGGCGCCAATGAGTCTGGTCCTTGACGCTTCGGCGACCTTGGCGTGGCTTTTACAGGAGGAGCTTACCGGCACAATCGCCGCAGCCTTCGACCTGGTTGCGGACGACTGTGCCTGGGTTCCCGGCTTGTGGCGAATGGAGGTTGCAAATAGCCTTTCCGTCAAACTCCGCCGAGGAAGAATCACCCCCCTGCAACGCCAGGAATCTCTGGATGATTTGAAACTATTGCCGATCTACTGCGATCAGGAGACCAATGACCATGTCTGGGGTGGAACTCTGGAATTGGCAGACCGCCATCGCCTGACCGTCTACGACGCAACCTACCTGGAACTGGCGTTGCGGCTTTCGCTGCCTTTGGCCTCGCTCGACGAAGATTTACGCAAGGCAGCGCAACTCGAAAGCGTGCCGCTGTTGGGACGATAGTTCGAGCAGCCCCAATCAAAAGCCCCATCCATGCGGATGGGGCTTTTGCTCTTGCCGGCCAGCGGGAGGTGTCTGCCGCACCGCAGGTGCTCAGTCGTAGTATTCGAGGCCGAGGTGCGTGATCAGGTCCGCGCCCATGATGTGGCGCAGGGTGTTCTTCAGCTTCATCGACTGGATGAAGAGATCGTGCTCGGGATAGAGACCCTCGGCGGTCTGCGGCGCCTTCAGGTAGAAGCTCAGCCACTCTTGAATGCCGATGGAGCGCAGCGACGGTGTGCGCTTGGCCAGATCGAGGAACAGCACAAGATCCAGCGCGATGGGCGCGGCCAGAATCGAATCGCGGCACAGGAAGTTCACCTTGATCTGCATCGGGTAGCCCAGCCAGCCAAAGATGTCGATGTTGTCCCAGGCCTCTTTGTCGTCGCCGCGAGGGGGATAGTAGTTGATGCGAATCTTGTGGTAGAGGTTCTTGTACAGGTCGGGGTAAAGCTCCGGCTGGAAGATGTATTCCAGCGAGCCCAGCTTCGACTCTTCCTTGGTCTTGAACGACTCCGGATCGTCCAGCACTTCGCCGTCGCGGTTCCCAAGGATATTGGTTGAAAACCAGCCCGAAACGCCCAGGTGGCGGGCCTTGAAGGCAGGCGCCAGAACCGTCTTCATAAACGTCTGGCCGGTCTTGAAGTCTTTGCCGCAGATGGGCGCGGCGTTGCGCTTGGAAAGCTCGATCATGGCGGGAGTATCGACCGTGAGGTTCGGCGCGCCATTGGCAAAGGGCACTCCCTCGCTCAGAGCGGCATACGCATAAATCTGCGAGGAAGCGATGCCGATGTCGTTGTTATCAAGTCCCGCTTCAAAGGCCTCGATCGACTGGTGTACCGCGGAAGGCTCGATGAAGATCTCCGTCGATGCGGCCCAGATTACCACCACGCGGTCCACGGTCTTTTTGAAGTTGCGGATGTCTGCGATCACCTGATTGGCCAGGTCGCGCTTGGTCTTCCCGGTCTTCACATGCGTGCCGTGGAGACGCTTCACGTAGTACTGGTCGAACACGGCGGGCAAAGGCTTGATCGTCTCCAGGTAGGGCTTGAGTTGCTCCAGCATATCCTTGTCAAGCACCTTGGCATGGGCTGCCGACTCGTAGACGTTGTCCTCAAAGATGTCCCATCCGGTAAAGACAATATCGTCCAGCTTTGCCAGCGGCACAAAGTCCTTGACCATTGGCGACTTGTTGTCGGTACGCTTGCCCAGGCGGATGGTGCCCATCTGCGTGAGCGACCCGATCGGCTTGGCCAGCCCGCGGCGAACGGCTTCGACGCCGGCGATCATCGTGGTGGCCACGGCGCCCAGGCCGACCACCATCACTCCCAGTTTGCCCGTGGCGGGCGCAATCTTCGACTCCGCGGCGGTCTTCCACCCCACGGACGAAGACCCGTCCGCGGGGACCCCGGTCTTCTGGCCGTCTTGCTCTTCAGTTGACATCGCTTCTCCTAACCTTCCTTTGATTGCTTCTGTATTTCTACCGTGCAAACTCATCTTCCGGCAACCGCAACAGTTTACGCCTTGCCGGGCGCTCAAGTCTCATATACCGCTCTACGCGGCCTCCATGTGCCGGCCGCGTCTCAAGTGCGACCAGACAAACCAGACGATTCCCGCCACCAGCGCAAGCTCCACCGCCAGGTGGAAGCGGTGGAATGCGTCGTGAAACCGCGGGTCCGTATGCCACTTTTCGCCCAGCTTCATTCCCACATAAGCCAGCGCGAAACACCAGGGCCACGAACCCACAAAGGTATAGATATGAAAGCGAAGTTGCGGCATCCTCGCGATCCCCGCGGGGAACGCGATAAAGGTGCGCACCACCGGAAGCAGCCGCCCCAGCAGCACAGTGATAGATCCGTACCGGTTGAAAAACTCCGTCATCCGGTCCAAATCGTGGTGGCTCATCAGAACCCATTTGCCGTAGCGCTCGACCAGCGGCCGCCCGCCCTTGGCGCCGATCCAATAAGCGACTACCGAGCCGAGATTGCAGCCCACCGCGCCCGCTGTCGCGGCCCAGAAGAGATTCATGTGGCCCTGGAACACCACGAATCCGGCAAAAGGCATGATGATCTCGGACGGCAACGGAATGCACGCTGATTCAATTCCCATCAGCGCAGCAATGCCGGCATAGCCGCCAATATCGATGACATGGGTAACGAAGAGTACCAGGAAGGTCAGGATTCTTTCATTCATGAGCGCTTCCAGTATATAGGGCCGGTGCGGACCTCGGCATCTTACCAAATCATGCCCAGCCGGGTGTCGTAGCAATCGCACGAAGGTTGTTGGCGCTGAATGCAAGATCTTCTTCCCTGCTGAGAGCCTCCCGTAGGGAGGCAGGATAGTAGCCCAGGACGAAGTCCTGGGAATGCGTATCAGAAGGACGAACTCGCCCCGGAGGGGCGAATCGAATCCATCAGATAGAGCTCGATCATCATTTACGCGGAGGTCCCGGACCGAAAATTGCCCCAAAACCCATATCCACCTCTGTTTTGCTACGATGAGGGTATTCAATCGAAAGA
>Ga0302157_10001052_pt1 | contig 34556 bp, 35 predicted proteins | sample I_Bog_N3_3_FD_193502 | JGI IMG/M metagenome (GOLD analysis project Ga0302157, IMG submission 193502) | Peat permafrost microbial communities from Stordalen Mire near Abisko, Sweden - I_Bog_N3_3 | ecosystem: Environmental > Terrestrial > Soil > Wetlands > Peat | place: Sweden: Abisko, Stordalen...
TCATCGGGTGGTAGCCGCAGCATCGCTGTTGGAGATCGGAGCCTCGGTCGAGAGAGCTGAGGCGATGCGGGCGTTCGGCATTTTCGGCGACGAACCTGGGGCATGGTGGCGAGCGTGCTGTGATGTCAGCAACGCAGCGGAAGCAGCCGGCCGAGGCGCGACTCTGGACGACAGCTCCCGCTGCAAAGCGGCAGTCGAGCTCCCATGAGCGACCCTGCGTCAACAACTAGGGACTCGAGAGCCACCAAAGCAACGAGCGCCGCTCACGCGTGGCTCAACTCCAGTGCAATCGCGCGCACCTGGGCACGCAACCACACATGAGTGACGTCTCGCTCCAATCGTGCGTGCCAGCACATCCCGATCGCCACGCGCGACCATGCCAACGGCAGCGGTCGCGAACGCACGCCCATCAACGAAGCGATACCTCGTGCCAGCGAAGCAGGCATCAGCATGACGGCGTTGCTACGCGCCACCACGGCGGCGCCAGCCAGGTGCGTGGGCACAACCAGACGCGTGCGACGCGCATGGCCGAAGCCGCGCAGCGCTGTGTCCAGCGGGCTGGACAGCCGCCCTTTGCGCGAAGCCAGGACGTGCTCGGCCTTCGCTAGGCGCTCCAGCGTCATTGCACCGCGCGCGAGAGGGTGTCCCTGGCGCATCAGAAGTGTCCACTCGTCCTCGAACAGCGCCTCGGACCGAAGTTCTCCCAACTGGCCCACCAACGCCCCGATGTCGAGATCGACGCGACCATGGCGCAGATCGCCGACGTCTTCCTCGGCCTCGGCAACGAAGCGCAGCACCAAGCCCGGTGCTTCGGCGGCGGCGCGCGCAAGCAATCGACCGCCCAGCAGGGCGGCCACCCCATCGTCTGCGCGGATGCTCATCACGCGGGTTTGGGCGTCCGCCAGACGCGTCTCATCGCGCGACAACAGGTGTGTCGCCTGTTCGACCAGTTGACGTACCTCCGGCTTCAAGGCCGCGCCGCGCGCCGTCAGCACCAGCCCGCGGCCGGCGCGCACCAGTAGCGGGTCCTGCAGCAGTTCACGCAGCCGGGTCAGCGTGCGACTCATCGCAGGCGGGCTCACATGCATTCGTTCAGCGGCCCGCGTGACGCTGGCCTCGTCCAGCAAAGCGTCGAGCGCGGGCAGCAATGCGATCATCGCGGGATGCATGGACGTTAACGATGTGTTGAAAACATTGCACTTTACGGCAATCGAGTGGGGCGCGACGATGACGCCATGCAATCCCACTTCGCCCCTTTCCGCGACCCGACATTCAATCTGCAGTGGCTTCGAGCCGTCGGCCATGCGCACGCAGGTGGCGCGGAGATCGGCGAATGCCTGGCCGTGACACGCGGCATCGTCGACGGCGATCTCTCGAGTTGGCACACCCAGTGGCATGCAGCCGGCGAGCGGCTTGCCGAGGCAGCAGCCCGTGAGCGCCGCGCCGGCCGCCGCGCCAACGCTCGTGGAGCCTACCTGCGTGCGGCCAACTATTTGCGAACCGCGGGCGTCTTCCTGCTCGGATCGCCAGACACCATGGCGGCAGCCGACTGCGACCGCCGCCAGCGCGACTGCTTCCGCGCGGCGGTGGCACTGGGCGACACACCGGCGCGGGAGGTCACGATCGAGATGGAGGGCACGCCGCTGCACGGCTGGCTCTTCAATGCCGCAGCGGACGAACGCCCGCGCCCGACGGTGATCATCAACGGTGGCTACGACAGCAACGCCGAGGAGTGCTGGTTCTTCAGCGGTGCCGCGGCAGTAGCACGCGGCTTCAACGCCGTCTGCTTCGACGGCCCTGGACAGGGCAGTGCGCTGTTGCAACAAGGCTTGGTGATGCGTCCCGACTGGGAGGTCGTCATCGCGCACGTCGTGGACCTGATCGCCGCGCAGCCGGAGGTTGACGCGTCGCGCATCGCCCTGCTGGGGATCAGCCTGGGCGGCCATCTCGCGCTCCGCGCGGCCAGCGGCGAACCACGCCTAGCGGCGCTGCTGCTCGACCCTGGCCAGCACGCTCTTCACGAAGAGTTCCTCACCAGGGTGCCGCCCGTCTTGCGCACCCCTGTGCGCCGGCGCGCGCCGTGGGCCATGGCACTGATCGGCGCGATGCTGCGTCGACGGGCTCGGCATCCGACGCGCGGCTGGACACTGCGTCGCGGCATGCAAGTTCACGGCCTCGCCGATCCGCTGGCCTATGTGGAGGAAACGCGTCGCTATACGCTTGAAGGCCGAATCGGCGACGTACGCTGCCCGACGCTGGTATGTCGCGCCGAGCACGACGAGATCGGCGCGACGGCTTCCATAGCCTATGACCAGCTCATGTCGGAAAAGGCCTGGATCGAGTTTCAAGCCGACGAAGGCGCGGGCGACCACTGCGAGATGGGCGCACGGTCGCTGTTCAACGAGCGCGCATTCGCGTGGCTGGATCTGGCGATGAGCAAGCCTTGATCGTTGCCAACGCTGCCCCGGTGCCAGAGAGGAAAGGTTGCACTTCCCGTTGGCGAGGGCGAACGGCTATTTGCCGCGGGGTCTGCCGGCGACACTGTAGCTTTGCAGCGCCTGCTGACGACCGTCTCTGGATCTCCGCGGGCCGCTAACCGCCACTAAGGCGTCGTTCGCGGCCCGTTTGCCGCCGGACACCGCCTCGCCGACTCGACGGCACGAGGGTCGGCTTCCGGGCACTCAATCCGACCAGGCCGACGACAGCTTTGGGTCGACAGCAGCCGGTCGTGCTGCCGGACAGCGGTCGTTCGCCGGGTGCGCCCCGCGGGCTCGCTCCGCATTGGCAGCGATAACGGGCCGGAAGGCCTCTTTCAGGCGCTCAATAGCTGCTCATGACCGCAATACGCTGACAGCAGACCTCGCGATCGTCCACGGCCGCTCCTCGTACGACATCCGCTGGCGACGGCCCGGATGGGTCGTACGCCTGCTTCGGACGCAAAGCCGACTATGCGGAGGGCGGGCAGCAGGCTGTCGCGGCCGGCGGTGCCGGCGCCCTGCATCGCATCTCGGACGCCGCGCGTGATTAACCTCGAATCGGCGACCAGCAGGCTTCAGATCGCGAAATCGCCCACCTGCTTGCCGTTGGCCAACTGCTCGGCGAGCCACTTTGGCTTCTAACCCTGGCCGGTCCAGGCGACGCCTGTCTCGGCATGCCGATACATCGGTGCGACCTTGGAGCGGGAGCCTGACCGCATGCGGACGCGCCGGCAGTGCAACGATCGCACGGCACTCGTCTATGTCGCTTACTGCGGCACCTGTTCGAAAAGTTCGCCCACCGAGACCTGGAACAGCGTGCAAAGCTTGTCCATCGCATCCAGATCCACCCTGGCGGCGGTCTCGTTGTACAGCAGCGTGATCGTGTTGCGATGCAGGCCGGTGTCCCGGGCGACATCGGCGATTTTCATCTTGTGCTCGCCCATGAGTCGGGACAGGTGGCACTTGATCACGTCACTCTCCAAGAAGAAAAGTCATCCAGGATGACAAAAATCGCTTGCAAATGGCGTTCTACGTTCTAGAATGTCATTCAGGATGGCAAAAAGCGCTTCGAACTGCATTTTTGACGTCTTGATTGTCCATCTTTTGCAAGGAGCCTGAAGTGCAGGAAGCTACCTATCTGACGACCGACGAACTGTCGGCGCGCATCAAGTACGACGCCCGGACCATTCGGGAGCGGCTGAAGGACAGTGTGCTCATCGAGGGCGTTCACTACATCCGGCCGTTCGGTGGCCGGAAGATCCTGTACCTCTGGGAATCCATCGCGCGCGACATGGCAGCGGTGTCGAGCGTCGATCGCAACGCGATCCCTCTCGCCAATGGAGGTGTGCTCCATGGGTAGCATCAGGTCGCGTGCGGACAACGAGCTGCTGTTCTTCGACTTCAGGTTCGAGGGACGGCGGTGCAGGGAACAGACGCTTTTGCAGGACTCTGCGCCGAACCGCAAGCGCATGCAGAAGGTGCTCGAGAAGATCGAGCAGGAAATCGCTTTGGGGACGTTCGTCTACGAACGCTATTTCCCAAATGCGAAACCACGGGCACAGTCGGCGGGATCGTCGTCTCCAGTGGCCGGTACGGAAGCAACTCCGCAAGCCGCAGCGGTGTCGATCTCGGCCACCCCGTCATTCACGGTGTTCGCCGAGCAGTGGTTCACCGAGCACAAGGTCGAATGGCGCCGCTCGCACATCAAGGTGCTGCGCTCGACCCTCGATGGCCATCTGCTGAAGCAGTTCGGCGCCAAGCCGGTCGGCGAGATCTCGAAGGCCGACATCCTGGCCTTCCGCACGAAGCTGTCTGAGCTGCCGGGACGCGTCGGTGAGAAATTGAGCAACAAGCGCATCAACGGCGTCCTCGCGCCCCTGCGCCAGATCCTAAACGACGCCGCGGATCGCCACGGCTTCGTCTCGCCGACTGCGAGCCTCCGCCCGCTGCGTGTGCGCAAGACCGACGTCGAGCCATTCACCCTCGATCAGGTGCAGCAGATCCTCGCCATCGTGCGAGGCGACTACCGGGATTACTTCACGACGCGCTTCTTGACCGGTATGCGCACGGGCGAAGCCCACGGCTTGAAGTGGAAGTACGTCGACTTCGAGCGCCGACTCATCCTCATCCGCGAGACCTTCGTCCTCGGCGAGGACGAGTACACCAAGACCGACGGCTCGCAGCGCGACATCCAGATGAACCAAGTCGTCTACCAGGCGCTGAAGCGACAGTTCGAGGCGACCAACAAGCTCAGCGAATATGTGTTTTGCAATCGAGAGGGCAATCCGCTCGACAACGACAACTTCAACGACCGAGTCTGGGCGCCGTTGTTGCGCCACCTCGGCCTGAAGCACCGCCGCCCGTACCAGATGCGGCACACCGCGGCGACCTTATGGCTCGCGTCCGGCGAGGCACCCGAATGGATCGCGCGGCAGCTTGGGCACTCTTCAACGGAGATGCTGTTTCGCGTCTATAGCCGGTTCGTGCCCAACCTGACCCGCCAGGATGGCTCGGCCATTGACCGCCTGCTGGCCACGCGCTTCTCGTCCGGGTCGGTGCGTGGCAAGGGCGCGTCTGAAGACGGTGCCCCTCCGCCGAGCCAGCCGCCGCCTGAGCAGCGCGCGATGCCAGTCGCCCCAGCCTGATTCCGAACTGAGTGCATCTCAATGCGGCCGCATGGCTCGCAGGGCCAGCTCGCCCCTTCACTGCGTCGCCGGAGTCGATCCCGAAGAAAACACGCCTCGCATGTGCAGCCCGCATGCCATGACGCCTTTGCGCCTCAACGAAAGCCAATCATCGTGAACCCAAACCAACCAAGCGCCTTGAAGTTCTCACTGGCCATTTTCATCGGGTCGGCGGCCGGGTGCAGCTCAGCACCAGTACTACCGCCCGATCACATCTATGCCCAGGTGGTATCGCTCGCCGCATACGACAAACGCTCGCACCCGATCGATCTCAGCGTCATTGACCTCAGCGCGGTGCCGCAAGAGACCGCTCGCGCCGACTCTCTCGATCAGCCGGGCTACCTCGAGTCGCATGCGCTGAAGTGCATAGGTGCAGATGAGACCACGAGCATGAAGCGAGCAGTTCGAACGCTGTGCGCACACCGTGGCGGTGAATACCAGGTTCGTCCGCCCCTGGGCGTCTGCGAGTCGGCCAAGGATGGAGACCATCCGCTGTTCGTCTTGCTCGCGCTTCCGAGGTCGCAGACGTGCTTCGACATCACGATGATCGAGCCTCGCGGGAATGCAGCCTCCCCGGCGTACGTCAACGAGTTGGCGCGAAATGGATTTGTGACAGAGGCTACGCGGCAAGAGCAGGCCAAACGCACGGCGGGCTACAACCAACGTCTGCAGGACGAAGCGGCTCAGCAGCGAGAGGCAGAGCTGATCCGCCAAGCGGCTGAGTTGCCACGGCTGCATGAAATCGGCGCGCGCGTTTGTAAGGTCGATGGAGAACTCACCTATCTGGCATACGTCGAACACTTCACCGACCAGCGGCTGAAGCTGCTGGTATCGGCAGCATTTGCGACGCGCTCGCGCCTCCCAGTGCCGTTCGAACAGCAGATCATGTGGAGTACACCCGACCAGTGGCATCCTTGCTGAGGGGCGGCCAAAGCCTATTCGCTGCTGGCGCTGCCCCCACGCAGCCCCGTGAGCGTAGCGCCGATGACGCTGCCAGAGAGGGCGCAACGATGCAGTCGTGCAAGGCAAGTCCACCGCTCGCCCCAGACTGGGCGAATCACCCGCGAAGTCGGCGTCGACGTGCTGCCAAAGCCATGGGGCACGTAGACCACGATCTCATCCAGCCCGCGGATGGCAGTAGCGTCGGCGTCTGGTGGGTGGACATCGGCGTCGTTGAGCGTCACCTTTTGAATGAATTTCGAACCACCCGGTGCGAGGGTGTGGACGAAGCCCTCGATGCAGTGAACGGCGTCATCCACGAGCACACTGGGACTGTCTGGAAAAACCAGTTCCGTCTGCGCACCTTCCTGCATCAGGCGCCACCGCTTGCCCGAGCGCCTGACCAACATTTCGAGCGTCAGGTCCGTCTCGGGGCCCACCACTTGAGGGTGCATCTGCTTGATCGCCCGCGCGAGCTTGCGCAGGGCTGGCCCGAGATTGAAAATCTCCGATTGAAGCCGCGCCGCCTCGATCTCGAAGGTATTGCCCTTCCGGGGACTGGCCAGAAGATTGCGCTGGCGAGCTTGAAGCAATAATCTGAGCACCAGTCCGTCGCTTGAGCACAGGTGGCGCCAGGTCAGCTCGCTGTACTCGAGGCCATGAAGTAGAGGAAGCAATCGGCCTAAATCGTCCAAGATGCGTTTCGTTAGGAGCTCGAGATGGCTCAAGGTCCAGGTCGTCTTGTCGTCGGCGGGCAAGAGCAGCAGGTCGCACAACCGGAAATCATGCATGTGTAAGCGCTCCGTCGTTCAAGCGTAGCCAGAGCCATGCTGTGAAGAGCAGGGCATTGAGCCCCAAGATGGACAGGGCGGCGTTTGCGCAGGGACGGGAGCTCGACTCAACGCTGCGCAGCATGAGATACACCGGTGGACGCCCGGATCGCGCCCGCATACTGCGCAGGACAGCCGGCTTCAGGAAGATCTCCTCGGCCACCGCGGCCGCGTCGAGGGCGTCCGGCTCGTGCCCAGGGTCGTGGCACACCACGATCTGTTGCCCCATGATCCCTGCGCGCCGCATCCAGACCAACAGGTCGCGGACGCTATCGGCCAGATCGAGCCGGATGTAATCTCCCTTCAATTGCTCGATCCAGCAATCCAGCGTGCTGGCAACCGCGCCTGCCTCCACCGTTCGCCGAAGCGCATTGACCAACGGCACATACTTGTCCTGATTCAGGTCGTCAAACCCCGCTCGAAACGGGATCATTTGGGTGAAAGAGGTCCAGGCCTCGAGTCTGGACATGCGCCGTCCGGCTTGTCTGTGCCAGGCCAACACGCCCGAGCGCAGCCTTCGCCAGTGCTCGGTGTTGACGTCGTGCCGCATGGCGACCACCTCCTTGGGTACGTCACGCGCTAGGTCTTGCAGCCAGTTCAGCAAGTGCGACGGGGTGACGGCCGTTGCCAGATCCTCAGAGACGATCGGAACGGGAGACTGCATCGCAATACCGTCGCTAGCGTCTACCATCTCGATGGCAAACGCTGCAGCGTTGATCGCGTCCCACGCAATCGTGACGCCGTCCTTGTCGCCCTGCCGGTTGCGGTGTTGACGTTGACGCAGGCAGCCAAGCTTGAGCCCAGACATCGCGCAGGCTTGGCGCTCGTTCAACGGGCGGGAGGCCAGCAGTTCATCGAGAGCCCCGCGCAGCGTGCGCTCATATAGATGCGCATAGTGATCCAGCGACATCTGAGTTGATCCGTGCCCGGCCCGCGCGCTGGCCTCGTCCAGCTGCCGCTGCTCGCCGCTGGTCAGTGTCGTTCGCAAGAAGGACAGGTTGGAATGGCGCAGCGTGTGCATGCTCAGACCAGCGTCACCGGTGACACGCTTGAGCCAAGCGTTCAGCGTGCCCAGCGTCGAGCCCCTGCGGTACGGTCGATGCCCCTGGCTCGGTTCGCCAAACAGAAGGTCATCGTCGACTGCCCCTTCGGCCCTGCGCCGAGCATGCCAGTCCAGCAATGTCTCGCGGTGTTGCTGGTCTGCCACTTCGATCGATCGGCGTGCATTTCGAGACTTGCCCGTGCCAGCGAAGGGCAACGGATCGACGTGGAGCGTCAATGCACCGTCCGAAGGGAACACTCCGAACATGTGGATGTGCCAGATGTCTTCTGTTCGAATCGCTGTCGACATGGCGATCGCTGCGACGGCGGCGAGCTGCGCATCGAAGCGACCGCGCTCGGCGTTCTCCGCCAGGTGGTGGAGTATCCATGCCTGTTCGTGCGGCCAGACAACGTTCGCCCTGGGAATCAGAGCCTGCTCGGTGGGATCGAGCGAGCGCGATAGAGGTGCGACTCCGCAAGAATCCACGAGAAATTCGTGCCAAGCCGACAGTGCCGCGGCGATCTTTCCCCGTTGCGTGAGCGCCACCTGGGGCGACTCCACGATGCCGGCATACAGTGCAGGCCAGTCGAGGATCTCTGCGGTGTCGACATGCACGTCGCACAGGGCGTGCAAAAGCGGCTCCAGCGTCAACGAGGTGTACGGGTCGATCGTGTGCGGGCTCAACGGCTGTGTGCGGCCGGTTCCGCGCACCACCAGGTCCACTGCCCATGACCACAGCGCGCAGGGCCATCCACCGGCCAGCTCGCACTCCGGGGCGAGCTCTTCCAGCTCCCTCAGCATCCGGCGGCGGTCCATCACTGCGTTGGCCTCGCTCGAATCAGCGTGACATGCCTGGGTGATGGCTCGAACAAGGCGGCGTGCGTCGCCTGCATCCTTTGCCGAATCGGTGGCGAACATGGCGTCGGCGATCCGCGCACGTACCTTGTCCGGGAGGGCGTTGCCGACAGGGTCAGGTCGGGAGCCGCTGGCCAAGGCCTTGCGAGCCGAGAGTCGGGCCATGCAACTGCGGGGTACCGCGGTTAGCGGGTGATCGCCGATGACATGAGCCATCAAGTCGCCCGGCAGCGCGGTGGCGAGGCGAACGCGAGCGATGGCCAGCAAGGTGTCCAGGTCGGGGGCAAATCGGTATCGCGATTTGATTGACTCGAGCAGTTGGGTCGCTGCAGTGTCAAAGAGGCTTGAACGCTTCTGCTTGTGGACTGAGAGTACGGTGATAGCGCTGAGCATCCGGCGCTGCTGGCGGCCTTCGCCGTCAAGCCAGTCCAGGCAGGCCTGGCGCCCAACCCGATAGGTCGAGCCGAGGGCAAGCCATGCGGCCCGGAGCGCGTCAATATCGGCAACGACCCCCTCGAAGATGAGAGCCAGCATCAGGTAGCCGGGCTCGCAGGCCTCAAGGGGCGCCTGTGCGACAAGCATGTCGATCAGTATGTCGGCCGTCAAATGGGAGACGCCAGACCGCCAGGTGAGACCGAAGTGCGTGCGCTCGGCGCGATCGCGGTGGACGACAAGGTCGCGAGCACGGCTGGTCCGCCTCGACTGATCGGAACGTTCTGAGCGGTGGTCGGAGTTCATGGTCGCCTCGCGCGTCCCAGCCCCTGGAACGCAGCAATTCCAAGTTCGTCCAAGACCTGGTCCTGTACGCGGCACAGCCGCCGCCGGATCGTGTCGACGCTGGAGATCGAAGTCGAGGTCATGGGCTCGGTGCCTCCATTGGCATGTCGCGCCCAGACGTCGATGGCTTCCGACGGTACTGCGCAGTCGAGCAGCGTCGTTTGCCAGAAGTGCCGACCCGCATTCGGTGCCAGGCGTATCGCACGATCGACGCCAAGCTGGCAGTGAGCCGTCGCCAGGGGAATTGGCTTGTCGCGCCGTATGAGGAACAGCAGAGGCACGGCTCGTTGATGCAATGCAGCGTTCAGCTGCTGCAGCCAAGGTGCAGCGGGGTTCACGCCCAACTTGCGCACCAGCGCCGAAAGATGCGCCAAGTGGTTCCAGACAGCTGTGACCTGTTGCTGGGCTTGCGTGCAAAGAAGTACCGGTTGGAGCCGGCGAAAGGGCCCGCTTCGCTTGTCCCCGTATTCCATGACCGTCATCGCCGGCCAGCAGCGATCCGCAAAGACGTCCACCCTGCGCATCTCTCTTGATCCGATGACGAAACTCAGGAACCACCCCGCCGCGATCACGAATTGGTTGTGGTGGCTGATCAGCGCCTCCAGCTCGCGTTTGCGTCCTGGCCTCGAGGCTTCGAGTTGCTCTGCGAGCCTCCGGTGAACCGCTTGAATGCTGGCGCGCGTTGGGACGACTTGGCTCCCGAACGGCAGCACCGTGTCCAATGGCGCACATTCTCCCCAGCCGAGTTCGCCGAATGTGCGCCGGCAGGCCGACACGAAGCGCTCTGCATCGCTACGAACATAGAAAAAGCGGGATCTGGGCACGAGGCTCATGTCGCCGCTGACCAGCGCCGCGTCGTAGCGGTCGATGCCCAGGTGGAGGATCAGAGCGGCCAGCCCGCTGGACAGTCGTGCCGCTGTGGCTCGGAGGCGTCCGTGAATATTGCTGTCCAGCGGCTCACAGCCGTCAGGCGCATCGCAGCCAAAGAGGTCACCGACGGTTCTGGCGTCGGGGTTGCGTGCATACGTCGCCGTGATGATCTGTGCCAGGAAGACTGGAAGGGGCTTGACGAGCACGTGCGTTGCGGGAAGAGCAGTCTCGTTTCCTGGCACGTTCGCGGCTCCCCCCATGAAAACCTGGGCGTAATCGATCCGGATCCACGCCCGTTGAGGATCCAGCGATACCGCCGTTGTCGGGCCAGACTGCAGGGGTATGCCTGGAGCGCGTGAAGGAGCAACTCCGACGAGCAGCCCCAGGATCGTCAGCGTCGCCTTGGAGTCCCCGCGCTCGCTCCGAGCGCGCAGCTCCGTGCAGAGCGCTCGAATCTCGGCAGGAGGCATTGCTGCGCGATGGACCACGCCCTGGCGACGGCGGACGCTGCTGTAGGCAAGTCGTTGGCGGATATGGTCGGCAAGCGAATCCGCGGGCGCTGGCCTTGTCGTCTCGAGTGAATGCGTCTCTTCGGAGGGGGCACTGAACAGGTCGAGCTGCGCGCTGGCAGCCCCGTGCATCAAGGAAGGGCGCTTGCGCGGTGGATTTTTTGGAGAGATAGTGTTCGGGTATTCCATGAGCCAGACCTGAATGTCTCGCGGCGTTCGAGTCCCATACGCGGGGACGATGCCGCGCCCGGGTGGCACAGCTGACAGGTCAGCGTGAGCCACGCGCCTCAGCCGCTCCCTAGTCGCCCAACTCCCAACGACCTCTTTTTTGGCTCAGGCTAACGGTTGACGGGAGTTCAAGCTAGGCCAAATGCCGTGAAACTGGAACCAAGGTTTTGCTATGCCTCTTGCTGCCGCTTCGTCGCCCTCCGTGTCCTCCCTGTTTCACGAGCTGCGACAACCACTCGCCCTCAATCACTTCAAGAAGGCCGTTTTGGGTGCACGACATCGACCGGGGGAGCCACGTGCGAAGATGGTGACGGAAGCCTCCACCGTCGCGGCGCCCGGGTTGCGGGCGAGCGCGGCCGTGATGATTTGTGCCAGGAAGACGGGAAGCGGCTTCCGAAGCACGTGCGTTGCGGGCAGGGCAGTCTCATTTCCTGGAACGTCCGCGGCGCCACCCATGAAGACCTGGGCATAGTCGATGCGGATCCAGCCGCGCTGGGATCCACGGATACCGGGGCCGTCGACCCCCGCCCGAGTGGGATCCCCGGCGTGCGCGACGGTGCGATTCTTACGAGTAGCCCAAGAAGCGTCAGCGTGGCCTTGGAGTCGCTGCGCTCAATCCGAATGCGCAGCTCCGCGCACAGCGCGCGCACCTCGGACGGTGGCATTGCTGCTCAGTGCACCACGCCTTGGCGGCGGCGGGCGCTGCTGTAGGCAAGCCGTTGACGGAGAAGGTCAGCGAGGAGATCGACGGCGGTTGATTTCGGCGCCTCTGGTGAATGACTTTCTTCGGCCGCGTCGCAGAACAGGTCGAGCTGCGCACTGGCGGCCCCGTGACTGGAGGGAGGGCGCTTGCGCGGCGGATTTGTTGGAGAAATGATGCTCGGATATTCCATAGATCACAATTGAATGCCTCGCAGCCCCCTTGTCGCTGGCGCGTGGACGATGCCATGCCAGGACGGAACAGCGGCAATCAACGTCAGCCCCTCTCGGGCCGATCTGTTGGCCGCGTTGCACTGCCTCTTGCGGTTTAGGCTACCGGATGGTGGAATTTGAAGCTACGGCAAAAGCCGTGAAACTCGAACCGAGGTTTTGCAATGGATGCTGTCACCGACTCGCCGTTGGCTTTCGTAACCCTCCCGCTTGTCGAACTGCGGCAACCGCTTGCCCTCAATCACTTCAAGCAGGCCGTGCTTGGCGCACGACATCGTCCAGGGCAGCCGCAGGCGGCGGAGGTGATGAATGCATTCGCGGAGGCAGGAATGCAGGGGTGCCCGGATGAGAGGACGTGGACGGGATGGTTCAAAGAACGTCCTCGCAGGGCACGGCGAGACTCAGTCGCGAAACTCGACGGGTATTTCGAACAAAGGACCGGCTTGTCCGGATCCGGACCGACGGTCTTGCCTCGGCGCGCGCCGAGTTCGACGTTCTACGTTGACCTGATCGAAGCCGGCCTCGTCGAAGAGCTACTTCGGCGAACAACGGCGAAACCGCCGATCAAGACACTCTTGTACCGGGCGTTCGAATACGAGCCGACTTCACCATCACACCTTCATCTCGACGCGCTCGAATGTGCGGCCCTCCCTTTTGACGGGGGTGAAGGGAAGTGCGACACGGTAAAGGCACTAGCCGCGCAGCGCGTTCTCGCACTTATCTACGAGAGATGGAAACCCAAGGCGGGGTCAATCTACAGGCAGCTTTCCTCTTCCCTGAAGCTTCGATCGAACCGTTCGGACGATCAGACGAGAAAGGAAATCCGCGAGGGCTTCGCGCATTCCATCCCTGATCGCTTCGAGGTCAAAATGAAAGAGGCACCTGCGCCCGATTGGAGGGGGATTGGCGTGAGCGAGGATTTTGCGCCTGGTGACATCCACAAGGTGCTGTTGTTGTTGGCTGCAGAAACCGAATTTCTGATCGACGATCGATTTGATGCGTGGGTTATCGACTTGGTAACTGCCGGCGTCGCGGCGTATTCATTGGCCCAAACCAATCCTCACACAATAGATACCTGGGGTTTTAATCCGATTTGCAAATATTGGCATGCTATTCGGACTTTGTTCTTCGCTGACGAGTGCGATATTCGTGTCGAAGAGGATCTCGAATACGCCTTCTCGTTAATTGGCGGTGAATTCAGCATAGACGTCCAGAGAAATCTCTTTGTAGCTCGAAAGAAATATTGGGAATGGCTCGAAAATTTAGGGCTGTCTGCAAGGAGGATTTCTGATCTGGCCTACTTCCGGACGCTCAATCCATTGGTTTTTGTGGGCGGGTGATTGTGGAAGCGGCAACGTGCGTGCTGATGCCAAACTTGAGTCTGCGCTGGGGTTGGCGGGGTCGGTGGACCGCGAACTGTTGGCTTGGCTATTGGATGGCCGGCTGCCCCAGTGGCGTGCACTTGCACCACGCGGCAACTGGGCGCCGTGCGCGGAACCGATGCCACCTTCAGCGCGCCGAAGTCGATCTCCCTGCAGGCCTTGGTAAGTGGCAAGGGTGCTTGATCGAGGCGCATCAGAATGCGGTGGATCGGGCCTGGCGTATGCCCAGACCCTCGCAGCCTGTCGGGTCGCCCCGTTCCACGGCCAAACGGGTAAGCTGCTCACTACCGTCTTGAAAGGATCAGCGTGACCGATCTCTCACCGACACTTTTTGCCGACGAGCGGCGCTCGCCCACGCCCTGGCCTCGCGGCCATCCTCGTCAAGCCGTCTTGGACCGGATCGACGATCTCCAGAAGAATCTTGAGAAGAATCTGGACCAACTGACCGACCGGCTCTCCGAGCTGTCGCGTCCTGGTTCGGTCAACAGTCAGGGCTGCTCGCGATTCCAGTTCGACTGGGCTAAGTCAAATCTCCCGCTCTTGACCTCCGGCGGACGCCTGCCCCTATCCGAGATCGTCTTTACCGTTTCCGTCACGGCCTACGTGACCATCACCACCCTCTTGAGCGTTGCGTTCCTGCTTCGATAACGCGCCACCGCCTGGCGCACGTAGGGGCCGACCCCAGGCTAGGCGCAGGTCCACTAGCGTCCTGATCCGTCCAGGCCGACTGCAGGGCGCGCCCAAAAATTTGCGGCACGTCCGTGATTGCTAAGTCAATGCCAAATCGACACGGAGTTGGCATGGAGCGAGTGTCGAGCCCCCTTTGATCAGCCCCACATTTCCCAGACCGGACCGCTTCGGCTTTGTCGGCCGCCGCGGTTCAGTTTCATCGCCGTTGAACTCGACGTTCATGGTGCCGGGCGGATGCTCATCGAGACCGAATACGCAGTTCTGCAGCCCAACGGTCAAATCTCTGGCGTCGATCGGGGTAGAAAGGGACCCACACGTGCGGACGCTTTCACTAACGGGAAGTGACAACGGTTTGCCGAATCGGCCTCAATCGGCGTGGTTCGTCACATTTCGTATGCAGGCAGACGCCATACGAATCAATGGCTTGCAGTGGTTTAGTCCTCATAAAGCCATTTCTCGCCGAACAAGATCGATGCACCTACGCACTGAAAACATTGGGCTCATAACCCAGGTCGTTGGTTCAAATCCAGCCCCCGCAACCAAAGAATACGTAGGAAACATGCGGCGCTCCCAGTGAGCGCCGTTTTGCATTCCGGGCCCGGAAATCTCGTTGTGACGAGGTCTGTGCCGTCACAGACGACGAGGCCACTACGAACGACCGTTGGGCTGCTTTCGTGACCGTTGGGGTGTTGGCCCAACAGTCGGAACTTTCCCTGACCGTTGGGCTGCACTGGGCGACCTTTGGTGCGTTGGCCCAAGCGTCATGGATTTCATTGACCGTCGGGCCGTGTCGATGGCGTGTCAGCATCCTTCCAGTTGCCACCGGTGCAGCGGCCGACCGCTCACGGGCTCGCATGGATCGATGTCCGTTGGCGCGCTCATGGCAACGCCCGATCTACGACAGGAATGCCCGTGGCAGCGGCCTTGAGACTTGGTGCGCCGATCTGTTCGGGCGGGCAGCCGTGAGCCAGGAGATCGGCAGCCAGCGCCTCGATGGTCTTCGCATCGCGGCCCTCGGTGACGAAGATCACACGCCGGGCCTGGGCGTCGGCAGCCAAGGTCACGTAGCCGCGAGTAGACGGCGGCGCCTCTTCCGCATGAACAGATCTGCGACCACTCTGCGCAACCAGCGGTTGCCTGGTTCGTCGTGGTAACGCAAGTGCCAGTGCTGTCGAACCTCGAAGCCCTGGATGGGGACGGGACAGCTGAAGACGGCAAGGTCGTTCATCTCGGCGAGGGACTCGCCAATGTGCCGAGGTAGCGTGGCAATCAGGTCAGTCGTCGAGACAATCGCGCCAAGGCCGAGGAACCCGGGCAATTCCAGGAGTACCCTGCGGCGAAAGTCCAGCTGCGCGAGTGCGCCTTGCAGCAGATGCTGCCCGGTGCCGGCAGCGACGGCGATGTGTCCCTCGTCTCGATAGGTCTCCAGACTCAGCTTGCCCGCGACGCGTGGATGGTGGCGATTGACCAGGCAGACCCAATCCTGGTTGTAGAGCGTCTGTTGATAGATGCCTGACTCCAGCCACGGCGCAAAACCGATCGCCAGGTCCGCAGCGCCCGTTTCCAGTGCCTGCGCCGTGCCAGCGTCCATTCGCGCCGCCTCCAGCCGAACCTCGGGAGCGTTCGGCCGCAGGTATGCGAGCAGTTGCGGCAGCAGCGTGACATGGCTGGCATCGGTCATGCAGATGCGGAAGTGGCGCTGTGCCGTGGCCGGTGAAAAGACACTCTCCCATGCGGTGAGCCGGCGTAGCGATTCCAGCGTTTCGCGCGCAGGGCCGATCAACGCATCGGCACGGGGCGTCGGCTGCATGCCGGACGGCGTCCGCACGAACAAGGGGTCGCGCAATTGTTCGCGCAGTCGCGCCAGCCAGATGCTCACGGTCGGCTGGCTCAGGCCCATCTCCTCGGCGGCGCGGGTCACGCTGTGTGTCCCGTAGAGCACATCGAAGAGTTGCAGCAGCTTCGGATCGGGCAGCGTCGGGGAATCGTCTTTCATTGAGATTTTAAATATACCAATTGCCTCCATTGGATTGTCGATAGACCCTTCGGACCCTATCGTTCGACCGTCGGAGCAGCACGGCGCCGCTTCGCCGGACGAGGAGACAAGGTGAAGATCTGCATTCTGGGAGCCGGCGCTCTGGGCAGCGCCATCGGCGGCACGCTGGCCGCGAGTGGCGCGGACGTCACGCTCGTCAGCCGGACCCAGGCCCATGTCGATGCAATCAATCGTGACGGGCTGACGCTCGTCAGCGGCAACGGCGAGACGACGGTCAAGGTCAAGGCAGCGACCACATGCCGGGGATTGACGCTCGCCGACCTCGTGATCGTGCTCGTCAAGTCGTTCGCGACGCGGGAAGCGGTTGCATCGGTCATGCCGATCGTCACCCCCGACACCGTCGTCATGTCGCTGCAGAACGGCCTCGGCCACGAGGACATCGTCTCCGCGGTCGTCGGCCGCGAGCGCACGATGGCCGGCAAGACCTATGTGGGCGGTGTCTACCTGGCGCCGGGTCGCGTCATCGCGGGCACGCAGGACAAGCTGACGGTGATCGGCGAACTCGACGGCTGCGTGAGCGCTCGAGCGCTGGCCATCGCCGCGATATTCGAAACAGCCGGCCTGCGTTGCCAGGTGAGCGACAACATCGTCGGCACGATGTGGGACAAGCTCCTGATCAACGTTTCCACGGGCGCCATCAGCGGCGTCACCGGCCTGGCCTACGGCCCGCTTTATGGCGTGTCGGAGTGCGAGGCGACGGGCATTGCCGCCGTCGAGGAGGCGATGGCCGTGGCGCGCGCCGCGGGCGTCGGTCTGTCCATCGCCACCGCGCGAGAAGCATGGCTCATGGCGGCCGCCGGCTTGCCCGACGAATTCAAGACTTCGATGTTGCAGAGCCTCGAGAGGGGCTCGGTCACCGAGATCGACTACATCAATGGCGCCGTCGTTCGCGGCGGCAAGCGCTATGGCGTGCCCACACCCGTCAACGCGACGCTGGTGGCCTGCATCAAGGGTGTCGAGCGCCGTCTCCAAGAGACTGCGAAGGGAGCCGTTCAATGAGCGCCATCCCGAGGGCCTATGTCGAGCATGTGGCGATCTGGGTGCGCAACATCCATTGGCACATCAAGTTCTTCCACGACGTCTTCGGCATGACGATGCGTGAGGTGCAAGGCAGCGAGGCTGACCCCGCGCAGTACTGGACCCTGGGCGGCATGCAGTTCATCGCCAAGCCCGACTTCAACGGCCCCGAAGGTCGGCTGGGCCACCTGGGCGTGATGTGCGAGGACCTCGAAGCGGCCCTGGCGGCGGCGCAGGCCTTCAACGTCGGCGAGATGCCGCAGGGTCGCAACTGGCTGCGCCTGCCCGATGGCCTGGCCGTCGAATTCATCCAGGCCAGTGCGGGGGCCGTGGCGCAAGTGCTCGCCATCGATCCGCGCGCATGAACCACAACCGCTCGGAGACACGGACATGACCAAGGAACTCTACTGGGAAGACGTGAAGGAGGGCGACGAATGCGTGAGCCCGCCCTTCACGGTCACCGAGCAGCACATCAGCACTTACGCCGATCTCACGGGCGACCGCACACCGGTTCATCTCGACGAGGAGTACGCCAAGACCACGCCGTTCGGAACGCGCGTGGCCCATGGCCTGCTGGGCCTGTCGATCGCCGACGGTCTGAAGACGATCAGTGAGATGCGCTTCCTGCCCGGCATGTCGCTGGGCTGGGAATGGAGCTTCGTCGGCCCCATCAAGATCGACGACACCGTGCGCGTCAGGTTTCGCGTGGGCAGCATGCGCGAGTCCAAGAGCCGGCCGGGTTGGGGCATCCTCGTGCTGCCGTCGGAGTTGATCAACCAGCATGGCGACGTCGTGCAAAAGGGCGAGCATCGCGTGATGGTGCCCAGGAGGCCCGCATGAGTGCGCAACAACCGCTGCCCCTGGCGGGTATCCGCGTCATCGACTACAGCCACTTCCTGGCGGGCCCGCACATGTCGCGCTGCCTCAGCGCCATGGGCGCCGAAGTGATCAAGGTCGAGCGGCCCAGCGTCGGCGATGCCGGTCGCGCGAGCCCGACCATCGTAGATGGCCAGAGCGGCTATTTCATGCAGCAGAACATGGGTAAGCGCGGCCTGTGCATCAACCTGAAGGATCCGCGTGGTCTCGAACTGATGCACCGGCTCACCGACAGTGCCGACGTCTTCGTCGAGAACTACCGCCCGGGCGCACTCGGCAAGCTGGGACTGGGCTACGAAGAACTGTCTTCTCGTAACCCCAAGCTGGTGTACTGCTCGGTGTCGGCCTATGGCCACACCGGCCCGGACGCTGAACGAGCCGGGTTTGGCCTGATCGCCGAAGCCAAGAGCGGCGCGATGTCGCTGATCGGCGTGCCGGGGGAGCCGCCGCCGCTGTTTCGCATGCCCATTGCCGACATGTACGCCGGCATGCATGGTGTGGCGGCCATCTGTGCCGCACTGCTCGGGCGCGTGAAGTCGGGCAAAGGCCAGCACATCGACATCGCGCTGTACGATTGCATGATCTCCATGCACGACTTCGCAGTCCAGAGCTACCTGCTTTCCGGCGGCAAGGAGGTTCCCGTGCAGACCGGGCATGACCTGCCGCAAAGCACCGTCTACGGCGTGTTCGCGGCGCGTGACGGCTATCTCGTGATCGCGGCCCAGGCCGACGACGCGTGGAAGCGATTCGCCCGGTTGATCGGCGGCGAGTCGTATGCCGCCGATCGACGACTCCACCAAGCCCGCGGGCGCAACGAGCATCGCCTGGAGATCCTGCCCAAGGTGCGCGAATGGGCGATGGCGCAGGCCTCTGTCAAGGCATGTTGCGATGCGCTGGACGCCGCCGGCGTGCCGGCCGCGAAGGTGCAGACCATCGACGAAGTGGTCGATGATCCGCAGACTCGCGCTCGCGGAATGATCGTCGAACAGGACCATCCCCTGTTGGGAAAGATCAGGCTGCCCAACCTCCCGTTCCACTTTTCAGACTGCGACACCTCGCCGAGCGGCCCAGCTCCGCTGCTGGGGCAGCACAACCATGAGATCGCGTCCGAACTGGGCTACGTCGATGGCGAGATCGACGCCATGACGCGCGATGGCGTGCTGCATGCCGAGGCGGACGTCTCGCGTCTGCGTCGCTGAAGGAGTTCCGCATGACTGACCGCTACGCCGTCATCGGCAACCCCATCGGGCATACCAGGAGCCCGTTTATCCATGGCCTGTTCGCGCAATCCACCGACCAGGACATCGAGTACACGGCGATCGAAGGGCCGACTGGCAGCCCGCAGGCCTTTGCAGACGCGCTCCTGGCCTTCCGCGATTCAGGCGGCAAGGGCATGAACGTGACGGCACCCTTCAAGATGCAGGCCTTCGACCTGGCGACGGACAGACTCGATCGCGCACGCATCGCGGGCGCGACCAACGCTCTGAAGTTCGAGGGCGACCGCATCGCCGCAGACAACTTCGACGGCGTCGGCCTGCTGCGCGACATCCAGCGCAACCTGGGCGTTGCGCTCGAGGGCAAGCGCGTGCTCTTGCTGGGTGCAGGCGGTGCCGTGCGCGGCGCGCTCTTGCCCTTCCTGGCGGCCCGCCCCGCCGAACTGGTTCTCGCCAATCGCGACGCCGCCAAGGCGCGTGCACTGGTCAACGCATTCGCCATCGACGGCCCGGTCGTCGATCGCGAATATGGCGAGCTCGCCAACGAATGGTTCGACGTTGTCGTCAACGCGACGTCCGCGAGCCTGCGCGGCGAGCTGCCCCCCCTGCCAGTGGGCGTGTTCAGTCAAGCCGAGCTGGCCTACGAACTGGCCTACGGCAAGGGCCTCACGCCATTCCTTCGCCTGGCCCGCAACGCTGGCGTCGGGCATCTTGCGGACGGCGTGGGCATGCTGGTCGAACAGGCCGCGGAGGCCTTTGCCTGGTGGCGCGGCGTCCGGCCCGACACGCGGCCGGTCATCGCGCGCCTGACCGTACCGCTGGCTTGATGACCACCGGCCACCGGCCAGAACGGAGACAACCATGAAGATCCTGATGTTGCACGGCATCAACCACAACATGTTCGGCAAGCGCGACCCGAAGCAGTACGGGACGATCACGCTCGCACAGATCGATTCCCGATTGCAATCGCTGGGCGAGGAACTCGGCACGACCGTTGTCTCCTTCCAGACCAACAGCGAAGCGGAGATGTGCGAGCGCATCCACCATGCGTTCTCGGAAAAGGTCGATGCGGTGCTGATAAACGCCGGCGCGTGGACACACTACAGCTACGGCATTCGTGACGCGCTGGCGATCCTGACCTGTCCCGTGGTGGAACTGCACATGTCCAACATCCATGCACGCGAGCAATTCCGTCACACCTCCGTCTTCGCCGAGATCGTCAAGGGACAGATCTGCGGCTTCGGCACCGACAGCTACCTGCTGGCGCTGCGGGCAGCGGTTTCCGCGGTTGGACAGGCGTCCACGGCGTAGGTGCGTTGCTCGGGAAGCAGAGGGTCATGGGCTTCTGCCTGGCGCTCCACTGTCGTGCCGCCGCCCCTCAATCCCGAGCGGTCGCGGACACGTCGAGTTCGAGGCGCGCCGGCAACGCGGAGGGCTCGGCGGGCCCCTCATCCAGGATGGCTCGATCGCGTCCCTCGGCCTTGGCGCGGTAGAGCGCGCGGTCGGCGCGCGCGAGGGCGTCGACCAGCGATCCGCGGTTGGTGTCCAGCTCCGCCGCGCCGCAGCTGACGGTGATGCGTCCGACGACGGGAATGGCGAGCGCGCGCATGCGTTGCACGATCTTCTCGGCCGCGACCAGCGCGCCGGCGCCGTCCGCCCCCGGGAGCAGCAGCGTGCGCGAGCTGCGCACGCAGGCTGGGGGAGGGCTTGGAGGAGTCGATCATGGCGACGAATTTTCCCCGGCTTCGAGCCGCCTCAAAGCCGCGCCCGGGACGCCAATACCGGCCAGTTCAGGCGGTGCTCAGCTTTGCGGCCTCCTGCCCGGCCGTCGCCGGAAAGCGCCTGAACCACCGCTCGACCTCGTCGACCGGTCATCGCGATCTATTCGTCGGTCTTTGGCGCCGCGCCCGGCATCGACGACCCCATGCATCGATTGGCAAAGGGTTTCCGAGCGCGGCATCGACGCCCCAGCACGACCAGCGAATTGATTTGAAAGACCGGCGACGAACCCGCACGATTTCCAGAATGGGTCTTCAGAAAAGCCGAGGAGACAACCCGTGCAATTGAAAATCTCGCCTTCGATGCGTCGCGGAGTCCGACGCACGCATGTGGCCGCCGCCGCATCCGCCTTGGTGGTGTCGATGTTCGCGACGACCGTCGCCTACGCGGTCGAGATCGACACGGGCGTTCCCTCCGCCGTGCTGCGATGGGACAACACGGTGCGCTACAACTTCGGCTACCGCGTGCAGGCGCAGGACGCGGCGATCCTGGCCAATGCGAACTACGACGACGGCGACCGCAACGTCGACCAGGGCCATCCCATCGCGGGCCGCGTCGACCTGTTGAGCGAACTCGACCTTGTTGTCGACAAGAAATATGGGCCGACCAGGCACTGCGGCGGCAGTTGAGCCTGCACCTCGCCGGCGCGCGCCAGTGCGTGCTCGTGGACCTGCACACGGGCATCGGACCGTATGGCGCGCCGTTCATGATCAACTTCGACGCGCCGGGCTCGTTCGGCCGCGAAAGGGCGCGCGAGGTCTGGGGCGACGCCGCGCTCAGCGGTTCGGGCTCCACCCACGTGGCGCTGGCCAACTTCCAGGGCCTGATGCTCCAGGCGTTCGCGGACGCGCTGCCCGACTGCCGGATCTCCGCCACGGCTGCCGACTCCGACGCGCGGCGGCGTGCGAGCGCAGAATACCGCGAGGCCTTCATCCCGTCCGATCCGGCGTGGCGCGCTTCCGTGCTGCGCCATGGCGTCGCGTTGTGCCGGCAAGGCCGCGACGCGGTGGTGGCCGCTCATCGAATCCTCCCATGAACACCTCGCCCGACCTCTTCCCTGGCTTCGTCCACCACCGCGTGCCGGTGGACGACGACGTCGCCATAGCCGCGCTGGTCGGCGGCATGGGCGACCCGTTGCTGCTGCTCCACGGCCATCCGCAGACGCGCGCGATCTGGCACAAGGTGGCCGCGCAACTGGCCGAGCGGCACACCGTGGTGCTGGCCGACCTGCGCGGCTACGGCGACTCGTCCAAGCCGGCGGGGCTGCCGGACCACGCCAACTACTCGAAGCGGGTGATGGCGCGCGACCAGCTCCGCCTGATGCAGGCGCTCGGCTTCGACACCTTCGACGTGCTCGCGCACGACCGCGGCGCGCGCGTGGCGCACCGGCTGGCCGCGGACCACCCGGCCCGCGTGGGTCGCATGATCCTGCTCGACATCGCGCCGACCCTGGCCATGTACGAGCAGACGACGTGGGCCTTCGCCACTGCGTACTGGCACTGGTTTTTCCTGATCCAGCCGGCGCCCTTGCCCGAGCGCCTCATCGAGGCCGATCCGGCCGCGTACGTCCGCGAGGTGGTCGGGCGCCGCGGCGCGGGCCTGGCGCCGTTCACCGAGCGTGCCCTGGCCGAATACGCGCGCTGCCTGGCCCTGCCGGGCGCGGCCCACGGCCTGTGCGAGGACTACCGCGCCGCCGCCGGCATCGACCTGGATCACGATCGCGCCGATCGCGACGCGGGCCGGCGCATCGCCACGCCCACGCTCGTGCTGTGGGGCCGGGACGGCGTCATCGAGTCCTGTTTCCGGCCGCTGGACGAATGGCGGCGCGTGGCGCAGGACGTGCGCGGCGAGGCGCTGCCCTGCGGCCATTACATCGCCGAGGAGGCGCCCGGGTCGCTGCTGGAAAAGGTCGCCGCGTTCCTGGGCGAGGCACGACGATGAGCATCGGACGAACGCTTTATCGCAAGCTCGTGGAGAGCCACACGGTCGCCGTGCTCGACGCGCAGAACGTGCTGCTGTTCTGCGACCTGCACCTGATGAACGAGTACACGAGCCCGCAGGCCTTCGCGGGGCTGCACGAGAAGCATCGCGACGTACTCGTGCCCGGGCAGAACGTCGCCACCGTGAGCCACGTGATCCCGACGCATCCGGGCGCGCACCGCGTCATCCAGGATCCGGCCGCCGCGCTGCAGGCCAGCAACCTGAAGCGCAACTGTACGCGCCACGGCATCGCGCTGTTCGACACGAACGACGCGTTGCAGGGCATCGAGCACATCATCGCGCCCGAGCACGGCATGATCCGCCCGGGCATGGTGGTGATCTGCGGCGACAGCCACACCACCACCTACGGCGCGCTCGGCGCGCTGGGTTTCGGCATCGGCACCTCGGAGGTGGAGCACGTGCTGGCCACGCAGACGCTGGTGTACCGGCTGGCCGGCGCCATGCGCATCCGCGTCGACGGCACGCTGCCGGTCGGGACGACCTCCAAGGACCTGATCCTCATGATCATCGGCCGCATCGGTGCCCAGGGCGCGCGCGGGCACGTCGTGGAGTTCTGCGGCAGCGCCATCGATGCCTTGTCGATCGAGGCCCGGTTCACGCTGTGCAACATGGCGGTGGAGGCAGGCGCGCGGGGCGCGCTCGTCGCGCCCGACCAGGCGGCCATCGACTACGTGCTGGCCCGGGCACCGGACATCGCCGATGCCCAGCGCGAACGCGCGCTCGCGCACTGGGCGACGCTGTGCAGCGACACCGACGCACGCTTCCACATCGAGCACCGTTTCGATGCCTCGCAGGTCGCGCCGCACGTCACCTGGGGTACGAGTCCCGACCAGGTCATCCCCATCGACGGCACGGTGCCGGCGCACGGCTCGGCCACGGCGCAGGCGCTGCGCTACACGGGCCTGCAGGCCGGCATGTCGCTGCAGGGCCTGGCCGTCGACCATGTGTTCATCGGTTCCTGCACGAACGCGCGCATCGAGGACCTGCGCGCCGTCGCCGCGGTCGTCCAGGGTCGGCGCGTCGCGCCGGGCTTGCGGGCCATGGTCGTGCCGGGCTCCGGCGCGGTGAGGGCGCAGGCCGAGGCCGAAGGCATCGCGAAGATCCTCGTCGATGCCGGCTTCGAGTGGCGCCTGCCCGGATGCTCGATGTGCCTGGCGATGAACGACGACATCCTCGAACCCGGGCAGCGTTGCGCCTCGACGACCAATCGCAACTTCGAGGGCCGCCAGGGCCGCGGCGCGATCACGCATCTCATGAGCCCGGCGATGGCCGCCGCGGCCGCCATCGCGGGTCACATCACGGACGTTCGCCGGATGACGCCAGGGAGCACCGAATGAGCGAGGCGACGCATCGCATCGAGGGCATCGCCGCGGCGTTGCCGATCGCCAACCTCGACACCGACCAGATCATGCCCAAGCAGTTCCTGCACGGCATCGACAAGAAGGGACTGGACCGCGGCCTGCTGTGGGACCTGCGGTTCACGGGCGAAGGCGTGCCCCGGCCCGAGTTCATCCTGAACCGTCCCGGATATGCCGCCACGCGCATCCTGCTCGCCGGCCCGAACTTCGGCTGCGGTTCGAGTCGCGAGCATGCCGTCTGGGGGCTGCAGCAATACGGCATCCAGGCCGTCATCGCGTCGGCCTTCGGCGAGATCTTCTGGTCCAACGCGATGAACAATCGCCTGCTCGCCGTGCTGCTGCCGGAAGACCAGGTGCAGGCGTTGATGGCGGAGGCCGCGGCCGGGCCGCTGGTGCTGGCGATCGACGTCGAGGCGACGAGCGTCGCGTCGCCGACCCGCACGCTGCCCTTCACCCTCGGCGAGCGCCATCGCACCATGTTCCTCAAAGGCCACGACATGATCGGCGCCTCGCTGGAACACCGCGGCGCGATCGAGGCGTTCGCGCGCCGGCACTGGGACGCGCAGCCGTGGGTGAAGGACGTCGCCGCGCGAACCCGCGCGCGGCTGGACGTTTACGCCGCCAGCGCGTCACCCAGGTAGACGCCCTGCGACAGGCCGGCCTTGACCTGGCGCGTGGCCTCGTCGACCCGCACCTCGAGTTCTCCCGCCTCGATGGCGGCGTACGACTGGCGCACCACGTCCTCGGGTGACGACTTGGGCACGTCGAAGTCGCGGATCATGTCCGTGTCGATGAAGCCGCCGTGGAAGCCCACCACCTGCGTGCCTTGCGCCTTCAGCTCGGCGCGCAGGCTGTTGGTGAGGGCCCAGGCTGCCGACTTGGTGACGCCGTACGCGCCCAGCATCGGCGTGTTGATCCAGCTGAGGATCGACAGGATGTTGAGGATCGCGCCACCGCCGTTGCGACCCAGGATGTCGGCGAAGGCGCGGCTCATGTTCAGCACGCCGAACACGTTGGTCTCCAGCTGGTCGCGCAGCAGCGTGACCGCGTCACCCTCGACGATGCCGCCCGTGCGGCCGATGCCGGCGTTGTTGATGACCAGGGTCACGTCGGGGCACTGCACGGCCACGGCGGCGACGTCCTCGAGGTTGGTCACGTCGAGCTTGACGGGGATCACGCCGGGCAGCGTCACCTTGGACGGGTCGCGCGCGCCGGCGTAGACCTTTGCGGCGCCGAGCGCGAGCGCCTGCTTCGCGAATTCGAGGCCGAGGCCGCGATTGGCACCGGTGATGAGGACGACGGAGCCTGGGATCTTCATGATGGTTTCCTTGGGTAGAAATATGATCTTTATCATATTCATGGGGGCAAAAAACCTCGCGCGACCGGTTCACCGGAAGGCGAGGCGCTTCTATCGTTGGCGACTCACACGTCGTAGCGCGCCAGCAGATTCCTCTTCGCGTCGGCCAGCACCGCGACCGCCGTCGCGGGGTCGCTGCCCACCAGCGCCCGCGCGAGCTGCACGGCGCCCAGCAGCGTGCTGGCCACCGTCCACGCCGCGTCGGGGGCGGCGGCGGCCGGCAGGGCGCGCTTCACCTGCTCATGCAGGCCGACGACGAGGCGCCGCGATGGCTCTGCCACCTCGGGCACCTGGCGGAACATCTCGCCGGACAGCAGCGAGACCGGACACCCGTTGTCGCAGTCGCGCACGTGCTCGATCGACAGGTAGATCTCCACCATCGCCCGGAACGCGCTGGCGCCGCCGGCCACCAGCCGCGCGCTCTGCTCGCGCACCGCCTGCGCGATGTCGGCGCCGGCCTGGGCGACCGCCTCGGCCAGCAGCGCGTCGCGCGACGCGAAATGCGCGTAGAACCCGCCGTGCGTGAGCTTGGCGGCGCGCATCACCTCGGTGACGTTCACGCCGTCGTAGCCCTGGCGCCGGATGGCGCGCGAGGCGACGTCGACGATGCGTTGATGGGACAGGGCCTTGCGACCCGACAGCTCCGTCATGGCGGTGCCTGGATGAATATGATGGCTCTCATATTATCAGCGGGGCCCTTCGCGCTCCGTTTCCGATGACCCTGCGACATGTCCGGATTTCCGGGCGATGCGGCGCACTGCGCCGTCGACGCCGACCTGAGCGCGGCACCGACGACCCACCGGAGCCCGGCGGCGTCAGATCATCGCGGCGATCGCCTTGCCCCCCGCCGCCGCGGCCATCACGGTGCCGCTGGCGATCTCGGACAGCGCGTCGCCGGTGGCCGAGAGTCCCACTTCGGCGTAGTGGCCCAGCGCCTTGCCCACGCTCGTGGCGGTGGACACGACCTCCTGCACGCCCTCGCTCACCGCGTCCGCCACGGCTTCCCCGGCGTTCTCGAGACCGTGCGCGGCGCCCTGGGCGACGCGCCAGGCGCCGATGGCCACGTCCTCGATGCCGTCGACCGCGCTGTTCGTGGCGCTGGCCAGGGTGCGCCCGCCCTCCACGACGGTGTCGACCGCCTCCTCGCCCGCGTGCTGCAGCGCATGCAAGGCCTTGTCGCTGAGCGACACGGTCGCGCTGACGCCATCGCTGGCGGCCGTGGCGACGCCGCCCAGTGTGGCGGCGACGCCGGCCTCCGTGGCCGCGGCGACGCGATCGGTGCGGGTCGAACTGGTGGACGTCACCATGGGGGACGCCGTGCTGCTGAGGGGGGTGAGTGACATGGCAGGACCTAGTAGAGCTGCGGCCGACGCCTTGGCGACCGTGCTTCGATAGTAGGCTGCGTCGTCGGAGGCGGAACGCGGATCAAGCGGTCGAAAGGCCGCGCCGATACATCATGCAAACAATGTGTCGGACCTGACAACGCGAGGGGCACGCGCTCGACACGAACCGGGCGCCGCCCGGCCCGGGAGTCTCAGGAAAACGAGCGGAACACGCCCAGCAACCAGCCGAAGCGGTCGGCGCGCGGCGGGCGCACGCTGTCGCGGCTGGGGCGGAATTCCGGGAGCGGCGCCTTGATGACCGGCACCGGCAGCGCTGCGCGCACCAGGGTGCGGCGGCGCGCCTGCGGTGCGATCGACGGGGCCGAGACGGGGATGGCGGTACGGGACGTGGCCTCCAGGCGCGCGGCCTCGGCCCAGGTGGCATCCACCCAGTCCAGCAGCGGACGCCATTGCGCCAGGTCGGCCTCGACCTTGGCGGGCGCCACGTCGAACAGCGACAGGCCCTGCTCCGCACAGCGGGTGTAGAGCTGCGATTCTCGCAGCGAGCCCACGTAAGCCAGGCCATGTTCCAGCGCCCAGGCCTCCAGGCGCGCGGCGCCCTTGGTGCGCGCATCCACGCGCATGCCCACGATGGCCACCTTGCAGCGGCCCGCTGCCACGCGGGGGAGCGTCATGAGCTCGGCATGGCATTCGAGCGCGGATTCGCGGTCGAACACGCTGTCGCTGACGGGCATCAGGATCGCGTCGGCGCTCATCGCCACGCGGGCGAGGTCGAAGCCGTGCAGGCCTCCGGGGGTGTCGAGCACCACGTGCGTCATGCCGGCAGCCGGCCGCATCACGCTGTGGCTGCCGAAGGCCGAGCCCGCGATCGCCACGTTCTTGTTGACCAGCGACTGGGCCGCCCGTCGACGCAGCCAGGCGAGGGACGACTGCTGGCGATCGACGTCGCCCAGCATCACCTGGAACCCGCGGTTGGCCAGCGAACCGGCCAGTTGCGTGGCCAGCGTGCTCTTGCCGCTTCCGCCTTTGCGATTGATGACTGCGATGACAGGCATGGCTTGGAGGCGTCGGGCGCCGTTCGGGAAGGAACCGTCACAAGTGGCAGCCGCCCGGGGTCGCCGGGACTGCTCGCGCATTGTGCAACTGTCGAGCTCGCGCGGGCTGTCAGCAACGCGAAGGGTGGTAACGGTTCGTAGCCAGAATCATGCCAGCCGAGCCCCGTTCATGATTGTCGACAGTCCTGCCCGGGACTTGAGGCGCGGTCGAACGTCAGAACACCGCGTGGCCCGTGATCGCGGACGGCAGCCAGGTGGAGAACGACGGCACGTAGGTGACCAGGTTGATCGCCACCCAGATCGCGAGGTAGTACGGCCAGGCGGTGCGCGTGGCCTGTCCCATCGAGATCTCGCCGATCGCGCAGCCCACGAACTGCACCGTTCCGACCGGGGGATGCACCAGCCCGAGCGCGCAATTGAGCAGCAGCATCATGCCGAACTGCACCGGCCCCACGCCCATCTGGATGGCCAGCGGCAACAGCAGCGGGGTGGTGATCAGGATGTGGGCGGCCATGTCCAGGAACATGCCCAGCACGATCTGGATGATGTTGATGTAAAGCAGCATCAGCCAGGGCTGCTTCGTGGCGTCGAGCAGCAGCGACTGGATGCTGTCGGGGATCTCGAGGTAGGCCATCTGCCAGCGCAGCATGTTGGACACGCCGATCAGCAGCAGGATCACGCCAGTGGTGCGTGCCGCCTTGCCGAGCGCGTGCCACATCTTCTCGCGCGTCATGCTGCGATAGACCACGGTCGTGAGGAACAGCGACCAGGCGACGGCGATGGCCGCGGCCTCGGTGGCGGTGGTGACGCCGCCCATCACGCAACCCAGGATGATGCCGATGATGGCCAGGCCCGGCAGCGACGCGACGCCGGTGCGCGCGACGGTGCCCCAGCCCGGGAACATGCGGATCATCGAGCTGCCGTCCGCGCGCTTCGGATAGCCGCAGCGCACGGCCTGCCAGTAGGCGGCCACCAGCATGCACACCATGATCCAGAACACCGGGATCAGGCCGGCGAACATCAGGTCGCCGATCGACACGCCCTTGATCGTGTGGCCGGCGATCTCGCCCGCGGCCGCCTGCGCCGCGAAGGCGTAGATGATCATGTTGTGCGAGGTGGGCATCAACGCGCCGGTCAGCGACGCGTGCGTGGTCACGTTGACCGCGTAGTCGGCGCCGTAGCCCTCGCGCTTCATCAGCGGGATCATCACGCCGCCCATCGCCGAGGTGTCGGCCACGGGCGAGCCGGAGACGCCGCCGAACAGCGTGCTGGCCAGCACGTTGGCCAGGCCCAGACCGCCGCGCACGTGGCCGGTGAGGCTGCGCGCGAAGTTCATGATCCTGTCGGCGATGCCGCCATGCAGCATCAGCTCGCCCGAGAAGATGAAGAACGGGATCGCGAGGAACGAGAACACGTTCATGCCCGACACCATCATCTGCACGGCGGTGGCGATGGGCAGGCCTTCGGAGAAGAACGCGGCGAGGCACGCGAGGCCGATGGCGAAGGCCACCGGAACGCCCAGCAGGAGCAGGACGACGAACGTGGAGCAGAGAAGGGTCAGGGCCATGGCGTTCGTGTCACTCTTGTTCGGGCGTCGGCATGCGGCGCAACATGCGATCGATCGAGAACAGCGCGATCAGCCCGCCGGCGATGATCAGCGGCAGGTAGCGCCAGGCCTCGGAGATGCCCAGCGTGGGGATCTGGTTGTCGTACGTGGACTTGGACATCTCCCAGGCGCCATACAGGATCACCAGCGCGAAGCTCAGCGTGGAGAGCGCGACGAGGCGCGCGATCCAGTGCCGCACCACCGCTGGCAGCCGATTGACGAGCGAGTCGAGGCCGATGTGCCCGGCGTCGTGCGCCACCGCGGCGGCACCGAACATCGACACCGAGATCACCAGCAGCAGCGCGAGCTGCTCGACGTAGGGCGGCTCGTTGTTGAAGGCATAGCGCATCACCACGCCGTAGGCCACGATGATGCCGAGTCCCGCCAGGCACAGGCGTGCAAGCACGAGCACGATGGCGGTGAGGCGGGCGTTGAGATGGGCGAGCCAGGTCACAGGGAGCTCCGATGGTGCCGTGGGGTGTCAGCTTACTTCGTGTTGACGATTTCGTTCACGACGCTGCGGATCTCCGGCGTGGACATGTACTTGTCCCACACCGGCTTCTCGGCGTCCTTGAAGGCCTTGCGGTCGATCTCCGAGGCCGGGATGATCTTCGCGCCCGCCTTGAGCACCGAGGCGCGCGCCGCGGTCTCCTTGGCGACCCACAGCGTCTGGTAGTAGGGCACCGATTCCTTGGCCGACTTGCGCAGCGCGGCCTGCTCTTCGGGAGTCAGCGTGTCCCAGATCTTCTTGGAGAACACGAGCACCTCGGGCGACATCACGTGCTCCGTCTCCGAGAACACCGGCGCCGACTCGTAGTGCTTCATCTCGTCGTAGGACGGGATGTTGTTTTCCGCGGCGTCCAGCAGGCCCGTCTTCAGGCCCGTGTAGACCTCGGCGAACGGCATCGGCGTGGGCGATGCGCCGACGGCCGTGATCAGGTCCACCCACAGGTCGGACGGCTGCACGCGCACCTTCATGCCCTTCATGTCGGCCGGACTGCGGATGGCCTTCTTGCCGTAGAACGAGCGCGCGCCGCTTTCATACAGCGCCAGGCCGATGAAGCCGGCCTTCTCGAACGCGGCCAGCACCTTGTCGCCCTGCGGGCCGTACATGGTCTTGCGGAAGTGGGCGATGTCGCGGAACAGGAACGGCAGCGACGGGATCATCGACTCGGGCACGATGCCGTGGAAGGCCGCGGTGTTGACGCGCACCATGTCCAGCGCGCCGATCTTGACCTGTTCGACGGTGTCCTTCTCGGAGCCCAGTGCGCCGTCGGCGAACACCTTGATCTTGTCCTTGCCGCCGGTGTTCTTCGCCAGTTGGTCGCCCATGTACTTCACGGCCAGCGTGGTGGGGTATTCCTTGATGTGGATGTCGGCGGAGCGGAACTCGCGCGCCTGCGCGGTCGCGCAGGCGAGCGCGACTGCGGCGGCCAGCGCCAGCGAACGGAACGGGGTGGTCTTGAATGAGGTCATGGCTTGTCTCCGGTTGTCGTGTTGTGCGGTGTCGTGTGGAAGCGAGCGCGGCGTCAGCCGGCGGGCTTGAAGGGCGTCTCTGCGAGGCCTTGCGTGCCGGGGCGCAGCGCGAACACCTCGCCGGACAGCAGGAGGTCGTCGCCCTGCGGATTCGCGGGCTGGATGGAGGTGACGTACAGCGTGTCGAGGCCGTCGCCGCCGAAGCTGCACATGGAGGGCTTGCTCACCGGCACGTCGAGGACGCGGTCGACGCGGCCGGCGGGCGTCAGGCGCAGCACGCGGCCGCCGTCGTTGGCGCAGATCCAGTAGCCGCCGTCCACGTCCATCGCGGCGCCGTCGGGGCGGCCGGGCTGGTCGTGCAGGTCGGCCACGAGGCGTCGCTTGCCCACCGTGCCGTCGTCGGCCAACGGCGCGTGCCAGATGCATTGCGACAGCGGGTGGCTGTCGCTCCACCAGATGCCCCGGCCGTCGGGATCGAAGGCGAGGCCGTTGGGCGTGTACAGGTCGTCGATGTCCGCCGCGGCAAAGCCGTGCGTGTCGAGCCTGTACACGCGGCCGGCGGGCACGTTGGCGCCCATGTCGCGCACCATGCTGCCCACCCAGAAGCGGCCGGCGCGGTCGCAGCGGCCGTCGTTGAAGCGCATGTCGTCGCGCTCGTGGCGGGCGGGGGCGAGCGTCGCGAGCGTGAACTTGCCGTCGGCGCCGAGCGTGGCGTGCGCGACACGCGACTCCAGCGCGGCCACGAGGCCACCGCCGGCGTGCAGCGCGACGCAGGCCACGCGCTCGGGCAGCGTCCACGACTGCAGCTCGCCGCCGGCCAGGCGCCGGATGGCGCAGGCCTCGATGTCCACCCAGTACAGCGCGCGTTCGGCCGCGTGCCACAGCGGACTTTCGCCCACGCGGTCGCGGTGGCCCGGGCGCACGCGTTCCGCGCGCAAGGCGCTCATCGCGACGGCCCCAGCTTCACGAAGGCGCCGCCCTGGTAGATGACGGCGGGGTCGGTCGGATCGGCGGGCGGGGTGTCGCGCTCGATCTGCGCGGCGAACGGCGCGGAGCTGTCGCGCGGCACGTAGCCGATGTGGGCCGCGCTCGCGTTGTCCCACCAGACGTGCGGGTTGGCGCTGACGCCGCAGATGGTGCTGTGGCCGACGTCCTTGGCGACGAGGGCGGCCAGCACCAGGCGTTCCATGTCGTCGAAGCTCATCCAGGTGTGCAGCATGCGGCGGTCGCGCGGCACGGCGAACGACGAGCCGATGCGCAGGCTCACCGTCTCGATGCCGTGGCGGTCGAAGTACAGCTGCGCCACATCCTCGCCGAAGGCCTTGGACAGCCCGTACAGGCCGTCCGGCTTCGGCGGCGCGTTGGCAGGGATCACCTCGTCCTGGCGGTAGAAGCCGGTGACGTGGTTGGAGCTGGCGAACACCACGCGCTTCACGCCCTGCTTGCGCGCGGCCTCGTACAGGTTGTAGGTGCCGACGATGTTGGCCGGCAGGATCGCCTCCCACGGCTGCTCGGTGGAGACGCCGCCCAGGTGGACGACCGCGTCGACGCCTTCCAGCAGCGCCAGCACCGCGTCCGCGTCGGCCAGGTCGACGGGCTGCACTTCCTCGCGTGGCCCGGCCTCGCCGAGCGCTGAGATGTCTGACAACCGCAGGATCTCGCAATGGGCCGGCAGGCGGCGGCGCAGTTCACGCCCGAGGCCGCCGGCGGCACCGGTGAGCAGCAGGCGATGGAACGGGGCGGCGGGAGCGGTCGAGGCCATGGCGGTCGTCTTGTCTCGGTTGCAAGCGTTCGGCTTGTCATAGGTTGTCGTACAACTAGGGTGACTGTAGGTGCTGGGCGACGGGCCGGATACAGGGATAACACCAACGACTTGCGCATACTGTCAATGGGCGTGTCTGAAGTGTTGTTCGATCCGGGCTTTCCCGGGGTTGCCATGATCTTCATTGTTATACGATGACTGACAACAAGGGTCAAATAATGATCCAGGAGTGAGCATCTCGCGACGCTCGCCGACCACGCGGAGACAACACGATGACACCTGAAGAGCTCAAGACCGTACTGCAGGCCGGCCTGCTGTCGTTCCCCTTGACCGACTTCGACGCCGATCTGCGTTTCGCGCCGGCACCCTACGCCGCGCGCCTGGAATGGTTGCAGCCCTACGGCGCCTCGGTGCTGTTCGCCGCCGGCGGCACCGGAGAGTTCTTCTCGCTGGAGCCGCGCGAATTCTCCGACGTGATCCGCGTGGCGCTCGACACCTGCCGCGGCCGCACGCCCATCGTCGCGGGCGCCGGCGGCGGCACCACGCTGGCGATCCAGTACGCGCAGGAAGCCGAGCGCCTGGGCGCGCAAGGCATCCTGCTGCTGCCGCACTACCTCACCGAGGCGAGCCAGGCCGGTCTCGTGGCGCACATCGAGGCGGTGTGCCGCAGCGTGAAGATCGGCGTGATCGTCTACAACCGCGGCGGCTGCCGCCTCACGCCCGCATCGCTGGAGGTGCTCGCGCAGCGCTGCACCAACCTCGTGGGCTTCAAGGACGGCGTGGGCGACATCGAGAAGTTCGTCGCCGTGCGCCAGACCTTGGGCGACCGCTTCGCCTACCTGGGCGGGCTGCCCACGGCGGAGGTGTTCGCAGGCGCCTACAAGGCCATGGGCTGCCCGGTCTACTCTTCGGCCGTCTTCAACTTCGCGCCGCGCATGGCCATGGATTTCTACGCGGCCCACGCGGCCGGCGACAGCGCCGCCTGCGACGCGGTGATCCGCAACTTCTTCCTGCCCTACATCGCGCTGCGCAATCGCTGCGAGGGCTACGCCGTGTCCATCGTGAAGGCCGGGGCGACGATCGTCGGGCATTCCGCCGGCCCCGTGCGACCACCGCTTTCCGACCTGCAATCCGACGAGTTCGAGCAGTTGCGCGCGTTGATCGCAACGCTCGGCCCGCAGTAGAGTTTTCGACTTGCCAGAATGCGCCGCCTCCTGTGGCTGCGCAAGGCGCCCGCACCCGTTCCCACCGTGTTCGACAACCACCAGACCGCACCAGGTCACGAGGAGACTTTCGATGTTCCACCCGAAATTTGAGTTCCGCATGAATCCCGTCGCCGCCCTGCTCGTGTCGGCCGGCCTGCTGGTGGCCACCAGCGCCGCGCGCGCCGACCAGCTGAGCGACCTCGAAGCCGCCGTGCAGAAGCTGCAGGCCCAGGTCGCC
>Ga0302157_10001069_pt1 | contig 34198 bp, 26 predicted proteins | sample I_Bog_N3_3_FD_193502 | JGI IMG/M metagenome (GOLD analysis project Ga0302157, IMG submission 193502) | Peat permafrost microbial communities from Stordalen Mire near Abisko, Sweden - I_Bog_N3_3 | ecosystem: Environmental > Terrestrial > Soil > Wetlands > Peat | place: Sweden: Abisko, Stordalen...
GGTGACAGCCGCCCTGGCCATCATGGTCTGCGCGACGGCGCACGCACAGGACAAGACCGCGGTCGCCGTTCCAAAGCAGGAATTCGAGGCCAAGGTCGCCTATTGCAAAACCTGCCACGGGTTGTCGGGGCAAGGTTTTCGCGGATCATTTCCGATGCCGCGGCTTGCCGGACAACAGCCAGAGTACCTGAAGAACCAGTTGCAGGCTTTCATCGAGCGCCGGCGAACGAACCCCGTGATGTTCAATGTGGCGCATGTTCTGAGCCCGGCGATGCTGGCGGAATTAGCCACATACTTCAAGGATCTCGATCCCAAGCCGTTGGGAGGAGCTCCAAAGGATCTCGTCGCCGAGGGCAAAAAAATCTACGAGGAAGGAGTCCCCAGCGCCGAGGTTCCTCCATGCTCGACCTGCCACGGACCGGAAGCCAAAGGCGCCGACGCATTTCCTCGCCTGGCAGGGCAACTCAATGACTATGTCGCAAAGAAACTGTTGAACTGGAGCAAGGAGCGCGGTCAGGACGCGGCAAAGCCGGACAATTCCGCCATCATGGCACCAATCGCGCACAATCTGACCGAAGCACAAGTCAAGGCGGTCGCTGCGTATCTCAGTTATCTGGAATGACCCGATGCTCGCGCTTTCGAGCTCGATCGCAACAAAGCCTGAATGCGCGCCATGGCAACCGAAGTAGCGACTGGCCAAACTACCAAGCTGCGGGACTTCTCGCAGGAACAGAGCCGTCGCGGCGTCGTGCGCAAACGATCACACGATGATCGCCATTGATTGCCTCTCAAAGCAAGGACGACGTATCATGACAGAACAATCAATCTCCCGGCGGCAGGTTTTGACTATCGCGGCCGGTGTCGCTGGAGCGTCGGTCACGGGTGCCGCGGCGGTAGTCGGCACATCGACACCGGCAAAGGCGGCCAAGGTCTCCCAGAAAATCGTAAAGTACCAGGACACCCCGAAAGGAGAGCAGAGCTGCGAAACCTGCGTGCAGTTTGAAGCCCCATCGACCTGCAAAACCGTCGACGGAACAGTCGCCGCACAAGGCTGGTGCACGGTCTATGCAAAGAAGCCGGCGTAGAGTTCGATTTCCGGCGCTCACGGCTAAGGTGGATATCGCCAGTCCACCGTTGCACGCCTGATCGGCGCGGGCTTTTGCCGAGCGCGAGCGCGATCCTAGATCGAGACCTGCCGCCCGATCTCGACAACCTGGTCGTTGGGCAGGCTGAAGAAGTCGCTGACATGGACGGCATTGCGTTCCATCACGGCGAATATCGCCTCCTGCCAGGCGGGCAGGCCCCTGCCGTCCTCGCGGCCGACCACCGTTTCGTGCCCGACATAATAGGTGACATCGTTGAGATCGATGGTGCACCCCAGCGATTTGCTGGTGGTGAGCAGCTCCGGGATATGGGGACGCTCCATGAACCCGAAACGCGCTTCCGCACGCCAGAAATCCTTCGCGATTTGCTCGATGGCGAGCCGGTTGCGCGATGCCACCCACGGCACCGGCAGAATCTCGACGCGCAGCACGAAAACATGCTCGTGCAGGGCGCGGTTATGCCTGACATGCCAGACCATGACCGGCGGCGTACCGTGCTCGGTCCGGGTCAGGAACACCGCGGTACCGGGAACCCGCGGCACATTTTTTGCGGCGATGTCGGCCATGAATTCCGGAATCGGGATCAGCGCTTCGTGCATCCGCATCGAAATGGCGGCGGCGCCGCGATGCCAGATCCACATCACGCCGTAGACCGAGATGGCCAGGAGCAGCGGGACATAACCGCCCTCGGCGATCTTGGTGAGATTGGCAAGGAAGAAGGCGCTGTCGATCACGAGAAAGCAGGCGGCGACGCCGCCGGCGGCCAGCATGCTCCAGCGCCAGATCTCGCGCATCGCAATGAAAAGCAGCGCCGACGTCATCAGCATGGTCAGCGAAACGGCGATGCCGTAAGCCGCCGCCAGATTGTCGGACTTGCCGAAGCCGATGGTAAGCCCGACGGTCACGATCATCAGCAGCCAGTTCACGACGCCGACGTAAATCTGCCCGTAGCCCTCCGATGAGGTCTGCTTGACGCGCAATCTCGGCAGCCAGCCGAGCTGGATGGCCTGCCGGGTCATCGAGAAGGCCCCGGTGATGATCGACTGGCTGGCAATGATCGTGGCGACCGTCGCCAGCACGATCAGCGGGATCAGGAGACTCTGGGGGCAAAGCCGAAAGAAGATGTTGCCGTCGGTCGGCGCCCCTTCAAGGACCAGCGCCGCCTGCCCGGCATAGTTCAGGATGAGACTGGGAAAGACGATCGCAAACCACGCCAACCGGATCGGGCCCCTGCCGAAATGCCCCATGTCGGCATAGAGCGCCTCGGCCCCGGTGACGCAGAGAAATACCGCACCCAGCACCAGGAAGCCGGTGAAGCCGTTGGAGAACAGGTAGGACAGCCCATAAAAGGGATTGAGCGCGGCCAACACCGCCGGATGCTGGACGATGCCGGAAATTCCCATTGCCGCCATCGCGGCGAACCAGGCCAGCATCACCGGGCCAAAGAAGCGACCGATCGTTGCCGTTCCCTGCGACTGGATTGCAAACAACCCGATCAGAATCGCGACGGCGGCGGGAACAACATAGGGCTGCAGCACGGGCGTGGCCATGTTCAGGCCCTCCAGCGCCGACAGCACCGAGATTGCCGGCGTGATCGCCCCGTCGCCGTAGATCAGTGCCGCCCCGAACAGGCCGAAGGCCACGATGGTCGGGCGGTGCTGCTTCTTCACTCCCAGCAGGGCCATCAAGGCCAGGATGCCGCCCTCGCCGTCGTTGTCGACGCGCATGGCGAACGAGACATACTTGACGGTGGTGATCAGGAAGAGCGTCCAGAGCACGAGCGACAGCGCGCCCAGGATGGTGGCGGGGTCGGAGGCGGCCTCGGCGGTGCCGAGAACGGTCTTGAAGGTATAAAGCGGGCTGGTCCCGATGTCGCCGAACACGATGCCCAGGGCCGACAGAGCCAGGATCGGCAGCTTGCCCTGCGGCGCCTGCCGGGTGACTACGCCGGCATCGAGTGACTGGGTTTCGCTCAATGGATGTCCCGTCCGGTGCAGGAATTGATCGTTGGTCGTCCGCAATTCCGGCCATTGCCGTGCGCCGGCGGAATTGCGACTTTGTTTACCCTTTCGTGGGGCCTCGATCAATGCGGCCGCGCCAAGCAATGGACCGCGAGAAAATTCAAATTCTCCCAGCCGCAAGGTGCCTGCAGGGATGAAGCGGATGCCACCTGCCGATCTTGAACTTTTTGCGAAACGAAGCGGCGCGACGGCATTGCAGGTGGCTTGATCGCGGTTTCCCTGATCACGGGAGGGGTGGACGGCATCGGCTCCGACCCGAACACCAGTTCACGTCCATCAGGTAACGCGCCCCGGCTCGCGCAGGATACGCAAGTACCTGACCACGCTCGACGGCTTTGGGATTGAGCCAACCCGATCAGCGGAACATGGCGGCATTGGCGGGCCAGTTCCAGCCGGGAACACGGGCAAGCTTGCCGCTTCAGGCAACCGCGCCCAATCTGTTGCCTTGCGAAGACAACAACTGCCTGACATCCGCCGCCGGCTTCGCAGCGGCGAACAGGTAGCCTTGCATTTCCGTGCATCCGAGGGCGTGGAGCAATTTCCTTTGCGGTTCCGTCTCGACGCCTTCGGCGGTCGTCGTCATATTGCGCGAGCGGGCGATATTGACCACCGCCTGCACGATGGATGACGAACCGTCGGGCTCGGTCACAGCGTCGACGAAACAGCGGTCGATCTTGATCTTGTCGAAAGGAAAGCGTTGCAGATAGCTCAAGGAGGAATAGCCGGTTCCGAAATCATCCAGCGCGATCCGGACTCCGAGCGCTCGAAGCTGATGCAGGATCGTGAGCGCCTCCTCGTCGTCGCGAATCAATACAGCTTCGGTGATTTCGAGCTCCAGCCTGGTCGCGTCAAGACCGGAAGCCGCCAGCGCGGCGGCCACCTTCAGCGCCAGCGTGCAGCTTTTGAACTGAACGGGCGACACATTGACCGCCAGCCTGACGTGATCCGGCCATGTCGCGGCCTCGGCACAGGCCGTCGTCAGCACCCACTCGCCGAGCTGGTTTATCAGGCCGGTGTCTTCCGCAATCGGAATGAAATCGGCGGGCGAAATCATGCCGCGCTCGGGATGACGCCAACGCAGTAGCGCCTCGCACCCGGTGACCTCGTTGCTATGAAGGTTCACGACCGGCTGATAGTGAATCTCGAATCCGCCGTCGGCAATGGCCAGGCGCAGATCGGTCTCCAGCGCCCGGCGCGCCTTGATTCGGGCATCCATGCCGGGCTCGAAGAAGCGATGGGTCCGGCGTCCGTCGGACTTGGCGCTGTACATCGCAAGATCGGCGTTCTTCAGCAACTGGTCCAGATCGGTGCCATCGCCGGGCGCCATCGCGATGCCGATGCTGGCGTCGGTGGTGAGCTGGTGACCGAGACATTCGCGGGGCTGCCGGATCACGCTGTGGATACGTGCCAGCAGCTCGGCGACATCGGCTGGATGATTGACGCCGGTTTGGACGATTGCAAATTCGTCGCCGCCCAGCCGGGCAATCAAATCGCTCTCCCGGACACAACTCCTCAAGCGAATTGCCACGGACTTCAGCAGTTCGTCGCCGACGGAATGTCCGAGCGAGTCGTTGATGCCCTTGAATTCGTCGATATCGATATAGAGAATCGCAAGCTGTTCGTTGCCATGAATTCCCTTGAGCTGCTGTTCGAGCTGCTCCTGGAACAACACCCGGTTGGGCAGGCCGGTCAACGCATCGTAATGCGCGAGATAGGCAATTCGCTCGTCGGACCGCCTGCGCTCGGTGATATCCTCGTGGGTGGCAACCCAGCCTCCGTCGGCGAGCAGCCGGTGGGTAATCCGGACCGCGCGCCCGTCCGGGGCCTGAAGGATGATATCCTCGCTCATCATCACATGTTGCATCATTCGGGAACAATGTTCGTCGACGTCAGCGTCGAGCGATCCGACCTGCTTCCGATGCGCAATCAGATCGTGCAGGCTGCAGCCCCGCTTTGCGATCTCGGGTGACAATCCATACATCTCAATATAGCGCCGGTTGCAGACGACGAGCCGCCTTGACGAATCGAACAGCGTAAGTCCCTGCGTCATGTTGTCGACGGCGGTATCGAGACGCTGCTTTTCCAGCGCCAGCCGGCGCTCCGAGGAGCGATGTTGCCGCAACAGCTGGCGAACAATAAGCGAGAGAATGATGGCGATCACGACCGCGGACAAGGCGGCGACCATGATGAAGGACCTTGTTTGCTCCCGCCAGTCAGCGAGCGCCGATGCCATGGTCGTGGTCGCGACGACGGACAAGGGAAAGCGACTCAAGGCCCGCAGGGAGACCAGACGCTCCTGGCCATCGACGGGACTGATCACCCGGCCGTTGCTGCGGCCCGAGCCCAGCAAGATTGCCTGAGGCGTTGCGCCTGCTTTAAAGTTCTTCCCGATTATCGCTTCGACGTGGGGATAGCGTGCCAGCAGCGTGCCATCGCTATGGTGCATCGAAATCGCGGCGTCCTTTCCGAGCACAACCGACGAAAAGAACTCTTCAAATCTGGCCGGAGCAAATACTCGGGTGCAGACCCCCAGAAACTCACCGTTCGGTCCGGAAATCCTCAGAGCCAGGACGATCGTGGAATCTCCGGAAAAGCGACTGCGGAGCAGTTCGATCTGGGTAGGCATCTGCGCATAGCCGGATTTGAGAGCCTTGAAATAGGCTCGATCGGCAATGTTGATGGCCGGGACAGCCGATTCTCCGGATAAATTTACCATCGTCCCGTTGGCATCGTAGATGCCGACGCCGGTTGCATCGGAAGACCCGCTGACTTTGGCCTTGAGCCACTGGTGAATTGCAGGCGAGGACATCTGGCGGCTGAAGACGTCGGGCGAGGTGATCCCGGCGGTGGCTATTTCCGCGATCAGCTCGTTCTGAACAGCCTCGAAATCCCCGAGCTGCTGGTCAAAATGTCGTGCGAGCATCAGCACGGCATTTTCCAGCTCGCGTTCGCTGTTTTTCAGCGCCCGCTCGCGAAAATTGTCGATGATGGACGCCGTCGCGATTGCGATGGCAGCGATCAGCAGCACCCCGCAAAGGATCAGCCACTTCGTCGGATTGTGCCGGATTGACGACGAACCGCCGGCCAGGTCGATCGTGTCCGCCGACGCTCCGCCGCGATTGTCAACTCGGGCGTTCAGGTGCCGCTGCCGCATTTGCTCCATTCCCCCAGCGACTTGGGTACAATACGACAATGGATGCCCGGTTAGCATTGCTGGTTATCCAGACGTTAATTTGGCTGTCTCACCCGACAATGCGCGACATGCCGGGGCGGGCGCCTGCGCGGGATGGCGCAGGCGCGGCCAACGCGGCGATGGCTTCGGGACCGCGGGGATCCGCCGGCGCAGGGCTGGTTGGGCCGGATTTGCGGCTGCGTTCCTACCGGCCGATGGCTGCCGCCACTTGCGAAGCCAGCGCCTCGGCAAGCATTCGATAACCCTCCGGCGTCAAATGCATGCCGTCAGGCTGATGCGGCAATCCACCCAACATGCTGTTTGCGAGCATGATCACGGGAATCTTTCGGGCCGAGAGCCGGCCCTGAATCTCCGCCGTGCGGTCAGCCGAGCCCTTCCGCAGGTCGTTTCCGCCGGGCTGCAAAATGACCGCACGCGTTCCATTTGGCACGGCGCTGTCCAGGCGCCTCAACATTCCTTCCGTGGTGTCGCCGTTGATGCCGGCGTTCACAACATGGATCACCACCCCCCTGGCCCGCAAGATCGCTTCGAGCTCGGCGGGATAGGCCTGGCTGCGCGCCACGCCCTTGCCGTAGGTATTGCTGGCGCCGAGTGCGACGACCGTGGCCGCGTCCGCAGCCGTTCCAAACAGCATCATCGCCAGCAACAGCGCCAGGCATCCGGTACGCATCGGGTCAATCGCACGTATTTTCATGTTTGCCCCCTTCACCGCGAAAACCAATCCGACCAAGACGCCGTTGGCGGACTTGCGGCCCTCCGCAGGTAAGCCTCCTACGCCAACCCCAATTCGGCGGGGTGGACGCCGGCAAAGATCCGCTGCAGGTTCGCGGCGTCGAGCCCAAACATGCGCTGGAACAGCCCTGCGAACATGGCGCGGTAATCGGTCAGGACCGGGTAGTCCCGGTTCTGAAACAGGTTGGCCTGGTCGACCTTGACCTGCTCGCCGACGATGCGGCCGCCATTGATGCCGCCGCCCAGCACCCAATAGACACTGCCGTGGCCGTGATCGGTGCCGCGGTCACCGTTCTCCCGAAAGGTGCGGCCGAATTCGGAGATCACGACGACGACGGTATCCCGCCATCCCGCCGGCCCGATTTCTTCCGAGAAACCGGCCAGCGCGCGGCCGAGTTCGCCGAGACGGTCAGCGAGATATCCGGTGGCGCCGCCCTGATTGACATGGGTGTCCCAGCCGCCGACATCGACGAAACCGAGGTTGAACTGCTCGCGCATCAGCCGGCCGATCCGCCGTGCCGACAGCTCGAAGCCGCGCGGCGAGACCGCGCCCCGATTGGCCGCCGTCATCTCTTCGGAGATCGAGCGATAGACGTCGTCGCGGATCCTGAAACCCTCCGAGACCGAGGACGACAGATCGCTTTGCGCGTACATGCTCTTGATCAGCGCGGCCTGGCGGTCATCGACGCCCGGCTTGCCCACGCTGTTCAGCCCGATATTCGGAATCTGGGACTTGCCGCGAAAGATCAGCGGAAGCTGGTCGGTGAACGAGATCGGTTTGACGCGGGTCAGTTCGGCGGCAAGCCTGCTCATGAAGCCTGACCGATAGTCGCGGGAGCCGCCCGCCGATTGACCGAGCTCAATGGTGTCCTGGGTCTCGAAATGGCTCCGTGTCAGATCATCGCTGGTTCCGGCAAACGGAACAAACGCGATTTCCCGCCTGGCCCACAACGGATAGATGCTGTCCCGCAAGGCCGGGTGCAGTCCCCACTCCCCGCCGAGCGACAGCGCGGAATTCGGATTGCCGATATCGGGCCTGGCGATGCCGAGCGTCGGTCGCGAACTGTAATAGAAGTCGCTCGACACCGGCACCACGACGTTGGCGGCGTCATAGGCGCCGCGCAGGAACACCACCAGCAGCCGCGCGTCGGTAGCAGGTGCCGCCCACACCCGGCCGGCCACCGTCAACGGGGCGATGGCTGCAAAGGCCCTGATCAGCTCACGGCGATTCATGGTGCGATCCTCTGCATCTGTTAGCGCATGAATTCGGGCGACGACAGGAACAGCGTGTTCCAGTCCTGCGGCGAGATCGCCCGATCGAGCGCGGCCAGCGTGGTCGGGCCGAGGGTCTGGCGCAAACCATTGAAGTACAGGGCGTTCGCGATCAGCGGGAACGCCGGCTGATCGGCCGCGTTCGGCACGTCCGGCTTGAACAGGCCTGCGGACCCCGAGCCGATCTGCCGCGCAATCTCGAAGCGCAGCATCATCTGTCCCGGTCCGTTCCAGGACGCAGGGGCGAGCGAATAGCCGTCCGGCGTCTCGTGATTGAACAAGCCTTCGCCCAGACGATTCAACCAGCTCTGAATCGGCAGCGTGTTCAGGATGACCTTGTCGTCATAGGCGAGGCGGACGGCCGAGAAGACATATTGCACCGGGTCCTTGAATTTGGCGCCCGGCTTCAGGGACGCGGCAAACTCCGGCGCATGGACCATGGTGGAAAGCACCGCGGCGATATCGCCGTCGGATGTCCTGAAGGTCTGCGCCATGCGCTGCAACAGCGGTTCCGGCGGGTTTTCCATGAAGTAAGTCGCGATCTGCCGGGACAAATGCATCGCCGTCGCCGGATGGCGGACCAGGAGGTCGAGCGCTTCGTCAACCTCGGCCAGGCCACGCCCCTTGATCTGGTGGCCCAGGAAGGTCTTGTCGCCATAATCGTGCCGGGCCGGATTGAATTCAAAGGCGCCTTCCCGCAGCAGCTGCGATTGCAGCTCCGGCTTGAGTTTGGGATCTTCCGGCTTCAGATCGATTCCCACCCCGGTCAGAATGCGCGCCAGGGCCTCGACATCGGCCTGGGTATAGCCCGAGCCGACACCCATGGTGTGCAGTTCCATGATCTCGCGGGCGTAGTTTTCGTTGAGATGTCCGGCCGCGTTGTCGGCATTGTCGAGATAACGCAGCATCGCCGGATGATACAGGGTGGCCGTGAGCAGATCGTGGAACTTGCCGAGCGCAAACGGGCGGATGGCGTGGCTTTCATAGTCGCCGATCAGGATACGAAGGTTGGCCTTGTACTGATGTACGTTGAAATGGTTGAACCAGAACCATGTCATGCGCTCGCGCAATTGATCCGGGGCGTAGAGCGCGCGCAGGATGCTGCGCGCCGCCGCCTGTTTCGCCCGGTCGTTCATGGCCTGCTGATAGACCTGCTGGGCGGCCTTCTTCTGGTCGGGATCGGCGACCTGATTGGCGCTCCTGGCCTGCTGGTCGAACGCGACCGCGATGTCGAACGGAAGCTTGTGCACGTCCGGCATCGCCTCGATCTGGCCGCGCACGGCGTCCGGCAGCGCATTCTCGGAGGCCGGATGCAGTTGTTCCGCGAGCCAGCGTTCGGCGCCGATCGCCTGGAAATGCGCGGCGCTCGATGCGTTGATCCCCCAGGTCAGCCGATCGAGCAAAAGCATGTCCCGGGGAGTCAGTTCGGCCGCATCTGCGGCAGCGAGGCCGAGAATTGCCGCGACGAGCACGGCACAGGCCAGCGAGATGGTCGGCCGACGGCGAGGTTTTCTCGAAATCCCTGGCTCAATCATCGATCTCACCAATCTTGCAGCAACGCGCGCATTCCTCGGAAACGGCCTGCGACGCCGATGGATCCGAGCGCGCCGCGCAGACTTCAATGCCGCCGGCGATTGTGGCCAACCGGCATGAATAGGTTCTGAACGAAAAGCAGACAAATGATGGCCGGAACCTTGTTCCCGCGGACGCGCCCGCGGATTTGGCCGCGACCGCGGTGAGATTGCTTCGCGGCGCCGGATCTTCAGGGGCCGCGCGGCACCTCGCCGAGATCCCAGAACAAGCCTGCCATCATGCGCATCGCTTCCTCGGTCACGGACAGCAGGATGTGTTCGTCGGGAGCGTGCTGGGAGCAGCCTGGATAGGAATGCGGCACCCAGATCGTCGGCAGCCCCAGCACTTCGGAAAAAACGTCGTTGGGCAGCGATCCGCCGAAGTTCGGCAGCACCGCCGGGGCCTTGCCGGTGGTTTGCCGGATTGAATCCGCCGCCCAATTGATCCAGGGACTGCCGAGATCGGTTCGCGAGGCCGCAAAGCTCTGCGCACCCCGCACCCTGACCATCGACCATCCGCGCTCGCCAAAATACCGCTGAATTGCCGTCACGACCTTGTCGACTTCGGTACCGACAACGAAGCGAAGCTGCAGCACGGCATGCGCCACCCCGGGGATCGCATTTGCGGGTTTGTCGATATTGCCGGAAGACATTGCCAGTACCTCAAGCGTATTCCAGGCATACAGCCGCTCGGCCGGCGACAGTTCCTGTTCACCCCAATTCGCCGACAGCGCCGGCTCGTCAGGCAGCGGTTCGATCTTCACGTCGGCAAGCATGGCGCGAATTTGATTCGAAATCCGCGGCGGCTTCAATGCATCGAGCAGGAGGCGTCCCTGACCATCGACCAGGGAGCCGATCGCATTGGCGAGGATGGTGCCAGGATTGGCCAGGATGCCGCCCCAGTTGCCGGAATGATGTGCCCCCTCGCGCAGGTCGATATCGAGATGGATCCGCAGGCCGCCGCGGCAGCCCAAAAATATCGTCGGGCGATCCGCCGCCAGCCGCGGGCCGTCGGAAGCGAGAAACAAATCGGCGGCGAGGTCCTCCCGCATCGTCTCGCAGAGCTGGCGCAAATCCGGAGATCCGATCTCCTCGCCCATTTCGATCAGGAACTTGGCATTGAAACCGAGCCGTCCGCCGCGGGCCTCGCGAACGGCGCGCAGCGCCGACAGGTTGATGCTGTGCTGTCCCTTATTGTCGGCGGTGCCGCGGCCGTAAATGCGATTGCCCGAGGTCGTCAGCCGCCACGGGTCCAGATTGTCGCGCCACTCGCCCGCCATGCCGTCGACGACATCGCCGTGGCCATAGATCAGAACCGTCGGGGCCGACGCGTCCTCGCGATAGTCCGCCAGCAAATAGGGATGCTGCCCGCCAGGGGAAGAAAGCAGGCGCGTCGAGAAGCCGAGCTGCGAGAACGCCGGCTGCAGCTCGGTTTCCAGATAGGCGCGCAACACCTCGCCCCGATCGGCGTTCTGGCTCTCGGTCGGATAGGCGACCCGGCGGCCGAGTTCGGCCAGAAAAGCACCGGAATGAAGGTGCCGGCCAACGAGCGCGATGGCTTCGGCTCTGCTCACGGTGAACTAAATCCTTGGCGTGGTGCGCGCTCGCTTCGACACTCCGTTGCCGGCATCAGCAGCCCGACTCGCAGGCCGGATTCCTGACATCGGGGCGCGGGTCGCCAACGAACATGCCGCGGTTCGGCATCTTGATCGCGCTCAGCGTTCCGGCATCGAGCGTGGCGTCGGCGGCAAGCAGGCCGTTGAGGCTGAGAATGTAGGCGGAGACGGCATAGACGTCGTCATTGCCGAGCGACTGCGGCGCATTTTGCGGCATCGCGCGGCGGATATAATCGAACAGGGTCGGCGCATAGGGCCAGTAGCTGCCGACGGTCTTGACCGGCTTGGCGGTCGCGATCGTACCCTGCCCGCCGACCAGGCGGTCGCCTACGCCGCCCTCGCCTTTCGCGCCATGGCACGCGGCGCATTGCTGATCGAACACCTCGCGGCCGTGGCTGACGCTGCCGCTTCCCGGGGGAAGGTTCTCACCGTTGCGGCCGATATCGATATTCCAGCCGGCGATTTCCGCGGCCGTCGCGGTTCGGCCGATACCGTAAGGGCTTTGCGCCCGGGCGTCGGTGACCGATCCCAGCGCCACCAGCGCCAAGACCGTCACGGCAAATTCACGCATTCGCATTGGTGACCTGCCCCTGCGCGTCGATGCGCCACGGCTGAATGGCATTGTTGTGGTAGAAGGAATTCTCGCCGCGCACGGCCAGCAGCTCGGAAAATGTCGGCTGCACGTAATCCGTCTCATCGATCGCCCGGCTCTGGATCACGGCCGGCTGACCGTCCCAGTGCCACGGCAGGCGAAAGCGGGTCAAGGCGCGGGTCAGCACCGGCTCCTGCAGATGCGCCATCTGCCAGTTCTTGCCGCCATCGACCGACACGTCGACGCGCTTGATCTTGCCGTGACCGCTCCAGGCGACGCCGGTGATCTCGTGGAAGCCGGGCGCGCCGAGCTTCTGGCCTCCCGATGGCCGGGTGATGATGGATTTCGCTTCCATGTAAAATGTGAATTCGCGCGCCGTGCCGTCCGGCATCAGGTCGGTGTATTTCGATGTTTCCTCGCGCGAATAGGCCGGCTCGGCGACGGCCTTCAGGCGACGCAACCATTTGACGTTCATGTTGCCCTCGAAGCCCGGCAGCAGCAGCCGCAGCGGATAGCCCTGCTGCGGGCGCAGCCGCTCGCCGTTCTGGCTGTACGCCAGCATCGCATCGTCAAGGCATTTTTCGATCGGGATGCTGCGCGTCAACGCCGCAGCATCGGCGCCCTCGGCCACAAGCCATTTGGCTTCGGGACGCAGCCCGGCTTCCTGCAGCACGAGCTTGAGGCTGACCCCGGTCCATTCGGCGCAACTCAGCAGTCCGACCAGGTCGGACGCGGTCTTGCCATAGGGTTTTGTGTAGACCGGGTTGCCGGAGCATTCGAGGAAGTGGATCCGCGACTCCGACGGAAAGCGGCGGATGTCATCCATGGTGAAGATCAGGGGCCTGTCGACCAGTCCATGCAGCATCAGCCGATGCTGGTCCGGATCGATCGTGGGAACCCCGCCGTGATGACGTTCGTAGAACAGTCCGTTCGGCGTGATGATGCCGTCGAGATCCTGCAGCGGGGTCCGGCCGGAGGCCGAGAGGTATTGGGGCAGCTTCTTCGAGATATTCTTGACGACACCCTTTTCGAACGGCGAAGGCGTTCCATAAGGCTGGCTGCCCATGGGATCGCCGGGAGTTTTCATCCATTCCGGAATATTGGGCGGCGCGTTGCCGGCATCCGGCGTGGCCGCCAGGGCTTCGCCGACGAGACCGTTCGCCAGCACGACGCCACCCATCAAGGCGCCGCCCTCGCGCAGAAAGCGTCGGCGCGACGTGACGGCGGGATCGTCGTCGAGGTCTGTTGATTCGGCCATGGACTATCCTCTATCCGAGCGGCGGGTATGGAACATCTCAATGAAGTCGTTGGCAATCCTCAAAATATTTCAGAACACGGCATTTTCTGCCGCGCCGGCCACCCTGTTCGAAAAAAAATTCGGCTTCGGCGGCCGGGGATGAAATGCGGGGCTTCCACGGCAGTTCTGGAACATAAATCCCTCATCCGCATTTGCCGGTCTGTCCTGGCGTCCAGCCAAGGCGCCGGAATCCAAGCTTCCAGAGCGACAAGCGAGCACGAAATGAACATCGAAGCACCCCAGCCCGGCATGGCGGAACGCGCCATCGATACCGCGACCGACGTTTCGCGCACCATTACCGAAGTCTCAGCCGCCCTTCAGGCCGCCGTCGACCGGCTGAGCCGAGCCATTGCCAACGCGCGGCAGCCGGGAACGCCGCTTTCGACCATCAGCGCGGTGACCCGCCAGGCGCCGCTGGCGAGCCTGTCGGTGGCATTCCTGTTCGGCATCGCGGTGGCCCGACGGCGCTAGCAACACCAGCCGTCACGGGCGATCCAGCCGTTTGGCCAGGTCAGGCCCTGATTTCCTGACGCTGGAACACGACATAGCCGGCGACGAACAGCACGATCGTGCCGGCGATCAGCCCCACGGTCTGCGGCCATGCGATCAAGAGGCTCTGTCCGAACGGCAGCGGCGCTCCCATGACGGCGCCGCGCAGTTGCTCCAGAAACACCGGACCGAGCGACCGCGTGGTGGGCGAAAGCACCGCCAGCATCGCCTCGCCGAACAGATGGTTTGGCGACAGCCGCGCCAGCGTCTGCGCCCAGATCGCCGTCTCCGGCGTTTGAAGCCCGAGCGCGGCATAACGCGGATCCGGCGGAGCGATCGCCTGGGCCAGCGCCGGGGCCAGCATCGGCCACAAGACGGTCAGGAACAGCCAGACGCCGAGCGCGACCAGCGCTGCCGTGGCAGGCGAACGAAACACGATCGAAAGCAGCATCGCAAGCGCGAGCCAGACCCCGGCATAGAAGATCGCGATGACCAGGAACGCCAGCGAGCGGGCGATTTCCTCGCCGCCCGGCGGAACGCCGAGGAAGACCAGGCCGAGGCCGATCACCAACAGCCACAGCGCCGCCAGGCTGATCGCCAGCGTGGCCAGTCCGGCAAGGAACTTCCCCATCAACAGCGCATCGCGATAGATCGGCTGCGCCAGCACGCGCGACAGCGTTCGCCGGTTATGCTCGCCGTTGATGGCGTCGAAGCCGAGTCCGATGGCCATCAGCGGAATCAGGAAACCCAGGATGGCGACAAAGGACGGCAGCGGTGCACGATCGACCGTAAACAGCCGCAGCAGCAGGAAGGGATCTTCCGCCGTATTCTGCCGCAGGCTGTCGATGGCGCCATACAGCGCGGCCAGCGCCGTCAGCACGATCAGCCATTCCAGCACCAGCATCCGCGCGCTGGACAGGTGGTCTGCCAGTTCCTTGACCGCCACGGTGCCGAGCCCCTGGAACGGGGAGCCTTCACGCCGCATGACGCGCCCCCCGGGATGGCGCCGCCTGATCCTGGAAGTAGCGGGCATAGATCGCCTCGAGGCTTGGTTCGTCGACGGAGAGCCGGCGCAGCGATCCGTTGGCGGCGACCACGGCACGCGCCGCGTCCGGCCTCACATCGCGATCCGCCGTCATCCGGAACCTATCCTCGGCCAGCGTCTCGACGTTGGTCACCCCGGCAATGGTCGCCAGCCGCCGCGCCAGCCCGGGACCATCGGCCTCGACCTCGACCACGAAGCCCGCCCCCAGCACCTGGCGGGCGAGATCGGCAACCGCCCCCATCAGCACGATGCGCCCGGCCTGAAACAGCGCGACGCGGTTGCACACCCGCTGCACCTGATCGAGCATGTGCGACGACAACAGCACCGTCACGCCTTCGGCCTTGAGCTCGCCGATCAGGCCGAGAAATTCGAGCGTGGCTTGCGGATCGAGCCCTGAGGTCGGCTCGTCGAGAATTGCGATCTCGGCCTGCTTGACGATGATCTCGGCGAGCCCGAGCCGCTGCCGCATGCCACGCGAGAAGGTTGCCACGCGCCTGCCGGCGACATCGGACAGTCCTACCCGCGCCAGCGCCGCCGCAATGCGCCGTGCCCGCTCCGTCCGTGAGAGGCCCATCAGCTTTGCCGTGTAGGCCAGATTCTCGTCGGCGGTGAGGTTGTCATAGAAGCCCACCGAATCCGGCAAATAGCCGACCCGGCGCTTGACTTGCAGCGGCGCGCGCGCCGGGTCATATCCAAGCACGCCGACCTTGCCCGAAGAAATGTCGGTCAGACCGAGCATCATCAGGATCGTCGTCGTCTTGCCTGCCCCGTTCGGTCCGAGCAGCCCGAAAACCTCGCCCCTGGCGATGTCGAAATTTATGCCGTCGACCGCGCAGGCCTCGCCATAGCGCTTGGTGAGGTACCGCGCCACGATGACGAAATCGTCTGCCTTGGTGCCGACCTGACTATCCGCTTCGCTCATCGCCGTCCAAACCTCGCCACCGCGCCCAGCATCAGCAACAGGGCAATCCCGATGACGCCTGCGCCGGCAATTCCCCATACCGTCGAGGTCGCCACCGTAATCCGGAACTGGCTCGACGCCGTTTCGCCCCGCGAGGTGGCGCTGATCGACGTCATGTAGTCGCCCGCCAACGACTTTTCGCTGGGCGTAACCAGCGCCTGGACCTCGGCGTCCTTGCCCGGAACCAGCCGGTCGATGGTGGCCGGCTCGAACGTGACTTTCCAGCCGCTCGGCGCGCTGGCCGCCAGCGCGATGTTCTCGGCCGGCGCGGTGCCAGTGTTGGTGACCACGACCGGGATCGAACTCTGCTGGGCGGCAACCGCGCGCGCACTGAGCAATCCATCACGCCCGGACACCTGCAGCTGCGGCTGTCCGACCACGTCCAGCGCAAGGTCGATCTTGGCTGAAGCATCCTCCGCATTCACCGTGACCCGCACGGGAAAATGTCCGGCGTCGATCGTACTGGGTGGCCGGACCTTGAGCTTGATGTCCCTGGACTGGCCGGCCTCGATCGGGATCGAGGAGAGTTCCTGGCTGCCATAGGCTTCGGTGAACGACGTCTCGAAATTGGGCGGCGCCTCGGCGGCAAAGCTCGCGACCAGATTGCGTCCGCTGTCGTTCTTGATCGTCAGCGCATATTCAAAATTCGATTTCGGACTGCCGCGAAGCGAGGGCAGCTTCGAGGACACCGTCAGCTTGGCGGGCAGTTCCTTGGCGAGAGCGACGGCCAGTGGGAGCGACGCCTGGTTCCCTTGCCCTTCCGCCTTCACCGTCAGCGTCTGCTCGCTCAATTTGGCGTTCGCCGGCACCTCGAGGCGAAGCTGAAGCGCCACGCTGGCGTCCGGCGCCGGCATCGCCGCGGCGACCGGCTGGCCGCCGCCCAATAGCGTGGCGGTCCAGCCGCTCGGCACGCCGGTCACCGAGAGCTGGTATTGCTCCGGCCCGAGCCCGTAGTTCTGCAGCCGCAGCGGGATGTTCGAGGTGGTCCCCGGTCTTACCGTGACGGCCGGGTAGTCGGTCATCAGATAAAGCCCCTTGATGTCCCGCGGCGCATCGGCGGCGTGCGCGGCGGGGGCGATCAGGGCAACGGCGAAAACAAGGGGGGCGAGGTCAAGTGCTCGCATTGCGGAACTCCTGCAATGGCTGGGTTCGTAGTCCTGCCGCTACCTCGGCCAAACGGCCCAAAACAGCCGCGGCGGCCGCGGATTATCGAACCGATCGTGACCAAACCTGTACGAAGTTTCGGAAATTTTGCGGCGGCGATTACGAGTTGGTGATCCCGGCCGGTTCTGCATCAATTTGCCGCGGGGCAGCCTTGCCTAAAATTAATTTTGCCAGCCCTGGCAGCCGGACTCGACCGCCGGGGCGCGGCACACCACATAGTGAAGCAGGTTGAATCAAAAGTGATGCGGACGGAAACGATGAAGAGGGCAATTGCCATTTTGGCCTGCGTCTGCGCGCTGGTCGGCGGCGTCTATTTTGCCGCCAGCAAATGGGCCATCCGACACGAAACGCTCAATTTGTACGACACCGCGCGGCAGCGGCCGGTCTCGGTGGACCTTGCGGTGCGCCGCGACTACGAAATGAAGGCGGACGCCGGCTACTGGAAGCTTCCGGTCGCCTTCATCAGCAACGGCAATACCGTCAAGAACACCGAATATTCCTTCCTGGCCAACGTGCTTGCCGCCAGGGGATATCTGGTCGCCAGCATCCAGCAGGATCTGCCGACCGACCCGCCTTTGATGACCAAGGTCGGATTGCCTTACGTCGGAAGGACGGGGGTGTACGAACGCGGCGAAGCCAATATCCTGTTCGTCCGCAAGCAACTGGAAAAGCTGCAGCCCGATGCGGACTACGACCACCTCACCATGGTCGGGCATTCCAATGGCGGCGACATTTCCATGTATTTCGCCAAGCAGCACCCCGACCTGGTATCGAAGGTCATCACGCTGGACAATCTGCGGGTTCCGTTCGTGCTCAGCAACAAGATGAAGATCCTGTCGTTCCGCTCCAGCGACCCGAACTTCAAGACCGATCCCGGCGTGCTGCCCGATGCCGCCCAGGCCAAGAAGGACGACATCGATATCGTCAAGACCAAATTCCAGCACACCGACATGAGCGACCGCGGCCCGGATTCCGTCAAGGAAAAGATCCAGGCGACCCTGGATCAGTTCCTGGGCGACAGCTCGAGCAGCGAATTGTCGCCGGTGAAGAGCGAAAGGCCGCTGATTGCCGCGCTCGGGCCGGGTCCCTATCCATAGCCGCGGCGGCAACCGGTGCGCCGGGTTAGCCGCAGGACGATGCAGCCGTTAATCGGACGACTGCGTCTGTGCCGGCCGGAAGATCGCCGCGCCGGAAAGCTGCGCGGCGATCAGGAATGCCACGACCACGGCGGGAACGCTGATCAGACGCAGCACTTGATCTACCGAAAGCATCGCTATCGTCCCCCCGAGCCAGCGTCGAATGCGGCTCACTCCGCCGTTTGCGCAGTCTGCTGATCGCTCGTAAAAAGCTGATCGGTGTAGACCGCCCCGGTCATCGTGAGCAGCGCCAGAAGCGTTATGACGGCCAGTGTTTTCATGGCGCGGATGGTGGTTTTCGATTGTGGCCAAAAATGTCACAGCTTGGCGCATTTTCAGGACAATCAAGCGAACAATCATGGCCGGGCCGGGCGCGAAGCGCCCGGTTCAGGCGGTATTGCCGGCGTCGATCGTCAGCACCGTGCCGGTCACGTTGCGGCCGCCCTCGCCCAGCAGATATTCCACCATGCGGGCGACATCGTCCGTCTCGGGAAGCCGGCGCAAGGCACTGCGGCCGGCGATGCGTTGGCGCTGCTCGTCCGAGAGGCCTTGCGTCAATTCGGTATCCACGAAGCCGGGCGCGATCGCGTTCACGGTGATTCCGAGCTTGCCGACCTCGCGCGCCAGCGAACGGGTGAAGCCGGTCGCCGCAGCCTTGGTTGCCCCGTAGACAGACAGGCCATTGTAGCCGGTGGTCGCGATGATCGATGACATGTTGATGATGCGGCCGGCGCCGTCGGCCATCATCTTTCGCACGACATATTTCGTCAGAATGACCGGCGAGAGGATGTTGAGGCGAAGCAGGGCTTCGATCTCGCTGTTGTGCATGGTGGCGAGCAGTCCCTCGGTGCCGATCCCGGCATTGTTGACCAGGCCGTAAATGGCGCCGAACTCGTCGCGCAGCCCCTTGACGAAGCCCGGGATGGCCTCGATCTCGCTCAGGTCGAAGGCCCTGAAGTGCAGGCCGCCGGCGCCGCGGTCGACGACCTCGCGGATCGCCGATTTCAGTTCGTCGCTTTCGCGTCGCGCCACCGCGATCACGTTATAGCCGGCCGCGGCGATCCTTCGCGAGATGGCGAGCCCGATGCCGCGGCTGCCTCCGGTCACCAGAACGTTATGCATCGTTTCGGGCCAGCTTTCCGGCCGCCGTCACCTCGAGCGAGCGGACGAACCTGATGACGGCGGGTACCTTGTGGGGCGAAAGTTGCGCCCTGCAATCCGCCAGGATCTGCTCGCGGATTTCGTTGTCGCGGCCGGCCTCCTCGCCATCGGTCAGAACGACGTCGGCGACCACGATCGAACCGGTGATCGGACTGCGGCGCGATTTGGCGCGCGACATCCGCACCTCGGCATGCCGGTTGATGACGGCTTCGATTTCTTCCGGGTGCACCTTGAGGCCGCCGATGTTGATGATGCCGCCGCGGCGTCCGACGAAGTGATAGCGCTCGCCGCGCAGTTCGACCATGTCGCCGGTGTCGATGAAGCCGTCGCTGTCGGCCAGGCTGGCGGCCTGCTGGCCGACATAGGCATGCGCCGTCCGCTTCGAGCGAATCCGCAACGATCCGTCCTCGACCTTCATCTCGACACCGTCGCGGCTTTCCCCGACCAGGGCGGCGGGAAAGCCCTCGCGACCGTCATTGACGGCAAAGCCGACGCCCGCTTCGGTCGAGGCATAGGCATGACCGATCGAGGCCAGGGGAAAGGCCCGGCTCAGCCCCTCCAGCACGGCCTGGTCGGCAATCTCTCCCGACAAGCGAATGTAGCGCGGAGCAAAGCCGGCAGCCGATCCGCTCATCAGAAGCTTGCGCCAGTGCGACGGCGTGCCGGAGATATGGGTGACGCCCCCCGCCCGCAGCCGGGCGACATGATCGGCAATCGCCTCGCCGGGCTCCGACAGCACCATCGAACCGCCGCCGATGATGGCACGCAGGAATATCTGCAGGCCGCCGTAGCGGCGAATATCGTAGAACGTCGCCCACACCGCCGGGCCGCCCCGGGTCTGGCCGTCTGCAACGATCGCGCCGGTCAGCCCTTCCAGGGTATGGCTGACGATCTTCGGCACCCCCGAGGTGCCGGATGTCAGCATCAGCCATTCCGTCGCCCGCTCGGTCTGCACCCTGCGAGCCCTGACGACGGCCCGCTCCGGCGCCCCGGCCGCGATCACCAGATCGACCCCGGCATCCATCCACCGCGCCGGCTGATCGGTCACCACCGCCTCGATGTCGGCCAGCCCGATCAGGGTTTTGATATGGGCGGCGTCGAGATCGGGCGGGCACAGCAGCATGCGCCGGGCTACGCCGTCGATCTCCGTCATCGCGATGGCGGATACCAGCTGATCCGCGACGGCAAGCAGCACCGAGCGCCCGGAAAGCTCGCCAAGCCGGCCTGCCAGCCAGGATTCCCCGAGAATATGGCTCAGCGAAACTGTCCGCCGGGCGTCCGAGATCGTGCGGCCGGTTATCTCCGGACCAAGATAATCACGCAGCGCGAACCGTTCACGCGGGGACATTTTCATAGGCCCCGATGAAGTCGCCTACCGTGAGGGGGAACGCGACGTCCTCGGCTATGGTAAACGGATCGATACCGAGATCGTCTTCCAGACGCGCCACCAGGATGGCAAAGCCCAACGAATCGAAGCCCGTTTCGTGAAGCGACAGGTCGTCGCCGAGCGGCGGCAGCGTGACCTTCTGCTCCTCGGCGATCTGCCGCATGGCTGCAATGATTCTTAACCTTACCGACATGGTTTTTTGCCTTTTCCTGTCACCACGAGAGGCCAAGATAGGGGCGAAGATTTAAAATAACCGCGCCATTCGCCGAACTTTTGGTTCGATTGGTAAACCGATGCTCGCCGGCAAGCCGCGGATTCGCGGGATCGCGGCATGTATTGCCTTGTCGCGGCGTCGCGGCTGCCGACATACCACCGCCCCCGCCAGAGGTCTCGCTTTCGGCGAGCCCGATTAGCCGCGGGTATGGCTGCGCCCACCGCATCCCGCCCCGCGCGCGTGATGATCGCGATACGCCCCAGTGAAAAGGAAAATCGAAAACAACCCCATGCAAAGCAACATGGTGTCGCCGGCATGGATGCTTTGACCGATCCTGCGAAGGCATTTTGATGCGGCCGGGCAGCACCCATGAAGGCCGAAGGCCACCGTGCCAAGAAAGCCGATCGTCACCGTTGATAGTTCATTTTCGAGGACCCACGCCACGCGTGCTCGACCGCGGTACGACTGAGCAATATAGCTCACGCAGTCATGGCGCCACATGCTCTACTCAAGCAGAGCTCGAATGCGAAGGGGAACGATTCGCGCAAACGTTTATTGGCTCGATGAGTCGACCACATCGCGCTCACCCCCTCTATTCAGACGTTGTGGACGGGATCCTGCGACCGGGACGCGGACCGTCAAGGCGGGGCATTTTCACAGGTCATCGTTTGGAAATTTCGACCGCCGGCTGGAGGATAGGGCGTGCTCAAGGTCCTGATTGTTGAAGACGACCTGATGATGGCGGATTTCATGGAAGAGATCCTGGTCGAGCATGGCTACGAGGTCAGCGGCATCGCCCGCACCGTCGCTGCGGCGGTCGCGCTCGCGCAGCGTTGCAAGCCGAACCTCATGATCCTCGATCTGCGGCTGGCCGATGGCGGGCTCGGAACCGAAGTCGCCGCGCAACTTCCCGGCGCCGGCAGGCCCGGCATCCTCTATGCCACGGGCAATATGTCACAGCTCGAGCTGACCTCCGCCGACGGCGACGCCTGTCTTGCCAAGCCCTACCGATCCGCCGATCTCTTGCGCGGCCTGGAAATCGTCGCCGGGCTGTTGGCCAGCGGCAAGGCACAGCCGCCGTTTCCGAGCGGCTTCCAGCTGCTGCATCCGGCAGCCATCAAATCGCGGACGATCGGCCTATGACCGACGATGCCGGACAGGTCCGAAAACTTCTGCGCCAGCAGGCCGCGATTGCCCATTTCGGCAGCTTTGCGCTGCGCGAAAACGATCTGCTGAAAGTCCTGAACGAAGCGGCGAGGGTCTGTGCCGAATGCCTCAGCGTGCCGTTTTCCAAGGTGTGCCGCTACCGGGCCGAGCAAAACGATCTGCTGATCGAAGCCGGGCACGGCTGGCATGCGGGTGTCGTCGGAAATGTCGTGTCCCGGGCCGACGTGACCTCGCCGCAGGGACGCGCTTTCATCACCGGGGAGCCGTCGATCTGCAACGATCTGGGCGATGACAACGATTTCAAGCTGCCGGCCTTCTATGCCGAGCACGGCATCGTCTCGACCATCGACGTCGTCATCAAGGGCAGCGAAGACCAGCCCTATGGCGTGCTGGAGATCGACAACAACCGGCAGCACGATTACGACCAGCACGACATCGATTTCCTGACCGGCTTTGCCAACGTTCTTGCCGAGGCGGTCGCGACCTCCGCACGCACCGGCGTCCTGCAACGCACCATCGAGCGGATGAAGATGCTGGTCGCCGAGAAAGATCGGCTGCTCGAACAGAAGAAGGTGCTGGCCGAGGAGCTGCAGCACCGGGTCCGCAACAACCTGCAACTGGTCTACGGCATGCTCAGCAAACAATTGGGCGACACGCCGGACCAGGCCGGGCAGCGCGGCATCAGGGCGATTTCGCGCCGGGTCACCACCCTGGCGCAGGTCTACGATCATCTGCTCGGCAGCGAGATGACGCGAACCACCGATTTCGGCGGCTATCTAAAATCGCTGTGCCTCAATCTCGCGGAGATTCAGGCGGCACCGGACGGCAGCGTTACGCTGACCTGCGACAGCGACGCCATCGTCCTCGATCTCGATGTGGTCACGGCGCTGGGCATCGTGGTCGCGGAAGTGGTCACCAACAGCTACGACCATGCTTTCCCCTTGGGCAGCAAGGGTTCGATCACGGTATCGGTGCGCCGCACCGCCGACGATACCGCGACCATGACCATCGGAGACGACGGTGCCGGATTTGTGGTTGGAGCGGAAAACAAGCGGCATGGACTTGGGCTGGTGCGGCGACTGGTCGAACAGGTCGGCGGCAGCGCGACCGTCAAAACCGATCAGGGTACGGTCTGGACCATCACAATTCCGGTTGAAGGCGTCGCACTGGCGGCGTGAGCCGCCGGCAGCCGGGCTTATTGATCGGGAGTTGGAAATTTGGGTGGATCCGGCTGTTGCAGGCTCCGACGCTCAAACCTACAGCCGGATCGAACCTTCCAGGATGGCCGCATGGCTCGCGGCATCGATCGGGCGGTAGGAGCCGGATTTCGGATCCCTGAAGAACAGAGGATCCTGCACCACGCGCGGATCGAAGCCCTCGCGCGCCAATAGATGCTTTTTCTGCTTGAAGGTTTCGGTGCTGTCGAGCGCGGCGCAGATTCGGACCATGACCGGGCAGGCATAGGCCGGCAGCCGGAGCGCCAGGGCTGATTGGAATTCCTTGGGATCGAAGCCGTCATCGACCACGAGCGCGCTCATTCCGGCGCGGCCGTCGGCGCCAGGAATTTCCACGCCATAGGTCGCCGCGTCGACGACGCCGGGGCAGTCTGCCACGGCCTGATTGACTTCGGAGGTGGCGACGTTTTCGCCCTTCCAGCGGAAGGTATCGCCGACCCGGTCGACGAAGTGGAAATAGCCGCTGTCGTCGAGTTTCATCAGGTCGCCGGTGCGAAACCAGGCATCGCCCTTGACCAGCACATCGCGCAGGATTTTTTTCTCGGTCTCGCCGGCGTCGGTGTAGCCCTCGAAGCGGCCGCCGCCGCCGTCGGCGGTGCCGATGCGGCCGATCGCCTCGCCAACCTCGCCACGGCGGCAGCGAATGCAAAGCCCGTCCTCGCCGCGGACCGCCCTGCCGGATCCCGCGTCGAGGCGGATGATCGCGGCCGGGAAACGATGCGCCAGCAGCGGCGGAATCCGGCCAATCGCGCCTGGCCGGCCCTCGACATTGTAGAGCGAGAAATTGCCTTCCGTCGCGGCATAGAATTCGAGGATCCGGGGAATCGCAAAGCGCGCCTGGAAGGCTTGCCAGATATCGCCGCGCAGCCCGTTGCCGCAGGCCAGCCGAAGCCGGTGGCTGTTTTCGAATTCGGAACGCGGCGCCTTGAGCAGATAGCGGCAAAGCTCGCCGATATATTGAAACAGCGTGCAATCCCAGCGCACCACATCGCGCCAGAACTGGCTCGCGGAGAATTTGTCCGCCAGCGCCACCGAGGCTCCCGCGCTCAGCATGCTGCAGGGCGCGACAATGCCGCCGACGCTGTGAAACAGCGGCAGGCAATCGTACAGGCGGTCGTCGGTGCAGGCGTCGGTCAAGCCGGCAAACCAGCCGCCCCAATTGAGGATCCGCCGGTGACTGATGCTGGCGGCCTTGGGCAGGCCGGTGGTGCCCGAGGTGTAGATCAGCAGCGCCCGATCGCCGATGGCGGTACCCCGCCTTTCGGCTGCAGTCAGCGGGCCTTGCTCCATGCGCTGCAGCGCGGCGTCGAGATCGGCCGCGGTTCCGGCGCCGCCATGGACCCAGATTTTCGGCGAGCGGGCCAGGTACGGCACGGCGCTCTCGAAAACCGCGGCGAGATCCGGAGCGAGGATCACGTGATCCGCATTGGCGAGATTGAGGCAGTGCGACAGCGATTGCCCGACCAGCCGGGTATTGATCAGCGCGACGACTCCGCCGACCTTGCTGATGCCAAGCCAGGCGGCGAGGTAGTCCGGCCGGCTCGGCATCAACAGGCAAACGGTATCGCCGGCCGCAATTCCCGCCGTTAATGCCCAGCGCGCGTAGCGGTTGATCCGATCGGCCAGGGCCCGGTAACTGAAGGACTCCGTCTCGGAGATCAGGGCGGCACGATCGGGCTGCCGCGCGGCCCAATCCTCGACAATGTCGGCAAACAGCCTGGAGGGCTCCGCCTCGATGCCGGATGTCCGTTCGATGGCCTTCAGCCAGCTCTTGGCAGCCGATGGCTGGCCGCGCCGCTGCCGGTGGTCTGCCGATGCTTCGACAACGCCTTGGTTCATCGCTGAATGCCCGTGGATCCCGCGGCTTGTATAGCGGGACCGACCCAGCCAGAGGGTTAATCGAAATCGTTAATCGGGGTCATTATCCCGTCGCGTCGATCGGCAGAGTTAAAGCCGTATTGCCACAATTCCGCAGCACGATGCGCCACCGGGCTTCAATCTGCCTGAGCCGCAGCGACCGGATCGCCCGCGCCCGGAGCGCGCTCGGCTCCCGCTATCAGACAGGCGGCCCGGCCGACCGGCCTACGGATGAGGCGGCTTGCCGGCGCCCCCGAACCATCTGCCGGAGCGTTCGCGCAACCGCTGGAATGTCACGTACAGCATCGGCACCATGAAGATCCCGATCGAGCTTGCGGCCAGCATGCCGCCGAACACGGCGGTGCCGACGGCCCGGCGGCTGATCTGGGCGGCGCCGGTGGCGATGACCAGCGGCAGCAGGCCGAGAATGAAGGCGATCGAGGTCATCATCACGGCACGGAACCGCATCTGCGCGCCTGCGATCGCGGCATCGGCGATTTCGGCCCCTCGTTCGCGCTGCTCCTTGGCGAACTCGACGATCAGGATGCCGTTCTTGGCGGCCAGCGCGATCAGCACCACGAGACCGATCTGGCCGTAGAGATCGAGATTCAAACCTGCGATCTTGATGCCGAGATAGGACCCGAGCACGCCGACGGTGACCGACAGCAGCACCGGAATCGGGATCGTCCAGCTTTCATACAGTCCGACCAGGAACAGATAGGCGAACAGCACCGCAAGCCCGAGGATGGTGCCGGTCTGGCCGGAGGCCTCGTGCTCCTGGTAGGCGGTGCCGGTCCATTCATAGGCGTAACCCGAAGGCAGCGTGGACGCGGAAATGGCCGCCATGGCGGCGAGCGCCGTTCCCGAAGACACCCCCGCCGCCGGACTGCCGTTGACCGTCACCGAGCGGTAGTTGTTGTAGCGGGTGATCACCTGCGGCCCGGTCACGATCTTGAGGCTGGCGATGGAGCGCATCGGTACCATCGCGCCGCTGCTGTTGCGCACATAGATCTGCCAGATGTCGGAGATGTCGGCGCGGTCGGCGGCCTCGCCCTGCACGTTGACCTGCCAGGTACGGCCGTAAAGGTTGAAGTTGTTGACGTAGATGCCGCCGAGCGTCGCCTGCAGCGCGGTGAACACGTCGCTCATGTTGAGGCCGAGCGCCTGTGCCTTGGAGCGGTCGATGTCGAGATAGACCGACGGATTGGTCGCCGTGAAGGTGGTGAACACCCGGGAAAGCCGCGGGTCGCGGTTGGCGGCGCTGATCAGGCCGGAGGTGACGCTGCCGATCGCGGCCGGCTCCTGTCCTTCCAGCGCCTCGAGCTGGTATTCGAAGCCGCCGCTGGTGGAAAGCCCGATGATCGGCGGCAGGTTGAACGGCAGCACGTTGGCCTGCCGGATCTGGGCGCCGGCGGCGAAGGTGCGCCGGATCAGCGCCTGCGCCGAATCGCTGGCGGCCTTGCGGTCCGCGAACGGCTTCAGCCGCGCCACCATGAAGGCGTTGTTCGGCTCGGAGGCGCCGTCGAGCAGCGAAAACCCGATGATCGAGAGCGTGTGCTCGACCGCCGGCATCTGCTTCAGCAGCGCTTCGACCTGCTTCGTCACCTCGCTGGTGCGTGCCACCGAGGCGCCGTCGGGCAATTGCACCGAGATGAAGAAGGCGCCCTGGTCTTCCTCCGGCAGGAAGCCGGTCGGCGTCACCCGCGACACGCCGAAAATGCCGGCCGCGAATACCGCCACGGCGGCGAGCGAAAATGCCGCCCTGCGCAGCAATCGGCGTACCCCGCCGGCGTAGCGGTCGCGCACCCAGTCGATGCCGCCGAGCACGCGGCCGAGGATGCCGTGCCGTGGCCCGGTATGGCGCAGGAACACCGCGCACAATGCCGGCGACAAGGTCAGCGCGTTCAGGGCCGAGATCACCATCGCCGCGCTGATCGTCACCGCGAACTGGCGGAACAGCGTGCCGGAAATTCCCGGGATGAAGGCGATCGGCACGAACACCGACAGCAGCACCAGCGTGATCGCGATGATCGGCGCGGTGATCTGGGTCATGGCTTTCTTGGTGGCGTCGGCCGGCGAGAGATCCGGCTCCTCCTCCATCACGCGTTCGACGTTCTCGACCACGACGATGGCGTCGTCGACCACGATGCCGATCGCCAGCACCATCGCCAGCAACGAGACCGTGTTGGCCGAATAGCCGAGCACCAGCAGCACGGCGAACGCGCCGATCAGGCTGACCGGAACCGCCACCGCCGGGATCACCGTGGCGCGCAGGTTGCCGAGGAACAGGAACACCACGATCACCACCAGGACGAAGGCCTCGCCGAGCGTCTTCAGCACCTCGGCGATGGTGTCGCTGACGAAGGTGGTCGAATCGTATTGCACGAGATAGGTCAGGCCCGCCGGAAAACGCTGCGACAATTTCTGCAGTGTCGCCTGTACCGCCTTCGCCGTGGTCACCGCATTGGCGCCCGGCGCGAGGTAGATGCCGATCGGCACCCCGGCGCGGCCGTCGATCCGTGACTCGCTGTCGAGGTTCTGCGCGCCGATCTCGACCCGGGCGACATCGCTGATCCGCAGCACCGAGCCGTCCGGGTTGGCCCGCAGCACGATGTTGCCGAACTGCTCGGGCGTGGTCAGCCTGCCCTGCGTCTGCACGTTGAACTGGAACTGCTGCTGGTCGCTGATCGGCCGGGCGCCGATGCGACCGACAGGGGCCTGGACGCTCTGGGCGCGGATCGCGGCGATGACGTCCGATGGGGCGAGGCTGAGGCTGGTGAGGCGCTGCGAATCGAACCAGATCCGCATCGAGTAGTTCATTTTCGCGAACAGGCTGGCCTGGCCGACTCCTGGCGTTCGGGAGATCGCGTCCAGCACGTTGATGATGGCGTAGTTGGTGATGAACAGCGGATCCTGCTCGCCGTTGGCGCTGTAAAGAACGATAAACTGCAGGATTGCCGAGGATTTTTTCTGCACCACCAGGCCCTGCGCCTGCACCTCGGGCGGCAGTTGCGCCAACGCGCTCTGGACGCGGTTGTTGACGTTGACGGTATTGATGTCGGGATTGGTGCCGAGCGCGAACGACACCGTCAGCGTGTAGCTGCCGTCATTGCCGCTGGTCGATTTCATGTAGAGCGCGCGGTCGACGCCGACGACCTGCGCCTCGAGCGGCTGGGCAACGCTGGTCTCGACCACCTCGGCGGAGGCGCCCGGAAACACGCCGGTGACGGTGACCTGCGGCGGCACGATGTCGGGAAACTGCGCGACCGGAATCTGCAGCAACGCCAGCGCGCCGGCGATGGTGATGACGAAGGCAATGACGATCGCGAGCCGCGGACGGTCGACGAAAACCGATGAGATCATGGAGTTTTGCCCACCGGCTTCGCCGCACCGGGGACGCTGCCGTCGATCTGGGGCCCGGCGTCGGTGGCGGAGGGCTTCATGCTCGCCTGGATCAGCGCGCTCGCCGGGCCGGGCGCGACCTGCTGGCCCGGACGCACCCGCTGCAGTCCCTCGACGATCACCTTGTCGCCGGGCGCCAGCCCATGGATCACCGAGGCGACCGTGGTGGTCGACTGCCCGAGCTGAATCCGGCGCTGCTCGGCCTTGTTGTCGGCGCCGACCACAAAGACATAGTCGCCCTGCTGGTCGGACAACACGGCGGCGCGCGGTACCGCCAGCACCTCGACCGGCTCTACACCCTCGAGCAGCACCGTGACAAATTCACCGTCGGTGAGTTCGCGCACCGCCCCGCCGGTGGTGGCCGGATCAAACAGCGGGGGATTGGGGATGCCGCCGCGCAGCATGATGGTGTCGGTATTCTGCGCGATGGTGTTGTTGACGAAGTTCAACTGGCCGGTCTGGCCGTAGGTCCGGCCATCCGGCAGCCGGAGCTTGATGACCACCGCCTTGAAGCCGCCCCGTGTCGCATAGCGCTCGCGCAACGCCAGCGCCTGGCGCACCGGAACCGGAAAGGTGACGTACATCGGATCCTGGCTGACGATGGTCGTCAGCACGCCCGACCCTGGGCTGACCACGTTGCCTTCGGTCACCGCGGTGCGGCCGACCTTGCCGTCGATCGGCGAGCGGATGTCGGTATAATCGAGGTTGATCTGGGAGAGTTGCACCTGGGCCTGGGCGGCCTGGACCTGCGCCTCCAGGCTGCGCTGGGTGGCGATCGCCGCGTCGTACGTCGATTGCTGCCCGGCCGGACCGCCAAGCAGCGACTGCGCGCGCGCGGTGGTCAGTTTGGCGTTTTCAAGCGTCGCCTGCAGTTGAGCCACCTGCGCCTTCTTGGTCTCGAGATCGGCCTCGAACGGTCCGCGCTCGAGCTTGTAGAGTTCGTCTCCCGCCTTGAGCTCGGCGCCCTCCACGAACATCCTCTTTTCCAGAAACGCGGTTACACGTGCCACCACGTTGACCCGGTTCACAGACTCTATCCTGCCGAGAAATTCGCTGGTTTCGGTAATCGGCCGCCTGGTGGCTTCCACCACGCCGACCGCCGGCGGCGGGCTCGCGGGAGACTGCGCCCGACCCGGACTGGTGGCACCGATGGCAAACACTGCGGCCAGCAGGCAGAACGGCAGTCTCGCACGGTGCATTTCTCGCCCTCTCACCTGTAACGGCACCCTGGCAGAATTGGATCGGCCCTACGGAGTGATGTCGATCACGGAGAATGCTACTGGAATGGTGGGTCGCCCCGGCGGGTGCTGCTGTTCAGCCAGGGAACGAAATCCGCCGGAAGCGGATCGGTTCCATCCGCCTCGCAAAATCCGGGCGAGCGAGACTGCCCGGGGTCCGAGCGAACTGCTGCCAATTTCGGCAGTGACCGCGAATGCCGCGCTCCGGTGCCTGCAAAGCCTTCCACCTCGGAAGCTACTGCGTAAGGGCTATTGACCAATAGCGAAGGATCCGCGCCGCCGGCCCAGTCTTTCGCCGAAGATAAATCCCGGACAACGCGTTGTGAAGTCGCGTTGCGCGGCTTTCTGGTAGAGCATGATGTTTGCTGCGGCGCGCCCCAGGCACGGGTTTCGCCGGTCGCCGCAAGCAGGCGGCGTGCGGGCAGACGAGCAAATGGACGACCACCGCCGCGCATCACGCTCGGGCGTTACAAGAGCGTTCGTCGCATCGGCCCGATGGCCAGCCATGAAAGCAACAACGACGCCAACGACAGGAGGAACACCACCGCGCGGAATTTCGGGCAGGTGATACGGCGTAGCGCTGCGGTTCTGCGCCGCGCTGGCAGCCAAAAGAGCGACGGTGTTGAGCGGTAAAGAAACATGTTCTCGCTCAGGCCGGACAATCATCCACAGTCCAATGATCACAGCTTATGAAGAGCGAGGAACGATCATGATCAAGGTGAAGATTAACGGCCACGAACAAAGCTGGGACGGCGACCCGGATCTTCCACTGCTCTGGTTTCTGCGTGATGAAGTCGGCTTGACGGGCACCAAATTCGGCTGCGGCCAGGCCCTCTGCGGCGCCTGCACCGTGATGGTCGACAAGCAGGCCGTGCGGTCCTGCATCACCTCGGTCTCCGACGTTGTCGATCGCGAGGTCACCACCATCGAGGGCCTTCATCCCACCGGGGATCACCCGGTCCAGAAGGCCTGGCGCCAGGTCAACGTGCCGCAATGCGGATACTGCCAGGCCGGCCAGATCATGCAGGCCGCGGCCCTGCTCACGGAAAATCCAAAACCCACGCACGATCAGATCCGCGAAGCGATGTCGGGCAACATCTGCCGCTGCGGCTGCTACCAGCGCATCGAAAACGCTGTTCATCTCGCATCGACGGGGGTCTGACATGAACATCATCGCCCATCCCGCGCCACTCCGCGGCTTCGAACGCCGCAACGGCATCGAAAACGTCTCGCGTCGCAGCCTTCTCAAGGGGCTCGGCATCACCGGCGGACTGGTGCTGGCCGCGCCGGTGATGTCGCGCCAGGCATTTGCCGACTACCAGACCGGTGCTGCGAACATGCCGCACGGCACCGTGGTCGATCCGCGCGTCTTCGTCGCCGTCGCCTCCGACGGGACCGTCACCATCGTGGCGCACCGCTCCGAGATGGGAACGGGGGTCCGAACCAGCCTGCCGCTGATCGTGGCCGAGGAAATGGAGGCCGACTGGTCGCGGGTGAAGGTGGCGCAGGCGCATGGCGACGAGACCAAATACGGCAATCAGGACACCGACGGGTCGCGCAGCACGCGCCACTACCTGATTCCGATGCGCCAGATCGGCGCCATGGCGCGCCTCATGCTGGAAGCCGCCGCCGCCAAGACCTGGGGCGTGCCGGCCGGCGAGGTCAAGGCCGTAAACCATGAGGTGGTTCATTCGGCCAGCGGCCGCCGTCTCGGATTCGGCGACCTGGCGGCCGACGCGGCCAGGCAACCGGTACCGGGCGTTGCCGGCCTGAAATTGAAGGACCCGAAGGACTTCCGCTACCTCGGCAAGGGCGAGGTCAGCATCGTCGATCTCCGCGACATTACCGTCGGCGCCGCCGCCTATGGCGGCGACATCCGGCTCCCCGGCATGAAATACGCCGTGATCGCCCGGCCGCCGGTGACCGGCGGCAAGCTGGTATCGTTCGACGGTGGCGACGCGATGAAGGTCTCCGGCGTCGAAAAGGTGATGGAGGTCCAGGGTTGGCCCTGGCCATCCAAATTCCAGCCGCTCGGCGGCGTCGCCGTGATCGCCCGCAACACCGGGGCTGCGATCAAGGGACGGGACGCGCTGAAGATCGTCTGGGACGACGGCGCCAACGCCAAATACGATTCGGCGGCCTATCGCGCCGAACTCGAGGACGCCGCGCGCAAACCGGGCCTGGTGGTGCGCAAGGAGGGCGACGTGGACGCCGCCCTGAAGGCCGCCGACAAGGTGATTATCGGCGAATACTACCTGCCTCATCTGGCGCATGCCAGCATGGAGCCCCCCGTCGCGGTCGCCAATGTAAGGGACGGCAAGGCCGAAATCTGGGCGCCCGTGCAGAGTCCCGGCGGGACCCGGGAAGACGTCGCCAAGACCCTCGGAATTCCCGAGGACAACGTCACCGTCAACGTCACCCTGCTCGGCGGCGGATTCGGACGCAAGTCGAAGTGTGACTTCGCGCTCGAGGCGGCGCTGCTTTCGAAGGCGCTCGGGGCGCCGGTAAAGCTGCAATGGACCCGGGAAGATGACGTGCGTCACGACTTCCTCCACACCGTCTCGGCGGAACGGATCGAGGCCGGCCTCGACAAAAACGGCAAGGTGATCGCCTGGCGGCACCGCAGCGTCGCCCCGACCATCGCCTCGACATTTGCCGCCAACGCGGTGCATGCAGCGCCCTTCGAACTCGGCATGGGGCTGATCGACATGCCGTTCGAGATCGCCAATATTCAATGCGAGAATCCGGAAGCCGCCGCGCATACACGGATCGGCTGGTTCCGTTCGGTATCGAACATCCCTCGCGCCTTCGCGGTCCAGTCGATGGTCGGCGAACTCGCCCATGCCACGAACCGTGATCAGAAGGACATGCTGCTGGAATTGATCGGGTCGCCGCGGATCGTCAGCCTCGCGTCGGTGAAGGACCCCTGGAATTATGGCGAGCCCTCCGCCAGCTACCCGATCGATACCGCGCGGCTTCGCCGCGTCGTCGAGGTGGTCGCGGAAAAAGGCGGCTGGGGGCGCGCGGTCCCCAAGGGCCACGGGCTCGGGATCGCCGTCCACCGCAGCTTCGTCAGCTATATCGCCACCATCGTCGAGGTATCGGTCGGCGACAAGGGCAAGCTGAACGTGCACCAGGTCGACACCGCCATCGACTGCGGCACTTGCGTCAATCCCGAAAGGATCCGGTCGCAGATCGAGGGCGCCGCGATCATGGGGCTCAGCCTGGCCAGATACGGCGAGATCAGCTTCAAGGACGGCAAGGTGCAGCAGGGCAATTTCGACGATTTCCCGGTGATCCGGATCGACGAGGCGCCGCTGGTGACCAACGTGCACATCGTACCCGTCGCTGCCGACACTCCGCCCAGCGGCGTCGGCGAGCCCGGCGTGCCGCCGTTTGCGCCGGCCCTGGTCAATGCCATCTTCGCCGCGACCGGCAAGCGCATCCGTGCCCTTCCGATCGGCAAGCAGCTTGAAACCTAGTGCCGGCTCCCACGTTCTGCTGCTGCGAAAGGACGGAACCATGAACGACAAACTGACCGCGCTCGCCGCTCTGGTCGCGGGCGTACTGATTGCGAACGTTCAACAGGCCGCCGCGCAGACAGCCGCCCCGCCCGACACCACCGCAACGCGACCAGCGAAGACTCCGCCGGCGCAAACCTCGGTCCCCAGCGCCGGCGCGCCGGCGACCACAAGCCAGACCACCGGCGAAACGTCGCAGGATCCGACAATCAAGAAAATGAACCAAGACGAAAAGCAGAAGGTCGACGCCAAGGGTAAATAGACGCCGACCCCGCGGCGGAATTGCTGAAGAAAATCATTTGTCAAAAGGGCGGCGGCCATCTGGCTCGCCGCCCGCTTGTCAATTTTGCTTCGCTTCGTCCGAACTCGGACCAGAAGGTCCAGGACGACAAGAAAGGTCAGTACAAGACCCTGATGCGATGGCGGTCGAGGAAAAAGTCGTAGTGGGCGGCTCCGGCGGAGAATGCGCTTTTCACCGACCAGCCCAGGCAGCTGCGGATTTTTGCGGTGCGTTGTCACAAATCGCGACAGCGAGATCTTGGCGCGAGCTTGCCGTCAGACATGCGCGCCCTTGCCCGCCTGCTCAGCTGCGCAGGCCCGGCGCCTCCTGGCCGGTGCGCGCCACATATTCGGTGTAGCCGCCGCCGTACTGGTGAATGCCGTCGGGCGTCAGCTCCAGCACGCGGTTCGACAGTTCGGCGAGGAAGTGCCGGTCATGCGAGACGAACAGCATGCTGCCCTCGTATTGCGACAGCGCGGTGATCAGCATCTCCTTGGTCGCGATGTCCAAATGGTTGGTGGGCTCGTCGAGCACCAGGAAGTTC
>Ga0302157_10001071_pt1 | contig 34177 bp, 29 predicted proteins | sample I_Bog_N3_3_FD_193502 | JGI IMG/M metagenome (GOLD analysis project Ga0302157, IMG submission 193502) | Peat permafrost microbial communities from Stordalen Mire near Abisko, Sweden - I_Bog_N3_3 | ecosystem: Environmental > Terrestrial > Soil > Wetlands > Peat | place: Sweden: Abisko, Stordalen...
TTCGCGGCCGAGCCGGTAGCCCATGTCGAGGTACTCGGGCAGTCCCATTTTCATATACTCTTTGGGAATCTTCAGTTCAGCCACGACACCGGTGATGCTGACACCGGCGCGCGCGAAAAACGCCGCGAGCGTGGCGTTCATCTCCTCCGACCATTTGTTGGCGACGACGATCTTCTTGAGCCCCAGGTGCCGCGCGGCGGCGCACACCGCGAGGATCGTGCTGCTCGCCGGCACGTTCGTACGCGCGGCGAGGCGCGCGATCACCCGGTCGTGACCCTCGACGCCGAGCAGCAGCGCGGGCGGCAAGCCCGACTGCATCACCATGTCGATGTCGCGATCGATCATCTTATCGGCGATCTTGTCGAGCGGCTCGAAGATGCGCTCGGCATCGGCAGCCGTGAACTCGCTCAGCCCGAGGCCCGACATGACGGCCATCACGCCGGACGGCGCGAGGTGATAGAACTCGTACGCGCTGCCGTCGATGAACGACAGCGGCGTGATCAGTCCGACTCTGCGCTTCGGTAGGGCGGCTTCGAATTTTTCTTCGCGCGTTTGCATATCAGGCGCATACACTTCCGGCGCAGCCTTCACCTTCGTTCGATCCGGGTATCGCGAGCTGCATCATTCACACGTCGTTACGGCTTGCGCTTGCACGTAGTCGAGCACGCCCTCGAGGCCGCCGCGACGCCCGATGCCGCTCTGCTTGATGCCGCCCAGCGGCGCGCGCGACTCGAACATCTTGTTGGTATTGATGCCGATCACGCCCGCCTCGAAGCGGCGCGCGAGCGCGAGCGCGCCTTCCACGTCGGCACTCCAGATCGAGCCGCTCAGGCCGTAGACCGTGTCGTTGGCAAGCGCGAACGCGTCGTCGACGTTGCGGAACGTCACGACCGGAATGCTCGGGCAGAACTGTTCCTCGACGACCAGCGGCGCGTCCGGCGCGATGTTGGTGACGATGCTCGGCTGCATGAAGTAGCCGCGCGCGAACGTCGCGGGATCGTCGATCGTGCCCACGAGCTCGACGTGCGCGCCGCGCGCGCGGGCGTCGTCGACGAGGGCGCGCGCGCGTTCGAGCGCGGCTCGGCTATGCAGCGGCCCCATCGTGACGCCCTCGACGAGACCGTCGCCGACGACGATCGCGTTCGCCGTGCGGCGCAGCGCGGCGACGAACGCTTCGGCGACGTCCTCGTGCACGTAGATGCGTTTGATCGCGGCGCACACTTGGCCCGCGAGGCCGTACACGGTCGACGCGAGACGGTTCATCGTCGCCTCGCCCAAATCGACGTCGGGCAGCACGATCGCCGCATCGTTACCGCCGAGTTCGAGGGTCACGCTTTTGATCGTTTGAGCGGCGTTGCTGCCGATATGGCGCGCGGCGCGAATCGATCCGGTGAAGACGATCTTGCCGACGTCGGGATGCGTCGTCAGCGCGTCGCCGATTTCGCCCGGCAAGCCGGTGACTACGTTGACGATACCGGGCGGCAGTTCGCGCGCGAAGAGCGCGATGCTCTCGGTCACCGCCAGCGGCGCGGTTTCCGGCGGCTTCACGACGACCGCGTTGCCGGTCAGCACCGCCGAGACGATCTGCGTGAATCCGAGATTGGCCGGCGCGTTCCACGGCACGATCGAGACGACGACGCCGTAGGGCCGGTACGACACGAACGTCCGGCCGATCGGCGAGGTATAGCTGCGCGCCGCCTCGAGGTCGGACACGTAGTCGAGGTTCTTGCGCATGCGGTCGGCGAGGCCGAGCAATTCACCGCGCGCTTCGGCGAGCGTCTTGCCGTTTTCGCGCACGTAGAGCGCGCAGCGTTCCTGCGCGCCCTCCGCGAGCGCATCGAGACCGCGCGCGATCGCCGCCGCCCGCTCGCGCACCGGCAGCGCCGCCCACGCGGGTTGCGCCGCTTTGGCCGCCGCGACCGCGCGATCCACGTCGGCCGGCGTCCCGCGCACGATCGTGCCGACGAGCTCGTCCGGCCGAGCGGGATTGCGCACCTCGATTCGCGCCGCGCCGTCGACCCAACGCCCGCCGATCAGCAGGCGCGCGTCAAGCTGCGCCGTCCGTTCCACATCCGTCGTTTGCACGTCTGCCGATTCCGATTACGACGCCGCGTTCACCTCCGCGCAGCACGACGCATCGTGGTGCGCCTTATTGATAGGTTTGCAGGGGAGGCGAATGCCGGCCGGATCGCGGAGGTACGCCCGACGAACGATCATCGGGAGGTACGGTGCGATGCCCTCAGTTTCCTCAAAACCGCTGCGCGCGGCACTCACGCTCGCATGCGCGCTGCTCGCGCTCGCAGCCGTCCGCCTGCCGGCCGCGGCCGACGATCAGTTGACGGTTTTTCACGGCTCGTTTCCGCCTCCGATGGACAGCGTCGCCGACGTCGTCGCCGAGAAGATGGGCTTCTTCAAAGCCGAGCACCTCACGATCAACGCGCAATATGCGAACAACGCGACCGTGTGTTTGGCCGAGGTCGCGCTCGGCAAAGGTGACGTTTGCGCGGGCTTTCTGGAACCGATCATTCTGGGTTATGCGAAGGGCTTGCGACTGCAAGTGATTCTGGCCCACGCGCCGCGCTACGTGTATCGCCTCGCGGTGCTCAAGGACAGCCCGATCAAATACCTCGCCGATTTCAAGGGTGCGAACATCGGCGAAATCTCGCAGGGTGGAATGGGCGAGATCCCGACCGACGCGACCTTGGCCGGCGCCGGCCTGCACCGGAGCGACTACACCTACGCCCCGATCGGCCTGGGGCCGCAAGCGCTGACCGCGATCATGACCAAGAAAGTCGATGCGGTCGTCCTGCCGGCGCAAGAAGTCGAGAAGCTCGAAGGGTTGGAGCACCTCTCGTTCCGCGAGTTCCCCAACCCGCGTCTCGCCGACATACCGAACATGGTCTTCGCCGCATCGCCGGCCGCGGTGAGCACCAAGGCCGATCTGCTCGCGCGCTTCTCGCGCGCGATGGTCAAGGCGTACGTGTTCGTGCGCGTCAATCCGGCGGCGTCGGCGCGCATGTACATCGAAGGGATCAACCAAAAGGTCACGCCGGAACTGCTCGCGAGCTTGACCCGGGTCGTCGAAGCGGTCGAACCGGATACCCCGGGCTACGATCTCTCGAACAAGCGCATCGGCTACGTCTCGCCGCGCGGCGTCGAACTGTATTGCCAGTATTTCGTCGACGCCGGCCGCACGCCCGATCTCGTGCCGGGCGCGAGCTTCGTCACCGACCAGTTCGTCGGATTCGCGAACGACTTCGACCGCAAAGCGCTGATCGCGCAGGCCAAAGCCGTCCGCTAAGGCGCTACTTCGCGGCGGCTTCGGCGAACGCCGCGAAGAGTTCGATCGCGGCCGCTTCGGTCGCGTTGCCTTCGTTCAGGGTCGCGTATCCGCGCGGTTCCTTCGCGAACTCCTGGTGGCGCTTGTAAGCCGCCTGGATCGCTTCGCCGTCGGGTCCGTCGCATTTCGTGAAGTGCTCGAGCAGCGCCATCTGAATGCGGCCGTTGTTCTGCATCGTGCGAGCGACGACGAACTCCTTACCGTTGCGGTTGATGTCGTACACGCCGCCGATCAGGCTCTCGAGACGGTGGTCGTAGGGCAGCGCGAACAGCGCCTTGCGCAGATCGCGCAGGATGAAGAACGCTTCGGGTCCGAAGGCGTCGATGCGATAGAACATCAGCCCCGCGGCCGGCATCGGCAGCGGCTTGATGTCTTCGAGCGCGAACGCGCGCAGGCGGAGTTCGGTCTGCGTGACGCGGCCGGCGGCCAGGCGTTCCGCATAGTTCGCGCGCTCGGCTTCGATCTCGTCGACCTTGGCCTTGACCGAGGCCATCTCGTCCTCGGCATGGATCTGCGCCAGCCACTCGTCGGATTCGGTGACGTCCTTCGCGATCTCCGGCGCGCGCTCGAGCGCCTTCTCCAGTTCGACGTCGAGTTGGGATTCGTTGTGTTCGAGCTTGCGAATCGTGCTCGTCGCCTGCTCGCACGCGCGCCAGGCTTCTTCCGCGGCGCGATAGAGCTTGTTGGCGGCGCCCATGCTGCGCAGGTTTTCCAACCCCGAGGGCTCGACCAGCCGCAGCTTCTTCACGTGCTGCGGATAGGCCGCGCGATAGGCTTCGCGCGTCTGGTCGGCAACGGCTTTGCGCCGGTCCCACTCGGCCTGGGCTTCTTCGAGCTGCTCGCCCAATTCGTCGCGCTTGGTCGACGCGTTGCGGCGCACCGAGCTCTCGTGCTCGACGAAGAACGCCTTTTTGCGGCGGTCGAGCATCGTCGCGTAGCGCGCCAGGAGGCGTTCGTCTTCGCGGAAGTTCGGCACCGCCGGGGCGGGCGCGGAGCTATCGGTGTTGGGGTCGTGAGTCGCAGTGGCCATGATGGTGTACCCGTTACCTTACCATGTTGGCCCGATAATAGCGCTGCGATGCGCCCCGCGCAACGCTTTTTCGGGGTCTTTACGCTTGCGGGCGAAAGCGCGGCACCGCGACGCCGGGCGCCCGGTCGTCGAAATCGACCCGAACCGGCAGCCCGACGCGAACGTCGGTCCACGGGCAACCGACGATGTTGCCGACGATGACGACCTTGCCCGCCGTGCCGTCCAGCTCGACATGCGCGATGACGTACGGAAGATCGGCTTCGAACGCCACGCTGTACGCGCGGTGCGGCACGACGAACGACTGGACGGTGCCCGTGCCGGCCAGCGGCTCCCACGCGGCGTTGCGGCTCGAGCACGCCGGGCAGAACCCGCCGGGCGGGAAACGCCAGGCGCCGCAATCGCCACAACGTTGCGCCACCAGCCGGTGCTCGGCGCAGGCGTCCCAGAACGGTTGGCTGTCGGGATCGGGAACCGGCAGCGGCTTTGCGTTTTCGGCCACGATCAGTCGCTCGTCAGGATCAGCGAGGTGTCGCCGCATTCGCCGCACACGAGCGCGACGTGCGGATCTTTGACTTGCCGGCAGTGCGCGCGATCGTAATCGTGCGCGCCCTCACAAAAATCGTCGAGCACGCCGCCCGGACGCAACTGCTGCACCGCCTCGACGACGTGGTTGAGTCCCTGAATGTAGCCCTCGGAGAGCAGACCGCCGTGCGTGTTCACGGGCGTTTCGCCGTCGAGCGCGTTGCCGCCGGCGCGCACCCAGGCCCCGACTTCGCCGCGCGGCGCGAGCCCGAAGCCCTCCATGTGCAACAGACACATCCCGGTGAACGGATCGTAGAGCTCGGCCAGGTCGACATCCCCGGGCGTTATGCCGGCGCCCGCATACAGCGGCGCCGCGGCTTTGTGGGCGTTCACTTCCCAGGGATGTTCGCCCGCGACCGAACCCCCCATGACGCTCGAAATATAGACCGGCTTGTGGCGCAGGTCGCGCGCCCGTTCGGCCGACGTCACGACGATGGCTGCCGCGCCGTCGGTCTGCAGACAGCAGTCGAGGAGCCGGAACGGATACGTGATCCACGGCGAGGCCTGATGTTCCTCGACCGTGATCGGCGCGCGCATCATCGCCTTTTTGTTGAGCCCGGCGTGCCGGCGCTGCATCACGGCTAGATGGGCGAAATCGACCGTCGTCGTGCCGTAGCGCGCCATGTGCGCGACGACCGGCACGCCGAACACGTCGGCCGCGTGGTTGACGCCCGACGGAATCGTCCACTGCTTGACGCCGCGCGCTGCGTGCGCGTCGGGATTGCGCGGCCGGCGCTCGCTGCGGCCGTTCATCGCGCGATACACCAGCACGTTCCGGCACACGCCGGCGAAGACGGCCATCGCGGCCGCGGCGACCGCACCGCACGCCCAACCCCCGCCGAGTCCGCAGAACAGATCGAAGTTGCAACGGTCGATGCCGAGGATCGGCGCCAACTCGCGCACGTCGAACGAATCCGTTCCGTAGTAATAGGTCACGATACCGTCGATGTCGCGCGGCGTCAGGCCGGCGTCGTGGATCGCATTGAGCGACGCTTCGGCGGCGAGGTTTGCGACGGTCGTACCCGAGGCTTTGGAGAACGCCGTCCAGCCGATGCCGGCGATCGCGGTCTTATTCTTGATGGCTTGTTCGGGCACGGATCGGCTCCCGGCAGCGATGATGAAGGATGTTGGAATACCGTGTGAAGGCTGGGGTGCGAATATTTTCCAATTGCCATACGACGATTGTCGCCATCCCTCTTCCTGCGGAGCGCAAACAATGAAGATCGTCCACGGCGACGAGCAGCCGGTCGTCTCGGGCCGCAACACCCGCGCCGGCGCCCTCGACAAACGCTACATCCTCACCGGCGATGCCGGTTCCCTCGGGAACTTCGTGTTCGGCCTGTATTCGCAGACCGGCGACTTCTACTCGCCGCGCCACCACCACAATTTCGCGCAATGGCGCTATCAGCTCGAGGGCGAGTGCAATTTCGATAAGAACGGCGTCGCGACGCCGGGCGTGCTGGCGTTCATTCCCGAGGGCGCGTATTACGGTCCGCAAACCTCCGCGGGCGACAACCTCGTGGCGTTGATTCAATTCGGCGGCCCGAGCGGTCAAGGCTATTTCAGCCAAGATCAGGTGTACGCGGCCTTCGAAGAGATGAAGAAAATCGGCCACGTTAAGGACGGCGTGTTCTACCGCAACGAAGGCGTGCCGGGCAAACGCGCGATGGACAGCTTCGAAGCCGTGTGGGAATACGTGACCGGGAAAACGATGGTCTATCCCGATGCGCCGTACGCCGACCCGGTGATGATCAACACGGCGAATTTCCGCTGGTTGCCCGTCGACGGCCTGTGGGGCGTTGAGGAAAAGGCCTACGGCACGTTCACCGATTGCGCGTTCCGCAGCGCGAGCTACAAGCTCGAAGCGGGCGCGACGTTCACGGTCAACGGCCGCGGCATCTACTTCGTCCTCTCCGGCAGCGGCCGGCTCGAAGGCGGCACGTACCGCAAATACACCGGACTGTTGCTCGAGACGGGCGAGATGGCGGAGTTCCGGGCCGACGACGCCTCGGAGATCCTGTTGCTCGGGTTGCCCGAGATCGCCAAGATCCGCCGGCCGCTGCCCGACGTCGATGCGGTTCTCGAAGAGGACCTCGCACGGGCCTGACTATCCACGGTGTACGCCGGGTATAGGGAACGGCGTCACATTGTTCGGTAGGCCTCGGCGGCCCGAAGGCGAGTGTTACAGGGAATGAGTCTTCGGGTCGCCCTCCACCATACGACGAGCTATCACTACGACCGGCACATCATGCTCGGGCCACAGGTCATCCGGCTGCGGCCCGCGCCGCATTGCCGAACGCCGATCGTCTCCTACCGGCTCGACGTCCAGCCGGCCGAGCACTTCCTGAATTGGCAGCAGGACCCGCAGGCCAACTGGCTGGCGCGCGTGCTCGTACCCGAACCGACCGACCGCTTGGTCGTAACTGTCGACTTGGTGGCCGACATGGCGGTCATCAATCCGTTCGATTTCTTTCTGGAATCCGCGGCCGAGCAGTATCCGTTCAGCTACGATCCGGCCCTGGCGCTCGAGCTCGCGCCGTATCTGATGACCGAACCGCTGGGCGAGCGCTTCGAGGCCTATTTGGCCGCGATCGATCGCACCAAGCGCGACACGACGCCGTTCCTGTTCGATCTGAACGCGCGCCTGCAGCACGACATCGGCTACGTGATCCGCATGGAGCCCGGCGTGCAAGCGCCCGGCGAAACGCTGGCGCTGCGCTCGGGGTCGTGCCGCGACTCGGCATGGCTCTTGGTCCACCTGTTGCGCCGGCTCGGCCTCGCGGCGCGCTTTGCCTCGGGCTATTTGATCCAACTCAAACCCGACGTCACGGCGCTCGACGGGCCTTCGGGCGCGACCCACGATTTCACCGATCTGCACGCCTGGTGCGAGGTCTATCTCCCCGGTGCGGGCTGGGTCGGGCTCGACCCGACATCGGGCCTGTTTGCGGGCGAAGGGCACATTCCACTCGCGTGCGCGGCCAGCCCCACGTCGGCATCGCCGATCTCCGGGACGGTCGATCCGTGCGCGGTGACGTTCAACCACGAGATGTCGGTGCAACGCGTGCACGAACCGCCGCGCGTCACCAAACCCTACAGCGACGAACAGTGGGCCGCGATCGAAGCGCTCGGTGACCGCGTCGACGACGCGTTGCGCGCGGGCGACGTACGCCTGACGATGGGCGGCGAACCGACGTTCGTCGCGATCGACGATATGGACGCCGACGAATGGACGATCGCCGCCGTGGGTCCGACGAAGCGCGCGTTCGCCGACGCGCTGATCCGGCGGTTGCGCGAGCGCTTCGCGCCCGGCGGACTGCTGCATTACGGACAGGGCAAATGGTATCCGGGCGAGTCGTTGCCGCGCTGGGCGTTCGCGCTGTATTGGCGTGGCGACGGTCTGCCGCTGTGGCACGACGCCGCGCGCATCGCGCGTGAAGGCGCCGACGGCAAGCCGACGATCGAACAGGCCGCGGCGCTGGCGCGCGGGGTCGCCAAACGGCTCGACATCGAGCCCGGCTATGCCGTCGCCGCCTACGAAGACGCCCCGACGTTCGTCGCGCGCGAAGCGGCGCTGCCGCTGAACGTGACCGCGATCGAGAACAAACTCGACAGCGCCGAAGAGCGGGCACGGCTCGCGCGCGCGTTTACGCGCGGCTTGAATACGCCCGCGGCCTACGTGTTGCCGGTGCAGCGCTGGAATGCCGCCGATCAACGCCGTTGGCGCTCCGATCGCTGGGAGACGCGCGCCGGACGGCTGCAACTGATGCCGGGCGATTCGCCCGCCGGCTTCCGGCTGCCGCTCGAAACGTTGCCCTGGCTCGAACCTGAGGAGCGTCCGGTGGTGACCGTGCCCGATCCGTTCGGAGCGCCACCGCCGCTGCCCGATCCGCACGCGTTGCATCGCACCTTCACCGCGCACGCCGATCACGACTACGTGCGCCGCCAGCACAACGTCGAGCAGTCGCTCGGCAAAGGCACCGCGGTGCGCACCGCGATGTGCGTCGAGCCGCGCGACGGGCGGCTGTGCGTCTTCATGCCCCCGACCGAATCGGCGGCCGACTATCTCGAACTGCTCGGCGCGGTCGAAAACGCCGCGCGCGAACTCGATACGCCCGTGCACGTCGAAGGCTATCCGCCGCCGCACGACGCGCGCCTCAACGTGATCAAGGTAACGCCCGATCCGGGCGTGATCGAAGTCAACATCCATCCGGCGCGCAGTTGGCGCGAAACGGTCGCCGTCACGACGGCGCTGTACGAAGAAGCGCGGCTCGCGCGCCTCGGCTCGGAGAAATTCCAGCTCGACGGCAAGCACACCGGCACCGGCGGCGGCAACCACATCGTCGTCGGCGCGGAGAAGCCGGCCGACAGTCCGTTCCTGCGCCGGCCCGATCTGCTCAAGAGCCTGATCGCATATTGGCAGAACCATCCGGCGCTCTCGTATCTGTTCTCGGGTCTGTTCATCGGCCCGACCAGTCAAGCGCCGCGCGTCGACGAAGCGCGCTTGGATTCGCTCTACGAACTCGAGATCGCGTTCGCCGAAGTACCGCCGCGCGGCGCGGCCGGCGTCCCGCCGTGGATCGTCGACCGCATCTTCCGCAACCTGCTGATCGACGTGACCGGGAGCACGCACCGGGCCGAGATCTGCATCGACAAACTCTACTCGCCCGACGGGCCGGCCGGCCGGCTCGGCCTCGTCGAGTTCCGCGGCTTCGAGATGCCGCCGCATGCCGAGATGAGCCTCGCGCAGCAACTGCTGCTGCGGGCGCTGATCGCGCGCTTCTGGGACGAACCGTACACCGGCGGCTTCGTGCGCTGGGGTACCGCGCTGCACGACAAGTTCATGCTGCCGCACTTCGTCTGGCTCGACTTCCTCGACGTGATCGCCGACGTCAACGCCCACGGCTTCGCGTTCGATGCCGAATGGTTCCGGCCGCACTGGACCTTCCGCTTTCCGCTCTACGGGGAGGTCCGATACGACGGTGTGACGCTCGCCTTGCGGGGCGCGCTCGAACCCTGGCACGTCATGGGGGAGGAGGGCGCGCCGGGCGGAACGGTCCGCTACGTGGACGGCTCCCTCGAACGGCTCGAAGTCACGATGTCCGGCGGCGTCGCCGGCCGGCATCACGTGCTGGTCAACGGCCGCCGGGTCCCCCTGTCCGCCACCACCGTCGACGCGGCAGTGGGCGGGGTGCGCTATCGCGCCTGGCGCGCGCCGCACGCGCTGCATCCGACGATCGCGCCACACGTCCCGCTCACGTGCGAGATCTGGGACGGGCACCGCTCGCGCTCGCTCGGCGGTTGCACGTATCACGTGGCGCATCCGGGCGGCCGCAACTACACGACGTTCCCGGTCAACGCGTACGAGGCTGAGGGCCGGCGACTGACGCGGTTCGAGCCGTTCGGCTTCACGCCCGGTACGTTCGCTCCGCGCTTCGAAGCGCCGAATACGGACTTCCCGCACACCCTCGACTTGCGTCGTCCCTGAGTTCGCACCCGATGGCGAACACCGCACCGCTGTTCGGCGAAGAAGCGCTCGGACGGTACGACGAAATGCTCGACCGCAACGGCGCGGTGCGGCCGCATTGGCAGCAACTCGCCACGGCGTTCGCGGGGATGGCGCCCGACGAATACCGCCAGCGGCTGGCCTCGGCGATGCGGATGGTCAGCGAGAACGGCGTCACCTATAACGTCTACGACGAGGCCTCGGGCCTGGGCCGCCAGTGGCAGCTCGACATCGCGCCGTTCATCGTCTCGGCGCGCGATTGGACCGCGATCGAAGCGGCGGTCACGCAGCGCGCGCGGCTGGCCGACGCGTTGTTGCGCGACATTTACGGTGACGGACGGCTCGTGCGCGACGGCATCATCCCGGCGCACCTCGTGCTCGGTCACCCCCAGTATCTGCGCGCGCTGGCGGGCGTGCGGCCGCCCCAAGACGTCCACGTGCATTTGTATTCGGTCGATCTCGCCCGCGCGAGCGATGGATCGTGGACGGTGCTCGCAAGTCGCGCCGACGCCCCGAGCGGGCTCGGCTACGCACTCGAGAACCGCGTCGTCGTCAGCCAGACCTTTCCCGAACTCTTCGCCGAGCTCGGCGTGCAGCGACTGGCGTCGTTTTTCCGGCATTTCCGCGAGGGCGTCGCGGGCCTGGCGCCCGGCAGCGGTAGCGCGGTGCTGCTGACGCCGGGACCCTACAACGAAGCGTACTTCGAGCACGCCTATCTCGCCCGCTACTTGGGCCTGGAGCTCGTCGAGGGCGACGATCTTTCGGTGCGCAACGGCAACGTCTACGTGCGCACGTTGGGCGGGCTCGCGCGCGTCTCGACGATCTTCCGGCGGCTCGATTCGAACTTCGCCGATCCGCTCGAGTTGCGTGCCGATTCGGAACTCGGCGTGCCGGGGCTCGTCGACGTCGTCCGCTCGGGCAATGTCGTCATCGCCAACGCGCTCGGCGGCGGCGTGATCGAGTCGCCGGGATTCGATGCGTATCTGCCCGGCGCGGCGCGCGCGCTCTTCGGCGAGGACTTGCTCGTTCCCGATATGACGACCGTGTGGTGCGGCACGGCGTGGGGCCGCGCCGAGGGCCTAGCGCGCGTCCGCGACGGCGTGATCCGCAACGCCTTCGATGCGGCGCCGCTCTTTTCGCGCGGCTCGTCGGCGCGGCTGGGCAGCGATCTGAGCCCGGCCGAACTCGACGCTTTCGCCGGCGACGTGGAGCGGCATGGCGCCTCGATCGTCGTCCACGAGATCGTACCGCCCGGCGTCGCGCCGACGTTCGAACGCGGCAGCTTCGCTTCGCGCCCGATGTCGCTGCGCGTGTTCGCCGCCTGGACGCCCGGCGGCTACGTCGTGATGCCCGGCGGGCTCGCGCGCATCGCCGCCGACGATACGGTCCGCGCGCTCTCGATGCAGTCGGGTGCCGCAAGCAAGGACGTCTGGGCGCTGGCGAGCGGTCCGGTCGATACGTTTAGCTTGCTGCGGCCCACCACGGCTCGCCTCGAGATCCGGCGCTCGGGCAACGAAGCGCCGAGCCGCGCGATGGACAACTTGTTGTGGCTCGCGCGCTATGCGGAACGCACCGAAAACCTGATCCGCGTGTTGCGCGCGGTCGTGCTGCGGCTGGCCGGCGACACCGGGTTCAGCGCGACGATGAATGCCGTCGAACTCGCGCAACGGCTGCTGATCCCCCTCAAACACGTCAGCGACGCGGCGATCGACGCCGCGGCCGGCGGGGACGACGAGCAATTACGTGACGAAACGGCCGCCGTGATCTTCGGTCAGGAGCCGGGGGCCCTGCAACGCCTTCTGCGACGCGTCGCGCGCACGGCCTGGGCGGCCCGCGACCGCCTCTCGCCCGATACGTGGCGCGCGATCTACGCCCTCACGACCTGGGATTCGCGCTACGAGCCGGCCGGTACGTTCGACGGCACCGGCGCGCAAGCGTATCTCGACGCGCTGATCCGGCGCTCCGCCGCGTTGTCCGGCCTCGCAGCCGAAAACATGACGCGCGGCAACAACTGGCTGTTCTTCGATCTCGGCCGGCGCTTGGAGCGGACGTTCTCGATGTGCCGGCTCGTGCGCCATACGCTCGGCACGACCGGCGATCGGGAGAACGCCGCGATCCAACTCGCGCTCGAGATCGCGGACAGCGCGATGACCTACTCGTACCGCTACCGCAACGCCTACCAGGCCGCGCCGACGATCGATCTGCTGCTCCTCGACGCGAGCAATCCGCGCGCGGTGGCGTTTCAAGTTGAGGGCATCGTGCGGCATACCGTCGATCTGCCGATGATCACCGAGGTCCAACAACGCGGCCGCGCGCGCGCGCTGGCCGAAGGGATGCACCGCCACCTCGCCGAGGCCGACGCGTTTGCGCTCGCGGAGACGCGCTCGGCCGGCCGCCGCAACGCGCTGATCGAGTTGCTCGACAATATCGAAACGACGACGACCCGCATCGCCGATGCGGTCGGTGACGCCTACCTCCAGCATCTGCCGCGGTTCCGCGCGTGACGACGTACACGGTGCGGCATCGCACGACGTATCGCTACCGCCAGGACGTCGCCTACTCGCGGCTGGTCGCGCATCTCGTCCCGCGCGCGACGCCGCGCCAATCGCCGCTGAACTTCTTCGTGCAAACCGTACCCGAACCGGTCGAGCGGTTCGAGCGCACCGATTTCTTCGGCAATCCGACCGATTGGCTCACCATCGACGAGCCGCACGACGTGCTCGACATCCTGGCCGAGAGTCAGGTCCACGTCGACGCGCCGCCGGAACTCGATCCGGCAGCCGCGCCGAGTTGGGAGGCCGCGCGCGCGATGTTCGAATTCCCGTCGCAGCCGCAGGCGCTCGACGCGTTACAGTACACCTTCGACACGCCGCTCACCGCCGGCAACGCCGAGGTCATGGCATACGCCCAGCGCAGCTTTTCGCGCGGGCGCTCGCTGCTTAGCTGCGCCCTCGATTTGAATTCCCGCATTCACGCCGACTTCAAATACGACAAGGACGCGACCGACACGCGCACGACGGTCGAGCGGGTGTTCGAACTGCGCGCCGGCGTGTGCCAGGATCTCGCGCACGCGGGGCTCGCTGCCGTGCGCGCGATGGGCCTTGCCGCGCGCTACGTCAGCGGCTACCTGCTCACGCATCCGCCGCCGGGGCGCGAGCGATTGATCGGAGCGGACGCGAGCCACGCCTGGTTCGCCGTGTGGATTCCACCGTTCGGCTGGGTCGATTTCGATCCGACCAACGACGTCGTGCCCGGCAACGAGCACATCACCCTCGCGTGGGGCCGTGACTACGGCGACGTCGCGCCGATCCACGGCATCATTACCGGCGGCAGCGAGCACGAAGTCGACGTGGGGGTCGACGTTACCCCGGCCGGCGAGCGCCGCTGATGGACGGACCGACGCTCTACGAGCGCCTCGGCGTCGCCCCGGACGCGTCGAGCCACGAGATCGCGGCGGCCTATCGGGCGCAAGCGCGGCGCTACCACCCCGACGTCAACGCCGCGCCCGACGCCGAAGCCCTGATGGTGCAGGTGAACGACGCGTTCGCCGTTCTCGGCGATCCGGTGCGGCGGCGCGACTACGACCTCTCGTTGCGCGCGCCGGTGCAGGTCGCGGCCGGCAGCGGCTACGCCGACCCCGACCCGCTCCCGCCGCCGCGGCGGAAGCGCCGGCTCGATCTGACGGGCGACGTCTGGGGCAACAACGCCACGCCCGATTTCGTGCGGCTCGAAGTGCGCCGTCAGGCGGGGGCGCGCGAATTGCGCGCCTACTGGCGGGAGAACTACGACACGTCGACGGCGGGCGGCGTTCTCTCAACGATCGGCACGATGCTGGTGCTGCCGCTCTTCATCACGATCGTCGTGCTGCTGGTGCGCGTGGTGCATCTGCGCTGATCCGGCCCCGGCGGTTCGTCCGGCCGGAGCACGGGTATACGGTCGGCATGATCGATGCGATGACGCGGGTTCCGGCCAGTTTGCACCGCTACTGGTGGCTCTTCCTGATCCGGGGCATCTTCGGCTTCGCCTTGGGCGCGTTCGCCTTGGTGTACCCGAACGCGACCTTGGCGGCGGTCGTTCTCGTGCTCGGGGCCTTTCTCGCGATCGACGGCATCGTCGCGGTCGCCAAGGCACTGCAGATCTTGCGCACCGACCGCCATTGGTGGGTGTTGCTGCTCGAAGGCCTGCTCGGAATCGTCGTCGGCGTGGCGATCTTCGCGCTGCCCGGGATCAGCATCGTAAGCCTGGCGTACCTCGTCGGCTATTGGGCGATCCTCTCGGGCGCCTTTTCCATCGCCACCGCGCTGCGCTTACGCGCGCATGTCCCGGGCGAATGGCTCTACGTGCTCTTCGGCATCGTCTCGATCATCTTCGGGGGGTTCGTGCTGTTCGCGCCGGCAACGGGGCTCGTGTACATCGTGCTGCTGATCGCCATCTACGGCTTCATCATGGGCGTCACGATGGTCGCGCTCGCGTTTCGCGCCCTGCGACTGCCCGGCTAACGATCCGGGAACCGTCGGCTCCGGCTACGCCGGCGGGGCGTGAGACTCGGGCGCGTAACCGGCTGCCAGCGCGGCTTGCACGTGTTCCGATGCCAGCGGGCGCGAGAAATGAAAGCCCTGCAGCAAGTGGACGCCCATCGAGCGTAAGAGCGTCGCCTGGTTCGCCGTCTCGACGCCTTCGGCCACTAATTCGAGATCGAAGGCGTGCGCCAGCGAGCGGATCGCGGCGATGATCGGCGCCGACTCGCCTTCCATCGTGTCGATGAACGTCTTATCGATCTTGATCGTGTCGATCGGCATCGAGCGCAGATAGCCGAGCGACGAAAACCCGGTGCCGAAATCGTCGAGCGAAATGCGTATCCCCATCGCGCGTAGCGCCTCGAGCGTCGGGATCGTCGCTTCTTGGTCGCTGGCGAACATGCTCTCGGTCACTTCGAGATGCAAGCGGCGCGGCTCGAGGCCGCTCGCGTCGAGTGCGGCGCGCACGTCGTCGAGCAGCGTGCCGGCGGCGATTTGCGCGACCGATACGTTGACGGCCACGGCCGGCGCGGGTTCGCCTTGCCAGCCGGCGGCCGTGACGCAGGCTTGCGCGAGCACCCAGCGGCCGATCGCCAGGATCTCTCCGGTGCGCTCGGCGATCGGGATAAAATCGCTCGGCGGGATGTTGCCGCGCGTCGGGTGATTCCAACGCAAGAGCGCTTCGAGCAACGTGCAGGCCTGCCCGTGCGCGCCGACGATCGGCTGAAATTCGAGCCGCAGGTGATTGAGTTCGATCGCTTCGCGCAGCGCCTGCTCGAGCAGGTGGCGCATGCCGAGTTCCTCGGCAAGCGGCGGGTCGAACGTCCGTACGCGCCCGCGACCTTCTTCTTTCGCCGCATACATCGCCATGTCGGCGGCGCGGATCAGCGCGTCGGCGCTCAGGCCGTGCTCGGGGAAAAGCGCGATGCCGATCGTCGCGTCGACGCGCACGTACTCGCCGTCGATCTCGATCGGATCGCAGACACTCAAGCGCAGCCGCTCGGCGATTTCTTCCATCGACGCGGGTGCGCCGCCGGCCGGTAACGCGAACACGAACTCATCGCCGCCCCAGCGCGCCGCGATCGCATCGGCGGGCACGAGCGCGGTGAGGCGATTGACGACTTCGCGCAACACCAGGTCGCCCGAGTGGTGGCCGAGCAGATCGTTGACTTCCTTGAACTTATCGAGGTCGAGAAAGAGCACCGCCAGCGATTCGCCGGCGCTGCGGGCGCGCTCGAGTTCGCGGCCCAAGAACTCCGCCAGCGTCTTGCGGTTGTAGAGGCCCGTCAGCGGGTCGGTCGAGGCCAGTTGCGCAAGTTCGCGGCCATACCGTTCGCGCTCGTGCACCTCGCGTTCGAGGTCCGCCGTGCGCTCGGCGATGCGGTCTTCGAGCGTCTCCAGCGTTTCGCCGAGCGCCGCCTTCAAACGAATCGCCGAGAGCGTCACCCGGTTCGTCACGGTGGACGCCACGGCGAGAACGACGAAAAAAGCGATTCCGAGTACGCCGAGGTAGACGCTCTCGCGACCGGGTGCCAGCAGAAACATGACCGATCCCGGGAGCAGCAATGCGGCGCTCAACGTGATCGCGAGCCGTTTCGCCGGAGCGAGCAGCGTCGCGCCCCCGCTCGCGAGCGCGGAAAAAACGATCGCCATCGTCGCGCGCTCGACACCGTTCAATTCGGGGAAAAACAACATCGGGAAGGCGGCCCAGACCGCTGCGCTCACGAACAGGCCGTAGCCGAAGCGGTCGATCTCCGCGCGCCCGCTCCAATTCTCGCGCGAACGGCGTGTGCGCCCGGCATGCAGGTCGAGCGCACGCGCCAACGTCACGGCAAGCAGGACCGCAAGCCACGCCAGCGCTGGCGGCTGCGCGGCGGCGCCGGGGAGCATCGCCAACAGCACGGTCCCGGCGATCACGGTCATGAGCAGCGCCGCGACGCCGTGCATCGAGAGGAGTTCCGCAACGTCACGCTCGGCGAGCGCATTCTCGTGGGCGATGCGTGATGAAGACGTCAAACCACCCCGAATTTTCCAGCGCGGCGCCAAGCGAGCCTGTGCAGAATTGGGTCTGAGGGCAGGGCGAACGTCAGAAGTTGGTCCAACCCTCATCAAGTTTCGGTAAAGCCACCCAAGCAGGCCACTTGCCGGTCTGCCCATGAAGATTGGCGCACGATGGATTTTTCGACGATGATCCTGACCCAATACGTCGCGGCCTACGACGGTCCCGACGTCGACGAGCGCGTCATGGGCATCGCCGTCGAGCAGTCGGTGCTGGCCGGCACGCTGGGCTTCAATCCGTGGTACACCGAGCATCATTTCCGCGGCCCGTGGCAGAGCAACCCGTTGCAATTCGCGGCCTACGTCGCGCCGCAACTGCCCCCCGAAACCTACCTCGGCTTCGGGATTCTGTCGGTGCCGTTCTATCATCCGGTGCGGCTGGCCGAGAGCATGAATCATCTCGATCAACTCGTTAAGGGCCGCACGCTATTCGGCATCGGCAGCGGCTTCGCGGGCAACGAGCCCGACGGCATGGGCCTGGAGCCCCTCTATCACGCGTCGGGACAAGCGGCGCGCGACACGATGGACGTCCTGGCGAAACTGTGGGCGTTTCAGACCGGCGATCCCGAGTACACGTTCGAGCTGCCGAACTACCGCGGTACGCTGCGCCGCCGCATCGCCCCCGCGCCGTACCGCAAAGCCCGGCCGCGCATCATCCGCACCGCGAACAGCGAAGCCGCCATCACCACCGCCGCACGGAACGGCTGGCCCGCGTTCCTCGGCATCGGCCGCAACCCGATGCCCTTCGCCGATCAGGTTCGCCTCTATCGCCGAACCCTCGCCGCCGCCGGGCATCCGCAGGACGTGATCGAGGAATGCCTGCGCTGGTGCACCGTGGATTGGCTCAGCGTCATCATCGCCGACACCGAGGCCGAGGCGCTGGCGTCGGCCGACCGCGCGCGCAACGAGCACCTCGCGCTGCGCGCGCGCTACATCGAGCAATTCGGCCCGATGGAAGGCGCGATCGCCGCCCAAAATACCAACGAAACGATCGCCGCTGCGTACGCCCGCGGAGGCGACATGCGCAACATCATCGCCGGCACGCCCGAGACGATCGCGGCGAAGGTCCAAGGGCTCGTCGACGCCGGTATCAACCACCTGTTAGTCCGCTTTCTCGGCGAGTGGACGGGCGAGACGCGCGCCGTTTCCGAGAACTCGATGCGGCTGTTCGCGCGCGAGGTGATGCCGCGCTTCCGCGACATCCCGCCGCCGACCGATCCGCTCGCGCTCGACCTCACGACCGCGTAGCGCCGCTGCGTGGATACGATCGACGCCCTCATCGCGAACGCCCGCGCGCACGAGAGCGACTTCGAAGGTCCGCGCGCCGTTATCCCCGCCATGCACGTCGCGATCGTGACCTGCATGGACTCGCGCATCGACATGTTCCGGATCTTCGGCCTGGATTCGGGGCAGGCGCACATCCTGCGCAACGCCGGCGGGCTGATCACCGACGATATGCTGCGCTCGCTCGTCCTCTCGCAGCGGCGGATGCAAACGCGCGACATCCTGCTGATGCACCACACCAACTGCGGTCTGCACGGGACCGACGAGGCCGCCTTGCGCGCCGAGATCGCGGCCGACACGGGTGCCGAACCGCCCTATAGCTTCGGCGCGTTCGCCGACATCGACGCCGCCGTGCGCCGGGCGATTCAGCGCGTGCGCGACCATCCGTTTCTCCCGCACCGCGGCAACGTCCGCGGCTTCGTCTACCACGTCGAGACGGGCCAGGTCCGCGAGGTTCACACCGAGGCGGGCTAAACGGCGCACGTGCCCCGCTCGCGGCGTCACCTTTTGCGGTAGGCCGGCACGACCCGAAAAAACGATTACTCGCCCATGGCCAAATTGCGCAAGATTCCGCCCGGGGTGGGGCCGCGTTATCCACAAGTCGTCGTCCTCGTGGGCGCGACCGGCGACCTTGCCCGGCGCAAATTGCTGCCCGGGTTATTCCATCTCACGAGCACCGGCTTCATCCCGTTCTGCCGGATCATCGGCGTCTCGCTCGACGAACTCGATTCCGACGGGTTCCGCGGCGTCGCGCGTGAAGCGCTCGAACAATTCGGCACGCGCAAGATCGACGAGGCCGACTGGGCCGCGTTCTCCGGCATCCTCGACTACGTGCCGCTCTCAGGCGGGGCCGACGGACTGCGCGCGGCCGTCGAGCGGGCCGAAGCGAGTTTGGGCGGCGAGAGCCGGCGACTTCACTATCTCAGCGTTCCACCCAACGCGGCGCTGTCGGTCGTGCGGATGCTCGGCGACGCGGGGCTGGTCGAGCGCTCGCGCATCATCATGGAGAAGCCGTTCGGCACCGACCTCGAGAGCGCCGTGACGCTCAACAGCAAACTGCACGAGGTGTTCGCCGAAGAGCAGATCTTCCGCATCGACCATTTCTTGGGCAAGGAACCGGCGCAGAACATTCTCGCGTTCCGCTTTGCCAACGGGCTGTTCGAACCGATCTGGAACCGCAACTTCATCGATCACGTCCAGATCGACGTGCCGGAGAAACTCGGGCTCGATACGCGCGCCGCCTTCTACGAACAGACCGGCGCGTTCCGCGACATGGTCGTGACGCATCTCTTTCAAATCGTCGCGTTCATGGCGATGGAACCGCCGACGTCGCTCGAGCCCGGTCCGATCAGCGAGGAAAAGAACAAGGTCTTCCGCTGCATCGTGCCGCTCGATCCGAAGGACGTCGTGCGCGGACAGTTCAGCGGCTATCGCGGCCTCGAGGGCGTCGACCGCGAATCCGACACCGAGACCTTCATCGCCCTCAAGTGTCATATCGATAACTGGCGCTGGGCCGGCGTGCCGTTCTTTCTGCGCACCGGCAAGCGGCTGGGGGAGGGACAGCGCATCATTTCGATCGCCTTCCGCGAGCCGCCCAAGAGCATGTTCCCGGTGGGATCGGGCGTCGGCGCCGAAGGCCCCGACCACCTCACCTTCGACCTCGCCGACGCATCGAAGATGTCGCTGTCGTTCTACGGCAAACGGCCGGGCCCGGGGATGCGGCTTGAAAAGTTGAGCCTGCAATTCGCGATGCACGAAACGGGGCTCGCGGGCGAAGTACTCGAGGCCTACGAGCGCTTGATTCTCGACGCGATGCGCGGCGACCACACGCTCTTCACCACGGCCGAAGGCATCGAGCGCCTGTGGGAAGTCTCGCGGGAATTGCTCGAATCCCCGCCGCCGGTACGCACGTACCCGCAAGAGTCGTGGGGACCCAAAGCGATCCACCAGCTCATCGCACCGCACGTCTGGCGGCTGCCGTTCGAGCGCGCCTGGCGCGCGCCCAACCCGGAGGGCGCGTAGCTCCCGCAGCCAAGGCTGGGGCATGCGCTATATCATCTACGGCGCCGGCTCGATCGGCGGCACCATCGGCGCGAGCCTGTTCGAGGCCGGGCGCGGCGTCGTGCTGATCGCCCGGGGCGAGCACGGGCGCGCGATCGCCGAGCGCGGGCTGCTCTTCGGGACGCCCGCGGGCGGCTGGCGGCACCTCCCGATTCCGGTCGTCGGGCATCCGGCCGCGCTGTCGATCGGGACCGGCGATGTGGTCGTGCTCGCGATGCAGAGCCAAGGTACGATGAGCGCGCTCGAAGCGCTCTCGCTCGTCGCCCCCGCGGACGTGCCGATCGCCTGCGCGCAGAACGGCGTCGAGAACGAACGGCTCGCGCTGCGGCATTTCTCGAACGTGCACGGCATGAGCGTGCGCATGGCGGGCGTCGCGCGCGAGCCGGGCTGCGTCGGCGTCCACGATTCGCCGCACAACGGCATCGTCGACGTCGGGCGCTATCCGCACGGCGTCGACGATCTCGATCGCGCAATCGCGGCCGACCTCGAGGCGGCGTCGATCCAAAGCCTCGCGCTCGACGACATCATGGCGCAGAAACGCGCGAAACTGGCCTCGAACGTGACGAACGCGCTCGAAGCGGCCATCGGACGCGCGGCCACCAAGACCGAGCTCTCCAAGCGCGCGCGCGCCGAAGCGATGGCCGTGTTTGCCGCCGCCGGGCTCAGCGTCGCGACCGATGCCGATCCACGCGCCGCCGATCGCGCGCGAGCGCCGATCGACGGCGTGCCGCACGGCGGCAATTCGGCGTTCCAAAGTCTCGAACGCGGGCGCGGGCGGCTCGAAGCCGACTACCTCAACGGCGAGATCGTGCTGTTGGGGCGCCTGCACGGCATCCCGACGCCGGCCAACGCCCTGCTCCAGGACCTTGCAATCCGGTTGGTCAAGGCGCACGTCGCGGCCGGGAGCCTCACCATCGACGACGTCGAAGCCGGCCGGCCGTAGGAGCAACGAATATGATCGCGAGCCCGCTGCGAGTCAAACCCGTGACGACCAACATCGGCGCGGAGATCCTCGACATCGATCTGAGCGCGCCGATCGACGAGGCGACGTTCGCCCAGATCCGCGCGACGTACTTCGAGCGCGGCGTGATCTTCTTCCGCGGGCAGACGCTCGACGACGACGAGTTTCAAGCGTTCGGGCGCCGCTTCGGCGGGCTCACGCAGAGCCGCCTCTACCCGCATAAGGTCGCGGGCCACGACGATCTGCAAGTGATCCTCAAAGAAGCCGGCTCCAATGCCAACAACGGCGGCATCTGGCACTCCGATCAATCGTTCCGCAAACATCCGATCATGGGCACGGGCTTGATCGCGCGCAAGGTCCCGCCCTCGGGCGGCGACACCGCCTTCACCAACATGTCGGCGGCGTTCGACGCGCTCTCCGACGGCCTCAAGCACACGCTGCGCGGCATGCGCGCGTTCCACACCAACGATACGCCCAAACAATCGCTGCGCCGGGCCGAGCTCAACGCGGGGAAGCCCGAAAGCGAGCACATCAAACCAGACGAGGCGATCCATCCGGTCGTCCTGCGTCATCCCGAAACCGGCCGCGAGGTGCTCTACGTCAACGAGCACTACACCGTCCGTTTCGACGGCTGGACCAAGGCCGAGAGCGAGCCGCTGCTGCGCTATCTCTTCGCGCACTCGCTGAGGCCGGAGTTCGGCTGCCGCTTCACCTACGAAGTGGGTTCGATGGCGATCTGGGACAACCGTACCGTCTTGCATTACGCGGTGAACGATTATCCGGGCGGCGAGCGCGTGCTGCACCGCTTCATGTGCGAGGGTCCGTTCCTCCGTTGATGCGCGGCGCGCTGCTGGCGTGCGCGCTGCTGGCCTGCGCGTCGGTGCCGCGCCCCGCCGTCGCCGACGACGCGCTGACCTTGGTCGACATCTATCCGACGTCGTTCTACGAAGTGTTCCCCGATGTCGCCGAGCACGCCGGGCTCTTCAAAGAAGAGCACCTCAGCGTGAAAGTGCAATACGCCGGCAACCCGTCGGTCGCGGTGCAAGCCGTCGCGGCGGGCAAAGCCGATATCGCGTCGATCAATTCCGACCCGATCGTCCTCGGCTACGAGAAGGGCGTCCGCATGACGGCGTTTCTCTCACATAGCCCGCGCTTTCAGGACGTGCTCGGCGTGTTAGCGGCGGGGCCGATCCACACGCTCGCCGACCTCAAAGGCAAGGTGATCGGCGAAACATCGATCGGTCAGCCGGGTGAAGTGTTCACGCGCGCGCTGCTGGCGGGCGCGGGCTTGCACCCGGGCGATTACACGTTCGCGCCGATCGGCATCGGCGCGCAGGCCGTCGCCGCGCTGACGACCGGCCGCGCCGACGCGCTCGTGCAACCGTTACCGCAGGACCGCATCTACGAGGTCAGCGCGCATCTCAAACTCCGCTACTTCTTCAACCCGCTGCTCAGCGACGTCTCGAACAGCGCGTGGGTCACCTCGCCCGCGACGATCCAAGCCAAGGCCGATATCTTGCGCCGCTTCTCGCGCGCGATGGTCAAAGCGGCGATCCTCATCCGTGAAAATCCGCAGCTCGCCGCGAAATATTTCGTCGCGGATTCCGGCGTCAAGGTGACCGACGAAGCCGTGGCCGACGAAGTGCGCCTGCTGCAGATCTCGCAGGATCTGCTGCCGGCGATCGATCCCACGAGCGCGACGATCGGCGCGATTCCGCTACGCGGGGTAAAGCTCTACACGCGGTTCATGTATGACAACGGGCTCACGTCCGTGGTCGTGCCGGCCGAGGCTGTCGTAACGGACCGGTTCATCGCCGGCGCCAACGATTTCGACCACCGGAAATTTATCGCGCAAGCGCGCGCGATGCGCTAAGGAGACCACGTGCGATACATCATCTACGGCGCGGGCGCGATCGGCGGAACGATCGGTGCGGGCCTGTTCGAAGCGGGTCGCGACGTCGTGTTGATCGCGCGCGGCGATCACGGCCGCGCGATCAAGAGCGGCGGCCTGCGCTTCGGCACGCCGCGCGGTGGTTGGCGAACCTTGCCGATCCCGGTCGTCGAGCGCCCGGACGAACTCACGATCGGCGCGGGCGATCTCGTGATCCTCGCGATGAAGAGTCAGGACACCGCCGGCGCGCTCGAAGCGCTCTCGCTCGTGGCCCCCGCGGACGTTCCGGTCGCCTGCGCGCAGAACGGCGTGGAGAACGAGCGGCTCGCCCTGCGGCACTTCGCCAACGTCCACGGGATCTGCGTGCGCATGCCGTCGGTCTATCTCGAGCCGGGCGTCGTGCGCGTGCACGAGGTCGAAAGCCACGGCATCTGCGATATCGGCCGCTATCCGCGCGGCCTCGACGACCTCGATCGGGCGGTCGCCGCGGACTTCAACGCCGGCTCGATGCTCAGCGACGCGCTCGACGACGTCATGGCGCTGAAGTACGCGAAGCTCGCGCTCAACGTCACCAACGTGCTCGACGCGGCGATCGGCCGCGACCGCGTCGATCCCGCGAGCACCACCCTCTCGAAACGCGCGCGCGCCGAAGCGTTGGCGGTATTTGCCGCCGCCGGCATCACCGTCTCGACGCACGCCGATCCGCGCACCGCGTCGCGCACGCGGGTGGCGGTCGAGGGCGCGGGGCATGCCGGCGGCTCGGCCTACCAGAGCCTGGCGCGCAACACGGGGCGCCTGGAGGCGGATTACCTCAACGGCGAGGTCGTGCTACTCGGACGTCTGCACGGCATTCCGACGCCCGCCAACGACGCGCTCGTCGATCTCGCCAAACGGTTGATCAAACACCGCACGCCCGCCGGCAGCCTGACGATCGCGGACGTCGAAGCGGGCCTGCCCTAGCGGCGCGGTTCGCTGCTGCCGGGGTCGGCGACGAGCCCGGCAGCGGTGATGCCCGCGATCGCGGCGGCTTCGTCATTCTCCGGCGCGGCGCCGGCGACGCCGACGGCGCCGACCGGTTTCCCCGCGGCGTCGCGGACCAGCACCCCGCCGATGCCGGGCAACAGGCCGAGCGGCAGCACGTTGCCGACGGCGAGCGTCCACTGCGGCGCCTCGGCTCCGCGGCGTGCGAGCGAACGTCCGCCGACACCCATCGAGATACAGCCGCCCGCTTTTCCCATCACGACCTGCGCGCGTCCGAGCGTCGAGCCGTCCTCCGTCGCGAACGCGGTGAGCGCGCCGCGCACGTCGAGGACGGCGACGCCCGTCGGTTCGAAATCGTGTTCGCGGGCGTACGCGAGCGTCACCCGCACGATCGTTTGGGCTTGTTCGAGCGTTATCGTGTTCATCGGAACCTTTCTAGCGGCGCGGCGTCTTCTTGCCGGGCTTCATCAGTTGCTGGATGAGTTGCAGGCGCGGATCCTTGCGCTCGCTCTTGGGCGCGACGAGCGCGTGCGGGTTGACGAGCGGCGGCGGCAGCGCGAGTTGGGGAAAGCGCTCGGCGATCGACGCCATGTAGGCATTCTTCGAGGCGATGTTCTCGAGCAGCGACTCTTCGGACTCCGCTAGCGACGCGAGGCTCGGGTTGCCGGAATCGAGGAGCCCAAAGCGCTCGGCGAAAGCTCGCGTCCGCTGCGAGACCCGCAGCGCGCGCGCAGTGGCGACCGCGACGGATTGATAGGTGCTCCACTCGAGGACGGCGCGCAGCTCTGCATTGGCCGCGGCAATCGCCGCATCCGGGTCGCTCGCGCGCACCGCGGCGGCGAGGCGCTGCTGGGTCTCATCGACGCAGGCGAGCACGGCCGCCAGCTGTTGCGCGCCGCCGGGCATCGCGCTCCAGCGGCGCCCCGACGCCGCAACGCTCTTGCGAAGTCCGTTCGCAAAGGCGAGCGTTTTTGCGGCGTCGCTCGGCTGCACGTGGCACCTTTCCACCCCACGGCTGCGCCCTCCGGCCGGGCGGTCAGATCACTGAAGCTTCGACCACTGCCGCCGGGACCGACGTGAGCGCGCTCGCCGCGCGGGCCAGCGACTCGATGCGGGCCCAATCGCCGGAGCGCACCGCGGCGGCCGGTGCGATCCAGGAGCCGCCGACGCAGATCACGTTGGCGAGCGCGAGGAAATCCGGGGCGTTGGCCGCGCCGACGCCACCGGTCGGGCAGAACGTGATCTCGGGGAACGGACCGGCGAAGGCCTTGAGCGCCTCGACCCCGCCGGCCGGCACGGCCGGGAAAAATTTCAGGTACCGGAAGCCGTACTCGATCGCGCGCAGGATCTCCGAGGCCGTCGCCGCGCCCGGCAAGAGTTGCACCGGACCCGGCTCCGCCAGCGCGTCGGTGAGACCGGGCGTCACCGCGAACTGCGCGCCCGCCTTCGCCGAGTTCTCGAGGTCGGCGCGCGTAAGCACGGTTCCCACGCCGACGATCGCCTCCGGCACCTCCGCCGCGATGCGCTCGATCGACGCGAGGCCGGCCGGCGTCCGCAACGTCACCTCGAGCACGGTGAGCCCGCCGCGGCAGAGCGCGCGCGCGAGCGGCACCGCCGATTCGACGTCGTCGATCACGAGCACCGGGATCACCGGCCCGCGTCCGAGCATCGTCGCCATATCCACGTTGTCTTCTTCTCCCCTAGCGGCTTGCGAAAAATACCGACGCGCCGTGTTCGACCGAACCGACGGCGTCGCGCATGTGTCCGAAAAGTTCGCGCCCGAAGCCGTATTCGGCGTCCGTCTCGGGCGAAATCGCCGGCGTGCGCGCCGCGAACTCGACCGGATCGACGAGCGAGAACAGGGTCCCCGCGATGCAGTCGACGCGAATCACGTCACCGGTGTGGACGCGTGCGAGCGGCCCGGCCTCGCTCGCTTCGGGCGTGAGGTGGATCGCCGCCGGGACCTTGCCCGATGCGCCCGACATACGGCCGTCGGTCACCAGCGCCACTTTGCGGCCGCGGTCGAGCAGCACGCTCAGCGGCGGGATCACGTTATGCAATTCCGGCATGCCGTTGGAACGCGGTCCCTGGAAGCGCACGACGGCGATGAAGTCGCGGTCGAGTTCGCCGCGGTCGAACGCCGCCATCAATTCGTCGGGATGATCGAACACGATCGCGGGCGCTTGCGTGATGAGATGGTCGTCGTGGCAGGCCGACGTTTTCACGACGCAGCGTCCGAGATTCCCATCGAGGACGCGCAAGCCGCCCTGCGCGCCGAACGGCCGCGCGATCGGCCGCAGCACGGTCTCGTCGCCCGAGGTCTCCGGGCCGTCGCGCCACGTCAGGACGCCGTTGTCGAGAAAAGGCTCTTGCTGGTAATGGCGCAGCCCGAAACCCGCCACCGTGTGGACGTCCTCGTGCGCGAGCCCGGCGTCGAGCAACTCGCGCACGACGAAACTCATGCCGCCCGCCGCGTGAAAGTGGTTGATATCGGCCGGTCCGTTCGGGTAGACGCGCGCGATCAGCGGCACGACGCGCGAGAGATCGGCGAAGTCGTCCCAGGTGATCGTGATGCCGGCGGCCGCCGCCATCGCGATCAGGTGGATCGTGTGGTTCGTCGAGCCGCCGGTGGCGAGCAAACCGACGAGCCCGTTGACGATCGCCTTCTCGTCGACGATGTGGCCCAGCGCGCCGCCGTCGCGATCGTAGCGCGCGAGTTCGACCGCCCGTTTTCCGGCCGCGCGGGTCAGCGCTTCACGCAGCGCCGTGCCCGGCGTGATGAAGGCCGTGCCGGGTAAATGCAGGCCCATCATCTCCATCAGCATTTGGTTGCTGTTGGCGGTGCCGTAGAACGTGCACGTTCCGACGCTGTGGTAGGACTGAGTCTCGGCCTCCAGCAGTGCGTCGCGTCCGACTTTGCCCTCGGCGTGGAGGGCCCGAATCTCGGCCTTCTTCTTATTCGGCAAGCCCGACTGCATCGGACCGGCCGGCACGAAGATCGCCGGCAAGTGCCCGAACACGAGCGCCCCGATCAAGAGCCCGGGCACGATTTTGTCGCACACGCCCAGGCACAGCACCGCATCGAACGCGTCGTGCGTGAGCGCGACCGCGGTCGCCATCGCGATGACGTCGCGCGAGAACAACGAGAGCTCCATGCCGGGCCGGCCCTGCGTGACGCCGTCGCACATCGCGGGCACGCCGCCGGCGTACTGCGCGGTCGCCCCCAATTCGCGGACCGCGGCTTTAATCAGCGCCGGATAGGCTTCGAGCGGCTGGTGCGCGGAGAGCATATCGTTGTACGCCGACACGATCGCCACGTTGGTGATCGTCGGGTTCAACTGCAGCACTTTCTCGTCGGCGCTCGATGCCGCCACGACGTGCGCTAAATTCGAGCAAGAAAGTTTCGCGCGGCCGGCGCCGCGCGCCGCCGCATCGATCCGTTGCCGATACGCGCGGCGCCGGTCGTGGCTGCGATGGGCAATCCGTTCCGTGACGTCCCGCACGGTCGGATGCAGCGGTACCATTTCTTGCGGTTCGGCCGCGCGCGCCGCGCAGCCGTGGTGCAAATGACAAACCCGCACGGCGGCGGGTCGTGCAAATGAGGCGCGCTAGGCGGTCGCGCGCCGCGGCAGCTTCCAGTTGGGCCGCACGAAGTGGCACGTGTAGCCGTTGGGATAGTGCAGCAAGTAGTCCTGATGCTCGGGCTCCGCTTCCCAGAACGCCGCCGCCGGGGCAACCTCGGTGACGACCTTCCCCGGCCAGATGCCCGAGGCGTTCACGTCGGCGATCGTGTCCTCGGCGACGCGCCGCTGGTCTTCGCTGGTGTAATAGATCGCCGAACGGTAGCTCGGACCGCGGTCGTTCCCTTGGCGGTTGGGCGTCGTCGGGTCGTGGATCTGAAAGAAGAACTCGAGCAGATCCCGGTAGCCGATCCGGCTGGGATCGAAGAGGATCTCGACGCCCTCGGCGTGCGTGCCGTGGTTGCGGTAGGTCGCGTTCGGCACGTCGCCCCCGGTATAGCCGACCCGCGTCGACTGTACGCCGGGGAGCTTACGGATCAGGTCCTGGACGCCCCAGAAGCATCCCCCGGCAAGGACGGCCCGTTCGGTTGTAGCACTCACGACCCGTATAACCGGCGCTCGCGCGCCGGGGTGGCGCTGCGGCCACCGGAACCCGGCGCGAAGGGGGCGAAGGACACGCCAACCATGGCGGAATTGAAGTTTCGAGATCGAGGCGTCCACCATATCCTCGACGATATCGCTCGCCACCGCGAACAGCCGGCTTTCACGCACGACGCCTTGTGGAAGGGCGCGAAGGCGCGCGGATTTCAAGACATTCTCCAGCCCGTTCACGGCCCCGACACGCGTTATGAAGGCATCCTGATCGTCGCGTATCCGCTCGCATCGGGACGCACGGTCATCGGCCTCGACACGACGGACCGCATGCTCGCCGTCGTCGACAAATTCGACGGGCTGCCGGCCCTCGGCGCGAAGATCACCCTGATCGCGATCGTCTCGGCCGACAATGCCGAGCGCTGGCTGATCCGCGCCAAGTCGCAGATCGGCTGTGGGCTCTCGATCCGCTTCGATTCCGACATCGGCGGCAAGCGCTTGGGCGACACCGGCTGGGCCGATACGCTGCGCGAAGCGCTCGCGCGGGCGCGCAAGCTGGAAAACGCCATCACCGGCGACCTCAACGCGCAGCGCGTCGCGCTGCCCCACATCCCGCCCGAGCCGCCGTTCAAGGACCAGATGGTGAAGCTCGACGAGGAGATGCGCAAACGCATCCTCGCGACGCCGCTGACCCCGGACGAAGAGAAAGAGAAAACGAAGCTCCGCACGCAAGAGCAAGCGAACGCATTTTTCGAAAAGCGCAAGGCGAAGCTCGCCGAGCAGTATCGGATCGAATCGCAGACGTTTCGCGAGAAGACGATCGTCGAATTACGCGGCGCTTACGACAAACGCAAGGAACTAGCGGATAAAATTCAGGCCGAGTCGGAGCGCATCAGCAAGCTCTTGGCGGAGAACCTCGCGAACGTCGAGCTGGCCTCGCAAGCGGCAAAGATGATCGAGCGTATCGAGGCCGCGTGCCTGCCGATCGTCGTCGGCGATATGAGCCGCGTCGTCGACGATCCCAAAGCGAACTTTAAAGAGATGGTCGAGACGATCGTGCTGCTGTTCGAGATCGCCAGCACGCAAAAGCCCGTCCTGCACTGAGTCCCGGCGTTACGTCAGCTCTTTTTCGTAGAACATACTGTTCTTGATCGCGGCTTTGGCCATCGTCGTGTAGGGTGGGAAAGCACAGCACGAGTGGAAGCCGGCGGTCTCGTAGAGCCGCATTGCGGCCGGCTGCCGGACGCCCGTTTCGAGTCGCAGGATCGGCACGCCGGCGCCGCGCGCGACGCCTTCCAAGTGTGCGAGCAACGCCTGGGCGACGCCGGCGCCGCGTTTGGACTTGCGCACGTACATGCGTTTGAGCTCGGCGAACCCGTCGAAAAATGCGACCCCGCCGCAGCCTACCGCGGCGCCGTCGATGCGCGCGATGAAGAATTGCACGTGCGGCTCGAACAGCGATTTCAAGGTGAGGCCGTGCATCTGCTCCGGCGGATACACGAGCGCGAGTTCCCCGTCGAGTTCGAAGATCAGGGCGCGGACGTCATCCGTAATCGCGTCTACGCGCTCGATCAGGATAGGCGGCTGCACGTCGATTGGGGGTCCGAACCTTTCCGCGGGCGAGGGAAGGTCGTCCGTTCGGCAATCGATCCTGTGGCGCCTATACGGCGAGGACGACTTTTCCGCTCCGTTGGCCGCTTTTGAAGGCTTCGAGGACGAGACCGCCATCGGCGAGGGGCAAAGTCGCTTCGAGGCGCACGGCGATCGTGCGCGCTGCGGCTGCTTTGGCGAGCGTCTCGATGCCTTCGCCGGTGAACATCGGCGACTGGCGCATGTAGTAGTTCTCGGCGTTGACGTTGCGCCCGGCGAAATGCTCGCGGTCGTGAACGGCACGCACGACCGAGAGAATCTTCCCTCCGGGCCGCACGATGTCGACGAACCCGGTGATATCGTCGCTCTCGTTCGCCGCGTGGAGGATGGCGTCGACGCCGCCGGGATGCGCGGCGCGAACGGCTGCGAGCACGTCGGCCTTGTCGTAGGCGATCACCGCATCGGCACCGAGTTGCCGCGCGACGTCTTCTTTTCCCGAGCGCGCGGTCGCGATCACGCGTATGCCGCGCGCGTGCGCGAATTGCACGCCGAACCCGCCCACGCCGCCGGTGCCGCCGACCACGAGCAGCGTGCTGCCCGCGGGCAGATCGAGCCGCTCCAGCGCACCGAGCGCGGTGAGGCCGGCAACGGGCAGCGCGGCGGCGTGCTCGTCGGTGAGGTTGGCGGGCGTCTTCGCGATCACCGCGTAGTCGCTCGGGCGCAGCACGGCCGTGTACTCGGCGTAACTGCCGTGCTCCGAGGCGATCCCGAAGACCCGATCGCCGGGCGCGAAGCGCGTGACGCCCGCGCCCACGGCCGCAACGACGCCGGCGAAGTCGGAGCCGAGGATCAACGGAAATTCGCGCGCGCCGCGCAGCCCGTCGCGGACTTTCCAGTCGGCCGGATTGACGCCGGCGTACGTAACGCGCACCAGGATCTCGTCTTCACCCGCGACCGGCGCGGGTAATTCGTGAATCGAGCCGATCTCGCCGAACGCATCGACCGCTAGCGCGCGCACGGTCAGTGCATCCGTTTCGCTTCGGCGATAAATGCGCGGTGATCGAAGTCGTTGGCGTAGGCGATGAAGCGCCCGGTCACGGTTTCCTCGGCGGGAATCACCGGCAGCAGTCCCTGATCGGCAAAAAAGCGGATCAGTACGGAGATGTCCTTCGGCGGCATCAGTCCGATCTTCTTGGAGAGCGGATTCTCGCCGGGCAGCTCGTCGTGCAGCAGCGCCAGAACGCGCACTTCCTTATCCAACGCATCGGCGGTCGGCTTCACGCCCGCGCCCTGCAAGAAGAGGCGCGCGGCGAGCTGCGGGTTCACGTGGATCACGATCGCCGCCTTGACGAGCGCGCGGCAAAAGCGCTGCAGCTGCTCGCTCTTCGCTTGGATCGTCGCGGGCGTCGCGGCGAAGCCGGCGTCGCCGATCGTATTGAGGATCGGGTGCTCGAAGATGCGGAACTTGACGTTGCCGTTCACTTCGTCGAGCCCGAGCTCGACGTTGGGGAACGCCGCGCCGTCGACGCGCTTATTGACCATCGCCGAGAGCGCCGCGGCGCCGACGCCGATCGGCAGAAACGAGTAGTCGCCCTTCTTCAGGCCCGCGCCCGCGAGCATCGATGCGGCCGCCACTTCCGTCGGGCCGCCGGCCGACGTCGTGCCGAGCGTCGCGCCTTTGAAATCCGCGAGCGTCTTGATCGGGCTGTCTTCGAGCACGCCGAGCACGAGCGAAAAGCGCGGGTCGCGCGAGAAAAAGAACTGCAGGCGGACGCCGTGCTGGTAGCCCGACCATGCCGACTCGACGGCGGCGGCGTAGATATCCGCCTTCCCGCTTGCGACGAGCTGCGCGGCGATCGGCGGCGAGGCATACGATTTCTCGACGTTGAGGTGCTCGGCTTTGTAGAAGCCGCCGTATTGCGCGACGTGATCGAGCACTTCGAAGGCACCGGCTTGGTTGGCCCCGCCGATGATCGTCAGCGTGTCGTCGGCGCGCGCGGGCAGCGCGAGGCTCGCGACCGCGATGGCAGCCGCGACAAAAGCGATGAAACGGTGCAGCACGGGCGAGGCATTTGGGAGCGCCCGGAAACTCTCCTCCGCGATCAGCGCTTGTACGTGACGGCGTTTGCCGTGAACGCCCACGGCTGCGCTGCAACGCACGAACCGCCGGTGAGCGCTTGCACCTCGATCTTCAGCGTGTTCGCGTCGGTGAGTTGGAGAATGATGAGACCGCTCTGGCCGGCGGTATTCTCGATCACCGGGTTGTAGCAGTAGATGTTGCCGTCGGCGGTAACGCTCTCGAAGGCGCGGTCGATCTGGCCGCTCGATGCGGGCGTAAAATTGCCGCGCACGCCGGAACCGCCGCCGTTGCTGAAATTCGCCTGCGAAATGCCGAGCGAGATCACTTCGGTCGTGGCGGGCGTGATGTTGTCGGGCGCAAGCGCCGCCTGATAGGTCTCCGGCGGATAGGCTTGGGCCGGATTGAACCAGTAGCCGCGCGCCGTAGTCGCACTGTCGACGGCGATCGTCCCGTCGACCGGCGGGGTCGTGCGCGCTTGGGTGCCGTCGAAGCTGCTGAGCTTCGCGTCGACCTGCGGCGTCATCGCCGGCGTGTAGTACGCGCTTGCGGGCACGATGTTCGCTTCGGTGAAGCCGGGCTCCGGACCGCCGGTGAATTTCGCCGGATCGACGAACGCGATCGGCGTCGCGCGCGAATCCCATAGCCACCAATCGAGCGCGTACTCCGTCGCGCTGTTGATCGTCGCGATCACCTGACCGGCTTGAACGTCATACGTCAGTTCCTTTTGGCACTGCGTCGATGACCCGAACACCTGACAGCTCTGATTGATGGCGCCGGCCGCCGCGGCCAGATCGCTCGAGAGACCGGTGATGCTGCCGAGCCGCGCGATGATCTCGGCGCACGGCTGCACCCAGAGGCTGTACTCGTTACTGCTGCCGGTGTCCTGATAGATCATCCAAATGCGCATCGCCGCCGGCGCAACGACGTTGAGCGTCGTGTTGCCCGGGCTGCTCGGATTCGCGAAATACAGATACTGATGGTCGGTCGGGAACGTGTGGCCGGGCGGTTCCATCGCGCCGAGCGGAACCCAGCCGATGATATTGCCGAGCGGCAACGGGGACGTCGTGAACACCGCGTTCCCCGCAGGGCATTCGGCGGTACCGTGACTCGTATTGTAGCTGATGTTGCCCCCAGGCGAGGTGGACATTCCGGTGCCACCGCCGCCGCCTCCGCCGCATGCGCTCGTGAGCAATACCACGACAAGCGTGGACAAAATGGTCGTCCGCTTCACGCCAGCATGCTACCGCATCGCTCGGCTGAATTGCGTGTGACCGGGCTCTCAGGATGCCGTGGACGCTCGCAGGTACCGATCGAACCACGCGAGCGTGCGTTGCCACGCGAGTTTGGCGGCGGCTTCGTCGTAGCGCGGCGTCGTGTCGTTGTGGAAGCCGTGGTTTGCGCCGGCGTAGATGTAGCCGGCGTGCGGAAGGTGCGCGGCGGTGAGCTCCGTGTCGTAGGCCGGCCACTGCGCGGTGAGGTTCGTGTCGAGTTCAGCAAAATGCGCGAGCACCGCGGCGCGCATCTTCGGCACATCGGCCGCCGGCGGAGGAGTGCCGTAGAACGGCACGGCGGCCGCGACATCGGGGATTTGCACGGCGAGATTGTTCGCCACGCCGCCGCCGAAGCAGAAACCGATCGTACCGAGTTTGCCGTTGCTCCGGGGACGTGCGTGCAACCAAAGCGTCGCAGCGACGAAGTCCTCGAACATCTTCGCTTTATCGACTTGGTTGAAGAGTTGCACGCCCTTTTCTTCATCGCCCGGAAAACCGCCGACCGATGTGAGCCCATCGGGCGCGAGCGCGAGATAGCCGGCGATCGCAAGTCGCCGCGCGACGTCCTCAATGTACGGCGTGCGGCCGCGGTTTTCGTGGATGACCACGATGCACGGGAGCTTCCCGCCGGCACTCGCCGGTCCGGCGAGATAGCCGTTGACCGTGCCGTTGCCTTGCGGCGCTGGTATGTCGATTCGCTGCACGCTGATGCGTTTGTCGTCGGGCGGCACTTGCTGCGCGAGCGCGTAGTTCGGCTTGAGCGCGGCGAACAAAGCGGCCGCCGTCAGCCCGCCGGCGGCGAACCGCTGCGCGTCGCGCAGAAACGTCGCGCGGCTGATTTCACCGTGCACGTAGAGCTGAAAGAGATCCAACAGCCCTTGCGGGAAATCGGACGGCTTCTTACGTTCCATGCATC
>Ga0302157_10001073_pt1 | contig 34172 bp, 26 predicted proteins | sample I_Bog_N3_3_FD_193502 | JGI IMG/M metagenome (GOLD analysis project Ga0302157, IMG submission 193502) | Peat permafrost microbial communities from Stordalen Mire near Abisko, Sweden - I_Bog_N3_3 | ecosystem: Environmental > Terrestrial > Soil > Wetlands > Peat | place: Sweden: Abisko, Stordalen...
GCCCGGACCGCCCCTCGGCTTGCGACGCCTCGGGCTGTTACCGGGGTTCTTGTCTTGGCCCAGCCTTCTGCTAGAGAGGGCAGAACGGTAAGGAAACAAGCCCAGCCCGACCCCCCTTCAGGGAAACCCTGAGGGAAACATCGGGGAACCCACGGAAAACGCCGGGACTGCGTGGTTACCGCAGTGTCGAACAACCGGGTTAATGAGGTCTGAACGACCTCGCGAGAGCAGGACATGTCGGTTAAGAAAAAGCCTCTCGTTGTCGTCACGCGAAAGCTGCCGGACTCGATCGAGACCCGGATGCGCGAGCTGTTCGACGCGCGGCTCAATCTGGACGATACGCCGCTGAGCGCCGAACAGATCGCCGAAGCGGTCCGCTCGGCCGATGTCCTGGTGCCCACGGTCACCGACGAGATCACCGAAGAACTGCTCAAGCAGCCCGACTGCAAGCTGCGGCTGATCGCCAATTTCGGCAACGGCGTCGACAATATCGATGTCGTGGCGGCGCATGCCCGCGGCATCACCGTCACCAACACGCCGAAGGTCCTGACCGAAGACACCGCCGACATGACCATGGCGCTGATCCTGGCGGTGCCGCGCCGGCTGATCGAAGGCGCCTCGATCCTGACCGAAGGCAAAAACTGGCCGGGCTGGTCGCCGACCTGGATGCTCGGCCACCGCATCGGAGGCAAACGGCTCGGCATCATCGGCATGGGCCGCATCGGCCAGGCCGTGGCGCGCCGGGCGCGGGCGTTCGGCCTGCAGATCCACTATCACAACCGCCGACCGGTCGCGCCGCGCATCGCCGAGGAACTGGGCGCGACCTATTGGGAGAGCCTCGACCAGATGCTGGCGCGGATGGATATCCTCTCGGTGAACTGTCCGCACACCCCCGCCACGTTTCACCTGTTGTCGGCGCGGCGCCTCAAGCTGATCCGCAAGGACGCCTATATCGTCAACACCGCGCGCGGCGAGGTGATCGACGAGGAGACCCTGACCAAATTGATCGAAGCCGGCGACATCGCCGGCGCCGGTCTCGACGTCTATGAGTACGAACCCGCGGTCAATCCGAAACTGGTGCGGCTCGCCAAGGCCGGCAAGGTGACGCTGTTGCCGCATATGGGCTCGGCGACGATCGAGGGCCGCGTCGAGATGGGCGAGAAGGTGATCATCAACATCCGGGCCTTCCTCGACAATCACAAGCCGCCGGACCGCGTGCTGCCGAGCATGCTGTGAGGACGCCGCCTCTTTCCGCAAAAGAGGGGCGAGATCATCAAAAGCCGGGCTGTTACCCGTGCGCGCTCAGATCGGTGATGACCAGCGCGTCGCCGTTCAGCGGGTTCAGGGGATCGCGCGAATAGCGCAGGGTCTCGAACCGCATCGACCGCGCATCGACCATCAAAAGCCGCCCGACCAGGCCCTCGCCGAAACCGACGATTTCGCGGATCGCTTCCAGCGCCATCATCGATCCCAGCACGCCAGCGAGCGCGCCCATCACGCCGGCCTCGGCGCAGGCCGGCACCGTGCCCGGCGGCGGCGGTTCGGGAAACAGGCAGCGATAGGTCGGGTTGAACTCGCCGGCTTCGTTTCTCTCATGCGCGCGGATCGTGGTCAGCGATCCGTCGAACTGGCCGAGGGCTGCCGTGATCAGCGGCTTGCCGGCGAGAAAGCAGGCATCGGAGACCAGATAACGCGTTTCGAAATTGTCCGAGCCGTCGAGCACCAGGTCGTAGCTGCCGATCAGCCCCATCGCGTTGTGGGCGGTGAGCCAGGTGGCGTGCGCGGCGAACTGGACATGCGGATTGAGCGCGTGGATGCGCTCGGCCGACGTATCGACCTTGCGCCGGCCGATGTCCGGCGTGCCGTGGATGATCTGGCGCTGCAGATTGGACAGCGACACCACGTCGTCATCGACGACGCCGAGCGCGCCGACACCGGCGGCGGCGAGATACATCAGCGCCGGCGCACCGAGGCCGCCGGCGCCGATCACCAGCACGGAGGCTTCCTTCAGCGCCGCCTGGCCGGGGCCGCCGACCTCGCGCAGCACGATATGGCGGGCGTAGCGTTCGAGTTCGTCGGCGCTCAGCATCTGACAGTTTCGCCCGCAATGACGGCTGCTTTTGCGACCATTCGCTGAACCCCGCGTCTGTTGGTACCGACCAAGCAGATGTGCTTAATTGCCCGGACGTCAATGACCCCAAAGCTGACCCGAATACTTGGACCCCGAGACTTCTCATGAGATCGATGCTGACGGCAACATTGATGTTGGTGGCCGCCGGGGCTTCCGCGCAGGCGCAGCTGACGGCGCCGACCACCGTGGGTACCAAGCCGAAGACGGTGGCGACCACGCCGATCCGGCCCGCTCTGCAGACCCCCGCCGATACCGCCAACGCGATGGGCCAGGCCGAGCGGCTGGCGATCCAGTCGGATCTGGCCTGGGTCGGCCAGTACAACGGGGCCATCACGGGTGACGTCAGCGAGCGCATGGTCGCCGCCATCAAGGAATTCCAGAAGGAGCGCGGCGGCAAGCAGACCGGCGTGCTCAATCCGCAGGAGCGCAGCGTGCTGGCCGAGACCGCGCGACGCCGTCAGGAAAATGTCGGCTGGAAGATCGTCACCGATTCCGGCACCGGCGCCCGGCTCGGCGTGCCGACCAAACTGGTGCCGCAGCAATCCGCCGACGCCAACGGCGCCAAATGGAGTTCCAGCACGGGGACCATCCAGATTCAGCTGACCCGGCGCAAGCAGGCCGGCCCCACCACGGCAAAACTCGCCGAGCAGGAAAGGAAAGAACCGGCCGGCCGCAAGGTCGACTACGCCGTGGTGAAGCCGGACTTCTTCGTGCTGTCGGGGATGCAGGGCCTGAAGAAATTCTACGTGCGCGGCACCTTCAAGGGCGACGAAGTCCGCATCCTCACTATTCTCTACGATCAGGCCACCGAGGGCACCGTCGAGCCGGTGGTGATCGCGATGTCGAGCGCTTTCAACCCGTTCCCGTCGGGCAGCGGCCCGACGCCGCGCCAGACCGTCGAATACGGCACCGGTGTGGTCGTCAGCGATGACGGCGCCATCGTCGCCGACCGCGAGGTCACCGACGGCTGCCTGGCGATCACGATCGCGGGCCTCGGCCATGCCGACCTCGTCGCCGCGGACAAGGACCACGATCTCGCGCTCCTGCGCATCTACGGCGTGCCCGGATTGAAGCCGCTGGCCCTGAGCGGCGGGTCCGCGAAATCCGCCGTCGAACTTACCGGCATCGCCGATCCGCAGAACCAGGCCGGCGGCTCCGCCGTCAGCAGCGTCAAGGCCGGCGCGGCCCCGATCGGCGGCGGCGGCGACGTCGCGCTGTCGCCGCCGCCGGCGCCGGGCTTTTCCGGCGCGGCCGCGCTTGACGGCGACGGCAAATTCGCCGGCATCGCGCTCTTGAAGCCGGCCGTGGTCGCGGGACCGGCTAGCGCCACACCCGCGGCGCAGGCGGTGCTGGTGCCCGCCGATACGTTGCGCGCGTTTCTCAAGGCCCATGACGTCAACGCTGCCGGCGGCTCGCCGGATGCGAAGGCCGCCGTCGTGCGCGTGATCTGCGTGCGCAAGTAGGCGGGCTCAGGCGAGCCCGAATCTCACGCCCGCGCGCGCGAGCCCGCCGGCGAGGCCGATCGGGGTGCCGTCCGCGCGCCAGCAGGCCGCACCGGTCAGGCTGCCGTTATCATCGAAATGGATGCCGTTCATGCCGCCGGCGACGGTGGGGACCGGCGCCACGTCGTGACCCATCGATCTCAGTTCGGCGCGCACGGCTTCCGGAACGGCGAGTTCGACCTCCAGCGCGTTGCCTTCGGTCCAGACCCGCGGCGCTTCCACCGCCTCCTGCAGGCTCATGCCGTGATCGATCAGGTTGATCAGCGCCTGCAGCGCGCTCGGAAAGATCCGTTTCCCGCCGGGCAGGCCGAGCGCATAGACCAGCCTGCCGTCGCGTAGCGCCATCATGGGCGACATCGAGGTGGTGACGCGCTTGCCGGGCGCGAGCGACAGCACATGGCCGGGCCGGGGATCGTAAAGGTTCATGTAGTTGTTCGGCACGGTGCCGAGCCCCGGAATCAGGATTTTGGCGCCGAACAGGTTGTTGATGGTCTGCGTGGTCGCGACCACATTGCCGAACGCATCCGCCGCCGTCATGTGCGTGGTATGCGCGCTTTCGAGCTGCGCCACGCCGGCGCCCCAGCGCTGCGCCCGCCTGGTGTCGATGGCGTCGCGGCGCTCCCTCGCATAGTCCTTGGAGGTCAGCCGCTCCACCGGGACGCCGACGAAATCCGGATCGCCGCTGGCGGCGGCGCGATCGGCAAAGGCGATCTTGAGCACTTCGGCCAGCAGATGAATGGTCGCAGGCGTGCCGAATCCCTTTGCCGCGATGTCATAGCCCTCGAGAATGTTCAGCATCTGCGCGATGTGGACGCCGGACGCCGCGGGCGGCGGCGGACCGAGAATGGTCCAGCCGCGATAATCCGCCCGGATCGGCGAGCGCTCGACGGTCTTGTAGGACGTAAGATCCTCGCGCGCCACGAAGCCGCCATGGGCCTTCATGTAGTCGGTCAGAATGTCGCCGATCGGACCGTGATACAGCGCCGCTTCGCCGTGTTTTGAAATATAGGCCAGCGTGTCCGCATATTCCGATTGCACGACGCGGTCGCCGGCCCGCAGCGGCGATCCGTTCGGCAGATAGATCGCCGCGATCGGCTTGTCCTTCAACATTTCGGCCGCGCCGTCGACGATGCATTCGTGCAGATAGGGCGTCGTCGCGAAGCCGCGCGAGGCGTGTCCGATCGCCGGCTGCATGACGTCAGCGAGCGACATGGTGCCGAACCTTTGCAGGGTCTCGCACCAGGCCTTGAGCGAGCCGGGCACCGCGACCGCTTTCGCGCCGTTGAGATTCTCATCGCCTATCGTATCGAACACGTCATGCGCCGAGCCCGGCTTCGACCGGTAGGTGTCGGGCCGCACGGCAAGGGGAACGGTGCTCTGGCCATCGATGAAGCGGTGGCTGCCATCGGCGAGCCGGATATGCGCCATGCCGCCGCCGATGATGCCGACCATCATCGGCTCGACCACCGTCAGCGTGAACAGCGTCGCGATCGCCGCATCGATGGCGTTGCCGCCGGCCGCGAGCATCTCCGCGCCCGCTGCAGATGCCAGCGGATGATTGCTGACCACCATGCCGCGGCTGCCCGATGCCGGTCGCTTTTGGCATTGGAATACCGTGCCGGTGCGATCGCGCCAATTACCCGTCATGCATCCCTCTCCATCGGTCCGATAGCGTGCAGAGCGTCCCGTATTCAACCGGAATAGTCATATGCCCGATAATCCGTCACGGTCACGGGGTTTGGTGATTCGGACAGCCGCGATCTCCCTTTGGGGTGTTCAAGATCGGACCGGCGCGTCCTGAGCAAGGTTTGCTCGGCGTCGCAGAATGCGACGCACACTTTTGTGTGCGTATCCGCAGGTCCCTTTAAACAAACACTCCAAAGGATTTTCTTACAATGCAGACGATCGTACTGGCCACCCAAAAGGGCGGCAGCGGCAAGAGCACGCTTGCAATCGGACTCGCGCTGGCCGCGATCCAGGCCGGGCACACCGTCCGCTTGATCGAGACCGATTCGCAAGGCACGCTTTCCAACTGGCAGAGCCGCCGCATCTTTGCCGAACCCATGGTCGAGCCGATCTATACCGCCGGCGAGATCGAACCGCGCCTGCAATCGCTGGCAGGCAGCGGCGTGACGCTGACCATCGTCGACACCGCCGGTGGCGTCAGCGCCGTGACCACCACCGCGATCCGTCACGCCGATTTCTGCCTGATCCCGGCGCGCCCGAGCGTCGCCGATATCGAAGCGACCGCCGCGACGCTCGAGATCGTCCGCGCCTGGAAGAAGCCGTTCGCCTTCGTGCTCAACCAGACCCTGATCCGCGGCCAGCGCATCGGCAACGCCGCCGCCGCGCTCGGCGATGACGCGGCCCTCGATCTGCCGGAGGTTCTCGCCAGACCCTTCATCGTCATGCGCAACGACCACCAGGATGCGCTGAGCGCCGGACTCGCGGTGAGCGAATTCGCTCCCGCGGGCAAATCGGCCGAGGAGATCCGCGGCCTCTGGCAATGGCTCGAGGCCCGGCTGTATGACGAAGTGCAGCCGGTCGTCGGCGACCTCGTGGCATCGCCGGACATCGCTCCCTCGGTATTCCTGGAAAGCCCCGCGGAAACCACCGCGCAGGTTTCCTGGAGCGGTCTGTAGCAAGACACTCGCCTCTCGTTTTCGAGAGGCGACACCGACCGCGCCCGTCGTTGCGACGGGCGCTGGCGACGAAGCAATCCAGCCGCCAGCCCCGCAGGATTGCTTCGCTTCGCCTGTCATCGACCTATTTCTGGCATTTCGGGCACCAGAAGGTCGAGCGCCCGTTCTGGGTGAAGCGCTTGACGACGCCAGTGCATCCCGCTGTCTGGCATTTCTCGCCTTCGCGGTCGTAAACCTGGAACGAGTGCTGGAAATAGCCGAGTTCGCCCGAGGTCTGGCGGTGATCGCGCAGCGACGAGCCGCCGGCCTTGATCGCCTGGTTCAGCACCGCATGGATGGCGCCCACCAGGCGTTGGGCGTGATCGGTCGTTTCACCCTTTTTCGTGGCCAGGGTGGCGGCCAGCCGCCGCGGCGACAGATGCGCGCGATACAGCGCCTCGCAGACATAGATATTGCCCAGCCCCGCGACCACGCGCTGGTCGAGCAATGCGGCCTTCAGGCTGGTCTTCTTGCCGGCGCAGGCCCGCGCCAGCATGGCGGCGTCGAATTCGTTGCCGAGCGGCTCGGGACCGAGGCCGCGGAGCAGCGGCTCCTCATCGAGCGCCTTGCAAGCGATGATCTTCATATAGCCGAAGCGGCGCGGGTCGTTGAACACGATCCGTGCGCCCGACGACATATGGAACACCACATGGTCATGCGCGCGCTCCTCGGCCCGCGGATGGTGGAATTGGCCCGGGGTGTCCTGCGTGTCGTCCTTGATCACGCGGAACGAGCCCGACATGCCCAGATGCATCACCAGCACGTCGCCGGAGCCGAGGTCGGCCATCAGGTATTTGGCTCTGCGGCCGAGCCCGGTCACGGTCTGGCCGGTCAGCCGCGGGGAAAAATCCCGCTGAAACGGAAACCGCAGGTCTTTGCGCCTGACTTCCATTCTCACGATCCGAAAACCCTCCATGACCGGCTGCAGGCCGCGGCGGACAGTCTCGACTTCGGGCAATTCGGGCATGGATAGGCGGTTCACCTTGTGATGTTGACGTGATAGCGACATTGTGGCGGGCGCGCTATGGTCCGGCCGTTGCCAGTTTGAGGGCGTAAAGTAATGGATCAGCCGGGCGAAACCACGCATTTCGGCTTCAGGGACGTTCCCTTGGGGGACAAGCAGACGCTGGTGAACGACGTGTTCCACAGCGTGGCGCGGCGTTACGACCTGATGAACGATCTGATGTCGGTAGGCCTGCACCGGGTCTGGAAGGACCTGATGATCAACGCGCTCAATCCGCCGCGCGGCGACGCGCCGTTCGCGCTGCTCGATGTCGCCGGCGGTACCGGCGACATCGCGTTCCGCGCCGCCAAGGCGGCCGGCGCCGGCTTTCGCGCCACCGTCTGCGACATCAATTCCGACATGCTGGCGGTCGGCCGCGAGCGCGCAGCCGTGCGTCATCTCGACGACCGGGTGTCGTTCGTGGAAGGCAATGCCGAGGCGCTGGCCTTCCCCGACCGCGGTTTCGACGCCTACACCATCGCGTTCGGCATCCGCAACGTGCCGCGCATCGATCTCGCCCTGAGCGAGGCCTATCGCGTGCTGAAGCCGGGCAGCCGCTTCCTGTGCCTGGAATTCTCCACCGTCGACGTGCCCGGGCTCGACCGGCTGTACGACCTGTTTTCGTTCAAGGTGATCCCGCCACTCGGCCGCGCTGTAACTGGCGACGCCGAATCCTATCAATATCTCGTGGAATCGATCCGCAAATTTCCCAAGCCGAGCGCGTTCGCCGAGATGATCCGCGCCGCCGGCTTTTCCCGCGTCACCTGGCAGAGCCTGTCCGGCGGCGTCGTGGCGCTGCATTCGGGCTGGCGTTTGTGATCTCTGCCCTGACCCACATCGCGCGGCTTGCCCGCGCCGGTTTCGTATTCGCGCGCGAAGGCGTGTTCGGCGTGGTCGATCCGTCACTGGTGCCGCCGCCCGGGAAACTGGCGCTGCGGCTGGCGCGGATCGTGGAGCGCCCGGGCGCCAAATCGGGCCCGCGGCTGTCGCGGGCGCTGACCCGGCTCGGACCGGCCTATCTGAAACTCGGACAGTTTCTCGCCACCCGGCCCGACGTGGTCGGCGCCACGATGGCACGCGATCTGGAAAGCCTGCAGGACCGGCTGCCGCCGTTCTCGCAGGCCGAGGCTGAGGCCGTGATCGCCCAGGCGCTGGAACGCCCGGTGGCGCAGGCCTTTGTGAGCCTGGGTCCCGCGGTCGCCGCGGCCTCCATCGCCCAGGTACATCGCGGCGAGACCGAAGATCGCGGGGTGCGCAAATCGGTGGCGGTGAAGGTGCTGCGGCCCAACGTGGCCGCGCGCTTCCGCCGCGACCTCGCCGATTTCTTCTTCGTCGCGCACAATGCCGAAACCTATTCAGCCGAAGCGCGGCGGCTGCGGCTGGTCGAGGTCATCAACACGATGTCGCGGTCGGTGGCGATGGAGATGGATCTGCGGCTGGAGGCCGCGGCGCTGTCGGAAATGGCGGAGAATACCCGCGACGATCCGGACTTCCGCGTGCCCACGGTCGACTGGGATCGCACCGCCCACAATGTGCTGACGATGGAATGGATCGACGGCATCGCGCTCAGCGACCATGCGCGGCTGGAGCAATCGCAGGTCGATCTGCCCGATCTCGGGCGCAAGGTGATCCAGAGTTTCCTGCGCCACGCGCTGCGCGACGGCTTCTTCCATGCCGACATGCATCCCGGCAATCTGTTCCTCGACGACGCCGGCCGGCTGGTGGCGGTCGATTTCGGCATCATGGGCCGGCTCGGCATGAAGGAGCGGCGCTTCCTCGCCGAAATCCTGCTGGGTTTCATCACCCGCGACTATCGCCGCGTCGCCGAAGTGCATTTCGAGGCCGGCTACGTGCCGGCGCATCATTCGGTGGAGAATTTCGCGCAAGCCATCCGCGCCATCGGCGAACCGATCCACAACCGCACCGCCGAAGAAATCTCGATGGCCAAGCTGCTCACGCTGCTGCTCGAGGTCACCGGCCTGTTCGACATGCGCACCCGCCCGGAATTGATCCTGCTGCAGAAGACCATGGTGGTGGTCGAGGGCGTCGCGCGCGGCTTCGATCCCAAGCTCGACATCTGGAAGACAGCCGATCCCGTGGTGCGCGAATGGATCGAGCGCAACCTCGGTCCCGTCGGCCGCATCCAGGGCGCGATGTCGGGCGCCGGCGAACTCGGCCGGGTTCTGGCGGGCCTGCCGACGATTGCGGCGCGGTCAGTGGCGGTGCTGGAACAGCTGGAAACCATGACCCGGGAAGGCCTGACGCTGTCGCCGGAGACGATCGCGGCGATGGGCCGGGCCGAAGGCCGCAAGAGCCGCTGGCGCACCCTGGCGCTGTGGATCATCGCCGCGACCTTCATCGGCATCCTGTTCGCCGTTCGCCAATTATGATTTCATTGCATGCATGATATGATAGCATTGCTGTCATATCATTGCAGGGATGCCCCATGGCCAGCCTGACCATCCGAAAACTCGATGAGGCGGTGAAGGTCTATCTGCGACTGCGTTCGGCGAGCCATGGCCGCTCCGTGGAAGAGGAAGTCCGGGTGATCCTGGGAGAGCTGATCCAGGGCCGCCCCGAATTGCCCCCGCAAGCCGCCCCGGCCGCGGCAGGCCCATCGCGGACTCCGAATCGCGCCCATGCTGCGGACGAGACCCGCGTCACCCTGATCATCGGTGGCGGCATCGCCGCCTACAAGGCGCTGGACCTGATCCGACGGCTGAAGGAACGCCAGATCCGCGTCCGCTGCGTGCTGACCCGGGCCGCGCAGCAATTCGTCACGCCGCTTTCCGCCTCGGCGCTGGCGAATGAGCGCGCCTACACCGACCTGTTCGACCCCGAAAGCGAGTTCGACGCCGGCCATATCCGGCTGGCGCGCGACTGCGACCTGATCGTGGTGGCGCCGGCGACTGCGGACCTGATGGCGAAGATGGCGGGCGGCCATGCCGACGATCTCGCCAGCGCCATCCTGCTGGCGACCAACCGGCCGATCCTGCTGGCGCCGGCGATGAACCCCCTGATGTGGAACAATGCCGCGACCCGCCGCAATGTCGCGCAGCTGGCGCGCGACGGCGTCGCCCTGGTCGGGCCCAATGCCGGCGAAATGGCCGAAGCCGGCGAGGCCGGGACAGGCCGCATGGCGGAGCCGACGGAAATCGCGGCCCTCGCCGAGCGCATGCTGCGCCCTCCCCAGTCGCGGCCGCTGGCCGGCAAACGGGTGCTGATTACCGCGGGGCCGACGCATGAGCCGATCGATCCCGTGCGCTACATCGCCAACCGCTCTTCCGGCAAACAGGGTTTTGCGATCGCCGCCGCGGCGCAGGCTGCCGGCGCCGAGGTCATTTTGATCTCGGGCCCGGTCGATCTCGACGATCCCGCTGGCGTCACCGTCAAGCATGTCGAATCCGCCCGCGACATGCTTGAGCAGGTGGAACTGGCGCTGCCGGCCGACATCGCCATCTTCGCCGCCGCCGTCGCCGACTGGCGCGTCACCAACGCCGGCGAGCAGAAACTGAAAAAGACTGCCTCCGGCATGCCGCCGCTGCAGCTGGTGGAAAATCCCGACATCCTGGCGACGATCTCGAAGCTCAGGGATCGGCGGCCGCCGCTGGTGATCGGCTTTGCCGCCGAAACCGAGCATCTGATCGACAACGCGAAGACAAAACTCGCGCGCAAGGGCTGCGACTGGATCGTCGCCAACGACGTCTCCCCGGCGACGGGGGTGATGGGCGGCGACCGCAATACGGTTCATCTGTTGACCCGTGGCGGCAAGGACGCCGACTCCATCAAGGTCGATTCGATCAAGGTCGAATCCTGGCCCGTGATGACCAAGGAACAAGTCGCCACCGCGCTGGTGGAACGAATCGCCAAAACCGTCGGGAAAACCACGTGAACCCAGCCATCAAGATCGATATCAGGCAATTGCCTCACGGCGAGGGTCTGGCGCTGCCGGCCTATCAGAGCGCTCACGCCGCGGGCCTCGACCTTCTGGCCGCGGTTCCCGACGGCTCGCCGCTGATCCTGGCACCCGGACGGCATGCGCTGGTGCCGACCGGGCTCACGATCGCGCTGCCGCCGGGCTATGAGGCGCAGGTCCGTCCGCGCTCCGGCCTCGCCGCCAAGCACGGCGTCACCGTGCTGAATGCGCCGGGCACGGTCGACGCCGACTATCGCGGCGAGATCGGCGTTCTCCTGATCAACCATGGCGAGGCGCCGTTTGCGATTCATCGCGGCGAGCGCATCGCGCAGATGGTGATCGCGGCCGTGGTCAGGGCGGAATTCGCGCTCGCCAGCGAGTTGTCCGCGACCGAGCGCGGCAGCGGCGGGTTCGGCTCGACCGGGCGTTGATCCGGGCAAGACGCGGATTCAGCCGCGCTGTCGTCGCGCCGGCACGGTTTCATCCCGCATTTTTTTGCACCGGGATTCGCGTTCACGGTCTGGACTCTTACCTCTCGAGTCCTGTTGGGGATATTGTCATTCGATTCGCGCACGGCGGGGGTTCGCCGGGCGTAAAGCCGTGCGGTTTGGGGCAATCATGTCGGGCGTGATCGTTGCGATGCGTCGGACCTTGCTGTCGTGCACATCACTGGCACGTAACGGCCTGATCGCCGTTGCCGCCGCCGCATTCGCCTCGATCGGACCGGCAAGTGCCGGCGACGCGTCGCTGCTGGATACCATCTCGGCGTCGCTCGACCTCACCCGGCAGGAATTCGCGGTGCTGACCACGGCGCTGGCGCTGCTCGGCTTTACCGTGGTGGCGGCGATCCTGTTGATGCGCACCCGGCTCCGCGCGGCGCGAAACGAGGCGAGGCTGCAGGCCAAAATCGGGGAATTGCAGGCCCAGGCCGACCGGTTCCGGGCACTGTTATTCGCGGAACCGCAGATCCTGATCGCGTGGGCGGCGGGCGGCAATCGCCCCGAAATCAGCGGCGACACCTCGCTCTTGTTACCCCAGGAATCCCAACAGCAGCAGCAGCCGCAACGCATCCTGGCCTTCGGAACCTGGCTGCCGCCGGAGCCGGCGCTGCAGATGGACCACGCGGTCGACGCACTGCGCGAGGCCGGCGAAGGCTTTCTGCTCAACCTGTCGACCTCGAACGGACGCTCGATCGAAGCCATCGGCCGTGCCATCGGCGGTCAGGCCATCGTGCGGATCCGCGAACTCGGCGGCGTGCGCCGGGAACTGGCGGAATCCAACTTGCGCTACAGGACGCTGCTGGAGGAGACCGAGCTGCTGCGCGACTTCGCCGCCGCGATGCCCTGGCCGATCTGGGCCAAGAGCGCGCAGGGCCAGCTCCGCTACGCCAACACCGCCTATGCCAGGGCCACCGAGGCCGGCGGGGTCGCCGACGCCATCCACCGCAACCTCGAACTGCTCGAAAGCGACCAGCGCGAGGACGTCGAGCGGACCCTCAACGACCATGCGGCCTTCACCGCCCGGCTGCCGATCGTGGTCGGCGGCGAACGCCGCGTCTACGACGTGCATGCGATGAAGCTCGGCGGCGGCAGTGCCGGCATCGCTATCGACGCCGGTGAAGCCGCCGGCCTGCGCGCGGCGCTGGCACGAATGGTGGAGGCGCATCGCCGCACGCTCGACCAGCTGTCATCAGGGGTCGCGGTATTCGACGGTCAAAGGCGGTTGGCGTTCTACAATGATTCCTATCGCCGGCTGTGGGACCTCGACCGCGTGTTTCTCGACAGCAATCCCGACGATTCCAGCGTGCTCGACCGGCTGCGCGCCGCGCGCAAGGTACCGGAACAGCCGGATTTCCGGGCCTGGAAGATCAAGCTGCACGAGGCCTATCGCGCGGTCGAGCCGGCCAAGGACACCTGGTATCTGCCCGACGGCCGCGCCGTCAGCGTCGTCACCACGCCGAACCCGGAAGGCGGCGTCACCTATCTGTTCGACGACGTCACCGAGAGCCTGGATCTGGCCCGGCGGTTCGACGGCCTGATCCGGGTTCAGCGCGAAACGCTCGACAATCTCGCCGAGGCTGTCGCGGTGTTCGGCAGCAATGGCCGGGCGCAGTTGTTCAATCCGGCCTTCGCCAGGATGTGGAAACTGTCGCCGGACGCGCTGGTCGCGCAGCCCCATATCGAGACCGTGGAAGGCTGGTGCCGGCCGCTGTTCGACGACGCCGACACCTGGCTGACCATCCGCGAGGCCATCACGCGAATCGAGAACCGGGTCGAGGTGCCGCTCAAGCTGGAGCGCAAGGACGGCAGCGTGCTGGACTGCATGACCATGCCGCTGCCCGACGGCGCCACCATGCTCACGTTCCAGGACATCACCGATACCGAGAATGTCGAGCGCGCGCTGCGCGAGCGCAACGAGGCGCTGGAGACCGCCGACCAGATGAAGGTCGATTTCGTCCACCACGTGTCCTACGAACTGCGCTCGCCGCTCACCACCATCATCGGCTTCGCGCATCTGCTGACCGATCCAACCACCGGCCCGCTGCAGCCGAAACAGAGCGAATATCTCGGCTACATCACCGCCTCGACCAGCGCGCTGTTCGCGCTCATCAACAACATCCTCGATCTCGCGACCATCGACGCCGGCGCCATGACGCTCGAACTCGGGCCGGTCGACATCCGCAAGACCATCGAGGCCGCCGCCGAGGGCATCCAGGACCGGCTTGCGACCGACCGCATCGAACTCAAGGTCGATGTCGATCCCTCCATCGGCAACTTCGTCGGCGACGGCAACCGCGTCAAACAGGTGCTGTACAATCTGCTCGCCAACGCCGTCGGCTTCTCGCCGCAGGGCGGCACCGTCGGAATCAGCGCCAGGCGGACCGAGCACAGCGTCGTCTTCAGCGTGACCGATACCGGCCCGGGCATTCCTGCCGACGTCAAGGACAAGGTGTTCGACTGGTTCGAGAGCCACTCGCATGGCTCGCGGCATCGCGGCGCCGGCCTCGGGCTGTCGCTGGTGCGCTCCTTCGTCGAACTGCACGGCGGCAAGGTGCGCGTCGATTCGATCGTGGGCCGGGGCACCACCGTGACCTGCGATTTCCCGATCGACCAGGCCGCGCATCGCAACGCCGCGGAATGACCGCTCCCACGACATTCTCGCTGGCGCTGCCCAACGAGACCGCGACCGCGCAACTGATGGCCGATCTTGCCCTGCTGGTCGGCCCCGGCGACGTCATCACGCTTTCCGGCGACCTCGGCGCCGGCAAGTCCGCCGCGGCGCGCGCCATGATCCGCTACCTCGCCGGCGACGACGCGCTGGAGGTACCGAGCCCGACCTTCACGCTGCTGCAGGCCTACGACCTGCCGCCGTTTCCGCTGGTGCACGCGGATCTCTACCGCGTCGAGGACGCGTCCGAGCTGGAAGAGATCGGCCTGTCGCCCTGGCCGGAAGCCACATTGGCGCTGATCGAATGGCCGGAACGCGCGCCTTCGGCGCTGCCGGCCGACCGCATCGACATCGCGCTCAGCCATCATCCGGCGCTGGGCGAGACCGCTCGCGCCGCCGAGATCACCGGCCACGGCAAGGCTGCCGCCCAGGTCGCGCGGCTTGAGGTGTTGCGGCAGTTCCTCCAGACCGCGGGCTATGCCGATGCCGGACGCCAGCGCATGGCCGGCGACGCCTCGACGCGTTCCTATGCGCGGCTGATCCGTGACGACGGCGTCGCCATCCTGATGAATTCGCCCCGCCGCCCCGACGGACCGGCGATCTATCACGGCAAATCCTACAGCGCGGCCGTGCATCTGGCCGAGGACGTCAAGCCGTTCGTCGCCATCGCAGGCGGCCTGCGTCAGCGCGGCTTCTCGGCGCCGGCGATCCATCACGCCGACCTCGATCATGGATTCCTGATCACCGAGGATTTCGGCAGCGAAGGCGTGATCGCTGGCGATCCGCCTGCCCCGATCGTGGCGCGCTATGAGGCCGCGACCGACATGCTGGCGGCGCTGCACAGCCTCGCGCTGCCCGACATCCTGCCGCTGGCGCCCGCGCTGGACTACGCCATTCCCGTGTTCGACACCGAGGCCCTGCTGGTCGAGATCGGACTGATGCCCGAATGGTACCTGCCGGACCGCGGGGCGGAACTGACGGAAAGCCTGCGCGGCGAATTCGTCGCGATCTGGCGCGATCTCCTGGCCAGGCCCGCGGCCACCCCCCGGACCTGGGTGTTGCGGGATTTTCACTCCCCCAATCTGATCTGGCTCGGCCAACGTCCCGGCATCCGCAAAGTCGGCATCATCGATTTCCAGGACACCGTGCGGGGTCCCGCCGCCTATGATCTGGTGTCGCTATTGCAGGATGCGCGGATCGACGTGCCCGAACCCATCGAGCTTGCGCTCCTGACCCGCTACATCAAGGCGCGGCGCGCGGCCGACGAGGCGTTCGAGCCGGCCGCTTTCGCCGAGCTGTATGCGATCATGTCGGCGCAGCGCAACACGCGGCTGCTTGGCACCTTTGCGCGGCTCAACCGGCGCGACGGCAAACCGCAGTATCTGCGCCACCAGCCCCGGATCTGGACCTATCTCGGTCGTTCACTGGCCCACCCCGCACTGGCCCGCGCCCGGGCGTGGTATGCCGCCAATGTCCCTCCTCCGGTACCGTAGTTTACCGGATGTTAGCCGCCCAGGTTCTAACCTGCGGTGGACCTCGCCCTGGCTGCGGGGCGCGGCTGCTTTTTTGAGGGCTGGAGCAATTCAATGGCGACGGAACGACGCAAAGGTGAGCGCGTCACTTTCGAACGCGGCATCCCCGCGCACATGATGGGCATCGACGGCACCTGGCGGCGCGAGTGCACGATGGAAGATATTTCGGAGACCGGCGCCAAACTCACCGTCGAAGGCTCGGTCGAGGGGCTGCACCTGAAGGAATTTTTCCTGCTGCTGTCCTCCACCGGCCTCGCCTATCGGCGCTGCGAATTGTCCTGGGTCAATGGCGACCAGATCGGCGTCAATTTCATCAAGACCGGCGACAGGAAGAAGAAATCCGCGAGGCGCGGGCAGGACGCGGAAGTCTGAACGCTCGCAGCTGCCGGTCGCACAACCGTCATGCGGGGCGGCTATGGCATCGGTGAAACGCGATACGCGGCCCCAAACGCCGTGATATGATTCGAGAATCCAACCCACGGCCCGAGAAACTTCCGAACATGTCGGTCAAACCCAGCAAAGCCATGGTCCTCGCCGCCGGCCTCGGCCTGCGCATGCGCCCCCTGACGGACCGGATGCCGAAGCCGCTGGTGGAGGTGGCGGGCCGTGCGCTGCTCGATCACGTGCTCGACAAGCTGGCCGATGCCGGCGTCAACGAAGCCGTCGTCAATGTGCACTATCTGCCCGACCAGATCATCGATCACACCAGGGCGCGCACGCGGCCCCGCGTCATCATTTCCGACGAGCGCGACCAGGTGCTCGGCACCGGCGGCGCCGTCGTCAAGGCGCTGCCTTTGCTCGGACCGGACCCGTTCTTCCACGTCAACGCCGACACCCTGTGGATCGACGGCGTGCGGCCCAATCTGGCGCGGCTGGCCGAAGCCTTCGACCCCGCACGGATGGATATCCTGCTGCTGATGGCGCCCACCACCAGCAGCATCGGCTATGGCGGGCACGGCGATTACGCCATGCTGCCGGACGGCGCGCTGCGCAAGCGCCGGGAAAACCAGGTGGTCCCGTTCGTCTATGCCGGCGCCGCGATCATGTCGCCGTCCTTGTTCGCCGCTGCGCCGGCGGGTGAATTCTCGCTGACCACCATGTTCGACCGCGCCAACGAGCAGGAACGGCTATTCGGGCTCCGGCTCGACGGCGTCTGGATGCATGTCGGAACCCCCGACGCGGTTCAGGCGGCGGAAGAGGCATTTCTCGAAAGCGTGGCGTAGTTCGCGCTGCAGCCTCCAGCTAGGTCGTCATGCCCCGCGAAAGCGGGGTATCCAGTACGCCGCGACCTCTCGACCGAGCCGCTTCTGCTCTGGAATACTGGGTCACCCGCTTTCGCGGGTGATGACGGTGGGTGGGCGCAGATACGCCCATGACCATTGGTCATCGGCTCTCTATATTCGGCTGATCTTCCGAATCAGGCAGCCCATGCGCGTTTTCAACGTTCCCGTGTCCGCGCCGTTTCTGCGCACCGTTATCGCCGCGCTGGTCGACGGCGGACTGGTCGACGGCTTCGAGGCCCGCAGCGATCCGGCAAGGCTCGCGCAGGCGACGCTCTATCTGCCGACGCGGCGCGCCGGGCGCATGGCGCATGAGATCTTTCTCGACGTGCTGAAGGCGGACGCCGCCGTGCTGCCGCGCATCATCGCCCTCGGCGACATCGACGAGGACGAACTGGCCTTCGCCGAGGAGGCCGAGCAATATGGTGGCGCGGCGCCGCTGGATATTCCGCCGAAGCTCGGCGAACTCGAGCGCCGGCTGACGCTGGCGAGGCTGGTCGCGGCCTGGGCCAGGGGCCCGGTGCTGGCGCCGCTGGTGGTCGGCGGCCCGGCGTCGACCTTGGCGCTGGCCGGCGATCTGGCGCGCCTGATGGACGACATGGTCACCCGCGGCGTCGGCTGGGAGGCGCTGGACGGGCTGGTGCCGGATCAGCTCGACCAGTATTGGCAGCACTCGCTCGAATTCCTGCGGATCGCGCGACAGGCATGGCCGGCGCATCTGGCGGAGATCGAGCGGATCGAGCCGGCGGCGCGGCGCGATCTGTTGATCGCAGCCGAAGCCGCGCGCCTCACCACGCATCACGACGGGCCGGTGATCGCGGCGGGTTCGACCGGTTCGATGCCGGCGACGGCACGCTTCCTCCACGCCGTCAGCATTCTGCCGCATGGCGCGGTGGTGCTGCCGGGGCTCGACACCGATCTCGACGAGGAGGCCTGGCAGAGCATCGGCGGCAGCCGCAACGCGCAGGGCAAATTCACCTCGCCGCCCTCCTCCAACCATCCGCAATTCGCGATGCACGCCTTGCTCAATCGCTTCGGCATCCGGCGCGGCGACGTCGAAACATTGGGCGAGGCCACGCCGCGGGGACGCGAAGTGCTGGTGTCCGAGGCGATGCGGCCCTCGAATGCGTCGGCGCAATGGCAGCGGCGGCTGGCCGAGCCCGCCGTCGCCGCGAAGATTTCGCACGGCATGAACAATCTCGCCGTGATCGAAGCCGCCAATCCCGAGATGGAGGCGCTTGCGATCGCGATCGCCATGCGCGAGGCGCGGCATCTGAACAAGTCGGCGGCGCTGGTGACGCCGGATCGCGCGCTGGCGCGGCGGGTGATCGCCGCGCTAGGCCGCTGGAATCTCGCCTTCGACGATTCCGGCGGCGACGCGCTGATGGAAACATCGGTCGGCGTGTTCGCGCGGCTCGCCGCGGAAGCCGCCGTCAGGCAGCTCGAACCGCCGACCCTGCTGGCGCTGTTGAAACACCCGCTGTGCCGGCTCGGCGGCGCGCCGGGCGCGTTCAGGGATGCCGTCGAAACCCTCGAACTGGCGCTGTTGCGCGGCACCCGGCCACAGGGCGGAACTGGCGGGCTGGCGCATGATTTCGCGCGCTTCCGGGGCGAGCTTCTCAAACTGAGGAACGGCGAGACCTCTTCGCTGCACCGCGCCGAGCCCCGCAGCCGGCTTGGCGACGAAGCCCTCGATCGGGCGCAGGCGCTGATCGGAACGCTGCAGGCCGCGCTGTCGCCGCTCGAAATTCCCGGCGTCTCCAGGCCGCATGATTTCGCCGTGCTGGCCGAGCGTCATCGCGATGTGCTGATGGCGCTGTCGCGCGACCAGCGTGGCGTCGCGCTGGCCTTCGAGGGGCCGCAGGGATCGGTGCTATCGGCGGGCTTCGACGATCTGTTGGGAACGCGGGCGCAAACCGGCCTGATGGTCGAGCCCGGCGATTACCCCGACGTATTCCAGACCGCGTTCGGCGACCGCGTGGTGCGGCGACCGGAACAGACCAATGTCCAACTGAAGATCTATGGTCCGCTGGAAGCGCGGCTGACGCAATCCGACCGGGTCATCCTCGGCGGGCTGGTCGAAGGCGTCTGGCCGCCGGCGCCGCGCGTCGATCCCTGGCTGAGCCGGCCGATGCGACACGAACTCGGCCTCGATCTGCCGGAACGGCGCATCGGCCTGTCGGCGCACGATTTCGTGCAACTGCTGGGCACCGAAGAGGTCATCCTCAGTCACGCCGCGAAAGTCGGCGGGGCGCCGGCGGTGGCGTCGCGCTTCCTGCACCGGCTGGAGGCGGTCGCGGGCGAGGCGCGCTGGCAGGCCGCGAAGGCCGCCGGCGATACATACGCGCGCCTGGCCGATCGGCTCGACAGCCCCGACAAGGTCGAACCGATCGCGCAGCCGGCGCCGAAGCCGCCGCGCGCGACGCGGCCGCTGAAATTGTCGGTGACCGCGATCGAGGACTGGCTGCGCGATCCCTATACGATCTATGCCAAGCACATTTTGCGGCTCTCCCCGCTCGATCCCGTCGACGAGCCGCTGTCGGCCGCCGACCGCGGCTCGGCGATTCATGACGCGCTCGGCGAATTCACCCAGACTTTTGCCACCTCGCTGCCGCACGATCCGGCAGGCGCCTTGCGAAGTATCGGCGAGAAATATTTTGCGCCGCTGATGGAGCGGCCGGAAGCGCGGGCGCTGTGGTGGCCGCGGTTCCAGCGCATCGCCCGCTGGTTCGCCGACTGGGAGATCGTGCGACGCACCGAGATCAGCCGCATCGACGCCGAGATTCGCGGCGAAATCCCTATACTGCTCGACAATGAGCGCACCTTCGTGCTGTCGGCGCGCGCCGACCGGATCGAACACCGCGATGACGGCAGCTTTGCCATCCTCGACTACAAGACCGGGCAACCACCGACCGGCAAGCAGGTCCGCATGGGGCTGTCGCCACAGCTGACGCTGGAGGCGGCGATCCTCAGGGAAGGCGGTTTTGCCGGCATTGCGGCCGGAAGCTCGGTGCGCGAGATCGGCTATGTCAGGCTGTCCGGCAACAATCCGCCGGGAGAGCAGAAGCCGCTGGAGCTGAAGATCAGGCAGGGCGACACGCCGCAGCCGCCCAACGAGGCCGCCGACGAGGCGCGAAACAAGCTGGAGGCGCTGATCCGCGCCTTCGAGAACGAAGACCAGGCCTATACCTCGCTCAATCTGTCGATGTGGTCGAACCGCTACGGCAGCTATGACGATCTCGCCCGCATCAAGGAATGGTCGGCGGCCGGCGGACTGGGGATCGAGGAATGGTAGCGCCGCGCCCGATTCCCCCCGCGGTCCGCGCCACCCAGGCCCGCGCCTCGGATCCCGCCTCTTCCGCCTTCGTCTCGGCCAATGCCGGCTCGGGCAAGACCCACGTGCTGGTGCAGCGGGTGATCCGGCTGCTGCTGGAGGACGTGCCGCCGGAGAAGATTCTCTGCATCACCTTCACCAAGGCCGCCGCCGCCAATATGGCCGAGCGGGTATTCTCCACCCTCGGCCAATGGGTCACGCTCGATGACACAGCCCTCGACGAGGCTATACGCGACGCCGGCATCGCCCATCCCGACGCGCGCTTGCGGATGACGGCGCGAAAGCTGTTCGCCTGCGCGCTGGAGACGCCGGGCGGGCTGAAGGTGCAGACCATCCACGCGCTGTGCACCCGGCTGCTGCAGCAGTTCCCGTTCGAGGCCAACGTGCCCGCGCGCTTCGCCGTGATCGACGATCGCGACCAGAACGAGATGATGGAGCGCGCCAATCTCAAGGTGATGCTCGATGCCTCGCGCGATCCCGCCAGCGCCGCCGGCCGCGCGCTCAATGTCGCCATGGCCAGCGCCGCCGACGTCACCTTCAAGGACGTGGTGCGCGAGGCCTGTCTGAGCCGCGATCACTTCATGGCCTGGACCGATGGCGCCGGCAGCGTCGAGGCCGCGGCGGCGCAGCTTTCGGCCGCGCTCGACGTCGATCCCACCGATACAATAGAGGACGTCGAGCGCGAGATCGTCGACGGACCGAATTTGCCGATCTCGCGCTGGAAGGGCATCGCCGACGTCCTTGCCACCGGCAGCAAATCCGATTGCGACCAGGCGGGGCGGCTGCGCGAGGCACTGGCCTATACCGGCATCGAGCGCGTCGAAAAATATCTCGGCATATTCCTCACCGACGAGCGCGCGCCGCGCAAATCCGTGCTGACCAAGAAATTCAGCGATAAAAATCCTGCGATTGCCGGCTTGTTCGACCATGAGGGCCTGCGTATCGGCCCCCTGATCGACCGGCGCCGCGCGCTGACGATGCGGGACCGCACCCAGGCGCTGCTGTGGATCGCGACGGCGGCGGCGGCGAACTACCGGCGCGAGAAGCAGGAGCGCGGCCTGCTCGACTATGACGATCTGATCGACAAGACGCTTCTCATGCTGGACCGGGTGTCGTCCGGCTGGGTGCATTACAAGCTCGACCGCGGCGTCGACCACGTGTTGATCGACGAGGCCCAGGATACCAGCCCGCGGCAGTGGGACATCGTCACCCACATCATTTCCGAATTCACCGCCGGCGCCGGCGCCCGCGACGGCGTCGTGCGCACGGTGTTCGCGGTCGGCGACGAGAAGCAATCGATCTTTTCGTTTCAGGGCGCGGCGCCGCGCGAATTCGACACCCGCCGCCGCTTCCTGGAACGAAAATTCAAGGACGCCGGGCTGAAATTCGATCCGGTCTCCTTCACCTATTCGTTCCGTTCGGGCGAAGCGATCCTGCAGTCGGTCGACCACGTGTTTCGCGAGGAGGAGATTTACCGCAGCATCCATTCGGTCGAGACCGGATATCCGCTGCACAATTCCCTCGCCGACGCCGGGCCGAGCCTGATCGACCTCTGGGAATTGCAGCAGCCGGACGGCCGGCAGGACCTCGAAGGCTGGCGCGCGCCGTTCGACGGGCTGTCGCAGACCAGCCCCGAGGTCAGGCTGGCCCGCCGTATCCAGGCCGAGATCAGGCGGCTGGTCGAAAGCGGCGCCATGACCGGCTCCAGCGGCAAGCGCCGCCCGCTATCCTACGGCGACATGCTGGTGCTGGTGCGCCGCCGCGGCAACGCCTTTGACGCGGTGATCCAGGCGCTGAAACACGCCAACATTCCGGTCGCCGGCGCCGACCGGCTGAAATTGACCGAACACATCGCCATCATCGACCTGATGAACCTCGCCGACGCGCTGTTGCTGCCGCAGGACGACCTGGCGCTGGCGGTGGCGCTGAAGAGCCCGCTGTTCGGGCTCTCCGACGACGATCTGTTCACGCTGGCCTGGCAGCGCCAGGGTTCGCTGCGCGACGCGTTGGGCGCGCACGCCGCCGGCAACCGCACATTCGCAGGCGCGCTCGACCGTCTGCGACAATGCGAGCGCCGCTTCAACAGCGAGACACCGTTTGCGTTCTACGCCTGGCTGCTCGGCGGCGACGGCGGCCGCGCGCGCATGCTGCGGCGGCTCGGCCACGAGGCCAATGACGCGCTCGACGAGTTCCTCGAACTGGCCTTGAGCTATGAGCGCAAGGCGCCGGCCTCGCTGCAGGGCTTCATGGCCTGGCTGCGCGCCGCCGACATCGAGGTCAAGCGCGACATGGAAATCACCCGCGACGAAGTCCGCGTCATGACCGTGCACGGCGCCAAGGGGCTGGAAGCATCCGTGGTGTTTCTGGTCGACACCACCTCCTCGCCCTCGGACACCCAGCGCCTGAAGCTGATCCATCTGCCCGGGGGCGTCGTGGTCTGGGCCGGCAGGAAGGCCGAGGATCCGGCCGCGGTCGCCGCCGCCCGCGCGGCGATGCTGGCCGACACCGAGGACGAATACCGCCGCCTGCTTTATGTGGCGATGACGCGCGCGGCAGATCGGCTGGTGGTCGGCGGCTGCATGCCCGGCAACATGAACAGCGTCCGCAGGCACGCCTGGTACGATTTGATCGTCAAGGGGCTCGCCCGTTCCGGCTTGCAGGAAGAGACCATCGAGACGTCGGATGGTCCGGTGAAGCGCTACGGCAGGCCCGAGGATGTCACGGTCGCCGCCGGCGCCGCCGCTGCCCCGGCCGCAAGCGCTGCGATCGAGCTGCCAACGTGGCTGCATCTCCCGGCGCCGCGGGAGGCTGCCACCGACAGCAGGCTGCGTCCGTCCGACGCCGCCGCCGAGACCGAACATCATCGCGCTCGAAACGGCGAGCCGGCGGCGTTGCGCGCACGCGCGATACAGCGCGGCACCCTGGTGCATCGGCTGCTGCAATCGCTGCCCGAACTCGCCGCCGAACGTCGCCGCGACGCAGCGCTGAAGTACCTTGCCCGCAACGCCGGCGACTGGACCGACGGCGAGCGCGAGACGCTGGCGCAAAAGGTGCTGGCCCTGATCGGGGATGGCCGCTTCGCGCCGGTGTTCGGCGCCGGCAGCCGCGCCGAAGTCTCGATCGCGGGCCGGCTGGAAGGGGCGCACGGCGCGCTGGTTTCCGGGCAGATCGACCGGCTGGTGGTGAGCGAGAGCGAGGTCCTGATCGTCGACTTCAAGACCAACCAGACCCCGCCCGGCAGCGCGACCGAGGCGCCCCGCAGCTACCTCCGCCAGCTCGCGCTGTACCGGGCGGTGCTGGGCAGGCTTTATCCCCAACTGCCGGTCCGCGCCGCGCTGCTTTGGACCGAAACCCCTGAATTGATGGAGATTTCGGCTCCCGCGCTGGACGCTGAACTGGCATCCATCATCTCGGCGTGACCAAGCTTGACCCGGCAACGCCCCGTTCATAGGTTGATCGCATGATCCCGGCGGCGATTCTTCAAAGCCGCCCTTTCCCGAACTGAACGAGGTATTGCGATGGCCGTTGGCAAGGTTTCTGACGCCGATTTCGAAGCCGAGGTGCTCAAGGCGACCGGCCCGGTCGTGGTCGATTTCTGGGCCGAGTGGTGTGGCCCCTGCCGCATGATCGCGCCCGCGCTCGACGAGATTTCCGGCGCGATGGGCGACAAGGTCAAGATTGTGAAGCTGAACGTGGACGAGAGCCCGAAGACGGCCTCGAAATACGGCGTGATGTCGATCCCGACCCTGATGATCTTCAAGGGCGGCGAGATGGCCTCGCGCCAAGTCGGCGCCGCGCCGAAGGCGAAGCTGCAGCAGTGGATCACCTCTGCGGTCTGATCGATTCGCGCCAATGATAATTCTGAAGCGGCCGGCGAATAGCCGGCCGTTTTGTTTGGGTTGCTTGATCCAGCGGGTAACCCGGATGGAGCGAAGCGCAATCCGGGGTTATCTCGCAAGCATGTAGACAAGTCCCGGATTACGCTTCGCTCCATCTGGGCTACGCGACATCGCGGTACGCCGCTGACCTACCTGATCCAGCCCGTCGCCAGCGCGCAAGCCAGTTCCGGCTGGCCGTTGCGGCGCGCCAGGGCGGCCATCGCTTCGTGGTCGTAGGGCACATGGCAGAACGTCACGCGCCAGTTTTCGTCTGACAATTCCAGCACGGCATAGCGCGCGTCGGGCGTGCCGGCCTCCACGACATGCGGATAGGGATGGATATCGCGGTAGCCGGGCGAGCCGACGCTGCCGGGATTGACGATCAGCCGCCCGTCGGAAAGCCGCACCGCGCGCGCCAGATGGCTGTGGGCGCAGAGGATCAGCCGTTGCGTGACGCCTTCGGCGGCCTGCTCGATCGCCTCCCGCGAAGCCATCCGCAATGCGCCGTCGGGCAACACCGTCTCCAGCCAATAGAGCTCATCATTGGCGGGCGTGGCGTGGCAGAGAAACACCCGGTCGCGGTACACGCGCGTCGGCGGCACCGCGCGGATCCAGTCAAGGTGCCTTGCCTCGAGCTGCGCATGCGCGGGCCGGTCCCACGATCCCATCTTTTCCGGCGGTCGGTCGATCAGATAGCGGTCGTGATTGCCGAGCACGTGGACGGCGTCGAGCGCCATCAGCGCGTCCATCGCCCTACGCGCGTCGAGCGGCCCGCTCGCCATGTCGCCGAGATTGACGATCTCCTCGATGCCCTGCGCGCGGATGTCGGCGATGACGGCCTGCAGCGCCAGAACATTTCCGTGGACATCGGCAATAGCGGCAAAGCGCATTTCGGAGACCTTTGTTGGCGTGTGTCTTGACGCGAACCTATCCCGGCAGCGTGCCGTTGGCGGCGAGCACATGGCCGGCGAGATAGAGCGATCCCGTGATCAGGATGCGCGGCGGCACTTCATAAGCGAGGCGCGCGAGGGCGCGCAGCGCCGCTTCCAGGCTGGTCGAGATTTCCACGCGCATGCCGAGCGCGCGGGCGGCGTCCGCCAGCCGGTTCGGCGGCATCGCGCCTTCCTGGTCCGGGATCCGCACCGCGATGATATGGCGCGTCAACCCGGCGAAGTTGGCGAGAAATGCGCCTGCATCCTTGTTGGCCATCATGCCGACGATGACCACGAGCGGACGCGACACGCGCTCTTCGAGATCGCCAAGCGCTGCCGCGGCGACGCGGCCGCCCTCGGCATTGTGTCCGCCGTCGAGCCAGAGTTCGGACCCCTGCGGCGCCCATTCCAGCAACGCGCCGGATGCCAGCCGCTGCATCCGCGCCGGCCATTCGGCATTAACGATGCCGGCCTCGAACGCGGCCGGCTCGATCCGGAAGGCGCCTTGCGCGCGCAAGGTCGCGATCGCGAGGCCGGCATTGTCGAACTGATGCCGGCCGAACAGTTTTGGCGCCGCCAGATCCATCAGACCGCGCTCGTCCTGATAGACCAGCCGCCCGCGCTCGACATTGACGTGCCAATCCTGCCCCGCGGCATGCAGCGGCGCGCGCATGCGTTTCGCCTGTTGCTCGATCACGGCCATCGCCTCGGGCTGCTGTTCGGCGGAGATCGTCGGCACGCCGCGCTTGATGATCGCGGCCTTTTCGCCGGCGATCGACATCAAGGTATCGCCGAGATGTTCGGTGTGATCCATGCTGACCGGCGCGATCACGGTCGCCAGCGGCGCCTCGATCACATTGGTGGCGTCCAGCCGGCCGCCGAGACCGACCTCCAGCAGCGTCACATCGGCTGGATGCTGCGCGAACAGCCAGAACGCCGCCGCGGTCTCGATTTCGAAAATGGTGATCGGCGCGCCGTCATTGACCCGCTCGCAATGCTCCAGCGCATGACGCAATTCGTCGTCGCCGACGAGAACGCCACCGCCAGGGCGGCCGAGGCGGAAGCGTTCGTTGATCCGCACCAGCGAGGGCGAGGTGTAGACGTGGACGCGCAGGCCGGCGGCCTCCAGGATCGCGCGCAGATAGGCGATGGTGGAGCCCTTGCCGTTGGTGCCGGCGACATGGATCAGCGGCGGCAGCTTGCGTTCGGGATGGTCGAGCCGCTGCAGCAGAAGCTGCATCCGCTCGAGGCCGAGTTCGATACGTTCCGGATGCAGGGCCGACAGCCGCGCGATCACTTCGCCGAGCGGGTGATGGCGCTGTGGCGCGGGCGCGTTCACGCGTGCGGCGCGGCCGGTGCGACGTCCGCGCCCGACAGCATCTGGCCCGCGGCGGCAGCCTGCGGCACGGGCCTGGCGGCCGTTTCCTGCGCCGGCGACTTGGTCAGTATCCGGCAGAGCCGCGCCAGCGTAGAGCGCAGATCGTGGCGATGCACCACCATGTCGACCATGCCGTGGTCCTTGAGGTATTCGGCGCGCTGAAAGCCTTCCGGCAGTTTCTCGCGAATGGTCTGCTCGATCACGCGAGCGCCGGCAAAGCCGATCAGCGCGCCGGGCTCGGCGATCTGCACGTCGCCGAGCATGGCATAGGAGGCGGTGACGCCGCCGGTGGTGGGATTGGTCAGCACCACGATGTAGGGCTGTTTGGCCTCGCGCAGCATCTGGATGCCGACCGTGGTCCGCGGCATCTGCATGAGGGACAAAATGCCCTCCTGCATGCGGGCGCCGCCGGAGGCCGCGAACACGATGAACGGCGATTTCTTCTCGACCGCGAGTTCAAGCCCGCGCACGATCGCTTCGCCCGCGGCCATGCCGAGCGAACCGCCCATGAAATCGAAATCCTGCACCGCGATCACGACCGCGGCGCCTTCCAGCTTGCCGTAGCCGACCTTGATGGCGTCGTTCAGCCCGGTCTTGGCCCGCGCATCCTTGATGCGGTCGGCATATTTGCGTTCGTCGCGGAATTTCAGGGGATCGGCCGTCACCTCGGGCAGCGCGACGTCGAACCAGGTCTCGTTGTCGAACACCGATTTCAGCCGCGCCACCGCGCCCATGCGCATGTGGTAGTTCGAGCCGGGAATCACGAACTGGTTGGCCTCGACGTCCTTGTAGAACACCAGCTGCCCCGAATCGGGGCATTTGATCCACAGATTCTCCGGCGTGTCGCGCCGCAGGATGTTGCGGATCTTCGGCCGGACGACGTTGGTGAGCCAATTCATGGTTCGCTCCGAATGGCGATTTGGCGGCAATCGCGTTCAATATATGGCGGCCCGGGTGAGCCCCGGCAAGCCGCCGCTAGATTCTTGATTTGACGCGTTTTCTTAACGCGAACCGGTTTCCACTTCGCTTGAAAACGCTCTGTGTCACCCGCAATGTGTCACCCGCAATTGCGCTTATTCCGCGGCCTGCTGGGCGCCCCGGACCCCCTGCGCCAGCGCTGCCACCAGATCGGCCACCGCATCGACCGTTTTGGCGGTCGCCCGGCCCTCAGCATCGAGGCTGGCGCGCAAGGCGTCGACCAGCGCGGTGCCGACCACCGCGCCGTCGGCACTCTGCGCGATACCGCGGGCGGCCTCGGGGGTGCGGATGCCGAAGCCGACGCAGACCGGCAATCGGGTATGCCGCTTGATGCGCGCGACCGCCTCGCCGACCTGGACCGTATCGGCGCTGGCGCTGCCGGTGATGCCCGTGATCGAGACGTAATAGACAAAGCCCGAGGTGTTGGCGAGAACCGCCGGCAGGCGCTTGTCGTCGGTGGTGGGCGTCGCCAGCCGGATGAAATTCAGCCCGGCCTTCATCGCCGGCAGGCACAATTCGCTGTCTTCCTCCGGCGGCAGGTCGACGATGATCAGCCCGTCGACCCCGGCGGATTTTGCGTCGACCAGGAATTTGTCGACGCCGTAGATGTAGATCGGGTTGTAGTAGCCCATCAGCACCAGCGGCGTGGCGTTATCGTGCTCGCGAAACGCGCGCACCATCGCCAGCGTCTTCTTCAGCGTCATGCCGGCCTTCAGCGCGCGCAGACCCGCCGCCTGGATCGCCGGACCGTCCGCCATCGGATCGGTGAAGGGCATGCCGATCTCGATGATGTCGGCGCCGGCCTTCGGCAACGCCTTGATGATGTCGAGCGAGGTTACGGGATCGGGATCCCCGGCCATCAGGAAGGTGATGAAGGCCGAGCGGCCCTGCTTCTTCAACTCGGCGAAGCGTGCGTCGATGCGGGTGCTCACTTCTTCTTCCCCCGCAAGATGTCCGCCACTTGCGGAATGTCCTTGTCGCCTCGGCCGGAGAGGTTGACGACCATCAGGTGATCCTTCGGCCGCTTCGGTGCGAGTTCTATCACCTTGGCGATGGCGTGCGCCGGCTCCAGCGCCGGAATGATGCCTTCCAGCTTCGACAGCAGCTGGAACGCCGCCAGCGCCTCGTCGTCGGTGGCGGACAGATAGGTCACCCGTCCGGTTTCGTGCAGCCAGGAATGCTCGGGCCCGATGCCCGGATAATCCAGCCCCGCCGAAATCGAATGCGCGTCCTGGATCTGGCCGTCATCGTCCATCAGCAGATAGGTACGGTTGCCGTGCAGCACGCCGGGGCGGCCGCCGGCGATCGAGGCGGCATGCAGCTGCGTCAGCCCGTGGCCGGCGGCTTCGACGCCGAAAATCTCGATCGAGGGATCGTCGAGGAAAGGATGGAACAGCCCCATCGCGTTGGAGCCGCCGCCGATGCAGGCGACCAGCGAATCCGGCAGGCGGCCTTCTTCCTGCTGCATCTGCTCCCGGGTCTCGATCCCGATCACCGACTGGAAGTCGCGCACCATCATCGGATAGGGATGCGGGCCGGCGACGGTGCCGATGCAGTAGAATGTGTCGTGCACGTTGGTGACCCAGTCGCGCAGCGCGTCGTTCATCGCGTCCTTCAGCGTGCGCGAGCCCGACTGCACCGGGATCACCTTGGCGCCGAGCATTTCCATCCGGATCACGTTGGGCTGCTGCCGCTCGACGTCGACCGCGCCCATATAGACGAAGCAATCGAGCCCGAACCGCGCGCACAGGGTCGCGGTGGCGACGCCATGCTGGCCGGCACCGGTCTCGGCGATGATGCGCTTCTTGCCCATCCGCCGCGCCACCATGATCTGGCCGAGCACGTTGTTGACCTTGTGCGAGCCGGTGTGATTGAGCTCCTCGCGCTTGAAATAGATTTTGGCGCCACCGAGGTGCTCGGTGAGGCGCTCGGCGAAATACAGCGGCGAGGGACGGCCGACATAGTGTTTGAGGTGGCCGTTCATTTCCGCCTGGAACGCCGGATCGGCCTTGGCGTCGGCATAGGCCTTCTCGAGGTCGAGGATCAGCGGCATCAGGGTTTCCGCGACGAAACGGCCGCCGAAAATGCCGAAATGCCCGCGCTCGTCGGGACCGCTGCGGAAGGAATTGGGTTTGGCGAGACTCATCGAACCATCAGCTCTTCTGTTGCACGGGCCGCGCGGATGAAGGCGCGGATCATGTCGGGATCCTTGATGCCGGGCGTGCGCTCCACGCCGGAGGAGACGTCGACGCCGCCGGCGCGGGTGACGCGAACGGCGTCAGCGACGTTCTGGGCATGCAGGCCGCCGGAAACCATGAAGGGCAGATCGAGGTCGAGCTGCTCCAGCAGGTGCCAGTCGAACACCGCGCCGAGGCCGCCGGGACGGGTGGCTTCCTTGGGCGCGCGGGCGTCGAACAGGATACGGTCGGCGACCGTGGCATAACCCGGCAGCGGGGCGAGATCGGCCGCGCTCTCGACCGCGATCGCTTTCATCACCGGCAGGCCGAACTTCTGCTTGATGTCGCGCAGCCGCGCCACGGTTTCCTTGCCGTGCAATTGCAGCAGATCCGGCTGCAGGGTCTCGACGATGTTGGCGAGCGTCGCATCGTCGGCATCGACCGTGAGCGCGACCTTGGTCGCGCGCCGCTTTGCCAGTCTGCCGAGCTCGCGCGCCGCCTCCAGGCTGACATGCCGCGGCGACGGCGGAAAGAACACGAATCCCACCATGTCGGCGCCGGCATCCAGCGCGACGCCGAGCGTCTCGCGCGTGGAAAGGCCGCAGATTTTAACGATCAGGGACATGGGTTCAGGGCACGGGTTCGAACTGGCGACGAGGGCCAAAAAAGCGATGGCAACGGGCCGCGTTCTACAACGTCGCGCCCTGCTTGTCTCGCCCGCTTTGCCCCTGAAAACCGCCCTGCGGCGGCGCCGGAAGGCGCTGCGGCTCGTAGCGGGAGGCCGTGGCGGAGCTGCGCAGATCGGCCAGCTGGGCCCGCACCGCCCGCGCATCGGCCTCGTGCTGTCGCGCGGCGCGGCGCCAGTGGCGCTGCCGGAACCAGGTCGCGATGCCGCCCACAACCACTCCCAGGATCAGCGCAGCAATGATGACCACGAATAGCCGCTGCGGTGGCAAGTCAAAGGCCGAATCGCCGGAGGCGAGGGGATCGAACGACACCGTCACCAGATGCCGGTTGGCGAGCAAGAAATCGACAATAATCAGACCCAGCGGGATCAGCACCACAGCGGTAAGAAACTTGCGCATGATCGCTCTCGCATTGCTGAAAGACCTGATGGCGCCGGTCGTAGCCGTCCGAAGGATGGCGGTGCGGACGAAAACGCCTTACGCGCCGGCCTCGGGCGATTCGCCGTCGCGGTTCAGCCGTTCGCGCATTTCCTTGCCCGTCTTGAAGAACGGGACGCTCTTCTGGTCGACCGGCACATGCGCGCCGGTGCGTGGATTGCGGCCGGCGCGGGCCGGACGGTGCTTGACCGAGAACGCGCCGAAACCGCGCAGCTCGACGCGGTCGCCGCGCGCCAGCGCCGCGACGATCTCATCGAGGATCGCGTTGACTATGTTCTCGACATCCCGCTGGTAAAGATGCGGGTTGTGCTCGGCGATACGCTGAACAAGTTCGGATTTGATCATCGAGACTGGGACCCGGGGAAAGTGCTGATATCATTTCCGTGAAAATGGCTTGAACTGTCAAGACGCTAAATCAATTTAGGGTGATGCGAAAAGGCGTGACAAACGCTCCGAGGGGGGTTTGTGACAGTACCCGCAATGCGGGAGGAAGGGGCCGAAACCGGACATAGGCGGCTCAATTGGCGCCAGCAGGCCGCCACAGCGCCAGCATGCCATCGAGGCTCAGCCGATCGACCGCCTGCGCGACGCCGGCCTGCTCGACCTGCCGCGCGACGGCGTTCAACCCGAGCGCATCCAGGGTAATCGAAGCCGCCGTGCGCAGGAAAGTGAGGTCGCCGAAGCGCGGCGCCAGCTTGTAGTCGCGCACCGGCAGGCCGCTCTTGACGCCCTTCTGGGCGACCAGCCACGCCACCGCGGCCTTCTCGTCGCCTAGTTCGTCGATCAGCTTGAGATCGACCGCCTGATGGCCGGTGAAGACCCGTCCGTCGGCGACCTTGTCGAGCAAGGCGTCGTCCATGCCGCGGCGCTCCTTCACCAGGCCGCGAAACCACGCGTAGGAATCCTTGACCAGCGAATCCAGCGCGGCGCGCGCTTCCGGACTGGTCGGCTCGAAGCCATTGGGGGCTGCCTTCAGCGGCGAGGACTTCACTTCCTCGACCTTGACGCCGACGGTCTTCAGGAGATCGGTGAAATTCGGAAACTGAAACAGCACGCCGATCGAACCGACCAGCGAGGTCTGCTGCGCGACGATGTGGTCGCCCGCGATCGCGGTGATGTAGCCGCCCGATGCCGCCAGTCCCTCGACCACCACCACCAGGGGCTTCTTCGCCTTCAGGCGCGTCAGCGCGTCGTAGAGCTGTTCCGAGCCGGCGGTGGTGCCGCCCGGCGAATTGATGTGCACGACGACGGCGGCGGCCTTGGAATTTTCCAGCCGCTCCAGCGCCTCGACGCGCTCATTGTCGCTGCGGATCAGTCCCTCGATATGGACGCGGGCGATCGAGCCGGACGCGGTCAGTGCGTCGCGCCCGCCCGGCGTGGCGATCACGCCGATGGCGACGACCGCGGCAATCGCCAGCACCGCGGCGGCGACGCGCCAGAACGTCAGCTTCCGGCGGATCCTGCGGCGGTCGACAATCACGTCTGAATCGAGCGACATCGAAAATTCTCCCAACGAGCGGTATTCGGGGGCGCGCATGGTATTCGCCGCACAGCCCTAACATACCGTGTCCTGATTACATCAATTGCGACGCAATATGAAGAAAACAAGGCTCCTTCTTCCTTCTCCCCTTGTGGGAGAAGGAAGAAGGAGCGTCACCCGTCTTTCGAATGAAAAAAGGCCCCGGTCGAAACCGGGGCCCTTGATCGAATCAAAGCCGCAAAGGCCTACTTGTCGTTGCGCTGCTTGAGCGCGGTGCCGAGAATGTCGCCCAGCGTCGCCCCCGAATCGGAGGAGCCGTACTGTGCGATGGCCTCCTTCTCTTCGGCGACTTCGAGCGCCTTGATCGAGACCTGCACCTTGCGGGCCTTCTTGTCGAACTGGATCACCCGCGCATCGACCTTTTCGCCGACGGCGAAACGTTCGGCGCGCTGGTCGGCACGCTCGCGCGCCAGCTCGGAGCGCTTGATGAAGGTGGTGAAATCGGTGCCGACGATCTTAACGTCGATGCCGCTTTCCTTCACTTCCAGCACTTCGCAGGTCACGACCGCACCCTTCTTGACGTCGCCCGGCTCGGCGAACGGGTCGCCCTCGAGCTGCTTGACGCCGAGCGAGATGCGCTCCTTTTCGACATCGACGTCGAGCACCACGGCCTTGACCATGTCGCCCTTCTTGAAGTTGTCGATCACCTGCTCGCCCGGCAGCTTCCAGTCGAGGTCGGACAGATGCACCATGCCGTCGACGTCGCCCTCGAGCCCGAGGAACAGGCCGAACTCGGTCTTGTTCTTGACCTCGCCCTCGACCGTCGATCCGACCGGGAACTTCTCGACGAACACTTCCCAGGGATTGCGCATGGTCTGCTTGAGGCCGAGCGAGATCCGGCGCTTGACCGAATCGACCTCGAGAACCTGCACTTCGACTTCCTGCGAGGTCGAAACGATCTTGCCGGGGTGCATGTTCTTCTTGGTCCACGACATTTCCGAGACGTGGATCAGGCCTTCGATGCCCGGCTCCAGTTCGACGAACGCGCCGTAGTCGGTGATGTTGGTGACGCGGCCGGTGAAGCGCGCGTTGAGCGGGTACTTGGCCTCGATGCCCTGCCACGGATCGTCCAGCAACTGCTTCATGCCGAGCGAAATGCGGTGGGTCTCGTGGTTGATCTTGATGATCTTGACCTTGACGGTCTGGCCGATGGTCAGCACCTCGGTCGGGTGATTGACCCGGCGCCAGGCGATATCGGTGACGTGCAGCAGGCCGTCGATGCCGCCGAGGTCGACGAACGCACCGTAATCGGTGATGTTCTTGACGACGCCGTCGATGACCTGGCCCTCTTCGAGATTCTGCACCAGCTCCTGGCGCTGCTCGGCGCGGGTCTCTTCCAGGACCGTGCGGCGCGACACCACGATGTTGCCGCGGCGGCGATCCATCTTGAGGATCTGGAACGGCTGCGAGTTGTTCATCAGCGGAGCGACGTCGCGGATCGGACGGATGTCGACCTGCGAGCGCGGCAGGAAGGCCACCGCGCCGTCGAGATCGACGGTGAAGCCGCCCTTGACCTGGTTGAAGATGACGCCGTGCACCTTCTCGTTGTTGTTGAAGGCCTTCTCGAGCTTGCCCCAGCTTTCCTCGCGGCGCGCCTTGTCGCGCGACAGCACGGCCT
>Ga0302157_10001075_pt1 | contig 34141 bp, 30 predicted proteins | sample I_Bog_N3_3_FD_193502 | JGI IMG/M metagenome (GOLD analysis project Ga0302157, IMG submission 193502) | Peat permafrost microbial communities from Stordalen Mire near Abisko, Sweden - I_Bog_N3_3 | ecosystem: Environmental > Terrestrial > Soil > Wetlands > Peat | place: Sweden: Abisko, Stordalen...
CTGGGTTGCCTTGCGCCGGTCGCGGGCGCGCGCGCCAAGGCCGCCTGAAGGCCAAGGCCGCGCTGGCTCGTCGCGTGTGGCGTGATAGACCCTGTCCTGACTGACTTGATTCAGATCAGCCAGGATAAACAGGGTCGTCGCTTTATGTTGAGAGCCCTTCCTATTCACTCACGTTGAACCAACATGAGTGGGAAGGGCTCCAGCATGGCCGGCCCCTTTCGGAGACCGCCCGTGAAGCGTCTGATCGTCTGCCTCGCCGCCCTGGTCCTCTCGTCAGCATCCCTTCCAGCGCGCGCGGCCGAGGCCACGGGCGCCGCCGTCAGCCTTCCGCCGATCAAATTCACCACCCGCATCCTGCCCAACGGTCTGAAGGTCCTGTCGGTGGTCGACCGCGCGACGCCCAACGTCACGGTTCAGGTGTGGTACGGGGTCGGCGCCAAGGACGATCCGGCCGGCCGGTCAGGTTTCGCGCATCTGTTCGAACACATGATGTTCAAGGCCACGCGCGACATGCCGGCCGAGGAAATGGACCGCTTGACCGAGGACGTGGGCGGCATGAACAACGCCTCCACCTGGGACGACCTGACCGACTATTTTGAGGTGGTCCCGGCGAACCATCTCGAGACTCTCCTGTGGGCCGAAGCCGAGCGGATGAGTTCGCTCGACGTGGACGACGCCAACTTCAAGTCGGAGCGGGCGGTGGTCGAGGAGGAGCTGCGCCAGCGGGTCCTGGCCGATCCCTATGGCCGCTTCACGCAATTGGCGATCCCGCAGGCCTCGTTCCAGATTCATCCGTACCGGCGCCCGCCTATCGGCAGCATCGCAGACCTGGATTCGGCCACGATCAACGACGTGAAGGCCTTCCACGCCACCTACTATAGACCCGACAACGCCGTGCTGATCGTGGCGGGCAACTTCGATCCCGCCGCTTTGAACGCATGGGTGGACCGCTATTTTGGCCCGATCCAGCCGCCCAAGGCGGTCTTGCCGCGCGTTACGGTCAAGGATCCCCCGCGAAAGGGACCCAAGACCGTCACCGTCTATGGCCCCAACGTGCCTCTCCCGGCGGTGGCCATCACCTGGCAGGCGCCGGCCGCGGCCGATGCCGACGCGCCGGCCCTGACCTTGCTGGACGCCTTGCTCAGCAACGGCGACGCCTCGCGCCTCTATCAGTCGCTGGTCTATCGCGGCCAGATGGCCCAGCAGGTTTTTTCCTCCGCCGACCTGCGTCAGCAGCCCGGGCTCTTCTACGTGGGCGCGATCCTGGCCGACGGAAAAACCCCTCAGATGGGCGAGGCGGCGCTGCTGGGTGAGATCGCGAAGATCAAGGCCAAACCGGTGGGGGCGGCCGAACTGGACCGCGCCAAGACCCTACTCATCGCCCAGACCCTGCGCGCGCGCGAAACCCTAGATGGGCGCGGGTTTGCCTTGGGTCAGGCGTATTGGATCGAGGGGAGCGCGGCCCGGGCCAACGACGATGTGGCCAAGCTGCAGGCGGTCACCGCCGCGGACATTCAGCGGGTGGCGAGCAAGTACCTGCCGGTCAACCGCCGGGTGGTGATCCGCTATCAATCCGACAGTCTGCGTCCGCCGGGGGCGCCGGATGTGGGCGACGGCGGCTCGGCCAAGGTGGTCGCGCGCGCGCTGACCCCCGTGCAAGCCCCGCCGCCGCCCTCCGAGCCCAAGACGCCCCCCGCGCCGGGCCCCGCCGTGCAGACCGTGCTGCCGACTCCAGCCGAACGGACCCTACCGAACGGCCTGAGGGTGATCGTGGCGCGATCCAGCGCCCTGCCCCTGGTCAACGCAACGATCACCGTGGCGGCGGGGGGAGCCGTCGACCCGCCCGGCAAGGCGGGACTGGCGGATGTGACGGCGACCCTCATGACCCAGGGCGCGGGCGCGCGCACGGCTAGCCAGATGGCCGCCGATATCGAGGCCCTGGGCGGCGAGCTCAGCGCCGGGGCGACCTGGGACGGATCCAGCGCCGGGGTGAGCGTCACGCCCGCCAAGCTGGAGCCCGCTCTCGCCATCCTGGCCGACGCCGTGCGCCGTCCCGCCTTCGCCCAGGACGAACTTGACCGCCTGCGCAAGCGCACCTTGGATTCCCTGAAGGTCTCTCTCAACGAGCCGAGCTTTCTGGCGCGCTCCCTCGCGGCGGAGTCGGTGTTCGCCGGAGGACCATACGGACACGTGCTGGACGGTGATCCCACCTCCTTGGCCTCGATCAGCCGCGCTGACGTGCTCGCCCTGCATCAAACCTGGTATCGGCCGGACAACGCGATCCTGACCCTCACCGGCGACATCACGCCAGACGCCGGCTTCGCCCTCGCTGAAAAGCTGTTCGGCGACTGGAAAAGGCCGGACGCGCCCTTGCCCTCCCTCGCGGTGTCGCAGCCGTCCTACCGGCCCCGGGTGATCGTGATCGACCTGCCGGGAACCGGCCAGGCGGCGGTGAGCGTCAGTCTGCCCGCCATCGCCCGCTCCGATCCTCGGTTTTATGTGGCCAGCGTGGCCAACGGCGTGCTCGGCGGCGGCTATTCGGCCCGGCTGAACCAGGAAGTGCGGGTCAAGCGCGGGCTCAGCTATGGCGCCGGTTCGGCCATCGATCCGCGGCGAGGGGTGGGACCGCTCGCCGCGCTCGCCCAGACCAAGAACGAGTCGGCGGCCGAGGTGGTGGATTTGATGTTGGCGGAGCTGGGCAAGCTGGGCGCCGCGCCGGCCGAACCGACGGAGTTGGAGGCGCGCAAGGCCGCCCTGGTCGGGGCTTTCGGCCGTCGGATCGAGACGACGGCGGGCCTGTCGGGCTATCTGGCGGGTCTGGCTCTGCAGGGTGTGGATCTGGGCGACCTGACGCATTACTCGCCATCGGTGGACGCAGTCACCGCCGACCAAGTAGAGGGCTTCGCCAAGGCCGCCCTGGACCCGTCGCAGGCTACGGTGGTGGTGGCCGGCGACGCCAAGCTGTTCGAGACCAAGCTGCGCCAACGCTTCCCCGATCTGCAGGTGATTGCCGCGTCGGCGCTGGACTTGGACCGCCCGGGACTGAAGTGAGCCTCAATCCCCGCACCACAGCTGAACCACACGCAGGTCGCGCCTAAGGGCGTCGGCGGCGCGGCCGTAGTTGTCGGTCGTGATCGGTTCGCCGTCTGGCTGGGTGACCGGCGCGACCTTCGCCATAGCCATGGCCTGACGCACCGTCGATACGGGAGCCGCGTAAAGCCGGCCGCGGCGCGGCGACTGTTCGATCAGCACGCCTTGCACCCGGCCCATGCCGTCGAACACTGGCGCGCCCTCCATCCCGTCCAACCGGCCGATCAGTCCGTCCGTGCGACCGATCTCGACCCAAGCGAGATCGGGCTGGGCCAGGTCTCCGCGCCGGTGATCGCCCAGGTAGCTCTCGCCCAGCAGACGGACGGCCGCCTCGCCGGGCGACCCCTGCGGAAAGCCCGCGATGAAGCTGTCTTCGCCCGATCGCGCGCCCGGCGCGAGCGGCAACGGCGGCTCGCCGCCGTCGGTGCTCAGCAGCGCCAGCTGTCCGCCCGGCGCAGTGACGGCTTTGGCCTCGGCGCCTCGCCCGGCCGCGACGATGATGGCGATCCGGCCGCAGTCCTTGATCGCGCTTTGCGCGGTCAGCCAAAAGCCTGCCTCGCCGATGGAGAAGGCCGTGGCGAAGCGCCCGCCTATAGCGGGGATTTTCACGATCCTGGCGGCGTTGAAGGGCGACAAGGGCGACAAGGGCGTCGCCTCCTCGCCGGGCAGGGGCGGAGGCGGGGCCGGGGCGTCCGCGTTCAGGCGCCGCGTGTCGGCGGCCAGCACCAGGGCGGCCAGGACGACGATATAGATCAGCCAGTCGGGTAGCTTGGCGAGGCGGCGCACCGTTCTAGCCGGCGACCGCGGCCGCCAGAATGATGGCGACGGCCAGTTTGGCGGCCGCGAGCAGGGAGCCGGCGGAAACGTCGCCTTCCTGCACCCGCTGGGGCAAGCCGGCCAACACCGCGTCCACCAAGCGGAACGCGATCAAGGCGGTCAGGGCCGTGGCCGCGCCCCACAGGCCCATTTCCGTCAGACTGGTTGAGGTCAGCATGACCACCGCCAGCGGCCCGGCCAAGGCCAGCAGCACGCCGCCGAACGAAATGGCCGCCGCGGGATTGCCCTCGCGAATGTGGCCAATCTCGTGGGCGGGCGACAGCATGGCGTGCAAGGTGGCCGCGATGATGAGGATCAGAAGGGTGAGCAGGGCGTGCAGCAGCACATTGGGAAAGCCGTTGACGAAGGCCTGGATCTGGACGGTCATGCGCGGCTCCGGCGGAAAGGCCCTAAATTGAATATGCAGAGCGCGACGGGCGGCGAAACCTGCGCCCACTTTCGCCCTGTCACGCTCTGATGCCCTTGGGCTGTAGCACAGCGCGAGGAGCGCCAGCTAGGCTGGGCCGTCTGACGCTTGGCGCCGAAGGACGCTTGCCCGCGCCTTTTCACTGTCGGACTTGAGCTGGCCGCAGGCGGCGAGGATGTCGCGCCCGCGCGGCGTGCGGATGGGCGACGCGTAGCCGGCCCGGTTGATGACCTCGGCGAAGGCCTCGATCGTCGACCAGTCCGAACAGGCGTAGCGGCTGCCCGGCCAGGGGTTGAACGGGATCAGATTGATCTTGGCGGGGATGCCCTTGAGCAGGCGAACCAGGGCCTTGGCCTCGGCCGGACTGTCGTTGACGCCCTTGAGCATCACATATTCGAACGTCACCCGCCGGGCGTTGGACAGGCCGGGATAGGCCTTCACCGCCTCCAGCAGCTCGGCGATGGGATAGCGCTTGTTGAGCGGCACGAGTTCGTTGCGCAGGTCGTCGTTGGTCGCGTGCAGCGAAATGGCCAGCATGGCCTGGGTCAACTCACCCGCGCGGGGGATCTCCGGGACCACGCCGGAGGTCGACAGGGTGATCCTGCGCCGGGAAATGGCCAGGCCCTCGTTATCGGACACCACGTCGATGGCGCCGGCGACGTTCTCCAGATTGTAGAGCGGCTCGCCCATGCCCATGAACACGATGTTGGACAGCTGGCGCTCGCCCTGGGGCGAGGGCCATTCGCCCAGGTCGTCGCGTGCGATCTGCACCTGGGCGATGATCTCGCCCGCCGTCAGGTTGCGCACCAGGGGCTGGGTGCCGGTGTGGCAGAACGTGCAGTTCAGGGTGCAGCCGACTTGGCTGGACACGCACAGCGCCCCAGCGCGACCCACGCCCGGAATGAACACCGTCTCCGCCTCGATGCCCGGCGCGAAGCGGATCAACCATTTGCGCGAACCGTCGCGGCTGACCTGACGCTCGACCACTTCGGGCCGGGCCAAGGTGAAATGCTCCGCCAGCAGCGGCCGGTCCGCCTTGGCGATGTCGCTCATGGCGGAAAAATCAGTCACGCCGAAATTATGCACCCAGCGCCAGATCTGGGCTGCGCGCATCTTCGCCTTGGCCGGATCGCACGCGGCCGACGCCACCAGCGCCGCCTTGAGCTGCTCGCGCGACAGCCCTGACAAGTTCAGAGGCCCCGCCGCCGCGTCGGCGCCGATCGAGGGCGCCGCGCGTTTAAGATCGAGGGTGACGCCCAAGACCGAACCTTCCCGTGTGACGATGGCGTTGTCCTAGCAGATGGTAGGCTTTGCGACAAAAGGCCAGACCGAAGGAGATCGCCATGACCTACCTGCTGTACTATTGGCCCGGCATTCAGGGCCGGGGCGAGTTCGTTCGGCTGGCCCTGGAGGAAGCCGGGGCCGCCTATGTCGACGTGGCGCGTGGGCGCGAGGAAGATGGTCAGGGCGTGCGCGCCCTGATGGCCTTGCTCAAGGACCGGGAAGGCGCGCCGGCGCCCTTCGCGCCGCCGGTCCTAAAAGATGGCGAGATCGTCATTCCACATGTGGCCAATATCCTGATGTACCTCGGACCCAGGCTTGGCCTGGCGCCCGGCCATGAGGGACAAAGGCACGTGCTCAACGGCCTGCAGCTGACCATCACCGACCTCGTGGCCGAGGTGCATGACACGCACCACCCCATCGCCAATTCCCTCTATTACGAGGACCAGAAGCCTGAGGCCAAAAGGCGCTCGGCCGACTTTCTCAGCCATCGCGCTCCCAAGTTCCTGAGCTATTTCGAGGATGTGCTGGCGCGCAATCCGGATGGGCCCGCCCATGCCTTCGGCGCTGGCCTGACCTATGTGGATCTGTCGCTGTTCCAGGCGATCGAAGGCCTGACCTACGCCTTTCCCAGGGCGATGGCCGGTTTCGCCGAGCGCTATCCGAACCTCGCCGTCCTGCGGTCGGCGGTCGCCCAACGCCCCAATATCGCGGCCTATCTTCGTTCGGACCGGCGGCGCCGATTCAACGAAAACGGCATTTTCCGCCATTATCCGGAACTGGATCAGTCAACCTAATCAGCAGGCCACGCGAACCTGTCCGTCCGGTCTGATTGCCGCCAACGCCATGAATTCCGTGTTGAACGGCGTGACCACTGAGCCCCGGTGGTCCACGGCGATGAGGCCGCCCCGCCCGCCCAGCGCCTTGACATCATCCAGCACCGCCCACGCGGCCGGCTCTAGGTCTTGACCCGCAAGACGCGTTCGATGCGCCAGCTGCGAGGCGGCCGAAGTGCGGATGAAGGCCTCGCCCAGGCCGGTGCAGGACACCGCCACGCCATCATCGGCCCAGGTCCCGGACCCGATCAACGGACTGTCGCCCACCCGACCCCAAAGCTTGTCGTTCACCCCCGCCGTGGACGTCGCCGCGGCCATCCGGCCGTCGCCGTCCAGGGCCACGCAGCCGACTGTGCCGTGGGCGGGGTCATGGGCGCCTGCGCCGACGAACCAGGCCGCCTCGTCCTCGATCTCGGCCAAACCCCGGGCGCGGGCGAAATCGGCCGCGCCCTGGCCAGCCAGCAGCACATGGGGCGCGCCGGCCATGATCTCGCGGGCGACGCAGATAGGGCTCTGAAACCCCTGTAGCGCCGCCACGGCCCCGGCCTGCCGGCAAGTCCCGTCCATCAGTGATGCGTCGAGCTCGTATAGTCCGGCGCTGTTCGGCCGCGCGCCGCGCCCGGCCATGAACAGGCCGCAAAGCTCCAGGGCCTGAACCGCCTCAACGACCACCTCCAGCGCCGCGCGACCCCGCGCCAGATCCTCCCAGGCGCGGCTGGCGAGATCGGCCAGGAACAGGCGCTCGCGGTCATAGTCCAGCCTCGCGCGACGGCCCGCCCCGCCGTGCAGGGCGAGCGCGACGGGCCCCGTCAATGCGACGGCGCGGGCCGCACGATAGCCGGGCCCAGGTTGGTCAGGGCTTCGTGGGCGTCGATGGCGTTGGCGGGTTTGGCGCCCTTGCCCATGTGAATCTCGGCGGAGGCCTTGAAGCGGGTGATCTGCCGGACGTCATAGCTGTCGGCCCAGAATGGTCCGCCGATCCATGGGTCGTAACCGCGCCAGCCGAAGCCCGGACCGTAGTAATTCCAGTATGGCCGCCAGCCCCATCCGTAGCGAAAGCCTGGCCCTGTCGCGTAGAACGGATCGACCTGATAGTCGGTCTTCTTGTCGGTGGCCCGGTGTGTGTCGAAGAACCAGTCGTCGCCCTGGGCCACGGTCAACTCGGCGGCGCGATAGAGCAGATAACGCTCGACCGTGTCGCGCGAGGTCAGGCTGTTGCCCGAGAACGTGACCTGCCAAAGATCGTCGTTGACCTTCTCTTCGCTGTAGCCTCCGGCGTAGGCCGCTGCGGGATTAAGCGGTTGATAGGGCGTTGGGGTCTCGCAGGCCGTCAGGATCGCGCCCAGCCCCGTCACGGCCGCGAGGGTCAAAATCAGGCGTTTCATGGATCAGCCTCCCAAAAGCCGTCGTTCAGGCTCCCAGACAAACCTGAATTTGCGGCTATTTTCGGCCTTAAGGCGGGCCGGGTCCAGTGCAGCCTTCAGTGAAGCTTGGCGTCGAACTGAGCGATGGTCAGCTTGGCTGGCGTTATGAAGCCTCCGCCGCCTATGGAGACCGAGTGGATCACCGCGTCGATCTCGCGCCGCCAGAAGTCGAGGAACCGATGTATGCGCGGAAAGTTCGGCGCCTCATCCACGGTCTGCCAGAGAAAGCTCTGCAACAGGCTCGGGTGAGCGGGCATGTAATAAAGCACTTCGGCCGTGGTCAGCCGACGACCCTGAAGCTGCTGATAGAAATCCTGATCGACATTTGCGTCACGCATGGTTTCAACCTCCGACTTGATTGACCTCCCTGACCCCATCCTTCATGGGTTTGTCACAGGAGGCAACTGCCGAGGTTGATAATTAGTTCATAAAATTCCGTCTGTTAGCAGCATGTGGTCGTGGCTGCTCACAGGCCTCGGGTCAGGATCAGAAGGGCGGCGGCCAGAAACACCGTCGCCACCGTCACGCTAAATCCCCGGCGAAAGCCCGGTCGCTCCATTCGCGCGGCCAGGGCGGCGCCGCCGAGTCCGTAGCTAATGTTGGAAATCACATCCAGCGTCACGGTCGCGGCGGCGAACATTAGGAACTGGGGCGCCAGGGGGCGGGCGAAATCCAGAAATGGCGGCAGCACGCCGCCGAAAAACAGCAGGATCTTGGGATTAGCGACCTGCACCATGAAGCCATCGCGCAGGGCGGACCGTTCGGGGTGGACCTTGGCGTGGCCCATCCCGCCCTGCGCACCAAAGCCGGACCGAAGAGCGCTTAGCGCCAACCAGATCAGATACAGGGCGCAGACCGCGATCAAGATCCGCACCGCTTGAGGATAGGCCTTGGCCAGGGCGCCGAGGCCCAACGCCGCGGCCAGATACCACAGCAAGGTCGCGGCGTTCATGCCCAGGACGCCCAGCAGCACCGCCCGCCGTCCCCGGCTCATGCCGTTGGCCACCGCGAACAGGTTGGACGGCCCCGGGCTGGCCGCCATGATCGCCATGGCGAGTAGGAAACCGCCATAGCGGGCAGGGTCGACGGGCAGGCTCACCGAAACAGGACCATGGCGCGTCTACAACGGTTTGCTGTCCCGTCGGTCGCGCTTGGCCGCCACGCGCAGGCGAAGGGCGTTGAGTTTGATGAAGCCGGCCGCGTCGCGGTGGTCATAGGCCACCTTGCCTTCCTCGAACGTGACCAACTCCTGATCATACAGGGAATACGGGCTCTGGCGGCCGATCACCGTGACATTGCCCTTGTACAGCTTCACCGTCACCCGGCCGGTGACCAGTTCCTGGCTCTTGTCGATCAGTGTCTGCAGCATCACGCGCTCAGGCGAGAACCAGAAGCCGTTGTAGATCAGGGAGGCGTAACGCGGCATCAGGTCGTCCTTCAGGTGACCGGCGCCGCGGTCGAGCGTGATGGATTCGATGCCCCGGTGCGCCACCAGCAGGATCGAGCCGCCCGGCGTCTCATAGACCCCACGCGATTTCATGCCGACGAAGCGGTTCTCCACCAGGTCCAGCCGTCCCACGCCGTTGTCGTGACCCAGCTGGTTCAGCTTGGTGAGCAGCGTCGCCGGCGACAGCTTCACGCCGTCGATGGCGACCGGATCGCCGTGCTCGAAGTCCAGGGTAAACACGGTGGCCTTATCGGGCGCGTCCTCTGGGGCGATCGTGCGCTGATAAACGAACTCCGGCGCCTCGATGGACGGGTCTTCCAGCACCTTGCCCTCGGAGGAGGAGTGCAGAAGGTTAGCGTCCACCGAGAAAGGCGCTTCGCCGCGCTTGTCCTTGGCGATGGGAATCTGGTTCTCCTCGGCGAAGGCGATCAGCTGCTCGCGGCTGGCGAAATTCCATTCGCGCCAGGGCGCGATGACCCGGATATCGGGCTCCAGGGCGTAGTAGCCCAGCTCGAAGCGGACCTGATCGTTGCCCTTGCCGGTGGCGCCGTGACAGACCGCGTCGGCGCCCACCTTGCGGGCGATGTCGATCTGGGTTTTGGCGATCAAGGGGCGGGCGATAGAGGTGCCCAGCAGATACTGGCCCTCATAAACCGTGTTGGCGCGGAACATCGGGAATACGTAATCGCGCACGAACTCCTCGCGCAGATCCTCGATGAAGATGTTTTCCGGCTTGATGCCGAGCAGCAGCGCCTTCTTGCGCGCCGGCTCCAGTTCCTCGCCCTGACCCAGGTCCGCCGTGAACGTGACGACCTCGCAGTGATAGGTCTGCTGCAGCCACTTAAGGATGATCGAGGTGTCCAGCCCCCCCGAATAGGCCAGGACGACTTTCTTGACAGGCGCGGCGTCGACCATGGGACGATCCTTCACAGGCGGCGGAAAAGCTGCGCGCCTTTAAGGGCGGATCGGGGTTTGGGGCAAGGGGGGAGTTGGGGAAGGGGTTCCGCTCAGCGGGCGTCTGGGAGAACAAACAAAAGACAACGCCATCCTCGGGCTGGCCACGCCGGCGCCCCGAGGATCACCTTTCCATGAATTGCCGGCGCGACGTTTCGGCTAAGCCTCAACCCCCGCTTCGCTCAGCCAATCGAGGATCTTCTGCTTGGGCATGGCGCCGACCTTCATCGAGGCCATCTGGCCGTCGCGGAACAGCATCAGGGTCGGGATGCCGCGCACGCCATAGCGGGAGGGCACGCCGGGGCTGTCTTCGATGTTGACCTTGGCAACGGTCACCTTGCCCGCCAGCTCTTCGGAGATCTGGTCAAGCGCTGGGGCGATCTGCTTGCAGGGGCCGCACCACTCGGCCCAGAAATCCACCAGAACGGGCTGGCCGGACTTGAGCACGTCCTGCTCGAAGGATTGATCGGTCACCTTGACGGTGCTCATGGGTCTTGCTCCTCAGTCTAGGTCAGCGATGTAAGGCGAGGCAGATCAACTATCAACGGCCTGGGCGAGTCCCGCCAGGACCTTGGCTCTCAAGTTTTCTGGCACGGCCATCAGCTTGGGTCCATCCGTCCACACCAGCGCCGCCTCGATCTGGCGCTCGGGGAAGATGGACTGGAGCACGGCGCCATAGACCGCCATCTGCCGCAGATAGGCGGGATCGGCGTCCTCGATGCGGTCCGGCGAGGGCCGGTTGGTCTTGAAATCCACCACCAGCACGCGGTCCTTTTCGATCAGCAGACGGTCCACCCGACCGGCGACGGCGCCGGTGGGGCCCAGACCCGGCGCGCGGCCGGCGATAGCGGCCTCCGCGCGCGAGCCCGGCCCGAACACCGCGGCGAAGCGGTCGTCGGTTAGAACGCCCAGGGCCGCGGCGACGATCTCGGCGCGCTGGTCCCCGGTCAGGCCCGGTTCGCGCGAGAGCAGACGGGCCGCGGCGTCCTCCCGCTCGCCATCCGCCAAGTCCGGCAGACGCTGCAGCAGGCGGTGGATCAAGTCGCCGCGCCGGAACCGGCCCAGCCCGCCGCTGGCCTGGAGCGGCGAGGGCGCGGATCCGGCGTCGCCCGCCTCCTCGCCCAGGCGCGAGGGCGAGGCGAAGCGCTGAAGGGTTTCGGCGGAGGCCGGCCGCGCGGCCCAGGGGGGCAGGGGGGTGTCCTGCATGAGGACTTCGTCCTCGGGCGGCGCGATGTGGGGGTCGGGGCCGAAGCGTCGCACCTCCATGCCCGTTCGCTGGACGGTGCGCACCTGGGGGGCGACCAGGGGATGATCCAGGGCGGCCCGCGCCGCCGCGTACCAGCCGCCGACAGTCTCGTCCTTGGTCCTTGAGTTGATCCGACCACAGAGGACAAGCCGGTCGCGGGCGCGAGTCAGGGCCACGTAGAACAGCCTCTGGCCCTCCTCATCCTCACGCCGATCGCGCCATTGGCGTGCGCTCTTGGAGGCGTCGCAATCCTGCTTGGCCGTGGGCGCCCACAGAAAGCCGCCATCCTTGGTCTGCAGAAGGGGCGAGCCGCGCGCACTCCGCGTCACGGTGGTTTCCGGCATGATGACGATGGGCGCCTCCAGCCCCTTGGCGCCGTGCACGGTCATCACGCGGACTTCGTCGCGCGCTCCATCCATCTCGCGCTTGACCACGATGTCCAGGCCGGCGAACGCCGCCGCAAGTCGTTCCAGATCGGCCACCCCGTTCCGCTCCGCGTTCAGCACCTGGGCGAGGAACTCGTCGATCACCTCCTGGGCCTCGGCCCCCAGTCGCTCCAGGATTCGGGCCCGCACCGAGCGGCCGTCCGCGTCCGTCCAGCCCAGGATGCGGGAAAAAAAGTCGAAGGGCCTATGGGCGCGCGCCTCGTCGATGGCTCGCATCAACAGGGCGTGCGCGGAGCGCCAGTCCTTCTGTTCGCCCGCCCGACCCTGGAGGGCGCGCCATAGGGAAGCCTCGCGGCCATGGGCCAAGGCGAACAGGCTGTCCTCATCGAGGCCACACAGGGGGCTTTTGAGTAAAGCCGCCAAGGTCAGGTCATCGTCGGAAAACTGGATGAATCGGGCCAGGGCGGCCAGGTCGTCGAACAATATGTGTTCGGAAAGACTAAGTCGGTCGGCCCCCGCCACCGGCAAGCCGCGCCGTTTCAGCGCGCGCAGAATCTCCTCGAACAGGGCCCTCCGCCGCTTGACCAGGATCAGCACATCGCCCGCGTGCGCCGGCCGCCAGCGGCGTTGCTCCTTGTCGAACACAGCCTCCCGCCGCGTGATCAGGCCATGAATTTCCTCGGCGATGGCCTTGGCCAAGCGTTGGTTTGCGCCGCCAGGTCCTTCCTGATCTAGGGGATCGTCCCACGCCTGACGATCCTCGCCAGGGGTCTCGCGCTCCAGGGGCCACAGGTCGATGCAGCCCGGGTGATCATGGCGCATGGCGATGTGGCTGACCTGATCCTCGCCTGCTGCCGGCGGCACGCCGGTCCAGATCAGGGGATCGGCGAACACCGCGTCGACGAAACCCAGCACCTGGGGCGTCGAACGATAGGACTGCGCCAGCTTGACGACGCGCGCCTCAAGTCCCGCCTCGGCGATGACCTGCGCATAGTGTTCGGTCTCCTCGCGCAGCAGGTCCGGATCGGCGCCCTGGAACGAATAGATCGACTGTTTCTCGTCGCCAACGACGAATAGGGTGCGCTGAAGATTGGCCCGCAGTCGCGGCAGGCCGGCGCCGGCGAAGAACTCGGCGGTGAAGGCCTTGACGATGGTCCACTGGTCCGGCGCGGTGTCCTGCGCTTCGTCCAACAGGATGTGATCAACCCCCCCGTCCAGCTTGTACATCACCCAGGCGGCGTCGGCGCGGGTGGTGAGCAGGTCCGAGGTCTTGAGGATCAGGTCGGCGAAATCCAGCCGTCCGACCGCGGTCTTCTCGATCTCGTAGAAGGCCACGTAGGCCTGGGCCAAGATCAGGGCCATGACGGTGTCCTGCGCGATCCGCGCGGCGCGCGCGCGTTCGCGAGCGGCCTGAAGCCGGTCCTGCTCGGCGAGGAACGCCGAACGGATGCTAGGGTGGGACTGGAGCGCCTTGTTGGTTTCCACCCACTTGGCGGGTGTTCCCTCGCCCGCATCGGTGAACAGGGCGCTGAGCAACTTGGACATCTCACCAGAGGCGGCGGCTTCGAGAAGCTTGTCGGCAGTCTTGCCGTCGCTGGCCGTGCCCGCGCGCAGAATGTCGGCGCAGCTGCGCCACAGGCCACCGTCAAGCTCTGCCAGGGCCGCCTGCTCGATCTTCTCCACCGATGTCGTTGTGTCCAAGCCGCAGCGGGCCCAGACGTCGGCTTCCACGCCCGGCAGTCCGCCGCACCGGAGCGCGTAGGCCGCCAGGTCCGCGCGGCGGACCTCGAACGACGTGAACATCTTCTGGAAGGCCTCGAAATCCAGCGCCACCGACAGGCGGGCATAGGCCTGGGCCAAGGGGCCGGCCCCGTGCAGGGCGGCGCGCGCCACCTCCTCCCGCGCGGCCTTGGCGATGCGGGCGGAAGCGGAATCATCCATCACCTGAAAGCCAGGCGAGACCTCCGCCTCAAGCGGGAAACGCCGCAGCAGCTTTTCGCAGAAGGCATGGATGGTCTGGATCTTCAGGCCGCCGGGCGTTTCCAGGGCGCGGGCGAATAGGGCGCGGGCGCGCGACAGGTCCTCCGCTTGGACGGGACCGCCTCCGCCGTCCAGGGATTCCAGGCGCTTCCTGAGTTTGGCGTCTTCCATCACCGACCATTCGCCCAGCTGACGGAACAGGCGCTGCTGCATCTCCGCCGCCGCCGCCTTGGTATAGGTCACGCACAGGATCGCCTGGGGTTCGGCGCCCGCCAACAGCAGTCGCGCCACGCGCGCCACCAGCGTTGTGGTCTTGCCCGACCCAGCGTTAGCGGTGACGAAGGCCGAGACGGCGGGGTCGGCGGCTTGGCTTTGGGGGTCGGGCGTCATTCCGCGTCCTCCTCATCGCTGGAGGACCATTCACGCACGCGGGCTAGGTGGTCGTAATCGCTAGGGTGGCCGTGCACGAACTGGGGAGCGGTGCGCGACAGGTACGGGCGCCGCGAGTCGTCGAACCGGGCGATCAGGGACATCAGGCCCTCAAGGGCGCTCTGGGACATCTGCTCGCTTTCAATTCCAGCCGCCGCGCGGGTGATGGCCTCTCCCGCCGGGTTGCGCCCGGTCACCCGCAAATAAATCAGGTCGCCCGGCGCCCGCTTGCCGGCCTGCTCGAAGCCGCCGGAGGCCAGGATCGCGCCGGTCAGGGTCAATTGGGGCGAGAAGCCGGTCTTGACCATCTTGGCGCTGGGCGCGCCGCCGGTCTTGAAATCAAGCACATGGGCGTAGCCGTCCTGCGTTAGCTCGATGCGGTCGGCCCGGGCGGTCAGCAGGAATTCGCCGGCGTCGGAATCAAAGCGCAGCACGCCTTTCTGCTCCACCAGGATCACCGGCCGATGGGCCCGACGCTCGCGCTCCATCTGGGCCACCCAAGCGGCCGCTTCTCGCGCCAGGGCCTGTTCGCGCGCCAGCGCCGCGTCTGGCGCGCCCGCATCGCGCAGGGCCTGCATGTAAAGGCCCTCGAACTGCTCGGCGGCGTCGGCCGGCAGCGCATCGGGCCAGGCGCGGGCGAAGGCCTCGAACGCGGCGTGAATCGCCGTGCCGCGCGCACGCGCCTCCATGGGCTCGTCGGGCCGGTCCATCAGCCTTAATTTGAGAATGTGGCGGGCGTAGACTGCGTAGGGGTCGCGCGTCAGCGTCTCCACCGCCGTCACCGGCAGCTCGCGCGGGCGGGCGGACAGGGGCGGGCGCGGATCAGGCCGGCGAGCGGGCCTGTAGTCCTTCGGCCGGTCCAGGGCGCGGGCCCAGGCGAGCACCTCCGGCCGGCCTGGTAGGGCCAGTCCCGCCCCTTCAGCCAGGGTTTTCAGCCGCCACAGCCAACGCGATTGCACGGAGGGCGCGCCTTCGCGCCGCTCCGTGTGCAGCAGGATCACCTCGGGCGCGCAGGCGGCCTGGGCGAAATCGTGGGCGGACAGGCCCACGCGCCGCTCGGGCGGCGGCAGGCCGATGGCCGCGCGCAGGGGCCGCGACAGGAAGGGATCGATCGGCGCCGCCTGGGGCCAAACGCCTTCCTCCAGCCCCGCCAGGACCAGGCGGTCGGCCCGCACCAGCCGCGCCTCTATGGCGCCCAGGATATGCAGGCGAGGGTGGGCGGCGGCGGCGGCCCGCACCGTTTGGCTCGCCATGAGACGTTCGAGCAGCAGGGCGAAGCCTCCCGCCGTCGCGGGCGGCAGGCGCTCGCCCTCCTCGATCAGGGCGCTCATCAGCGCCGACGCGGCCTCGCCGCCGGAGCCAGACCACAGGACGCCGAGGGCCTGCGTCTCATCTCGGGCCAGGGCTTCCGCCGCCAGCACCAGGCGGAGGGCATGAGCCGCCGGAGGATCCGCCGTCCCTTCGGTCTTCAGCAGGTCGAGCGCCTGTTCAGCGGCGCTCAGCACCGCGCTCGCAGCCGGGTCGGCCATGATCCTGGGCCGTCCGGCCAGGTCCGACCAGTCGCGCGGGCGAGGGCCGCGTAAGCCCTGCAGCTCCAGCACATGTAGACCCGCCCCTCGGATTTGGGCCGAAAGGCCCAGGCGCGCGAAGGGATGCTTAAGCAGGGCCAGCAGGTTGACCGGATCGCCAGGATCGATCGCGGCCTGCGCCAGCAAAGCGAGCAGGACCCCCGCGGGCGCGTGCGACAGGGGCGCGCCGGCCGAGGAATCCGCCTCCACGCCCCAGCGCGCCAAACGAGCCGACACGCGGCGGGCCAGGTCGCGATCCGGCGTGATCAGGGCGCAGGTCTTGCCAGGCGTCTCCAGGGTCTCGCGCAAAAGCAGGGCGGCGACGGCGGCGGTCTCCTCCTCGTTGCGCGCGCCCACGACCGTCAGCCCCGCCAGGCCGGCGGCGATGGGATCGCCCGCGCCCTCGCCGGCTTCCTCGCGAAGCTTGTTGATCTGATCGCGCCAGTCGGCCGTGGCTTCGGCCGGGCGCAGGGCCTCGTTGATCAGGCGCCGACGCCAGCGCCCCTCGGACTCTCCCGCCAGGGACTCGATCGGCCAGTCTTGAACCTCGTCGCGCATCACCCCGGCCCGCGCCAACAGCCGCTTCATGGCGCCTTGGGGATGTTGCTCGCCGACCTGGCGCCAAGCGCTATCGGCCAGATCCCTGTCCAGGCCGGGCAGGACCACCAAGCCCATCGGCGCGGCGGCCACGGCGCGCAGCAGCCGGGCCGTCGCGGGCGCGGCGCCGGTCGAGCCGGCGGCGATCAGCGGCGCGTTGGGCGGACGATCCGTCCACTGATGGGTCAGCCGATTCAGCAGAAGGACATGCCGAGCATTCACATCCATCACGCCCAGCGCGCTGAGACGCCGGGGCCACGCCTCCAGCGCCACCCTGAGGAACCGGGCCGAAATCTCCCAGTGCCGGGCCAGCTCGCCCTCGACGATCCGCTCAATGCCTTCGCCGCCCTCCGCTTCCTCGATCTGCAGGCTGTCCAAGAAGCCCCCAAGGGCGTCGGCCAGCTCCAGCGCGGCGGCGGCGTCGATGCGTCGTTCAAACAGGGATGCGTTCTCGCTGACCAGTCGCGCCAGCTCGAAACGGCGGCGATAGGGACTGATAGCGGGGGGCAGGTCGAGCGACAGGTCTCCCGGCTCGAACGGCGGCTCGCCCTCGTCCAGCACGCCCAGGGCGCGCACCTGGGGCAGCAACACCGCCTGGGCGCCGGTCACGCCGAGGAAGGCCTCGGCCAGGGCCCGGGCGGCGCGGCGGGTGGGCACGAGCACCACCGCCTCGGCCAGGGCTTCGGGGCCGGCAAGGCTGTCGGACAAACCGCGCGCCAGGTCCTCCAGGAACGGTCGGTGCGCGGGGATGGTGCGCCAGCGCGGCCCGGTTTCAGCGAACAGGCCGCGCGCGTTCATGGCGGCGCGCCCAGCCTGGCCTCGGCGGCCTTGACGGCGGCGGGATCGCCCACATGCATCCAGAATCCGTCCAGCACCACGCCATGAAGGCGCCCTTGAGCGATCATCCGCATCCAGACGCCGAATAGGGAGAATGGCCCGTCCGGCCCGTCGTCCACCGCCTGGGGCTTGATGATCTGCACGCCGATGTAGGCGTAGGGCGCGGCCGTCCGGTCGCCGCGATGCACCAGCCGACCGTCCTCGCCCAGGAAGAAGTCGCCCTTGCCGTCAAAGCCCAGGGTCCGCTCCAGCGGGGCCAGCAAGAGGCACGCATCCATGCGCGACGGGTCCCACGCATCGGCCAGGGCCGTGAGGGCGGGCGTGGCGCCCTCTGTCCACACCGAGTCGATATTCGCCGCCCAGATCGGGTCCTCGCCCAGGAGCGCCCGCGCTTTTTTCAGCCCGCCGCCAGTTTCCAGCAGCCGCTCGCGCTCGTCGGAAATGACGATGCGGGGCCTTGCGCGGCGTTTGAGATGATCCTCCAGCTGGTCGGCGAAATAGTGGACGTTGACCACAGCCCTTTGGACGCCCGCATCCGCCAGCCGATCGAGCAAGTGGTCGATCAACGGCTTGCCGGACACCTCGACCAGGGCCTTGGGCCGATCGTCCGTGAGCGGCCGCATGCGCGTGCCCAGCCCGGCGGCCAGGACCATGGCGGTGACGGGAGGCCTCATCGACCCCTCTCCCTCAAGGGGAGAGGGAGACTTACTTCTCATCCCTTATCCTCCGCCGCGACATGCCGGTCGAACCAGCCTCTTAGATCGGCCAGGGCGGGATTTCCCAGATTGCGTTCGAGTTGGCGCCACATGCGAGGCATGAAGTCCAAGTAGCGCGGCTTGCCGTCGCGGGCCACCAGGCGGGCGAAGATGCCGATGATGCGCGCCTCGTTGAGCGCCGCCAGCGCGGCGTAATCGGCCATGAAGGCCTCGCGGTTCAGCTCCGGCCGGTGGGCGAAATACCGCTCAAGCGCGCAGGCCTCCAGTTCGGGCGAAACATCGCGGCGGGCGTCCTGCAGCAGGGAATGCAGGTCCCAGCTCGGATGGGCGAGCAGGGCGTCCTGGAAATCGATCATGCCCACGCGAGCGGCGCCCTGGCGCTCGGGCAGCCAGATCAGGTTCTCGGCGTGGAAGTCTCGGTGGGCCAGGACATGCGCGCCGGCTTCGCCGCGCCGGACGATGTCAGACCACAGAGCATCCCATTCGGCGCGCGCCGCTTCGTCGAAGTCCAGCCGAGGCTTCAGCTTGGGCAGCCAGTCCACGAACAGGTCCGCGCCGGCTTTCAGCGCCACGGCGTCGTAGGTCAGCAGAGGCCAGGACCCGCCGGGGCCTTGCAGCACCGCCGGCGTCGGCGCGGCGTGCAGCGCGGCCAGGGCGTCGACGGCGGCGAAATAGAGCTCGTCCTCATCGGCGCCCTGTCCGATCAGCCTTGCGAAAGCGCCGTCGCCGAAGTCCTCCACCACCGCCAGGCCCAGCGGCGCATCCAGGGCGTGAACGATCGGCGCGGACAGGCCGATAGACCGCAGATGCTCGGCTACCGCGGTGAAGGCGGCGACGCTGCCGGCGGCCAACCGGGCGGTGGCGTTCCATCCGGCGGCCTGACGCTGCCCCGGGCTCCAGGCCGGATCGCACGGCGGGCTTTCGGCGAGCGGCGGGGCGTCCATCAGCATCAGCGATTGCCCGCCCGCCATGGTCAGGCGCTCATAGCGCCGGGTCGAGGCGTCGCCGGGCAAGGGCCGCCGCGCCGCGTCGGCCAGTCCGGCGCGCGCCAGGAAGGCGGCTTTGAGGGTTTCGCGATCAGGGCTCAAGCGGACGGCCTTTCCACGCGCCGTGCGGGGTAAGGCGCGCCAGCCGGCCCTCGGCGTCGAAAGCGATTTCTATATCGAGTCGATCCGGCGGCAGGCGCCCGCCGAGCCGCTGCGGCCACTCGATCAGGGCCGCGCCGTCCTCAAGCGCCTCGTCCAGACCCAGCTCATCGGCTTCGCCTGCCGATTCCAGGCGATAAAGATCGAAGTGGCTGACGGGAAAATCCGGTCCTTCGTAAAGCTGCACCAGGGTGAAGGTCGGGCTCGGGACTTCCTCGTCCGGGCCGGTCAGGGCGCGGATCAGGCCGCGCGCCAGCGTGGTCTTGCCGGCGCCCAGCGGACCGTACAGGCAGACGGCGTCGCCTGGTCGCAGACGGCCGGCCAGGGCCGCGCCCAGGGCCTCGGTCGCATCGGCGTCGGCCAGGCGGATGTCGAGGCTCATGCGAAAGGCCGGTCCGGTTCGTCGGGCAAGATGCGTTCGATATAGACCTTGAGGGCCTCGGTCACCTGGGCGGCCTCGCCCGCCAGGGCCTCGGGTGTGATCAAGGGGCCGATGGTCAGCTCGAACCGCTTGCCGGCTTTGTTGAGCAGTTCGTGGAACAGGGTGATGTCGCGCAATTCCTTGGAATAGGGCAAGGCTCCCGACAAGCGGTGAAAGCTGTTGAACAGGGTGGACCAGGGCCCGTCCAGATGCACCGGCAAAACCGGGGCGTGATGCTTGCGCGCCAAAGACACCGCGGTGGCCTGCCAGGACGGATCGAGCAGGCGGTGCGTCCTATCCGGAGTGGAGATGGCGCCGGCGGGGAAGATGGCCAGGGCCCGTTCGTCTTCGAACGCCCGGTTGGCCAAGGCCAGAGTCAGGCGCGTGCGCTCGCGGGTGCGCTTTTCTGGGACCCATTCCACGGGAATAAAGATGTCGGACAGACGTGGATTGATGCGGTGGGCGTCTGAATTGGCGAAAAAGCAGATGTCCGGTCGCACGGCCTTGAAGGCGTCGTAAATCGCGACTCCGTCGGCCAGTCCCGTGGGATGGTTGACGATGACGCACAGCCGGCCCTTGGCGGGGATACGCTCGGCGCCTTTGACCTGCAGGTCCAGATGCAGGAGCGCGGAGGCGTACTCCATCGCAGCATATCCGCCCAAGGGCGCGATGGCGTCGGCCATGGCGCGGGCGTCCCTGTAGCCCAGCATCCGGTAGAGAAAGGGGCGCACGAGCGGCCAGGCCCATGAAGCGCGCAGCTTTGGCGCCCGCTCGGCAATCAGCACGTCGACGATGTTCTCGCCCGGATGTTCGCCCTCGCCCATGCCGCTAGATGGCCCGGTCACGGCCGCGCCTTCAAGGGCCATCGTCGCGGCCTTTCCTTTCCGGCCCTGTCGCTTTATTGGCGGCCCATGCCCCTGTCCCTGCGAGCCGCCTACCGAGAGCGTCTTGAGCGCGGCGAGCTCAAGCCGGACGACGCCCAGCGGGCGGCGGTCGAGGCCTTGGCGCGGCTGGAGTGCGACCTGAACGAGGCGGGCGAGGGCTCGGCCTTTTCCTTCTTCCGCAAGCCCAAGGCGCCGAGGGGCGTCTATCTGTGGGGGCCGGTGGGGCGCGGCAAGTCCATGCTGATGGACCTATTCTTTGAATCCGCGCCGGTGGAAAAGAAACGCCGCGCACACTTCTATGCCTTCATGGCCCAGGTCCACGGCCTGATCGGCGACTGGCGAAAGGGCGACGCGGCGGCTCGTAAAAAGCAATTCGGTCAACACAGGGGCGATGACCCCATCGCGCCGGTGGCCGGCCTGATCGCCGCCGACGCGCGCTTGCTGTGTTTCGACGAACTGCAGGTGACCGATATCGCCGACGCCCTGATCCTCGGCCGGTTGTTCGAGGCCCTGTTCGCCGAGGGCGTCACCCTGGTGGCCACTTCCAACCGGCCGCCTCAGGATCTGTACAAGAACGGGCTGAACCGCCAGCTGTTCGAGCCCTTCATCGCCCTGCTGGAGGAGAAGATGGACGTCGTGGCCGTTCGCGGGCCGACGGATTTCCGCCTGGACCGGCTACGCGGCGCGCGCACTTATCTGACGCCGATCAACGACGGGACGCGCGGCGCCTTTGACGCCCTGTGGAGCGACATGCTGGAGGGCGCGCCCGAGACCGGGGCCATGCTGGAGGTGTTGGGGCGCAGGGTCGCGTTCAGGCGCACGGCGGGCGGATTTCTGCGGGACAGCTTCGCCGATCTGTGCGCCGAGGCCCTGGGTCCGCAGGACTACCTGGCCATCGCCGAACGCTTCCACACCGTCTTTCTGGAGGACGTGCCGCGCCTGACCGTCGACAAGCGCAACGAGGCCCGCCGTTTCGTCACCCTGATCGACGCGCTGTACGAGGCTTCAGCCAAGCTGATTGTCCTGGCCGAGGCCGAGCCCGACGATCTTTACCCGACAGGCGACGGCGCCTTCGAATTCGAACGCACGGCCTCGCGCCTGCAGGAAATGCGGTCGCAGGCGTATCTGGAGAAGGCGCGGGAGTGAGCGGGGATAGGGCGGCGCACATTTCCTGCCGTTGTTCGCAAGATGGAATGATTTTTCGAAGGGTCTCCATGCGATCGACGGAGCGATGCGGCGGGATTTACGGCGGCCCAAAGCTGGACAAGGCCGCCAACCCTGAGTCTAGTCCTCGCCACAACAATATCGGGAGGATTCCATGCGTTCGACTCTTAAGTTCGCCCTTGCCTTCGCATCGCTCGCTGTCGCGCTTCCGGCCATGGCCCAAACCGTGCCGGACATGAAGACCTATACCGCGTCCGCCGAGGTGGCGGCGATGATCGCAAAGGCGCCGTCGTTGATGAAGCCGGGCGCGGCCCTGGTGTCTCAGCCGATCGTGGTGCTGGCGCCCTACCGCGCCAATCTTGAGTACCGCACGGGCAAGGGCCCCGCGGCCGTGCACGAGACCGACGCGGAGCTGTTCTATGTGATCCAGGGCTCGGGGACCCTTTTGATGGGCGGCCAGCTGGTCAATTCCCACCGGGCCAACGCGCACAACCTGGAAGGCGAAAGCATCGAAGGCGGCCAGACCTACAATCTGTCAAAGGGTGACGTGCTGATCGTCCCGCAGAACACCCCGCACCAGATCATGTCGGTCGACGGCGCCCTGGTGCTGATGACCATGCACGCGCCTCGTTCCTGACCGGATCGAGGCCTGAACGCGGGCGCGTGCAAAACAAGGCGCGGCCTGCGTTGACACCTGGGGGCAGGGGTCTAAAACCGGCGCCGCAATGCACAAGACCGAAAGGGTCCAATCCATGAGCAATGCCGCGCCGACGCCAAGGGGGCCCGCCGATCGACCGGTGTCGCCGCACCTGGAAATCTGGCGCTGGCACATCACCATGGCCACCTCGATCCTGCACCGCGCCACGGGCATAGCGCTGTATATCGGCGCCCTGGTTCTGGCGGGGTGGGCGGCGGCCCTGGCCCGGGGGCCCGGCGCGTTCGCCGAGTACCGGGAACTGCTCGCCAGCCCCCTGGGCCAACTCGTGCTGTTCGGGCTGACGGTCAGCCTGTTCTATCATCTGGCCAGCGGCGTGCGGCACCTGTGGTGGGATTCGGGCCGGGGCTTTGAACCCAAGACCGCCGACATGACTGGCGCGGCGGCCATCGCGTTCGGCCTCTTCGCGGGCCTCGCCATTTGGCTCGTCGCCCTGCTCGGCGGGGCGGCCGGATGATCCGCCCGACCTCGCGCTCGTTCCTTCGTCTGTTTCAGTCTGGAGTTAACTGATGGTCAGCTACCGCACGCCCCTGGCGCGCGCCCGCGGGCTGGGATCGGCCAAGTCCGGCGCCGGCCACTGGATAGTCGAGCGGGTCACCTCCGTGGCCCTGGTTCCCCTGTCCCTGTGGGCGGTGTGCTCGGGCCTCAGTCTCGCCAAGGTCGGCTACGACGGCGCCTTGGCCTGGCTGCATTCCCCCTTGAACGCGGTGCTCTCGGTGCTGCTGCTGGCGGTGAGCTTTCAGCACATGCACGCGGGATTGAGGGTGGTGGTGGAGGATTACGTCCACGCGCCGCTCGGCCGCAACCTTCTGCTGCTGGCCAATCTGTTCGTCTGCGTCATAGGCGCGGCGCTGGCTATTTTCTGCATTCTCAAGGTCGCCTTCGGGCCGGCCTTGATCGCGTCCTAGGGCTTGAACTCATGGCGGCTTACAACTTCATCGATCACAGGTTCGACGTGGTGGTGGTCGGCGCGGGCGGCTCGGGCCTGCGCGCCGCGCTCGGCTGCGCCCAGGCGGGACTGAAGACCGCCTGCGTCACCAAGGTGTTTCCCACCCGCTCGCACACGGTGGCCGCGCAGGGCGGCATCTCCGCCTCCCTCGGCAACATGGGCGAGGACGATTGGCGCTGGCACATGTACGACACGGTCAAGGGCGCCGACTGGCTCGGCGACCAGGACTCCATCGAATACATGGTCCGCAACGCGCCGGCGGCGGTCTATGAGCTGGAGCACTGGGGCGTGCCCTTCTCGCGCACCGACGAGGGCAAGATCTATCAGCGCGCCTTCGGCGGCATGACCCGCAACTTCGGCGAGGCGCCGATCCAGCGCACCTGCGCGGCGGCTGACCGCACCGGCCACGCCATGCTGCACACCCTTTACGGGCAGTCGCTCAACAACGACGTGGACTTCTTCATCGAGTACTTCGCCCTCGATCTGATCATGGACGAGGGCGTGTGCCGGGGCGTCACCGCCTGGAAGCTGGACGACGGGACCCTGCACCGGTTCCAGGCCCAGATGGTCATTCTGGCGACCGGCGGCTACGGGCGCGCCTATTTCAGCTGCACCAGCGCTCACACCTGCACCGGCGACGGCAACGCCATGGTGCTACGGGCGGGCCTGCCGCTGCAGGACATGGAGTTCGTGCAGTTCCACCCCACCGGCATCTATGGCGCCGGCGTGCTGATCACGGAGGGCGTTCGGGGCGAAGGTGGGTATCTGACCAATTCGGAGGGCGAGCGCTTCATGGAGCGCTATGCCCCGTCGGCCAAGGACCTGGCCAGCCGCGACGTGGTCTCCCGCTCCATGACCATCGAGATTCGTGAAGGGCGCGGGGTGGGTCCGAACAAGGACCACATCTTCCTGCACCTGGACCACCTGGACCCCAAGATCATCCACGAGCGCCTGCCCGGCATCACCGAGAGCGCCAAGGTGTTCGCCGGCGTGGACGTGACCAAGGAGCCGATCCCGGTCCTGCCCACGGTGCACTACAACATGGGCGGAATCCCCACGAACTTTAACAGCGAGGTGGTCAGCGGCGGCCCGGACAATCCGGACAAGGTCGTGCCCGGCCTTATGGCGGTGGGCGAGGCAGCCTGCGTGTCGGTGCACGGCGCCAATCGTTTGGGCTCAAACTCCCTGATCGACCTGGTGGTGTTCGGCCGCTCGGCCGCCCTGCGCGCCGCCGACATCCTCAAGGCCGGCGACAGCCAGCCGGACCTGAAGCCCGCCATGACCGACGGCCACTTGGCGCGTTTCGACCGCTTCCGCAACGCATCGGGTTCCACGCCCACGGCGGTCCTGCGCCTGGACATGCAGAAGGCCATGCAGGAAGACGCGGCGGTGTTCCGCACCGGCGAGACCCTCAAGCAGGGGGTCGACAAGCTGCAAGCCATCCATTCGCGCATGGTCGACCTGAAGGTCGTCGACCGCACCCTGGTGTGGAACTCCGACCTGGTGGAGACCCTGGAGCTGGACAATCTGGTCGGCCAGGCGGCGGTGACGGTCAATGGCGCGTTGAACCGCGAGGAAAGCCGCGGCGCTCACGCCCGCGAGGATTTCACCGCCCGCGACGACGCCAACTGGATGAAACACACCCTGGCCTGGTTCGATGGAACCACCGGCAAGACGCACATCGACTATCGGCCGGTGCACACCTTCACCATGACCAACGATATCGCCTACATCCCGCCCAAGGCGCGGGTCTATTAAGTCAAGGACGCTGATTGATGGTTGAGCTCGCGCTCCCGAAGAATTCCCGTATCGGCAAGGGCCGCCATTGGCCGGCGCCTGAGGGGGCCAAGAAGGTCAAGACCTTCAAGGTGTACCGCTACGACCCGTCGACCGGCGAGAACCCACGCTGGGACACCTATGACGTGGACGTGGGCGCCTGTGGCCCGATGGTGCTGGACGCCATCATCCACATCAAGAACACGATGGACCCGACCCTGGCCTTCCGCCGCTCTTGCCGCGAGGGCGTGTGCGGCTCGTGCGCCATGAACATCGGCGGACGCAACACCCTGGCCTGCACCCACGCCTGGGCCGATGTGCCCGGCGCGCAACTTCAGATATCGCCGCTCCCGCACATGCCGGTGGTGCGCGATCTGGTGCCGGACCTCACCCTGTTCTACGCCCAGTACGCCTCCATCGAGCCCTGGTTGCACAACGTCTCGCCCACCCCGCGCACGGAATGGCTGCAGTCGCCGGAGGATCGGAGCAAGCTGGACGGCCTTTACGAGTGCATCCTGTGCGCCTGTTGCACCACGTCTTGCCCCAGCTACTGGTGGAATGGCGAACGCTATCTGGGTCCGGCTGTGCTGCTGCAGGCCTATCGCTGGTTGATCGACACCCGCGACGAGGCGACCGGCGACCGGCTGGACGCGCTGGAGGACCCCTTCAAGCTCTACCGCTGCCACACCATCATGAATTGCGCCCAGGTCTGTCCCAAGGGCCTGAACCCGGCCAAGGCCATCGCGGAGATCAAGAAGATGATGGTCGAGAGAGCGCTCTGAGCATGGCCAAGATCACCTACGTCGAACATAACGGAACGTCCCACACCATCGAGGTGCGCAATGGCCTTTCGGTGATGGAAGGGGCAGTGAAGAACAACATCCCCGGCATCGACGCGGACTGCGGCGGCGCCTGCGCCTGCGCCACCTGCCACGTCTATGTGGACGAGGCCTGGACGGCCAAGACCGGAACGGCCTCGGCCATGGAGGAAAGCATGCTGGACTTCGCCAGTGAGGTCTTGCCCACCTCGCGCTTGTCCTGCCAGATCAAGGTCACAGACGCGCTGGACGGCCTGGTGGTCCGCTTGCCCGAGAACCAGCACTGAGCATCATCTCTCCTTCTCCGTTTACGGGGAAGGGAGACCGCGCGTAGCGTGGTGGAAGGGGCGTCTTGCGTCGCTGGCCCCCACCACCGCCTTTCAGGCGGTCCCCCTCCCCCGCTTCGCAGGGGAGGAGAAAGCCTAGGAGCGCCCCATGAAAGACATCGGTTCCCTGATGAAGCAGGCCCAGGTCATGCAGGCCAAGCTGCAGGAGGCCCAGGCCAAGCTGGCGCAGCTTGAGGTCGAGGGCTTGGCCGGCGCCGGTCTGGTGAGCCTCGTGCTGACCGGCGCGGGGGTGCTCAAGTCGGTCAAGGTGCGTGAGTCCCTGCTCGATCCGGAGGAAGGCGAGCTGATCGGCGATCTGGTCGTCGCCGCCCACGCCGACGCCAAGGCCAAGCTCGACGCGGCTCAGGCCGAGCTGATGAAGGCGGCGGCCGGGCCTCTGGCCGGCCTGGGACTGCCCGGCTTGAAATTCTAGCCCGATGGCGAGCGCGGCGGGCCCCGAGATCGAACGGCTGATCGCCCTCCTGGGTAAGCTGCCGGGGCTCGGCCCACGCTCGGCGCGCCGGGCCACGCTGGCCCTGCTCAAGCGCAAGGACCAGCTGCTTGTTCCGCTGGCCCAGGCCCTGGCCGAGGCCGGCGCCAAGGTGAAGGCCTGCACCATCTGCGGCTCGCTGGACACCCGCGATCCCTGCGCCATCTGCGCGGACCCGGCCCGCGACGGGGCCCTGCTGTGCGTGGTGGAGGAAGTGGGCGCCCTGTGGGCCCTGGAGCGCGGCGGCTCGTTCCGCGGCCGCTATCATGTGCTCGGCGGCCTGCTCTCTGCGTTGGACGGCGTGGGGCCGCAGGACCTGCGCGTGGGCGAGCTCGTCTCACGCGCCGGCGACGGCGTGGTGCGCGAGGTGATCCTGGCCCTGCCCGCGACCGTCGACGGCCAGACCACCGCCCACTACCTGGCCGAACGCCTGACGGGCCTTGGCGTCACCCTCACCAGCCTGGCCCGAGGCGTGCCGGTCGGCGGGGAGCTAGACTGGTTGGATGACGGCACCATCGCCCAGGCGCTGAGGGCCCGGCGGCCAGCGTAGGGTGCGGCTTGCACCACCCTCCGCTCGCCGCGAGGAACGTAGGGGGCGTTGGGCGGGATGGCCGGTAATTTTTGACTCAAAGCGGCGACTGGGAGCCGGTTTCGGCGCGGGCGACCTGGTCGCGGGGGTTGGCCCAGTCGTCTCACGCTAATTTGGCTGGCCGGGAGCGGCCCGAAACGCTCGAATGATCGCCTCGGCGCCACGAAACGGCGTATGGATGGATTGCCAACGATGATCGATGATCCGGCCGAACGAGCCTGATCACCTTCGCCGAGGCCCGGAAGGCGGTCTGCATGGACGAGGCTCCCGCCGAGCAAGGCCTGCCTGCCGCCGCTGTGGCCTTGGTCGCCGTCGCGGTCGTGTGCGGCGCCCTTTTGGCTATTGGACCAGGAGACGCCCCGGCTCTCCACACAATCCTGGATACCAGTTTGGCGCTGCTGTTGGCCGTGGCGGCGCTGCTGCTTTGGGACATGGGCCAGCACGCCGGAAGTTCGTTTCCCAAATGGCTTGGCATCGCCTTCGCCGCGTCCTGCGTCTTGGCGATAATTCACGTCCTGATCACCGTGGAATGGTCAGGGCCGCTGGCCATGATCGCGCGCTCGAGGAGCTTTCTACGGCCCGCCACTTGGCCCGTGTCCGTACACTTGCTGCCGATCGGACTCGGCTGGGCGTTGTGGAGGATGCAGCGGGGCGTCACGGGCGGAATGTCCACCTACGCCCTCGGCATCGTCATCCTGTGCGCTGGATTGTTCGCGGCGTTCCAGTACTTGCCGACCTTTTCGCGGCCGGGACTGCTGGGCGTCACCCGCCCGACACTGGTGCTGCCGCCGTTCCTGTGGGCGGGAGTCGCGATAGCCGCCTGGCGGCTGCGCGCCTTGAACCGCCTGGCGCGACCGCTGACATGGATGGCCGGGACGTTATGTCTGGCGAACATCGCGATGCTGTACTCGCGCGCGCCGGCGGACGGGCCGGCGATGGCCGCTCATCTGGGCAGGGCGGGTGGGTATCTGGTTCTGCTGCTATGGGCGATGCAAATGGCGACAAGCGATCTGCGCGAGCGCATTCGCGCCGAGTCCGCGCTCGCATCCCTCAACGCGGATCTGGATCGTCGCGTGGCGGCGCAGACGGCCGCCCTTAGAGAGAGCGAGACGAAGTTCCGGTCCGTCGTTGAAAGCCTGTCCGAAGGCCTGATGATCTTCGACCAGCACGGTACGGTGGTGTACCACAATCCGGCGTCGGCCCGCCTTCATGGATTCGAACGCGAGGCGGACGGGCTGTCTCGCCGCGACGAACTGCTGGTGCAGCGGCAAGGCTGGGACAAGGACGGTGTGCTTCTGCCCGTCGAGGAATGGCCGATCGTCAGGGTCCTCAGGGGCGAGCGATTTCAAAATCAGTTTGTTCACGTCGAGTGCGCCGACACGGGGGTGACGTTCGACGCCGTCTACAATGGCTCTCCGATCTACTCGGCCACAGGCGAGCTTCTTCTGGGCTTCGTCACGCTCCGGGATGTGCGAGAGGAAGCCCGCGCCCAGCGGGAATTGGCGCGCGCCCATGACCTGCTTCGCGGCTTCACCGACGCGGTCCCCGGCGTACTCTTCGCCAAGGACCGCGATGGCCGCATGTTGATCGCAAACGACGGCGCGGTCGCATTGATCGGCAAGGAAAGGAGCACGTTTATCGGCAAGACGGACGCCGAATTCCTGGACGACCTGGCCCAGGCCGAAACCGTCATGGCCAACGACCGCCACGTCATGGACACGGGCGTCAGCGAACAGGTCGAGGAACAGGTGAGCTTGGCGAATGGCGCGGCCGCCATTTGGCTATCGACCAAGGCGCCCCTGCGCGACACGGAAGGCAGGATCACCGGCGTGATCGGATTATCGGTCGATATCAGCGCTCGCAAGGCGTCCGAGGTGCAACTGCAGCTGCTCAACAAGGGGCTGAACGAGGCGTTGACCCACCGCGATCTGCTCCTGCGCGAGGTCTATCACCGGGTGAAGAACAACTTGCAAATCGTCGACAGCCTCCTGGTGATGCAAGAAGACCACCTCGCCGACCCCGCCGCCAAGAGCGCCCTCACCGGCCTGCGCGGACGGGTCTATGCTCTTGGGCTGGTGCATCATCAGCTGATGGGATCCGCCAACCTGCGAACCTTCGATGTCGCGCCGTTCCTGCGAGAGCTCACGAGCAACATCCTGGACGGCGGCGCATCTCCTGGCGTCAGCCTCGCTGTCAGCGCCGATCCATTGGACGTGGGTCTGGATTTCGCCATTCCCCTGGGGCTGTTGGTGACCGAGTTGGTGACCAATTCGCTGAAGCATGCGTTCCCCGGCGGGGAAGGCCACATCGACGTCCTGCTCTCACGCAACGCCGACGGAACCTTCGCCCTGGTGGTGTCGGACGATGGGACCGGCTATGACCGGGGCGCCGGTTCGCGGGGTGCTTCCGCCGGCGGTCTTGGAAGCAAGATCATCACGGCGCTCGTAAGCCAGTTAAAAGCGACCATGACCATCCAATCAGACCAGGGCACGCGCGCCGAGATCCACATTAAGGCGGCGGCATGAGCGACCTGAATCGCCACGTCCTGGTGGTCGATGACGATTTTCTCATTGTCATGGGGCTGACCAAGCAGGTCCAGGACATGGGCCTGACGGTGTGCGGCTCGGCATCAACCGCCGACGAAGGCATCGAGTTGGCCCGGCTGCACCGGCCGATGGTGACCCTGATGGACATGCGTCTGGACGGAGCCAAGGACGGCGTCGACGCGGCCTTGGTCATTCATGAGGAGATCGGCTCGAAAGTGATCTTCATCACCGGCTCGCAGGACCCCAACACCGTGATCAGGATCAACACGGACCATCCCCACGCGATCCTGTTCAAGCCCGTCTCAGCCAAGCAATTGCGGACCGCGATCGACGCCGCGATTGGGCTGGGCGTCGGCTAATGGGACGATCTTTTTTAGTCGACGAATATGTCGGCCGACGACGCGACGGGCGTCGGCGCGCGAAAAAGCCTGGCCACCCGCGCCTGTAGCTGCGCCTCGGTGAACGGTTTTGTCAGGTAATCCTTGGCGCCCAGGCTCACGGCGCGACGCACGTCCTCGCCGGCATGTCGGGCGGTCAGGACCAAAACCGGAAACACACATCCATGGGTCTTGAGCGCCTCCAGCACCGAAAAGCCGTCCAGCACGGGCATGTTGATGTCGAGCACCATGGCGCTCGGCTTCATGGTCCTGACGCGCTCAAGGGCTTCGGCGCCGTTGCGAACGGTGTGTACGTCAAAGCCGGAGCCCGTGAGGCGGGTGCGGATCAGTTCGCGGACATCCTGGTCATCCTCAGCCACCAGGATCTGACGTCTAAGCGGCATCATGGCTCTCCTGCAGTTGCTCGGCGAAGGCCGTGGCGCGCGCCACGGCGGTGATCAGCGATCGAGGATCAATGGGCTTCTCAACGACGCTGTCGAAGCCCAGATCGATTAGGTAGGCCCGGGTTTGGGGCCTGGCGTCGGCGGTGAAGGCGAGGATAGGCGTCGCGTCGTTGGGGCCGCGCGCCGCGCGAATTCTGCGCAACGCGCCAGGGCCGTTTAGCACGGGCATCTGTACGTCCATCAGGATGACGTCGTAGGGCAGCTCCATCGCCATTCGCGCGGCCTCTTCACCGTCGACCGCTTGCGAGACCTCAACGCCAGCGCCGGCCAGGAACAGGCGCGCAAGTTCACGGTTAGCCCGGTTGTCGTCCGCCACGAGCACCCGGACGCCGCTGAAGCTGATTTGGTCGCTGCCCTGCAGGCTGCTCTTCGACTCGGCGAGGACGCACGGCGCGGCGGGAATCTCAAACCAGAACCGGCTGCCCTCGCCGACCTCGCCGTCGATGCCGATCTCGCCCCCCATGGCCTCGGCTAGACCCTTGCAGATCGCCAGGCCTAAACCCGTTCCGCTTTGGGTGCGGGTCAGGGACCCGTCGATCTGGGAGAACCGCTTGAACAGGCGATTCTGCTGCTCGGGCGAAAGACCGGGGCCTGTGTCGATGACCTCGATGCGAAGACGCTGGGCGGCGTCATCATACCGGGTTCGCAGCGTCACGCCGCCGACCGTGGTGAACTTGACGGCATTGCTGACGAGATTGAGCAAGATCTGCCGGACGTGATCCGGGTCGATGGCGACGACCAGCTCGTCTCCTGCATCGTCTCCGTCGAGGGTCAGGCTCAGATCCTTGGCGCCGGCCTGCGGCGTGAAGAGGTCGAGGGTCGCGCGGCAGAGCTTGGCGAGGGCTACCGGTTCAGACTGGATCGTGACCTGTCCGGCCTCCAGCTTCGAGAAATCGAGGATGTCGTTGACCGTGCAGAGCAAGGCGCGGCTGGCGTTGCCGACGCGATCGACGTAGTCGCGGGTCAGATTGGTAAGCTCCGGCTGCTCCGCCGCTAGGCCGGTGAAGCCGATGATGCTGGTGAGGGGCGTACGCAGTTCGTGGCTCATGTTGGCCAGGAATTCGGCCTTCACGGTCGCCGCGGCCTCAGCCTCGGCCTGGGCCAGCCGCAGCTTGGCCTCCAGCGACTTGCGGGGCGTGATGTCCCGTACGACGTCGTTAAGACAAGTAAACTTTCCGGTTATCGGATCGGCGGTGAACGTGGGCTTGCACTCGAGCCAAAGCTCGGCGCCGTCCTTGCGCCGTGCGCGAAATTCGACCGGCCAGGGCGCGATCTTGCCCCTCGACCGTAACACCGTCCGGCACATGGCCGCCACCTTCTCGCTGTCTTCGGGCCCCATCAGCATCGTGAATGGCCGGCCGATCAGTTCTTCTGGCGTGTACCCCGTGACGGCGACGCTGGCGGGGGAGACATAGGTCATCGTGCCGTCGATCTGGAACTCGGTGATCATGTCGGGCGCGTTGACGGCCAGGCGGCGGAAGCGTTCCTCGCTGGTCTTGATCGCGATCTCGGCCAGCTTTTGGGCGGTCACGTCGACGGCGGCGCCGATCACCGACAGAATCTCACCGCCGGGGCCGCGTTCCACATCGGAATTGCCCGCGAGGTATTTGATATCTCCCTTCGCGTTCACGATGCGGGTGATGGAATTCTCATCGGCGCCGCCTTCGATCAACTGCCGCTTCAGGCGGGCGGTGGCGAACGCCATGTCGTCCGGGTGGGTCATGGCCATGACCGCGTTCAGATCGAGGGCGTCCCCCGGAGTGATTCCATAGATGCGGTACATTTGTTCCGACCACGTGATTTCGTGCGTCGCGGCGTCCAGCCGCCAATGCCCAAGGCCCGCCACGGCCTCGGCGGCTTCCGCGCGGCGCGCCAGCTCTTCGGCCTTGTCGCGTGCGAGCGCCATGGCTTCTTCGGCGTTCTTGAGGTCGGTGATGTCAACGCTGACCGAGACGGTCCCGCCGTCGGCGGTGCGGCGATCGGTGATCCGCAGCCAGCGCCCGCCGGCCGTACGCTGGGTCAGGGTTTCCATATTCCCCCAGCGCGCCGCCCTTCGCTCTGAAAGCCAGGCCGCCTCTCGCCCGGCGGCATCCGGATAGGCGCCGTGGACGATCTCGGACTGGAGAATATCGGTAAAAGCCATTCCCACGTCGACGCTCGACCCCGCGGCCCGGCACCGGTCCGCGTATTGGGTGTTCCAGGTGATTAGCCGGTCGGAGGCGTCGTAGAAGGCCAAGCCCTCCGGCATGACATCGAGCGCTTCACGCAAGCGCTTCAGATTTCCGTTGCGGCTAACTGAATCGAAAGCGACGCCGCCGATAGCGACGATCAGGATAAGGGCGGTCACGGCCACGGCCGCGATGACCATGGCGCTGTCGGACATGAGCGAAGTGGGGACGGCTAGGCTGGCGTCGGGAACAATCGTCACCGCCGTCATGCCGGTGAAGTGCATGCCGACGATACCCAGGCTTAGCAGGCCCGCGGCCATCCCCTGGCCTTTGATTCGGACGTTTGTCCGGCTGATGACCAAGGCGGCGGCCGCGCAAGCCGCGCCGACCAGGACCGACGCCAGGACATAGCCTGTGTCCCATGCGATGTGGCCGGACGTGCGGTATCCGGACATGCCGACGTAATGCATGAAGGTAATGCCGAGGCCGACGACCAGGCCCCCCGCGACCGCCCTCGTTCGCGGCCGCCGTCCGGCTGCCGCCGCGGCGACCGCGAAGCCCGCCGTCGTGCTCAAGATCGCGACGCCGAGCGAGCCCAGCGTGGGCAGGGCGGCGTAGCCGGTCGGCAGGCCGGTCTTGAATGCCAGCATGGCGACAAAGTGGGTCGTCCAGATGCCCGACCCGGCGACCACGCCCGTCATCGAGAGCCACGCCCACCGCCGCCACGGCGGAAACGATGGGACGCGCGAATAGAGGAAGAAGGTCGCGAACGTCGACGGAACACAAACAAGCGCGGCGACAACGACAAGCCACCAATTATGGTGCAGCGCAACACAAAGAAAGACCCTGAACACTGGCGCACTCCAAGGGACTGGAGCACTATCAATTGTCTTTGTTAATCAAAGACGTCCTGGAATCGGTGTCTCTACGTATAAACCCCTAGGCCAAGCGCTATTTTAGGATTTGTGATTGATTTGTAAGGTTTTTTATGTCGGCGGGGCGGTTGCGGTATGGCGTCGCATCGTCGGTGATCCGCACACGCGGTTGAAATCAGCTGGGCCTTGACCCTCGCACCATCCCGTTAGGTTGGATCTCGTGGGTCCCGGGCCCGCTCTAAACGCCCTGTTTCCGGCGCGACGCCAGAGACTTCGCGTGGCGCGCGGCGCCCCTACTTGCCCTCGATCATCGTCTTCATGCTGACCAGGGCGCTGGTCCATGTGGCTGTCCGCGCAGCCCGGTCCTTGTCCTTGGCTGGCTGCGAACCGTCCGGCTCCT
>Ga0302157_10001078_pt1 | contig 34122 bp, 32 predicted proteins | sample I_Bog_N3_3_FD_193502 | JGI IMG/M metagenome (GOLD analysis project Ga0302157, IMG submission 193502) | Peat permafrost microbial communities from Stordalen Mire near Abisko, Sweden - I_Bog_N3_3 | ecosystem: Environmental > Terrestrial > Soil > Wetlands > Peat | place: Sweden: Abisko, Stordalen...
GGGCGTCGGCATAAAGCGCGCGCGCGGCTTCGCCGACCTTGGGGTCATCGAGAATGGCGGGGAAACGCCCGGCCAGCTCCCAGGTCTGGAAAAATGGCGTCCAGTCGATGTACTCAGCCAGCTCCGCGAGGTCGTAATCGGCAAAGCTCCTTATGCCGAGGAAGGCAGGCTTTTTCGGCGGCGCCTTGGTAAAATCGATGGCGACGGCGTTGGCGCGGGCATCCGCGAGCTTCAGCCGCTTCTTGTCCGCCTGCGCCCGGAAATGCGCCGCGGATATCTTGGCGTAGTCCGCGCGCACCTCGGCGGCATAGGCCTCGCGCCGCTCCGGCGACAATAGCGACGAAGCCACGCCGACGGCGCGGCTGGCGTCATTGACATGCACCACGGGCCCGCCGCGGTAGTTCGGGTCGATCTTGACCGCGGTATGGACCCGGCTGGTGGTGGCGCCGCCGATCAACAGCGGTACGTTCATGCCCTGGCGTTGCAACTCGCCGGCGAGAAAACTCATTTCGTCGAGCGAGGGCGTGATCAGGCCGGAGAGGCCGATGATATCGGCGCCTTCCGCTCTCGCCGTCTCGATGATTTTTGAAGCCGGCACCATCACGCCGAGGTCGATGACTTCAAAGTTGTTACATTGCAGCACGATGCCGACAATGTTCTTGCCGATGTCGTGGACGTCGCCCTTGACGGTGGCGAGCACGATCTTGCCGGCGGAGTTGCGGCCGTCGCCGACAATGCCGTTGGCCTTGTTGCGCGCCTTCTCCTCTTCCATGAACGGCATCAGATAGGCCACCGCCTGCTTCATGACGCGGGCCGATTTCACCACCTGCGGCAGGAACATCTTGCCGTCGCCGAAGAGGTCGCCGACGATGTTCATGCCGGCCATCAAGGGGCCCTCGATCACGTTGAGCGGCCGCGCGACCGTCTGGCGCGCGTCCTCGGTGTCGGCCTCGATATATTCGGTGATGCCGTGCACCAGCGCGTGGCTGAGCCGCTTGTCGACCGGCCATTCGCGCCAGGCCAGGTCCTGCTCCCTGGTCTGCTTCTCCTTGCCGCGGAAGTTTTCGGCGAGCTGCAGCAGCCGTTCGGAAGCGCCGGGATCGCGATTGAGGATGACGTCTTCGCAGGTCTGGCGCAGCTCGGGATCGATGTCGTCATAGACGACCATCTGCCCGGCGTTGACGATGCCCATGTCCATGCCGGCCTTGATGGCATGATACAGGAACACCGAATGCATGGCCTCGCGCACCGGCTCGTTGCCGCGGAACGAGAACGACAGATTGGAGACGCCGCCCGAAATGTGGGCGTGCGGCAGGTTCTTGCGGATCCAGCGCGTCGCCTCGATGAAGTCGACGCCGTAATTGTTGTGCTCTTCCAGCCCGGTCGCGATCGCGAAGATGTTGGGATCGAAGATGATGTCCTCGGGCGGAAAATCCAGCTGCCCGACCAGGATGTCGTAGGCGCGCTTGCAGATCTCGGTCTTGCGCGCGAAGGTGTCGGCCTGTCCGGTCTCGTCGAACGCCATCACCACCACGGCCGCGCCATGGCGCCGCGCGATTTTCGCCTCGTGGATGAATTTTTCCTCGCCCTCCTTCATCGAGATCGAGTTCACCACCGGCTTGCCCTGGATGCATTTCAGGCCGGCTTCGATCACGGCGAATTTCGAGGAGTCCACCATCACGGGAACGCGGGCGATATCCGGCTCGGCGGCGACCAGATGCAGGAACGTCACCATCGCCTTTTCGGAATCGAGCAAGCCCTCGTCCATGTTGACGTCGATGATCTGGGCGCCGTTCTCGACCTGGTCGCGCGCCACCTGCAAGGCGGCGGTGTAGTCGCCGGCCGTGATCAGTTTCCTGAACCTGGCCGATCCCGTGACGTTGGTGCGCTCGCCGATATTGACGAAGGGGATCGCGGGCGTCAGCTCGAACGGCTCGAGGCCCGACAGCCGCAGCCGCGGCTCGATCGTGGGAACCACGCGAGGCTTGTGCGGCGCTACTGCGGCGGCGATCGCGGCGATATGGTCGGGCGTGGTGCCGCAGCAGCCGCCGACGATGTTGACGAGGCCGGCGGAGGCGAATTCGCCGATCAGGCGGGCCATGTATTCCGGGCTCTCGTCGTACTGGCCGAACTCATTGGGCAGGCCGGCATTCGGATAGGCGCACACCAGCGTGTCGGCGACGCGGCCGATATCGGCGATGTGCGCGCGCAAATCTTCGGCGCCGAGCGCGCAGTTGAAGCCGATGGTGATGGGCCTCGTGTGCCGCACCGAGTTCCAGAACGCCTCGGGCAATTGCCCCGACAACAGCCGGCCGGATTTGTCGGTGATGGTGCCGGAGATCATCACGGGCACGTCGATGCCCCGCTCTTCGGTGATCTCGGCGATCGCATACAGCGCCGCCTTGGCGTTGAGGGTGTCGAAGATGGTTTCGACCAGCAGCAGATCGGCGCCGCCGTCGAGCAGCCCCTTGATCTGCTCGCCATAGGCGACGCGCAGGTCGTCGAAGGTGACGGCGCGATAGCCGGGGTTGGAGACGTCGGGCGAGATCGAGGCGGTGCGGTTGGTGGGTCCGATCGCGCCGGCGACGAAGCGCGGTTTGCCGTCTTCGGCGGTGACGCGGATCGCGGCGGCGCGCGCCAGCTTCGCGCCTTCGAGGTTGAGCTCATAGGCAAAACCCGAGAGATCGTAATCGGCCTGCGCGATCGAGGTCGAGGAAAACGTGTTGGTGGCAACGATATCGGCCCCGGCGCGCAGATATTCGGCGTGGATGTCCTCGATCGCCTTTGGCTGGGTCAGGATCAGCAAGTCGTTGTTGCCCCTGAGGTCGCGGTGAAAATCCGCAAAGCGCGCGCCCCGGAACGCGGCCTCGTCATAGTCGAGGCCCTGGATCATGGTGCCCATGGCGCCATCGAGCACCAGGATGCGCTCGCGCGCGGCGGCGAGCAGGGCGGTTCGCTTGGGAGAGACGGGCACGGTCATCGGTCAGGCGGCTTTCTGTGCGCCCTTGGGGCGAATTCCGAGCAAATGGCAGATCGCGAACACGAGGTCGGCGCGGTTCATGGTGTAGAAATGGAAGGTGTCGACGCCCTGCTTGGTGAGCTTTCGTACCTGGTCCGCCGCGACCGTGGCCGCGACCAGCTTGCGGGTCTCGGCGTCGTCGTCGAGCCCTTCGAATTTTTCCGCCAGCCAGTCCGGCACCGTGGTGCCGGCGCGGGTGACGAAATTGCGCGCCTGCTTGAAATTGTGCATCGGCATGATGCCGGGCACGATCGGGATCGCGATGCCGCGGGCGCGCACCCGGTCGAGGTAGCGAAGATAGAGGTCGTTGTCGAAGAACACCTGGGTGATGGCGCGGGTGGCGCCGGCGTCGACCTTGGCCTGCAACACGTCGATATCGGCGTCGAAGTCGGGGCTTTCGGGGTGCTTTTCCGGATAGGCGGAGACCGACACCTCGATGTCGGGATGCTGCCGCTTGATGCCGGCGACGAGGTCGGCCGAAGTCCTGTAGCCGTCGGGATGCGCGGCATAGGGGGTGCCGATGCCGCCGGCGGGATCGCCGCGCAGCGCCACGATATGGCGGACGCCGATGTCGTGATAGCGGCCGACGATGTCGTCGATCTCGCCGCGCGCAGCACCCACGCAGGTCAGATGCGCCGCCGGAGTGAGGTCGGTCTCGGCCAGGATGCGGGCGATGGTGGAATGGGTGCGCTCGCGGGTCGAGCCGCCGGCGCCATAGGTGACAGAGACGAAATTCGGGGCCAGCGGCGTCAGGCGCTTGATGGTGTCCCACAGGCTGCGTTCCATCTCCTCGGTCTTCGGCGGGAAGAACTCGAAGGAGATCGCGGGCTGCTTCGGCGGGCGATGGCCATCCGGCGCGGGCGGCGTAACCTCGGTCATGGGCACCACGAACTCCAAATGAAGCCCCGATGGGGCTGTGCGGACGGCAGGTCTAGCTGCAGTGCGCTAAAATAGGCCAAAGGAGCTCTTTCCGACAGCCCATCGTGGATGGGAAATTGCCCACTATTTGTAAAAATATCGATATTTAATATGTAACATGCAAAAGTTAGGCAAGATTTCTTGCGGGTTTTGCAAGAGAAATGGTCGAGTACCAAAGGAATGATCGAAAATGACAATGGGCAATTTTTTCGATATGAAATCGGAAAATGGTTCTTCCCACCCGAATTCTGACCGACGGCCGTGTCCCCGATCCGTCGGCGCGCGCCTGACCTGCGGCTTACGCCCCTTTGTGCGCCCGCTGCGGGGCACTAGGTTAGCGCCATGATACCGCTCTCGATCCTCGACCTTTCCGTCGTCACCACGGGCACCAAACCCGCAGTGGCGTTGCGCAACAGCATCGACTTGGCGCGCCACGCCGATGCGCTCGGCTATGAACGCTACTGGCTGGCCGAACATCACAATCTGGCATCGGTGGCGAGTCCGGCGCCCGATCTGATGATCGGGCAGATCGCCGCGGTCACCAGCCGCATCCGGGTCGGTTCCGGCGGCGTGATGCTGCCGAACCATGCGCCGCTGGTGGTGGCCGAGCGCTTCAAGATGCTCGAGGCGCTGTTTCCCGGCCGGATCGACCTCGGGCTCGGCCGCGCGCCCGGCACCGACGGCGCCACCGCGCATGCGCTGCGCAGCCGGCTCGACCACCGCGAGGGCGACGATTTTCTGGAGCGGCTGCAGGAGTTGATCCTGTGGGAGACCCGCGGTTTTCCGCCCGGCCATCCCTACAACAATGTGGTGGCGATGCCCGACGACTCGCCGTTGCCGCCGATCTGGCTGCTCGGCTCCAGCGACTACTCATCGGAACTCGCAGCCCAGGTCGGGATGGGTTTTGCCTTCGCGCATCATTTTGCGTCCTACGACGCGATCGAGGCGATGACGAATTACAAGACGCGTTTCAAGCCCTCGATCTGGCGCCCGATCCCGTATGGCATCCTCGCGGTCGCGGCGATCGCCGCCGATACCGACGCCGAGGCCGAGCGGCTGGCCTCCTCGATGGACCTCAACCGCCTGCGCCGCGACCGCGGCCAGTATCTGCCGCTGCCATCGGTCGAGGAGGCGCTGGCCTATCCCTATACGGACGCCGAGCGCGCCGCGGTCGCGCGCAACCGTTCGCGGTTGTTCGTCGGAAGTCCGGCGAAGGTCCTGACAAAACTGCAGCCGATGATCGCGGCGAGCGGCGCGGACGAATTGATGATCATCACCGCCGTCTACGACCACGAGGCGCGCAAGAAGTCCTACAGCCTGCTGGCGGACGCGTTCGGGCTGGGGAACAAGGCGGCGACGTAGTTGTCCGCCGTCATTCCGGGGCGCGCGAAGCGCGAACCTCAGATGTGCAATTGCACATCGGGGAATCTCGAGGTTCCGGGTTCGACGCTTAAGCGTCGCCCCGGAACGACGGAATGAAACCTACACCGCCTTTTCGCTGAAGGTGGCGCGGAACGGATGGCCCGGATAGACCCCGACGATGCGGAATTCGCGCGAGAAGAACTTCAGCTCCTCCAGGGCGAAGGCGAGGTTTTTGTCCTCGGGATGGCCGTCGACGTCGGCGTAGAATTGCGTGGCGAAGAAATTGCCGTCGACCATGTAGCTTTCCAGCTTGGTCATGTTGACGCTGTTGGTGGCGAAACCGCCCATTGCCTTGTAGAGCGCGGCGGGCAGGTTGCGCACCCGGAACACGAACGAGGTGACCAGCGGCCCCGAGCCCTGCGCGGCCCATTTCGCCTCGCGCGCCAGCACCACGAAGCGCGTGGTGTTGTGGGTCTCGTCCTCGACGTCCTCGGCCAGGATGTCGAGGCCGTAGATGTCGGCCGCGAGCCTCGAGGCGATCGAGGCACAGCTCTTGTCGCCGCGTTCGGCGACGATGCGCGCGCTTCCCGCGGTATCGCCCGACACGATCGGTTTGATCTTGAGCCTGCGGATGATGTTGCGGCACTGCCCGAGCGCGTGGACGTGGCTCTCCACGGTCTTGATGTCGGCGAGCGTGGCGCCGTGCGGCGCCATCAGCTGGTGATGGATCGGCAGGAACCATTCGCCGACGATGAACAGTCCGGATTGCGGCAACAAATGATGGATATCGGCGACGCGGCCGGCGACCGAGTTCTCGATCGGGATCATGCCGAGATCGGCCTCCCCCGAGGAGATCGCGGCCAGCGCGTCCTCGAAGGTCGGGCAGGCCAAAGCCTCCGCGTCGGGATAGGCCTCGGCGATGGCGATGTGGGAATTGGCGCCCGGCTCGCCCTGGAATGCGATTTTCATGGCTTTGGTCGCTGGTTTGGTCATGGCGCGCCTTTTAGCAGGCGCTCAGCTTTTCGCCAGTATCCGGCGCGCGGTTTCGAGATCGGCCGGCGTGTCGACACCGCGCGGCACGGTATCGACGATCATGACGTCGATCCGCATGCCGGCCTCCAGCGCCCGCAGCTGCTCGAGCTTCTCCTGCCGCTCCAGCATCGAGGGGGCGAGGCTGACGAAACGCTCCAGCGCCTGCCGGCGATAGGCATAGAGGCCGATGTGATGATAGCGCGGTCCGTCGCCCCAGGGCGCCGTGGCGCGGGTGAAGTAGAGCGCGCGCAGCCGCCGCGGGCCGATCGGCGAGCCGACCGCCTTGACCACGTTCGGATTCAGGCTCTCTTCCTCGGTATGGATTTCGGCCGCCAGGGTTGCGATATCGACGGCGGGGTCGGCCAGCGGATCGAGCACGCTGCCGATGTTTTCCGGCAGGATGGTCGGAAAATCGCCCTGCAGGTTGACGACGATCTCGCATTTGCCGCCGGGATCGAGCTTGCCGAGCGCCTCGAAAATCCGGTCCGACCCGGAAGGGTGATCGGCACGCGTCATCACCGCCTCGCCGCCATGGGCGGTCACCGCGGCAGCGATCTCCGGCGTGTCGGTGGCAACCGCGACCCGGCCTATTCCGGCGGCCTCGGCCCGCCTCAGCACATGGACGATCATCGGCAGGCCGGCGATATCCAGTAGCGGCTTGCCGGGCAGGCGGGTGGCCGCCATACGGGCGGGAATCAGCACCAAGGTGCGGGAATCTGGCATCGGGATGAGGTCTGGACCCGGTTGATCGGAGGGCCGGAAATGATGGGGACGGGTCGAAAGCTGGCCCATTTATACGGGTTGCCATCGCACGGGCAAACCGATATCTCATCGTGGCTTGGGGTGCGGTGCGAAAGCCTGATTCCCAAAGCATCCGCGGCCGTTTCTCTCCGGCCTTACGTCGACATTTCCGGCCTGGAGCCTGATCCGAAATGGACTCCTTCGAACTCAACAAGATTATCGGTGCCGTTCTGGCGACCTGCCTCATTCTGCTGGTGACCAGCTTCACGGCCGGCGCGCTGTTCGCGCCCGTGATGCCGGAAAAGCCCGGTTTTGAAATCGTCGCCAAGGTGGAAGGCGAAGCCGCCGCCGGCAAGGAAGCTGCGGCCGCGCCGTCCGAGCCGATCGAGAAGCTGCTGCAGACCGCGTCCGTCGAAAAGGGCGCTGCTTCGGCCAAGAAGTGCGGCGCCTGCCACGACTTCACCAAGGGCGGCCCCAACAAGGTCGGCCCGAACCTCTACGGCGTCGTCGGCCGCGCCCGCGCCACCGAGGCCGGCTTCAACTATTCCGCCGCCATGAAGGCCAAGGGCGGCACCTGGACCTATGACGATCTCAACAAGTTCATCGCCAATCCGAAGGGCTTCGTTGCCGGCACCGCGATGGGCTTTGCCGGTATCCAGAAGGACAGCGAGCGCGCCGACGTGATCGACTACCTGCACACGCTGTCGGATAGTCCGGTTCCGCTGCCCACGGCGGCGAAGTAACGGCCTTCCGCCAAATGAACAATTCGCAACCAACGGCCGGGCTCTTGCCCGGCCGTTTTGCGATTCCGTTCAACGGCGCGTTATCGGGACGTTTGGTCGCAGCGCCGCCGCCCCCAGGCTAGTATCATGGGGAAAAAGCAACGTCATTTGCCGAACCCTTGCCTTATATTGGGTCCCCAGTAGCGCACGTCAGCAACAGGAATTCTTGATTTGCCGATCACCCGACGAAATCTCCTGCAAGGCAGTGCCGCGGCCGCGCTGGCGCCGGCACTGGGCCTCAACGCCGGCATTCCCGCGATCCAGCCGGCCCACGCGCAAGCCGCGCCGGATGGACTGGCTTGGCGGCATGCCGTATCGACGTTTGGCGATATCAAATATCCGGCCGGCTTCAAGCACTCCGACTACGTCAATCCGGATGCGCCGAAGCAAGGCATCGTACGTCTGTTCGAGCTCGGAACCTTCGACAATTTCAACCTCGTGATCCAGGGCTTGAAGGGGTCGATCGCCGGCGGCGCCGCGATGATCATTCAAACGCTGACGACCAGGTCGCAGGATGAACCGTCGACGGCCTATGGACTGCTGGCGGAAGCCGTCGCCTATCCCGACGATTTTTCCTACGTCATCTATCGATTGAATGCCGCGGCGCGCTGGCACGATGGCAAGCCGGTGATCCCGGACGACGTCATCTTCTCGTTCGACGCGTTCAAGAAGAACAGTCCGATGTACAGCGCCTACTACCGGCACATCGTCAAGTGCGAACAGGCCGGCGAGCGCGATGTGAAATTCACCTTCGACGGGCCCGGCAACCGGGAACTTCCCTCGATCGCCGGCGAAGTCCCGGTGTTGCCGAAGCACTGGTGGGAAGGCAGCGATGCGCAGGGGCGCAAACGGGACGTCGCGGCGACGACGCTGGAGATTCCGCTGGGGTCCGCGGCCTATCGTATCAAGGAGTTTGTCGCGGGCCGCACATTGGTGCTGGAACGGGTCAAGGATTACTGGGGCAAGGATCTGCCGCACAGCATCGGCCAGGATAATTTCGACGAGCTTCGGTTCGAATTCTTTCGCGATGATACGGTTGGGCGCGAGGCTTTCAAGGCGGATCAGCTGGACTGGTTTGACGAGCGCAGCGGCAAGGAATGGTCGACGGCCTACGATTTTCCGGCCGTGCGCGAAAAACGCGTCATCAAGGAAAAATTCCCGAATGCGAGTTCGGGGCGGATGCAGGGTTTCGCGTTCAACCTGCGCCGGCCGCTGTTTGCGGATGTCAGGGTCCGTCGCGCCTTCAACTATGCCTATGACTGGGAAGAGTCGGACCGGCAACTCTCGAACGGAGAGTACCATCGCGACAGCAGCTATTTTGACGGCATTCCCGAACTCACCTCGTCGGGACTTCCCGAGGGGCAGGAGCTGCAGATTCTCGAAACGGTGCGCGACAAGGTGCCTGCCGAGGTCTTCACGACGCCCTACAAGAATCCGGTCGGCGGCAATCCGGAAGCGGCCCGCAACAATTTGCGCGAGGCGACGCGGCTGTTGAAGGAAGCCGGATTTGAAATCCGCGACCGCAAACTGGTGGGCGCCGACGGCCAGCCCGTCACCGTCGAATTCCTCAGCCAGGACCAGGGTGACGAACGGGGCACCCTTTTCTACAAACCGTATCTGGAGCGGCTCGGCATCACCGTGAACATCCGCACCGTCGACAGCGTCCAGTACCAGAATCGCCTGCGCAGTTTCGACTTCGATATCACCACCTTTGTGTGGGGACAGTCACTTTCGCCAGGCAACGAGCAACGCGATTTCTTCGGCTCGGAGGCCGCGGATCAGCCCGGTTCGCGCAACCTTCCCGGCATCAAAAATCCCGCAGTCGACGTCCTGATCAACCGCATCATCTTCGCCAAGGATCGCGCCGAACTGGTCGCGAGCTGCAAGGCGCTGGATCGGGTATTGCTCTGGAATTGCTATGTCGTCCCGCAATTCGCCGGCGGATTCCAGCGCGCCGCGCGCTGGGACCGGTTCAGCCATCCCGAGCCATTGCCCAAATACGGAATTTCCGGATTCCCGAGCCTGTGGTGGTGGGACGCCGAGAAGGCCGCGAAGACGGGCGGACGCTCTTGAGCCGGCTCATGCGCATGGCGCTGTTCTCCCGCCGGCAGGTCCTCGGTATTGGAATCGGCGCGCTCGGCGCCGCGCGATTTGGCTCCTCAGCGGCGGCTGGCGCGAGCGACGCCGAGGCTCACGGCATGTCGGTGTTCGGCGACCTGAAATATCCGGCCGACTTCCATCATTTCGAATACGTGAATGTCGACGCGCCGAAGGGCGGCTTGTTCTCGCTGATCCCGTCGGTTCGTGCCTACAACCAGTCCTACTTCACCTTCAATTCATTCAACGCCTTCATCCTCAAGGGCGAGGGTGCGCAGGGCATGGACACCACATTCGCGACACTGATGGCGCGCGCGAACGACGAGCCCGATGCGATGTACGGCCTGGCGGCGAAATCCGTTCGGATTTCCTCCGATAAGCTCAGTTACCGCTTTTCGATGCGGCCCGAGGCGCGGTTCCATGACGGCTCGAAGCTGACCGCGCATGACGTCGCCTTCTCCCTGACCGCGCTGAAGGAAAAGGGCCATCCGCTGATCGTGGTGCAGCTGCGCGACTTCGTGAAAGCCGAGGCTCCCGACGACGCGACCGTAGTGGTCACGCTTGCGGAAAACCATGCTCGCGACGTGCCGCTCTATATCGCGAGCCTGCCGATCTTCTCCAAAGCCTGGTACGCGACGCGTCCGTTCGATGAATCGAGCCTCGACGCGCCGCTCGGATCGGGCCCGTACAAGGTCGGCAAGTACGAAGTCAATCGATACGTCGAATATGAACGGGTCAGGGATTGGTGGGCGGCCGACCTGCCCGTCAACCGCGGCAGCTACAATTTCGATATTGTGCGCTACGAATTCTATCGGGATCGCGACGTCGCATTCGAGGGTTTTTCGGGCAAGAGCTATCTCTACCGCGAGGAATTCACCGCGCGCATCTGGGCGACGCGCTACGACTTCGCCGCGGTCAGGGATGGCCGGGTCAAGCGCGAGACCTTGCCGGACGAAACGCCGTCCGGCGGACAGGGCTGGTTCTTCAATACCCGCCGCGACAAATTCAGGGATCCGCGCGTGCGCGAAGCCGTGGGCTACGCGTTCGATTTCGAATGGACCAACAAGACCGTCATGTATGACGCCTATGCGCGCACCGCTTCGCCGTTCCAGAATTCGGACATGGTGGCGAGCGGGCCGCCGTCGCCTGAAGAGCTCAAGCTGCTCGAGCCGTTCCGGGGGCAGGTGCCGGACGAGGTGTTCGGCACACCCTTTGTGCCGCCGGTATCGGACGGCTCGGGCCAGGACCGGACCCTGCTGCGCAAGGCTTCGCAAATGTTGCAGGACGCCGGCTGCGTCGTCAAGGACGGCAAGCGGCTATTGCCGAACGGCGAAGTTTTCACGATCGAATTCCTGCTGGACGAGCCGTCGTTTCAGCCGCATCACGCGACCTTCATCAAGAATCTCGGCCAGCTCGGGATCGAAGCCGGCATCCGGCTGATCGACGCCGTGCAATACCGCGCCCGTGTGGAGGCGTTCGATTTCGACATGACGACCGAGCGTATGAGCATGTCAGCGACGCCCGGCGACAGCCTGCGGCCGTATTTTTCGTCGCAGTCGGCCGCCACCAAGGGCTCCTACAACCTGGCAGGTGTTGCCACTCCTGCGATTGACGCGCTGATCGAAAAGGCCATCAACGCCGACACGCGAGCCGATCTGACCTTCGCATGCCGGGCGCTCGACCGGGTGTTCCGGGCCGGCCGTTACTGGGTGCCGCAATGGTACCGCTCCACGCACCCGATCGCCTATTGGGACCTGTTCAGCCACCCGGAAAAGCCGCCGAAATATGCGCAGGGCGTGGGCGCGCCGGAGAACTGGTGGTATGACGCCGCCAAGGCGGCCAAGGCCGAGCAGGCGAAATAATTCATGGGCTCCTATATCGCTCGCCGCATTCTCCTGATGATTCCCACGCTGCTGGGCATCCTGTTCGTGTCCTTTATCGTGGTGCAGTTCGCGCCGGGCGGTCCGGTCGAGCGCGTGCTGGCGCAGCTGAGCGGCGCCGACACCGGCGGCACTTCCCGGATTTCCGGCGGCGGCGGCGATTTCGGCCCGCGCGGCCAAGTCGGCGCGGGCGCCGCCGCGGGCGCCGTCAATTCGAAGTATCGCGGCGCGCAGGGGCTGGATCCGGACTTCATCAAGAAGCTGGAAGTGCAGTTCGGCTTCGACAAGCCGGCGCCGGAACGTTTCGCGCTGATGGTGTGGAACTTTTCGCGGTTCGACTTCGGCAAGAGCTATTTCCGCGATGTCAGCGTGCTGCAGCTGATCAAGGAGAAGCTGCCGGTCTCGATGTCGCTCGGGATCTGGATGACGCTTCTGACCTATCTGATCTCGATTCCGCTCGGCATCCGCAAGGCGGTGAAGGACGGCTCGAAGTTCGACACCTGGACTTCGGCGGTGATCATCGTCGGGTTCGCGATCCCGGGATTCCTGTTCGCGATCCTGCTGATCATCCTGTTCGCCGGCGGATCGTTCCTCAACATCTTCCCGCTGCGCGGGCTGACCTCGGACGGCTGGTCGCAATTTCCCTGGTACTGGAAAATCATCGATTATTTCTGGCACATCACGCTGCCTTTGATTTCGATGGCGCTGGGGGCGTTCGCCACCATGACGCTGCTCACCAAGAACTCGTTCCTCGACGAAATCCGCAAGCAATACGTCATGACCGCGCGCGCCAAGGGCTGCAGCGAGCGGCAGGTGCTGTACAATCACGTCTTCCGGAACGCCATGTTGATCGTGATCGCCGGCTTTCCGGGCGCGTTCATCCACGCCTTCTTCTCCGGCTCGCTGTTGATCGAAACCATCTTCTCGCTCGACGGCCTCGGCCTGCTCGGCTTCGAGAGCGTTCTGAACCGCGATTATCCCGTGGTGTTCGGCACGCTGTTCATCTTTTCGCTGGTCGGCCTCGTGGTCAATCTGATCTCCGATCTCGCCTACATGTGGATCGATCCGCGGATCGATTTCGAGGCGCGGGAAGTCTGATGACGATCATCGCCCCACCGCACATCGAGACCACGACATCCTCGCCGCCCGGCGATCCGGTGCCGGTCACCCGTCACCGTTTCTCGCTGTCGCCGCTCAACCGCCGCCGTTGGCAGAACTTCAAGTCGAACCGCCGCGGCTACTGGTCGTTCTGGATCTTCCTGATTCTGTTTTTCGTTTCGCTGTTCGCCGAATTCATCGCCAACGACCGTCCGTTCCTGGTCAGGTTCGACGGCCATCTGTACTGGCCGGCCTTCGTCAGCTATTCCGAGACCACCTTTGGCGGCGACTTCGAGACCGCGGCCGACTATCGCGATCCTTACCTGCAGAAGCTCATCAAGGAAAAGAACGGCAGCATCGTCTGGCCGCTGATCCGCTATTCCTACGACACCCATAATCTCGATCTGCCGACCCCGGCGCCGTCGAAGCCGACCTGGATGCTGACCGAGGCCGACTGCAAAGAGGTGGTGCAGAAGAAGGGCCTGAGCGGCTGCCGCGATCTCGAATACAACTGGCTCGGCACCGACGATCAGGGCCGCGACGTGGTCGCGCGGCTGATCTACGGCTTCCGCATTTCTGTGCTGTTCGGCCTCGCGCTGACCCTGATCTCGTCGGTCATCGGCATCGCCGCCGGCGGCGTGCAGGGCTATTTCGGCGGCTGGATCGATCTCGGCTTCCAGCGCTTCATCGAGATCTGGACCGCGATACCCTCGCTGTATCTGCTGCTGATCATCTCCTCGGTGCTGCCGCCCGGTTTCTTCATCCTGCTCGGCATTCTCCTGCTGTTCTCCTGGGTGTCGCTGGTCGGGCTGGTGCGCGCGGAATTTTTGCGCGGCCGCAATTTTGAATATATCATGGCGGCGCGCGCGCTCGGGGTGTCGAACGCGGTGATCATGTTTCGCCATCTGTTGCCCAACGCGATGGTGGCGACCATGACGTTCCTGCCGTTCATCGTGTCGTCGTCGGTGATGACGCTGACCGCGCTGGACTTCCTCGGCTTCGGTCTGCCGCCGGGCTCGCCTTCGCTCGGCGAACTGCTGTCGCAGGCCAAGGCCAATGTGCAGGCGCCCTGGCTCGGCTTCACCGGATTTTTCGCGGTCGCGATCATGCTGTCGCTGCTGATCTTCATCGGCGAGGCGGCGCGCGATGCCTTCGATCCGCGCAAGACGTTCAGGTGAGGCCGCCCATGGACGCCATCAACCAGCCCCTGCTCGATGTTCGCGACCTGTCGGTGGCGTTTCATCAGCCCAGTGGCACCTCGGTCGCGGTCGATCATATCTCCTACGAGATCAAACGCGGCGAGTGCGTGGCGCTGGTCGGCGAATCCGGCTCCGGCAAGTCCGTCAGCGCGCTGTCGATCCTGAAGCTGTTGCCCTATCCGACCGCGTCGCATCCTTCCGGCAGTATCCGCTTCAACGGCCGCGAGCTGCTCGGCCTGTCGGAGCGCGAGATCCGCGAGATTCGCGGCAACGACATTTCGATCATTTTCCAGGAGCCGATGACCTCGCTCAATCCGCTGCATACGATCGAGTCCCAGATCGGCGAGATCCTGCAGCTGCATCGCGGCGTCACCGGCGCGAAGGCGCGGGCGCGGACGCTGGAGCTTTTGACGCAGGTCGGGATTCCCGAGCCGGAAACCCGGCTCAGGAGCTATCCGCATCAACTGTCCGGCGGCCAGCGCCAGCGCGTCATGATCGCGATGGCGCTCGCCAACGAGCCGGACCTGCTGATCGCGGACGAGCCGACCACCGCGCTCGACGTCACCGTGCAGGCGCAGATCCTGGCGCTGCTGGCGGAAATCCGCGCCCGGCTCGGCATGAGCCTGTTGTTCATCACTCACGATCTCGGCATCGTGCGCCGCATCGCCGATGTGGTCTGCGTCATGAACGGCGGCAAGATCGTCGAGCAGGGGCCGGTGGAACAGGTTTTTACGGCGCCGAAACATCCCTACACCAAGGCCTTGCTCGCGGCCGAACCAAAACCGGATCCGGCGCCGCCGCGGCCGGAATCCCCGGTGGTGATCTCCGCCGACGATTTGAAGGTCTGGTTTCCGGTGAAGCGCGGCCTGCTGCGCTCGACCGTCGGCTACATCAAGGCGGTCGACGGCGTCACCCTGTCGGTGCGCAAGGGCGAGACGCTCGGCGTGGTTGGCGAATCCGGCTCCGGCAAGACCACGCTCGGCCTGGCGCTGCTGCGGCTGATTTCCTCGGACGGGCCGATCGTGTTTCTCGGCAAGGATATCCAGGGCCTGCGCTTCAAGGCGATGCGGCCGTTCCGGCGCGACATGCAGATCGTGTTCCAGGACCCGTTCGGCGCGCTGAGCCCCCGGATGTCGGTCGGCGACATCGTCGCCGAAGGTCTCAGCGTACATCAATCGCACTTGACGCGGGACCAGCGCGAGGCGCGCGTCATCAAGGCACTGAACGATGTCGGCATGGATCCGGCGACCCGTTTCCGCTATCCGCACGAATTTTCCGGCGGCCAGCGCCAGCGTATCTCGATCGCGCGCGCGGTGGTGCTGGAGCCGAATTTCGTGGTGCTGGACGAGCCGACCAGCGCGCTCGACATGCTGTTCCAGGCGCAGATGGTCGACCTGTTGCGGGAATTGCAGCGCAAGCGCGACCTGACCTACCTGTTCATCTCGCACGATCTGCGCGTGGTCGCCTCACTGGCGAGCCACCTGATCGTGATGCGGCAGGGCAAGGTGGTGGAGGAGGGGCCGGCTTCGGAATTGTTCAAGAGCCCGAAGAGCGATTACACCCGCGCGCTGTTCGCCGCCGCGTTCCGGCTGGAAACCGCCAACGGCGGCGCGGTGGCGGAGTAACTTTCAATCCATCCGCTTGATCGCCGATATCTCGCTGCCGGCGGTCTTGATGCGGGCGATGGCGTCGCGGGTGTTTTCGATCGCGGTGGCCATATGATGGGCGTTGGCGTGCAAAAGCGTCTCGGCGTCGCGGACGATGGCGACATGGCCTTTCCAGAACATCAGGTCGCCGCGCCGCAAATGTGCGGATTCCGCCGGCCCCAACGGCCTGCCGAGTCCCATTTGCTGCATGTCGCTGTCGCGCGGGCAGCCGGTACCTGCGGCGTTGAGCGCGACCTGGACCAGGCCCGAACAATCGATCCCGAGGCTGCTCTTGCCGCCCCACAAATAGGGCGTGCCCACAAAACCTTCGGCCACGGCGACGAAATCGTCCGCAGGGTCGTCGATGCCGCCGAGGTGCCGGCGCGGCAGATACCAGCCCTCGCGGGTCACCGCGAACGGGCCGTCCTCGCGAATCACCGTAAGCGTCGTTCCCATCACCAGCGTCTCGGCCGGCGGCAGTTTGATGGAGGGGCCGGGAAAGGCGTAGGTGCGGATCGCCGTGACCTTGTGGGTCGGCGCCGCGCCGGGCTTTGCCAAGGCGCGGTCGGGCAGCCAGCCGACATAGCCGTCGCTGTTCAGCTGGCCCCAGGCCCAGCCTTCGCCGTCGCGGTCGTAGATAGTGGCGCGCTCGCCCTTCAGCGCCTGCGTCAACATCATGGCCTCGGAGGACGGTTTTTCGCGCAGCGGCGCGATGGCGTCGATGATTTCGAAAACCTCGCCTTCGACAAAGCGCGCCGCCGCGACCTTGCCCTCGAGATATTTCGCGGCCAACTCCGGCCGCGCCGGGGTCAGGCGCGGATCATCCATAGCGCTGGCTCAGCAGTCTGAAGATCGCGCGCGCGGCCTGGCATTCGCCGCCCTCGGGGCGCGCCGGTTTGGCCGACGGTGTCCAGCCGTAGATGTCGACGTGCAGCCAGCTCCCGGCGCCCTCGACGAAGCGCTTCAGGAACAGCGCGCAGGTGATGGATCCGGCAAACGCCCCCGACGGCGCGTTGTTGACGTGGGCGACCTTGGAGTCGAGCCAGCTGTCGTAAGGCGCCCACAACGGCATGCGCCACAACGGATCGTTCTCCGCCTTGGCGCACGCCGCGAGCTCCTGCGCCAGGGCCCCGTCATCGGTGTAAAACGGCGGCAGATCCGGCCCCAGCGCCACCCGCGCCGCGCCCGTCAGGGTGCCGAGGTCGATCAGGAGATCGGGCTTTTCCTCGCAGGCCAGCGCCAGCGCGTCGGCGAGCACGAGGCGGCCTTCGGCATCGGTGTTGCCGATTTCCACGTTGAGGCCCTTGCGCGAGGGGAAGACATCGAGCGGCCGGAAGGCGTTGCCGGCGACCGCGTTCTCGACCGCGGGGATCAGGACCCGCAGCCGCACTTGCAGCTTCGCATCCATCACCATCTGCGCCAGCGCCAGCACGTTGGCGGCACCGCCCATGTCCTTCTTCATGATCAGCATGCCGGCCGACGGCTTCAGGTCGAGTCCGCCGGTATCGAAGCAGACGCCCTTGCCGACCAGGGTCACCCTGGGATGGGCCGGATCGCCCCAGCTGAGATCGATCAGCCGCGGCGCGCGCGACGATGCCATCCCCACGGCGTGGATCAGCGGGAAATTCTGCCGCGTCAGCTCCTCGCCGGTGATGCAGTTGAAGCTGGCGCCGAAGCGCTCGGCGAGAACCTGCGCCGCCTGTGCCAGTTCCTCCGGCCCCATGTCGTTCGACGGCGTATTGATCAGGTCGCGGGCAAGACAGGCGGCCTCCGCCATGCGCGCGATGGCGGCAATGTCGATGCCATCTGGCGGCACCAGCCGGACGTCGGGCGCATCGGCCTTGCGGTAACGCCCGAAGCGATAGGCGCCGAGCGCGAACGCCAGTGTGGCCAGACGGGTGTCGTGCGGTGCGTTGGCGAAGCGATAGACGCCTGGTGGCAGCAGGCCCGGCAGCGCGCCGGGCCGGAACGGATCGCGATAGGAGCTGCTTTCGTCCTCCAGCCCGAACAGGATGTGGGCGATACGGCCGTCCGCGGTGGGCAGAGCGAGGTATGCCCCGGGCTTGGCCGCAAAGCCGTTGGCCTGCGCGAACTGCCGCGCCTCGCCGGGAAGCTGCGCACAGATCGTCTCCCAACTCGCCTTGGTCGCGAAGGTGATCGGAATGGCGGATGCGGCGGGCGTGGTTTCGAATACGGAATGCATGCTTTTTCCGGACATCAATTGAAACAAATGGGACTGGGCGGAGCGGATGAAAGGGGCACGATCCATCGCCGGGCTATTGTGCTTTCTACAATGGCTCGCAACTGCAAGCCAGTCTCGGCTGCGACCTTGCTCCTGACATCTTTGTCTCGGCAATTGAACGCGTCGCGACGATGACATCGAAATGATTTGACCGGGCGCGCGGCTTGAACCTAGGTTCGATGCGGAATTCTGCCGCTGCGCAAGCGGGGCAGGGAGCGCGACAATGAACGTGAAAACCAGTGCACGTGAAAACCAGCGAGAGTATTGCAATGGCTGACCACCTGACCACCTTCCGCAAGCGCCTCGCGCGCAGTCTGGCCGCGATGGCTTTGCTGTCCATCTGTGCCGTCGGCGGATCGGCGCTGCTGTTGGGGGCATCCAGCACGCCGGCGCTCGCCTTCGGTCATGGCGGCCATGGCGGTTTTGGCGGCGGCGGTTTCCATGGCGGCGGCTTTCGGGGCGGCGGATTCGGCTTTTACGGGTACGGCTATCCCTACGGGTACGGCTACTACCCTCCCTATTACGGCGACGCGGGCGTTTGCTATGTGGTCCGGCAGCGGGTCATGACGCGCTATGGCTGGCGCATTCGCCGCGTCTCGGTCTGCGAGTGACGGCGCCGATCCGGCATCCAGCCTGAACGATCCCGGACCGAATTGCAGATGTACCCGGCGATCCCAGGATCGCCGGGCCTTGGCGTTTTCAACCGAGGCGGATGCTTGGCCTGGCCGCGCGGGATTTCGCTATTTGCCGCAATTCCAGACATTGCCGGCCGGCGTCTGGGTCCAGCATGGGCCGAAGCCGCCACCGTTCCAGCGGCCGTGATAGAAGCCCGGACCGCCATACCAATAGACCTGCCGCGGATGCCGAGCCTCGTCGATTTCGATCTGTTCGGGGGTGCGGTAGCCGGGCAGGAAGCCATAGCCGTGCCAGCGATGCACGGCATGCCGCTTTCCGTGCGCCGGCGCGGCCATGGTCGCCGTGGCCGACAACAAGAGCGTCGCAATCGCGATCGGACCGGCAATATTTCGCAACATTGAAGACGTCCTTTTCAACCCATCACCACCCATCCACTACACGGGGTTTGCCCTTCGTGATAGGCTGCGCACATCACAAAACCTTGGGAGCCGGAGGCGGGGCCGATGCCCCGCTCGTCGCAGTCGGTATTCCGGCAGGCCATCTTTCTTCAAACGGGGGATGCGATGGACGTGTTGTGGGGCATTGTCGTCGGCTTCGGTCATGCGATCGAGCAGGTGCTGGTCTACGTGGAAAGCCACCACTGGATTTTCGGGTTTGCGGCGCTGGGCTATATTTTCTACCTGCATGACCGAAGTCTGCACGCCCGGTTCGATACGCTCGACAAGCGGATCGACGAAATCAGGAAACGCCTGGCCGTCGAATATTGACGGTGCGGGCTGAGCGGTGGTCGTCGGGCCCCGCGCGAGCCGGCCTGGCGCGTCACGCGTCACAGGGTTCCCGCCGGATTCGGCGGCCCCGGTCTGCCCGCGGGGGAGTTAACCCGGCGTTAGGGTTAACGGTCTATTGCTGGCGCGTTCGGCTCGATCAATCCGCCCGATCTCGTGAGTTAAGTGCCATGCGTCAGCAGCCTAGCCTTGCCCGGCTTCTTGCGTCCGCGGCCGTGACGGCGATCCTGGCCGCAGGCCTTGGCGGCTGCCAGACCATGGGCGATGTCACGGGATCGATCACATCCAAGGACGCGTCCGCACCGAGTCCCGACGCTGATCCGCGGCGCTCCGTCGAGGTCTATGGCGAGCGCTACCGCGCCAATCCCAAGGATGTCGACGCGGCGCTGGCCTACGGACAGGCGCTGCGCGCCAGCGGGCAGCGCGCCCAGGCGGCCGCGGTGTTCGAACAAGCCACCATCGCCCATCCCGGCAACAGGCTGCTGCTGGCCGGCTATGGCCGGGCGCTCGCCGACAACGGCAATTTCCAGCAGGCATTCGACGTCCTCAGTCGCGCCCATTCGCCCGACAATCCGGACTGGCGCATCCTGTCGGTGCAGGGAACCACGCTCGATCAGCTCGGTCGTCACGACGAAGCCCGCCGCTACTATGCCAGCGCCCTGAAGATCGTACCCGAGGAGCCGTCGGTACTGTCCAATCTCGGCCTCTCTTACGTGCTGTCCAAGGACCTGCCGAAGGCGGAAGAGGCGCTTCGCCGCGCCTATGCGACCGGTCGGGCGGACGCGCGGGTGCGGCAGAATCTGGGCCTGGTCGTCGGGCTGCAAGGCCGCTTCAGCGAGGCCGAAACCATCGTCAAGGCCGATCTGCCGGCCGACGAGGCGGAGGCCAACGTCGCTTATCTGAAGGAGATGCTGAGCCGCAAGGACAGTCCGCGCGCCGGCAAAGTCCCGATCCCGGTGGCGTCGCTCAATCGGCCCGACTGATCGCCAGAACAGATGAAGTCGCCGTCAGCCGCCAAAGCGGGTGATCCAGTATGCCGCGATCTCGCGACTTCCTCACGGCCGTTCTGGAAGACCAAATCGCCCGGGGCATAGGCGGAGCGGAAGCGACGCCGTCCTTCGCATAGGCGGAGCGGAAGCGACGCCGTCCTTCGGAACGGTTATGCCGGGCGATCACAGCCTTGAATTTCTGACCCGACGCCGTTGAGCGTCGCGCTCACTGCATCGCAGCGACCTTGATGCCGGTCGGCCCGAGGATGACGACGAACAGCACCGGCAGGAAGAACAGGATCATCGGCACCGTCAGCTTCGGCGGCAGTGCGGCGGCTTTCTTCTCGGCCTCGTTCATGCGCATGTCGCGATTTTCCTGCGCCATCACGCGCAGGCTCTGGCCGAGCGGCGTTCCGTAGCGCTCCGATTGCTGCAGCGCCAGGCAGACCGACTTCACGCCCTCCAGCCCGGTGCGCTTCGCCAGGTTTTCATAAGCCACCTTGCGGTCCTGCAAGTAGGACAGTTCGGCCGTGGTCAGCGTGAATTCCTCCGACAGCGCGATCGATTGGGTCACGATTTCCGTGGAGACCTTGCGGAACGCGGTTTCGATCGACATGCCTGATTCGATGCAGATCAGCAGCAGATCGAGCGCGTCGGGAAATGCGCGCTTGATCGAGAGCTGACGCTTGGAGATCGCGTTTTTCAGGAACAGCATCGGCGCCTGCAGTCCGAGATAGGCGGCGGCGACACACATGCCGACCTTGATCGGCAGCGACTGCTGCATGTGGGAGATCGCGAAGACATACAGGATCGACGCAATGAACAGCAGGATGGGCGTTACCAGCCGGAAGAACAGGAAAGTGATGTAGGGGGCCTGGCCGCGGTAGCCGGCCATGGTGAGCTTGTCGCGCGCGGCCTCCTGGGCCAGCCATTTGCCGAGGTTGAAATCCTCCACCACCTTGGAGACCAGCTGCTTCGGCGTCTGGCGCAGCGATACCTTCTCGGTCTTGGAAAGGCGCTCGCGCTCGCGTTGCCGGATCCGCTCGCGTTCGCTGGCGACCGCCTTCATGCGCTTCTGCAGGCCTTCGCCGGCGAACATCGGCATGATCAGGGTATAGGCCGTGGCGCTTACCGCGATCGCGGCCAGCAGCATGGTCATGAAGTGGGCGTCGTGAATCTTGTCGACCAGGAATTGAATCATGCTGCACCGTCAGAAGTCGAAGTTGATCATTCTCTTCATCACGAAAATGCCGAGAGACATCCAGATCACGCAGCCCACCAGCATCAGCTGGCCGGTCGGATGGGTCCACAGCAGCGAGATGTAGTCGGGGGTCGAGAGGTAGACCAGCAGCATGACGATCGGCGGCAGCGAGCCGATGATGCCCGCCGACGCCTTGGCCTCCATCGACATCGCCTGGATCTTTTCCGCCATTTTCTTGCGGTCGCGCAGCACCTTGGACAGGTTGCCGAGCGCCTCCGACAGGTTGCCGCCGGACTTCTGCTGGATCGCGATCACGATCCCGAAGAAGTTGGCCTCCGGCACTGGCATGCGTTCATACAGCCGCGCGCAGGCGTCGCCGAGCGGCATGCCGATCGCCTGGGTTTCGATGATCGACATGAATTCGCCCTTGAGCGGCTCGGGGGCGTCGGCGGCGACGACCTTGAGCGATTCGAACAGCGGCAGGCCCGCCTTGATGCCGCGGACGATCACGTCGACCGCGTCCGGCAATGCCTTGAGAAAATTCTTTTCCCGGCGCTTCTTGAGATAGCTCAAGGTCCAGCGCGGCAGGCCGAAGCCCGCGGCAAAGGCGAGGCCGGCCGCGGCCAGCAGTCCACCCCCGGCCAGTAGCGCGACCACGAAGCACACCGCCGCAAGTCCGCCGCAAACGATCATGAACTTCTGCACCGTCCAATTCAGACCGGCCTGCGTCAGGCGGGTCGACAGCGGCACCTTGCTTTCCTTCATGCGGCGCGTCTCGAGATCCTTCAGCGAAGTTTCGACCTGTTCGCGGCGGGAGCGCTGGTTCTTGTCGGCGGACCGCGCGGTCGGTTCCGGCTTGGCCACCGAGGCGCGGCGGCTCTCGGCCTTTTTCTCGCCCGAGATCAGCGGGTAGATGAAAACCCAGGCCACGCCGCCAATGGCGGTTGCCGCGAGAAAGCCCAGAGCAAGCATTTGCGTTTTCATGGCGTGCTAGACCTCCGTGCTGACTTCGGCGGCGTCGAGCGCCGCGGCCAGCCGCTTCTCTTCACCGTAATATCGCGCGCGATCCCAGAACCGGGGCCGTCCGATGCCGGTGGAGCGATGCCGGCCGATGATGTGACCGTTGGCGTCCTCGCCGATCAGGTCGTAGAGGAACAGGTCCTGGGTGATGATGGTGTCGCCTTCCATGCCCATCACCTCGGTGATGTGGGTGATGCGGCGGGAACCGTCGCGCAGGCGGGCTGCCTGGATGACGACGTCGATCGAGGCGCAGATCATCTCACGGATGGTACGCGACGGCAGCGAGAAGCCGCCCATCGTGATCATCGATTCGCAGCGCGACAGCGCCTCGCGGGGATTGTTGGCGTGCAGCGTGCCCATCGATCCGTCGTGGCCGGTGTTCATGGCCTGCAGCAGATCGAAGGCCTCCGGTCCGCGGACTTCGCCGACGATGATGCGTTCGGGACGCATACGCAGGCAGTTGCGGACCAGCTCGCGCATGGTGATCTGACCTTCGCCCTCGATGTTGGGCGGCCGGGTTTCCAGCCGGACCACATGCGGCTGCTGCAGCTGCAGTTCGGCGGCGTCCTCGCAGGTGATGATGCGTTCTTCGTCGTCAATGTAGTTGGTCAGGCAGTTCAGCAGCGTGGTCTTGCCGGAGCCGGTACCGCCGGAAATCAGCACGTTGGCGCGGCAGCGCCCGATGATCTGCAGGATCTCTGCGCCCTGCTGCGAAATCGCGCCGAACTTGACCAGCTGGTCCAGCGTCAGCTTGTCCTTCTTGAATTTGCGGATCGTCAATGCCGGCCCGTCGAGCGCCAGCGGCGGCACGATGGCGTTGACGCGCGAACCGTCGGCGAGGCGGGCGTCGCAGATCGGCGAGGATTCGTCGACGCGCCGGCCGACCTGGCTGACGATGCGCTGACAGATGTTCAGCAATTGCTGATTGTCGCGGAACCGGATTCCAGTGCGCTGGATGCGGCCGGAGACTTCGATGAACACCGTGCCCGCGCCATTGACCATGATGTCGGAGATGTCGTCGCGCGACAGCAGCGGTTCGAGCGGACCGTAGCCGAGAACGTCGTTGCAGATATCGTCGAGCAGTTCCTCCTGCTCGGCGATCGACATCACGATGTTCTTGATCGCGATGATCTCGTTGACGATGTCGCGGATTTCCTCGCGCGCCGACTCGCCGTCGAGCTTGGCGAGCTGGGCAAGATCGATCGCCTCGATCAGGGCGCCGAAGATGGTGGCCTTGACCTGGTAATAATTATCCGACCGTCGCGCCTCCATCGCCGGCGCGGCCGGTTTGGCAGGCGCCAGCGGCGGCGCCGAAACGGTCGGAGGCGGTGCGCTGCGCGGAGCGGCCGGCGCGGCGCTGGAAGCAGATTCCAGCGCGACGCCGGGCTTTATCGCCCTCGTCTCGGTCTCGGGTCCGCTACGCTTACCAAACACGACAGTACTCCAGGCGGGGCGACCTACTTGGCCCGCAACTTCTCGATCAGGGGCGACAAGAACGAGCCCCGCGGCTTTTTGGTTTCGCCACGGCCGGTGAGCCGCTGCGCGATCTGCAGGAACATCTCGGTGGTACGATGATTGGCGGAGACCTCCGCGATCATCTGGCCGTTGTTGGCGGCGGAACCGAACATTTGCGGGTCGAACGGTATCGACGCGATCGGCTGGCTCTCGATCGCCTTGGCGAATTCGCCGGCGTTGATCTCCGGGCGCTTCGGCACGCCGACCTGGTTGAGACAATACAGCGGCAGACGGTCGTTGGGCCGCGACGCCTTGAGCAGGTCGAAGATATTCTTGCTGTTGCGCAGGTTGGCCAGGTCCGGCGCCGCCACGATCAGGATGTCGTCGGCACCGATCAGGGCCCGCTTGGTCCAGCCCGACCATTGGTGCGGAACGTCCAGCACGATGCACGGCATCGTGGTGCGCAGCGTATCGAAAATGGAATCGAAGGCATCGGCGCCGAAGTCATAGACCCGCTCCAGCGTCGCCGGGGCCGCCAGCAGGCTGAGATGATCGGTGCATTTCGACAGCAACCGGTCGATGAACGCGGTATCGACGCGGTCGGGCGAGAATACCGCGTCCGCGATGCCCTGCGCGGGATCCTGATTGTAGTCGAGGCCGGCGGTGCCGAAGGCGAGATCGAGATCGGCGACCACGGAATCCAGCGCCAAATCGCGCGCGATTGCCCAGGCGACGTTATGGGCGATGGTGGAAGCGCCGACGCCACCCTTGGCGCCGACGATAGCGATGATTCGGCCCACCGCTTTGGCTTCTGGCGCCGAGAACAGGCTGCAGATCGAGCGCACCACGTCGAGCGCGTTGACCGGCGAAATCACATAGTCGCTGACGCCACGGCGGACCAGCTCGCGATACAGCGTGACATCGTTGACGCGGCCGATCACCACGACGCGGGTGCCGGCGTCGCAAACGGTTGCGAGCTGGTCGAGGCCGGTCAGGATATCGTTGCGGCCCTCGGTCTCCAGGATGATCACGTTCGGCGTCGGAGCGGTACGGTAGGCCTCGATGGCGGCGGCCATGCCGCCCATCTGGATCTTGAGATGTGCCTTGCCGAGGCGGCGGTCTTCGCCCGCGGACTGCACCGCGGCCGCGGTTTCCACCGATTCGCAAAAGGCCTGCACCGATACGCGCGGCGCCGGCGCGATATGATCGTCGACCGGAGGAGCGGTAACCTCCGGCTGATCGTCGGGATTCTGGCGGGCGTAGCTGATCATTTGCCTGTATCGCTGAGTTTGGCCTTGTCGGATTCGGGATAGGCTGTCGTGGTCGCGGTGCCCTTGCGGTACTTCTCGAAGGCGGTGTTGCGCCGCGGCGTATAGGCAGGCGTTTCCGAGCGCGGCTGCACCAGGTCCGACGGATTGTCGACCATCGCCGCCATGTTGCGCTGGTAGGCGCAGCCGAAGTTGTAATACTGCTTGTTTTCGAAGTAGCTCTTGTCCTTGATCGAGGGACCGAGATCTTCCGGCCAGAGCCCGCAGGGGCCGGCGACCGCCGAGATTCTGGGATAGCTGAGCCGGATCGCCGCCATCAGGCGCGGATCATCGGGATGGAAGTGGCGCACCACGAGCCCGCGCGGCGGCACGCCGGCGGCCCCGAGCAGCGCCTGGATTTCCCGCAAGGAGTCCGCGGCCGCCCGCGCGTTGGGCGTGTCGACCGGAACGTCGGCGTTGATCGCGCCGGTTCCGTCGCGCAGCCAGGTTAGCGCCAGCCCCATTACGTCGGCGCGCTGCGAAGCCGAAAGACCGCCGCGCGCGTGACCGACGAAGACCACCACCGACTGGTCGGCTTCCTGGATCGCGATCGGATGCCGCTGCTTGTAATCGTCGGGGACGCTCGCGGTCGTCGCCATCTGGTCGGTATGCGTGCAGGCACCGAGCGCGACGGCAATACCCAGCAGCGCTCCCGCGAGGCGGAAGGCGCGACTGCGATCGACGGGTAGGTGGGCTGTCATCGGTTGATCCTCGTCCCGTCTCAGTCGGTAATGAAGCCGTAGGTGCCGCGATAATTCCGGGCCGGCTCGACGCGGCCCGGAACGCCATAGATGCGATTGATGCTGCCCAACAGGTCGGCCTGAGGGTCGCTCGCGTTCGCAAACCCGTCATCCGGGCGAGAAAGGTCCTTCTGCGCTACCGCGCGCACGATGTAGGGCGTCACCAGCACCATCAGTTCGGTCTGGTTGTTGACGAAGTCCCGGCTGCGGAACAGCGCGCCGAGAACCGGCAATTGCGATAGGCCCGGCAGGCCGTTGACGGCCTGCTTGGTCTGTTCCTGGATCAGGCCGGCCATTGCCATCGCGCCGCCCGAGGGAATTTCCAGCGTGGTTTCGGCGCGGCGGGTCTTGACCGACGGAACCGAAATTCCGGTGATGGTGATCGCGTTGTCGGTCGAGACCTCGGATACTTCCGTCATCACCCGCAGGCTGATCCGGCCTTCGGTCAGCACCACCGGGGTGAAATTGAGCGAGATGCCGAATTTCTTGAAGGCGATCGAGGGCGCGCATTGCCCGGTCGTGCCGGCGGCATTTGTCTGGCAGGTCACGCCGGTCGGAATCGGGAATTCGCCGCCGGCGATGAAGGTGGCGGACTCGCCGGAAATCGCCGTCAGATTGGGTTCGGCCAGCGTTCGTACCACGCCCGCGCTTTCCATCGCGCGCAGGGTGGCCTGCACCGACGGGGTGGAGCCGAACGCGGTGCTGATGCTGTTGCCGCCGACCAGCGGCTGGCCGTTCGCCGTGAACGGGTTGCTGTTGTTGAAGTTCACGACCGCGGTGCCGTAGTTCAGGCTTCCGGAGAGGTCGATGCCGAGCTGCTTGACGATGCTGCGGGCGACCTCGGCAACCGTGACCTTCAGCATCACCTGGTCGCGGCCCCGGACCACGATGGAGTTCACCACCTTGTCGGCGCCGCCCGCCAGCCGCGCCGCCAGGTCGCCGGCCTGCTGGGCCTCGATCGGGCTCGCCGCCGTTCCGGTCAGGATAACGCCGTCGCCGAGACCCTCGATCTGGATGTCGGAATTCGGCAGCGTCTGTTTCAACGCGGCGCGCGCGCCATTGAGGTCGCGCTTCACGGCGATGTCGTAGGCGGCGATCTGCTGGCCCGCGGAATCAAAGAACACGATGTTGGTCTGGCCGACCGCGGCGCCGATGATGTAGGCGCGCTGGGCCGAGCGCACCACGGCGTTGGCAATCTTGGGATCGGCGACCAGCACATCCTTGATGTCGCGCGGCAGGTCGATCACGATGGATTTGCCGATGCCGAGCGCCAGGAAGCGGGCATTCATCTGTCCTTCGACGGCGACCGGCGCCGCGGCGCGGTAGTCGGCCGCGATCACCGGCGTCAGGGCCGGATTGAGCGTCAGCGCAATGACGGCCGAAAACGACAGGGCGCGGACCATGATGGTCCGCATCGCCGGCTGATTTCCCCCGCATTTCATATCGGACGTCCTTCTCACTTCTGTGTCGTCGTCGAGCTGGCGATGCCGAAGCGAACCACGTTGATGCTTTCGCCCCGCTTGCGCGCCTGATCGTCGGTCCTGTTCTCGACCATGTTGACGTCGGCGATGCTGCGCAGCGCCAGCGACAAGGTGCCGGTCTGGCGGGAGCGGGCGAGGGTTTCCGCTTGTTCGGGCTTCAGCTCGAGCGTGACGGTCTTGCCGACCACGACGTTCTGGCCGTCCTTTTCCTTCGGCGTCTGGTCGATCGCGAGGACGCGAACGTTGGCCAGAATGATTTCCGAATCGATGACGTCGGGCGCGCCCGGCCGGTCGGCGGCCTTGTCGCGCTTGGTGAGGAGGACATCGACCCGGTCGTTGGGCAGGATGAAGCCGCCGGCGCCGGTTTCCGGCGAGATTTCGGTGGAAACGGCGCGCATGCCGGGGGGCAGGATCGCGGCCATGAAGCCCGACCCGTTGGCCTTGACCAGCTTCGGCTCGCGGATCGGCTCGCCCTGGATGAAGGGCGCGCGTGCGATCGAGCCGGCGATCTGGGTGGTGGCGTCTGGGCGTTCGTTGCGGCGGATAAAGGTGTTGCTGGCGGTCGCCGCCGGCCAGGTCTGCCACTGCATGTCGTCGGGCGTGACGGTCTGGCCCAAGCCGATGTCGGACTTGGCCACGAGCACATCCACGGTTTGCATCTGCGCAACCGGCTCGGTCGGCGCCGGTTTGTTGTCGGACCCGCTCGCAAGATAGGCGGCGACGCCGCCGGCACCGACAGCGATGGTCAGGACGACAATGCGTGCGGTATTCATTACGCTTCACTTTCCACAAAACGCAGCGACGCTTCCGCCGCCGTGATGGGAGTTGACCAGCTATTCGTCAAAGCATGGTTAATGAGGCGTATCTAAATCAACTTAACGCCGGGTTTATCCGGCGCGGTCAGCGAATCGCGAGGTGGGCGAGGTCGATCGCCCTGATCCATTCGGTCTCCGGATAGACCGTCAGGGCGCCGATCGCGAGCGCGATGCCGTAGGGAATGCCGCTCTCCTTGGCGTGCAGCTTCAACAGCCAGGCCTGGCCGGCGAACGGGTAGGGCAGCGGCCATTGCCGGAACTGCAGCAACAGCAACGTCAGGGCGCCGCCGAACAGCGAGGCATAGAGCAGGTAATTCAGTAGCGGGCCGAAACCGAACCAGAGTGCCGCACCGGCGGCCACCTTGGCGTCGCCGCCGCCGACCCATCCCATCGCGAAGCAGCCAAAGGCCACCGCGAGCACGGCCGCGCCAGCCCCGACATGCAGCAGGATATCGTTCAGTCCCATGCCGCTCGCCAGCGCCAGCGCCAGGAAGCCGGCCACCAGCAGCATCGACACACGGTTCGAGATGGTCATGGTGAAGAGGTCGCTCGCCGCGGCGAACGCCATCAGGGCCGGAAACAGCAGGAGGCGCGCAAGGTCGAGGATCATGGATTTACGGGGGCCCGGGCTGCCGATGCAGGATCGGATGATTGCCGGATGCTAGCCGGCAGAGATGAACAATCGGGAAACGATTCCGGCGCTCACCAGACGCTGGCAATCCGCGCGGCGAGTACCAGCAGCGCCAGCGCCAGCGCGGCGCAGACCAGTTCCGTGGGGGTTCCGCCGCGCAAGCCTGACGGCGGCAAAGCCTCTTGTGCCGCCACCGAGGCGGCGCCGGTTTTACGCATCTTACGCCACTCACATCCCTGCCAAACAACGAAGGCCCCGGACAGTCCGGGGCCTTCGAAGCTCATCGATCGCCGTCGCTTATTTCAGCGAGGTATTGATCGAGGTGAACTTGGTGTTCAGGTTGGTGCCGAGGCCGTTGACCACAGCGATGATCGCGAGCGAAATGCCGGCCGCAATCAGGCCGTATTCGATGGCGGTGGCACCGGACTCGTCCTTCACGAAACGCGCAATCAGGTTCTTCATCGGTAACTCCATGTGTACACGTGGCTGGTCGAACTAAGGTTGGTCTCGCCGGCGTTCTCAGCACCGTGACCATGGCGTCACCCTACGGTCGGGAAATTTCGGCGCGGTTAATTCGATCGCGTAAATACGGCTCTAACTGGCTGTTCTTGCGCACAGTAAACGCGGAATTAAGGACCTCGCTAAAATTGCGATATTGGCTCCGCTGCCGCCTATCATAGAGAGCGCGCGCGGCGGTCGGCGGTCCCGTTCACGGCTCCTTAAGCACGAAGAGGTACCGCTAGGCGACCCGTTCAGAAGAGGCAACCATGTCCAATCTGCCGCTGGAAGTCGTCGAGATGCTCGGCGGGACGATCGCCAAGGTGGTGCCGATCACGATCGGGCTGGCGCTGGTATTCTCCGTGCTGACGCATTTCTGGGCCTGCAATCCCGGCGCGCCATGGTGGCGCAAGCGCGGACTGGTCACCGATATCTGCTACTGGTTCTTCGTGCCCTTGTTCGCGCGGGTATTGCGGATCGGGCTGTTGGTGCTCGGCGCCGGAGTGGTGTTCGGGATCGACGACGCCGACGGCCTGATCGCGTTCTACGACAACGGCCATGGACCGCTGGCCACGCTGCCGCTGTGGTTGCAGGGCGTGCTGTTCCTGGTGCTGTCGGACTTCATGTTGTACTGGCTGCACCGGTTGTTCCATGGCGGCGGATTCTGGAAATACCACGCGATTCATCACTCATCGGAAGATCTCGACTGGATTTCGGCCGCACGGTTCCATCCGATCAACCTGTTTCTCGGCACCATCATGGTCGACGTCATCCTGCTGATGGCGGGCATCTCGCCGAACGTGATGCTGTGGGTCGGGCCGTTCACGACGTTCCATTCGGCCTTCGTCCACGCCAACCTGAACTGGGCGCTCGGCCCGTTCAAATACGTGCTGGCGACGCCGGTGTTCCACCGCTGGCATCACACCTCGCTGGAAGAGGGCGGCAATACCAACTTCGCCGGGACCTTCCCGGTCTGGGATGTCCTGTTTGGAACCTTCCGGATGCCGGAGAACCGGCTGCCCGAGAACTACGGCAAGGACGAACCGGCCATGCCTTCGGAGATTGCCGGTCAACTGGCTTATCCGTTCCGGCAGATGTAGGCGTCCTTGAGTCTTTCCGGGCGTTTGCAGTTCGTTCACACATTGAGGTCAGATTTGCCCCGTCGGGCGCCGGCACCGTTGCGTATCGCTTTAGCCGGCTTGTCAACGCCCCGGGGTAGAGTATGTCGTTCAGTTGCCTGCGTAGGCGCGCGCGCGCGCCGTTTCGATTTCGGTCGCTCTTGATCGGGATGCTGTTGTGCCCGGCCGTGGCGTTCGCCGAACCCACCGCGGATACCATCGCGGTCAATGTCGATCAGGCCAAGCTCGTCAAACTCCCGGGCCGCGTCGCCACCATTGTGGTCGGAAATCCGCTGATTGCGGACGTAACCCTGCAGAATGGCGGCATCGTCGTCGTCACCGGCAAAGGCTACGGCGCCACCAATTTCATTGCCATGGACCGCAGCGGCGATGTCCTGGTCGACCGCGTCATTCAGGTCGAGGGCCCGACCGACCGGCTGATCACGGTCTATCGCGGCGTCGAGCGTGAATCCTATAGCTGCATGCCGATCTGCCAGCGCCGGGTCACGCTCGGTGACGGCGACAGCTTCTTCAAATCGTCGATGGACCAGGCCGGGGCGCTCAACACCCAGGCCACCGGCAGCGCCTCGGCGTCGGGCAGGTCGAACTGACCAACAGCATCGGACGGCGCGCAGCCGGCCTCCGGCGCGCCGGCCATCCTCGATCGATTCGCGCGGCGAGCGCGCCCGCGGCATCGTTAACCCGGGCTTAACCGGACCGGTCGCGCCGCATCGATCCGGCGAAACACTTCCACAATCACTTTCGGCTAAATCTAGCGACAGCAAACCGCTACCCTCAGGGATTTTCCGATGCCGTCGCCCGCCGCTTCCAATGCCTGCTTGCGAAAGACATTGCGCCGGTTTCGCCGCAGCCGGCGCGGTTCGGCCGCTGTCGAGTTCGCGCTGGTCGCGCCGGTGTTCTTCGCCCTGCTGTTCGCGATCATCGAGACTGCGATCGTGTTCTTCGCGGGCCAGGTGCTGGAAACCGTCGCGCAGAATTCCGCGCGCTCCATCCTGACCGGACAGACGCAGACCGCCGGCTATACCACCCAGGCGCAATTTCTAACCAATGTTGTCTGCCCTCAAATCCCTGCGCTGCTGACCTGTGCCAACGTATCCCTCAGCGTTCAAAGCAGCACGGCCTTCGGCAACCTGACCCTCCCTAGCCTGATCGATGCCAACGGCAATTGCATTTCTCCCACAAACTTCAGCCCGGGTGGCCCCGGTGACACCGTCGTGGTGCAGCTATCCTATCAATGGCCGTTGTTCGTCACCGGACTCGGCTACAACATCGCGAATTGTCCCGGCAGCAAGCGATTGCTGGTTGCCACGGCCGCGTTCCAGAACGAACCTTACTGAGGCAGGTCGATGAAGGCGATCTCGGGTATGTGGCTTCGCGCGAGACAATATGCGGTCGACATGCTCGCCGATTGCCGCGGCATCGCGGCGACCGAGTTTGCCGTGATCGTTCCAATCATGCTTGTTCTGTTTTTCGGGACGGTGGAGTTTTCAAGCGGCGTGGCGGTCGACCGCAAGGTAACGATTATCGCGAGAACGTTGTCCGACTTGACGTCTCAGGCGCCGCTTACGACGCCTGCTTCGACATCCTCGACGGTAAATGACTCCTACCTGCAAAATGTCTTCACGGCCAGCATAACGATTCTGACTCCTTACAATCCTGCGCCCGCGAAAGCCACCGTCTCGGAGATCTATGTCGACTCCAACCAGGTCGCGAAGATTCAATGGAGCAAGGCTGCGACCATCAGCAGCAACAGCGCCACGCAGGCCACGCTGACGGCGTCCAGCCGCAATGCGGGTGATGTCGTTACAGGCATTGTGCCAGCAAAGCTTCTGGTGAAGCAAACCTACCTGATCTTCAGCGAGGTGAGTTACCTTTACGTGCCCACGATCGGCTATGTGATGGCGAAGTCCGGCGTGAACCTGAGCGATGTCGCCTATGCACGGTCACGCCAGGCAGTTTGCGTGATCTATAACGGCGTTCCTACCGATCCCTGCCCGACACCCTGAAGCCGGTTGCCCCCCCTTTTGAAGATAGAAAAAAGGCCGCGCTGACAGCACGGCCTTTCCTATTTGTCGGAATTCCCTCAGGCCCGGCGCTTGCGGGCCGGACCGGATGGAATTCGCTTAGCCGGCGGCGCGCAGATTGTCGGCCGAAGACTTGCCAGAACGGCGATCGGCTACGATCTCGTAGCTGATCTTCTGGCCTTCACGCAGCGTTCCAAGGCCGGCGCGCTCTACGGCGCTGATGTGAACGAACACGTCGTTGCCACCGTCATCCGGTTGAATGAAGCCGAAGCCCTTGGTTGCGTTAAACCACTTCACGGTTCCCATGCTCACGGGATAGTCCCTTCTCAAGATAGATATAGTAGAAGCCCACTTTCGACGGGCTGGTGAGATCGAATTTTTGGAAGGGTCGTCAGCGTCTAAACCGGCTGTACCGGTGGATAGCTAATGTCGTCCGGCCGAAAATCGATAAGTCATATTATTCCAAAATAGCCTCCAAAACAATCCTGACGTGCGCGATTTTTTGTCCGCACCGGATTTGCAACCTGGAGACCACCTGGCCGTGCCACGACACGACCTCGTCATGCGTGGCTTTGCGGCACTGCGATCGCAGCCTCTTCAAACCATGCCGGTAGTGCCGGCGTGAAGAAAGCGCGTCAAAACAAAGTCAAAACGAAGAACGTAAGCCCCGGCTCTGATTTCAGCAGAACCCGGGCTCCGGCCCGTTTCACCTGCGGCGGAACTGGCCGCGCGGCGGTGCACCACGCGGAGCTCCGCCACCGCCCGGACGCTCGTCCTTGTGGCGGAAGATCAGCCGGCCTTTTTCAAGGTCGTAGGGCGACATCTCGATCGTCACCCGGTCGCCTGCCAGCGTCTTGATCCGGTTCTTCTTCATCTTGCCCGCGGTGTAGGCCACGATCTCGTGTCCGGCATCGAGTTGCACGCGGTAGCGTGCGTCGGGAAGGATTTCGGTCACCAGTCCTTCGAACTGGATCAGCTCTTCTTTAGCCATGGTTGTCTCCAGATCGATCGACGATCAGCGCGGGCGTTGGGTACGGTTGGGTTTGGTATTTGGGCGGCTTTCGCGATGCAAAAAGGCAACCCCCTGCATCCCTTCGGCCTTGCCGCTGGCTTGTGCCGGCGGACGCTGCGGCTCGTGCCGACTGGTCTCGTGGCGGTTGGCTGGCGGAGCCCCATTGTTACCACCAGGACGGCGGTTCCGGCGAGGACCTTTTGAGCCTGGCGCGGCTTCATTGCCCCTGGCCGTGTGCCCGCGCGGCCCGGATCGCGCGCCGCGGTGTTGCGCCGGTGCCGGTGCCGGCTCGCGATGGCCCGGGGTGCGGCAGTCTTCCCTGGGCAGTGCGATGCGGATCAGCTTTTCGATGTCGCGCAGATATCCCATCTCC
>Ga0302157_10001079_pt1 | contig 34116 bp, 29 predicted proteins | sample I_Bog_N3_3_FD_193502 | JGI IMG/M metagenome (GOLD analysis project Ga0302157, IMG submission 193502) | Peat permafrost microbial communities from Stordalen Mire near Abisko, Sweden - I_Bog_N3_3 | ecosystem: Environmental > Terrestrial > Soil > Wetlands > Peat | place: Sweden: Abisko, Stordalen...
GCGCACGTGCGCCATGTACTCAGAAACGGGCTTCAAAGCCCAAGCGCGTACCAGGCTGCACGGTCCGGTCTGGCCGTCTCAACGGCGTCCAGACTCTACCGCGCTGGTCTGGTTTAAAGATACAAGCCGCGAGCAGTGGGACGCCTTGCAGCGCCGGTCGCTTCCCCGGGCCGCATGGGCGCTGTGCGTGAACTGGGGTCTGGTCGTGGCCTCCTTCGCACTCGCCATCGCCTGGCCGAATCCGCTTGGCGTGCTGGGCGCGATGGCGCTGCTCGGCGGCCGGCAACTGGGCCTGGGCATCCTGATGCACGACTGCGCGCATCGGGGCTTCCTGCCGTCGACAAAGGCCAACGACTGGGTCGGCCAGTGGCTGTGCGCGGCGCCCGTGTTCGCCGACCTCGACGTCTATCGCCGGTATCACATGACGCACCACCGGCACGCCGGAACCGAACAGGACCCGGACCTGCCGAACTATCGCGGCTACCCCGTCTCGCGGGCGTCGTTCGCGCGCAAGGTGTTGCGCGATCTGGCGGCGCTGACCGGCCTTCGCTCGGCTCTCGGACTCGGCCTGCTGTACGCACATGCCGATCCGTGCAGCGTGGAGTTCGGCTATTCCTATCGCCGCAAGGCGGGAGCCGATCGAGCGAAACAGTCGATCGGGCACCTGCTGTGGAACCTGCGCCGTGTGCTGCTCGTGCAGGCCATCGGATTCGCGACCTTGTGGGCGCTCGGCCACCCGATGGCCTACCTGCTCTGGCCCGCCTCCTGGCTGACGAGCTACATGCTGTTCAGCCGCATTCGCAACGCGGCCGAACATGGCGGCCTGCCGGGCACCATGAGCACGGACCAATGGCTCAACACGCGCAGCGTCCGCGCGGGTTGGATGGCGCGGCTGACGGTGGCTCCGAACCACGTGAACTGGCACTTCGAACATCATGTCGCGCCGACAGTACCCGGTTACCACCTGCGCGCATTGCATCGGGCTCTTTCACGGCAAGCGCTCCCGCACCCGCTGCCGCTGTGGCCCGGCTATGGCGCTGTCGTCCGCAGCCTCGTGCGGGGGTGAACAGCGTCGTCTTCAGTCGCCGCCCGCGTGCCGGTTCTGTCGCGATAGTTGAAGCGGACTGGCCCTTCTTGATCATGTGCATGCATCTCGATGCCGGCGAGCAGGGCGCGCGCGCAGCGCTAGCGTTGCATCGCTGCGCACTGCCGAGTGGCGACCGCGCCGGCAGTGAAGGTCATCAACTGACCTGCGGTCATCGGATGCCAGGGCTCGTTGCGCGTCAACGGCTCGGTGGCGACGATGGCCACGCGATCGGTCGGCCCGGTGTGGGCGGCGAAGTCCACCATGAGGTCCTTGTCGGCCAGCACCGGCGCACCGAAGGGATGTTCGCGCACCACGTAGTGCAGGTGCGTGGAGCAATGGGCCCACAACGCCTTGCCGTTGGACAGCAGCATGTTGAAGGTGCCATGGCGATGCAACTGCGGCAACAGCTCGGACAGCGTGTTGGAAAGCTCGTCGATCGCCGGCATGCCGGCGTGGGCCTTGGCGAGTTCCTGCATCAGCCAGCAGAACGCGTGTTCGCTGTCGGTTTCGCCCACCGGGCGGAAGTGGCCGTGCAGGCGCGGCCGGAACTCCTTCAGGTCGCCGTTGTGCGCGAACACCCAGTAGCGGCCCCACAGCTCACGCACGAACGGATGCGTGTTCTCGAGCGCGATGCGGCCCTGCGTGGCCTTGCGGATATGCGCGATGACGTTGTCGCTGCGGATCGGGTAGCCCTTGACGAGCTCGGCCACCGGCGACGTGCGGGCGCTGTGCTGGTCGACGAACAGGCGCAGGCCGCGATCCTCGAAGAAGGCGATGCCGAAGCCGTCCTTGTGCTCGTCCGCCCGCGTGGCCAGCCCGGTGAAGCTGAACATCGCGTCGGTCGGCTTGTTGGCATTCATGCCCAGGAGTTGACACATGCCCCAAGCATACGCGCCGGCTTATGCGGATGGAGCGCCTGCATCCTCGCTGTGTGTTCGCCGCATCGGCAAGCGGCCGGTCACGCGCCTGGAAAGAACACCTTGAAAAAGCCGCGCACGCTGACCAGGTTGCCCGGGTTGCTGGTCTCTTCCAGCACGCCGGCCATGCGGCGCAGCAGTCGCGCGCTCTTGTTGGCGCGCCAGATCAGCAGGTCGGCCAGCCACGGATGGGCGTTGATCTGGTTGGCGCGCTCGTAGAGGTCGAAACGCGGCTTCAGCGCGGCCAGGCTGGCCTCGTAGCGCGTGCGGACCTCGACGGCCGTGCCGGCAGGCACGCCGTCCGGCGCGGCGAGCAAGGCCGCGGCGGCCAGCAGGCCTGTCTCCAGCGCCTTGCCGATGCCCTCGCCGGTGAACGCGTAGGTGCTGCCGGCGGCCTCGCCGGTGACGAGAAGGCCGGGCCGGGCATGGCGCGCGCCGGAGAGCGAGCAGCGCAGCGGCGCGCCCTTGAGGTCGCCCTCGAGCGTGCCGTTGCGCATGAGCTCGCGCGCCGGTGCGTAGTGCTCGCAGAAGGCGTCGAACAGCTGGCGCAGGTTCACGTCCTTCATCTTCGCGGCTTCGCCGCCGCCAGCGGCCGGGTGGCTGTTGGCGACGCCCACGCCGATGTTGAAGCGGCCGTCCGGTGCCGGGAAGATCCAGCCGTAGCCCGGCGCCAGGCTCTTGTCCCAGACCACTTCCAGGGCCTGGATGCGGCCCACCATCGCGTCGTTCTTCACGTAGCCGCGCAGCGCGACGCCGCTGGGGGTACGGCGATCGCACATGCCGGCGGCCTGCAGCGCCTGGGGCACGGCGCCGGTGGCCAGGACGACCCAGCGCGCGCGCATCTCGCGCACGGCGTTGCCCTGTTTCAGGCGGGCGCCGACCACGACGTCGCCTTCGTTCAGCGGTGCATCGAAGCGCCACGGCGTGTGCAGCCGGGCGCCGGCGCGTTGCGCGCCACGGCAGACGATGTCGTCGAGCACCAGGCGCGGCAGCACGGCCACGCTGCCGGGCACGTCGACACGGCCGCCGCGCGGGCCGATGCAGGCCAGGTGCCGCGACGGCTGGGCCACGGCCATCACCTCGTCGTACAGGCCCAGGCGCTTCAAAGCGTGGTGGGCATCAGGAATCAGGGCGTCGCCGCAGATCTTGTCGCGCGGGAAGTCATGCTGGTCGACGAGCACGGTATCGACGCCGGCGCGCGCGAGCCACAGGGCACAGGCGGCCCCGGCCGGGCCGGCGCCGACCACGAGGACGTCGCATTGGGAAGGGAGATCGGCATTCGTCATGAGCCGGCGATTATCCCTGGCGGCCTTGGCAGCACGCCGGGCGCCGAGCTCGGAAGCTCAGGCGGCCGAAGTCGCGGCAGGACTGGCGGGAACGGCCATGCGATCCGGGTCGGGCTCCGGGGTCACCTTCAGCGTGACGCGGCCGTCATGGCGCGCGCGCGCGATGTCGGCCTCGACCTCGCGCAGCGCTTCGCTGCTGGCCGCGGTCGTGCGGACGATGCCGACGGCGCAATTGCGGCCGTGGTTCTTGGCGGTGTACAGCGACAGGTCGGCCAGGTTGACCGCCTGTTCCCAGGTCACCTGCACATGGCTGGCCGGCAGCGGGAATGCGGCGTAGCCAATCGACACCGTGGTCTCGATGGCGAGGCCGTTCTCGAGCAGGACCGGCGCCTGGTTCATGGCCAGGCGCACGCGCTCGGCCAATTGATCCAGCTCCGTTCCTTCGACGTCGGACGCGAACACGAGGAACTCCTCGCCACCCCAGCGCGCCACCAGGTCGGCGCTGCGCATCGCCGCGCCGAGCCGGTGCGCCACCTCCACCAGCACGCGGTCGCCCGCGGCGTGGCCGTAGTGGTCGTTGACGCGCTTGAAGTGGTCGACGTCCACCATCAGCAGCGCGCCCTTGAACGAGCGCTCGCCGCCGCGCACGCGCATCACCTCGCGGAACTGGCGCCGGTTGGCCAGGCCGGTGAGTGCGTCGCGCTCGCTGTGCGCGCGCAGCAGCGCCTCGTGCTTGACGAGCGTGCGATTGAGTTCGCGCATGCGCAGGTACATCAGCACCGCGAGCACGCCCATCAGCACCATGGCGGCGCCGGCGAACATCCACAGCCGGCGCGTGAGCGCCTGGTTGCCGAGTTCGGCCGACTTCAGCTGGTTGTCGCGACCCATCAGCTCGATGCGGCGCTTCTGCGACGCCTGGTCGTAGCGGGCGCGCAGTTCGGCCTCGGCCGCAGCCTTGTTGGCGGAGCGGATCTCCCTGGACAGCGCCTGTTCCTGGTGGAACAGATCGATGGCGCCGGCCGTGTCGCCGGCCTTTGCCAGCGCATCGCCGAATTCGCGCAGCGCCTCCTGGCGTTGGCCGGGGCCGGTGTCGCGCTGCCAGAGCTCCAGCACGTGCGCCATTTCGGTCTTGGCGTCGGCGACGCGGCCCAGCGCGAGCTTGGCCAGCGTCTCGTTGTGCAGCAGCAGGCGCTCGCTGCGGAAATCCCGATGTTGCCTGGCCACCGGCAGTGCCAGGTTGATGGCAGCGAGCGCGGTCGCGGGGCGTCCTTCGTGGATGTAGGCGTCGCTCAGGTTGGCGCGCAACAGCATGGCCTGCCGCTTCAAGCCGGCGGCGTTGGCGATGACCAGCGCGGCCTCGTAGTCGCGCTGCACGATTTCGGGTTGCTGGCGCCTGAAGTGCAGCAGGCCGTCGAGCACGGCGATGCGCACCTGCACCCAGGGCGAGCCGTCGAAGCGGGCGATGTGTTGCGCCTGGGAGATCAGGCGGTTGGCGCCGACGGCGTCGGCGTTGGCTTCGGCCTGCAGCGCGCTGATGCCCAGCGCGATGGCCTCGCGCGGGTGATCTCCGGCGCGGCGCGCGACGTCCACCATGGTGCGCGCATAGGCACTGGCCACGACGTTGTTGCCCTGTTCGGCAGCGCCTTGCTCGGCGAGATCGAGCGCGCGCCACCATTCGCGATAGCCGCAGTCCGCGCGCTGCTTCGGGCCGGCCGCGCACAGCTCGTCGTAGATCGCGAGCGCGGCGCGGGCCTGCTGGTAGGACGCCTCGCCACGGCCGGCGTTGACCTCGATCTCGGCACGCACCAGGTGGGCATCGGCCACGGCCAGCGCATCCTGGGGTTTCGTCAGCGCCAGCAGCGCCGAGACCTGTTCGAGCGCCTCCGAGTTCTGGCCATTGCGGGCCTGGACGATGCCGACGCCGGTGATTGCGGCGCGACGCAGCAGCGGCGTCGACGCGGCATCCTTGCTGGAGAGTTCGTTGATCGAGTCGATCGCCTCCTGCGGCGTCTCGTCGCCCTGGCGTACCAGCGCGTCCAGCAACGCCACCAGGTCGCCCGTGCCGGCATGCGCGGGAGCGTATGCGAGTGCAGCACCGGCCAGTAGGACCAGGGCAAGCTGGCGCGCGCGCATCACGACGCCTCCGCGCTGCGCATCGGCGCGTGCTGGTCTTCGGGCGGGCGCTGGGGGCTTTCGACGGCGCCGCGCCCGCCGGGGCCATGCTGGAAGTGCAGCTCGACACGCCCTTCGCGCACCGATTTATCCAGTTGCTGGATGACTTCCTCGACCGCGGCCGTGCTGGCCGCATCGACGCGCAGGATGCCGCAGGCGCCGTTGCGGCCGCGCGCCTTGGCCATGTACATGGCGGTGTCGACCAGCGAGATCGCGCGCTCCCAGTTCACCTCGAGCTCGGCCCGCGGCGTGGACGTGCGCATCGGGAACAAGCCGAAGCCGATCGATGCCGAAACGGGCACCGGCTTGCCTTCGTGCATCACCGGCGCATCGGCGAGCGCGCACAACAGCCGCTGCGCGAGTGCCTGCGCCTCGGCCTGCGGCAACGGACGCACCAGCACCAGGAACTCCTCGCCGCCCCAGCGCACGATCAGGTCGTCGTCGCGCAGGGCGTGGCGCAACCGGCGTGCGATCTCCACCAGCACGGTGTCGCCACCGGCATGGCCGCACTGGTCGTTGATGTGCTTGAAGTGGTCGACGTCGAGCAGGTACAGCGTGCCCTCGAGCCCGTGGCCCGGGCGCTCGGCCATCACGGCCTGCAGATGGTGGCGGTTCGACAGGCCGGTGAGCGGGTCGATCTCGGCCTGGATGCGCAGCTGCTCGTTGCTGACCGACAGCAGCTGGTTGCGCGCGCGCAGACGGCGGCCGAGCACGGCCACGAGCGCCAGCAGCAACAGGCTGGCCGTGCCGGCGGCCGTCCACTGCTTGATCTGCAATTGGTGGTGCAGGATCTCCTCGTCCTTCAACTTGCCTTCGCGCGACAGCATGTCCAGTTCGTGCCGGCGGCTTTCGTTGGCGAAGCTCTCCTGCAGCTCGATCAGCGCGCGCTGGCGATCCTGCTGGTTGAGCTCGTCCGACATCTGCCGGTACTGGTGGTAGGCCACCAGCGCGTCGTCGAGGTAGCCGGCACGCTCCAGGTAGCCGCCGAGCTCGTTGGCCGCGTCGGAGATGTTGGCGGCGGAGCCGGCGCGTTCGTCGATGCCCATTGCTTCACGCACCAGCGGCAGGCCCTCGTCCTTGCGCTTCATCCCGATCAGCGCCAGGCCCGTGTTGGCGGTCGCCACGCTCTGCGCCGGCAGGTCGTTGGCCGCGCGCGCCACCGGCAGCGCCTTCTGCGACAGCTCGTATGCGGTCTGGAACTCGCCGCGCTGCAGGTAGTAGTCGGCGATGTTGGCCATGCCGACGCTGATCTGATGCGTGTTGCCGCCCAGCCGCGCATGCTCCAGTGCGGCGCGCCAGTCGGCCAGCACGATGCTGCCGCCAATGCCGCGGCTGGTCTGGATCGCGCGCCCTGTGTAGGCGGCGGAGATGCCGTACTCGTCACCCGATTCCCTGGCCAGGCGCATCTGCTCGCGGTTGATCTCCGCGGCCTTGTCGGCCTGGCCGGCGTCCAGCAACACCTGGGCGGCCAGCGCACGCAGATCGATGCGCCGCCAGGTGGGACCGGTCTCGTCGGCGAGCTTCAGTGCCTGGTTGTAGCGCAGCATGGCTTCGTCGTAGTGGCCGCCGCGGCTCTTCACGACGGCGGAGCTCATCAACAGGCGCAGCCGCAGGTAGCCGGGGGGATTGGGCGGCAGCAGCGCGGAGGCCTCGATGATCTGGCGCTCGGCCTTGCTGACCTCGCCATGCGATTGCATCCATTGGCCGCGCAGCAGCATCGCGGCGGGGCGTGCGAGCGGCAGGCGGTCGGACAGGGCCTCGATGCGGCTGGCGATCTGCTCGACCTCGTCGCCCCTGTTCAGCGCGACATACTCGGAACCGATCTCCAGCAGCGTCTCGAGATAGCGCAGGTGGTCGGTGGGCAGGGTGTCCACGTACCGCAGCAACTCGACCGTGGCGACGCCCGGCTGGGCGCGGCCGACGTATTGAAGCCGTTCGAACTCATCCTTGGGCTGGAACGCGGAGGCCACCGGCGCGTCCGACCCCGGGGCCACCGCCGTTTCAGCGCGGGCGACCGGTGCCAGACAGAGTTGCAACCCCAGAAAGACCGCGGCCATGGCGCTGCCCGGCGCGCGCCAGGGCGCAGCGTGGGGGGCCAGTGGCGGGAAACGGCAGCGGCCGCTCCGGCGGAGGTATTGAAGGGGCATCGGAGTCGTTATCGGTGGATTCCGGGTGCTATTGAGCGTGGACGATCCGGTCTGGAGAGGCTGATTGCCCAACTATTCGCGCTTGGCGCGTGTGCTGCGGCCTAAATGTCGCGTTCCGGCAGCAACGGCCGGTCGGCCTGGATGCCCAGCAGCGATTCGACCTGCACGGCCAGGTCCGGCCCTTCGGTCGAGACGAGCCGAGCCGCCTGGGCGCAGCCGGCGCGGATCGCGTCGGAATCGAGCATCCGGCGCAGCGTGGCGGCGATCGCGCCCGGCCGGGCGCGGATGCCTGCCAGCATGCGGCCGGCCGCGAGCGCCTCCACCCGGGCGCCGTTGTCGAACTGGTCGTAGGCGAGCGGGATGATCAATTGCGGCACGCCGGCGCGCAAGGCCTCCGCCGTCGTGCCGATGCCGCCGTGGTGGACCAGCGCGGCTGCGCGCTTCAGCAGCGGACGCAACGGCACGTACGGCAGCCACAGCATGCCGGGCGGCAGCGGCGCAGGCACCTGCTCGCGGTGTGGCGTCAGCAGCAGCGCGCGCCGGCCCTCGCGCTGCGCGGCCAGCACCGCCCGCGCCAGCCAGCGCCGGGCCTGGCGGTTGCCGCTGCCGGGCGTGAAGACGACCGGCGCAGGGCCGTCGAGCAGGAATTGCTCGAGCTCGGGCGGCAGGCCGGCGTCCAGATGCGGGTCATAGAGCGGGAACACGCCTTCGACCAGCGGCCGCGGCCAATCGGGCGGCGTCGGCGCGAACCAGGCCGGGAACAGCGTCAGGTGGGCATCGGCCACGCCTTGCAGGTGGTCGATGAAGTGGCGCACCGCAGGCAGGCCGTAGCGGGTGTTCGCGGCATTGATGTCGGGCACCGCCACCGGATCGATGGCGCCAGCATCCACCCGTCGCCACAGCGCCTGGCGCCACGCCAGGGGCATCCAGCGCGGGATGCGCAGCGGGCCGATCAGCAGCGGGTCATGCACGCTGCGCAGATTGGCCGGCGCGAGCCAGGCGGCCACGATGCGCAGGCCCGGGCGCTGCGCGCGCGCCAGCGCGGCGCCCGTGAGCGCGAGCGGGTGCGCGAGCATCACGACGCGGTCGTCGGAGGGCAGCGCGGCGAGGTATTGCGGTAGCGCGTCGATGTTGTCGCGCATGCCGGCCCACAGTACGCCGAAGCCCTTGCGCGGATGCCAGATGTCCGGATGAGCTAGCGTCGCGCGGTAGGCTTCCTCGGTGCCCAGGCCGTGGAACGGGACGCCGGCGCGCGCGGCGGCGGCGGCGTGCACCTGCAGGCCCAGCATCGTGACGCGGTGCCCGCGTGCCAGCAGGTCGCGCGCGATGCGCAGGAACGGGTACATGTCGCCGGCGGTGCCGACGGCGACGACGAGGACGTGCGGCCTGGCGTCGTTCAATCCAGCGACATGCCCGTGCGGCCCAGACGCGGATGCCAGTGGTCCAGGATGTCGGCCGACACCACGATGTGGTTGGCCTTGCCGATCAGCAACGCGCGCGGCACGACGCCGATGTAGCGCGAATCCTCGCTGTTGTCGCGGTTGTCGCCCAGCATGAAGTAGTTGCCGGCGGGCACCGTGAGCGGCGCCATGTCGCGCCGGGCGCGCACCGCGGGCAGGAATTGCACGGCGCGTTCGCTGCCGTCCAGGTGCTCGGTGGCGTGCACGGAGGCCGTCGTGCGACCGGCGCCGACCGGGTCGGGCGCGTCCCAGGTGTCGTCGTAGACGGCGGCGACGCCGTTCACGGTGAGGATGTCGCCGTGCATCTCGATGCGGTCGCCGGGCACGCCGACGATGCGCTTGATCAGCCGCATGCCGTCGCGCGGCGACGAGAACGTGACGATGTCGCCGCGCTGCGGATCGCCCAGCGGCGCGACGACGATGTCGGTGAGCGGCACCTTGATGTTGTAGGCGAGCCGGTTGACGAACACCACGTCGCCTTCGAGCAGCGTGGGTCGCATCGAGCCCGACGGGATCGGGTTCCAGTCGGCGATCGCGGTACGGAACACGCCGAAGCACAGCAGGAACACGATGAAGCCCTTGTTCTTTGACAGCCAGCGTTTCATCGTCTTCTCCGGTTCTGAATCAAGGGTGCGGGATGGATCTTGACTGTGGAAAACAGTTCCCCGACCTGGCGCAATGACCGTCGAAGATGGCCAGCATGCCACGCGGGTGCCTCGCTCGTGAGTGGAAACGTGCGGTAAATGCAACGGATGCCGGTCCGGCTGCAGCCAGAATGCCTGCAGCCGGCGCGGCACGACTCGTGCATGCGTCGGGCGGCTCCCCTTCCAAGACCCTTCATCGATGCGTCACCTCCAAGCCCTGTTCGCCCTGACCGCTGCCGCGGCCCTCACTGCCTGCGGCGGAGGGGGAGGCGACTCGAGCCCGCCGCCACCGCCACCACCGCCGGCGCCCGTGCCGGCTCCGAATCCCGCCGTCGGCACCAACGGGACGCTGCAGACCAGCGTGGCGGCCGCCAACTACGGCTCCGACACGCGTCGGCTCAATGCCTTCAATGAGCTGGACACGGTGCGCCTGGGCGCCGGCGCCGGCTTGCTGGCGCAATCGACGGCGCTGGACACCTCGGCGCTGGACCACGCGAACTATCTGAGCGCGAACGGCTTCAACAGCGCCGACTCCGCGCACGACGAGACGTCCGGCCTGGCCGACTTCACCGGCACGGATCCGTTCGTGCGCATGGTGGCGGCGGGCTACAACTATTCGTATGCCGCCGAGGTGATCGGCGACATCGGCTCCACGTCGGCCACCAGCGATTGCGTGGGCGACCTGCTCGACACGGTCTATCACGCGGCCTCGATGCTCAGCCGCGTCACGGACGTCGGCTTCGGTTTCGGCACCGGCGCGGCGGCCGGCATGTGCACGATCGACATGGCATCGCCCAGCGATGGCTCGGCCGTGCAGATCCCGCCGTCCGGCGCGATCGTGGCTTATCCCTACGCGGGCAGCACGGTGGCGCACGGGACCTTCCATGTCTCCAACGAGAGCCCGCGAGTCTCGACATCCTTGCTGCCTGCCAGCACCGCCGGCACGCCCATCCTGGTCGGCTTCCGCAACCAGGACGTCGTCGCCGGTGGCGTCGCGACGATCACGCAGTTGACGTTGGCGAATTCCGCAGGCGCGCTCTTGCCCGGCGTCATCGTGGCGGACTCGGTGATCCAGGGCTCCGGCGTGAATGCCGACTCGGAACTCAGCGACCAGCCGAACACCCCTGGCTCGGGCAGCCGCTTCGCGGTGCTGGTCCCCATCGCCCCGTTGGCCGCCGGCACGTACACCGTGACCTTGCACGCCACGATCAGCGGCGGCCAGGCGCTGGCGGTGACGACCTGGTCGTTCACCGTCGCCGCGCTCTAGGCTTTTGCCGGACTGGGGCTTGGCGACGCCGGCCCCTGCGCCACCGCGCCGATCAGGCGCCGCGTGTACTCCTCCTGCGGATGCGCCAGCAGCGTCTCGGTGCGCCGGTGTTCCACCACGCGGCCGTCCTTCATCACCATCACGTCGTCGGCCATGAAGCGCACCACGGCGAGGTCGTGGCTGATGAAGATGTAGGCCAGGCCCAGCTCGTCCTGCAGGTCCTTCAGCAGGTTCAGCACCTGGGCCTGCACCGAGACGTCGAGCGCGGCCACCGCCTCGTCGAGCACCAGCACGTCGGGCGACAGCGTGAGGCTGCGCGCGATCGCGATGCGCTGGCGCTGGCCACCCGAGAATTCATGCGGGTACTTGTGCATCGCCTCGGGGTCGAGACCCACGCGCAGCAGCCAGTCGCGCGCCCTCCGTTCGCGGGATGGCGCATCCATGCCGATGCCGTGGATCGTCATCGGCTCCACCAGCGTCTGGCCGATCGTGAAGCGCGGATTCAGCGCCTCGTACGGGTTCTGGAACACGATCTGGATGCGCCGCCGCATCGCGAGCCGGTCGGCCGGCGCCAGCGCGAGCAGGTCGTGGCCGTGGAACAGCACGCGGCCGGCCAGGGGGCCGCTGGCGGCGTCGTGCAGGCGCAGCAGCGTCAGCCCCATCGTCGTCTTGCCCGAGCCCGACTCGCCCACCACGCCCAGCGTGTGGCCGCGGCGCAGCGTGAAGCGCACGTCCTGCACGGCCTTGAACTCGCTGCGCCCCAACAGGCCGCTGCGCAGCCAGAAGCTCTTGGACAGGCCGTCCACCTGCAGCACCACCGGGTCGTCATCATCCGCGCGACGCGGATTGGAATCGGGTTCCGGCACGCGCATGGCGAGCGGCAGGGCCATCCCGGAAGCTTCGTCGGCCAACACGTCGTCGATGACCGTGAGACGACGCGGCCGCTCGGCCAGCCGCGGGCGGCATGCCAGCAACGCCTTCGTGTAGGCGTCCTTCGGATCGGCGAACAGCTCGACGACCGTGCCGCGCTCGCGCACCGTGCCCTGGCGCATCACCACCACCTGTTGCGCGATCTCGCCCACCACGCCCAGGTCGTGGCTGATGAACAACATCGAGAGCCCGCGCTGCGCCTGCAGGCGCGCGAGCAACTCCAGGATCTGGCGCTGGATGGTCACGTCCAGCGCGGTGGTGGGCTCGTCGGCGATGAGCAGCTGCGGCTCGCACGCGAGCGCCATCGCGATCATCACGCGCTGCTGCTGGCCGCCGGAAAGCTGGTGCGGATACATGTCGAGCCGGCGCTTCGGCTCGGGAATGCCCACCTCGGCCAGCAGCGCCTCGGCGCGTGTGCGGGCCGCGGCGCGGCCCACGAGCAGGTGCTTGCGCAGCGGCTCGGCGATCTGCTCGCCGATGGTCAGCACCGGATTCAGCGACGACATCGGATCCTGGAACACGCAGGCGATCTCGTGCCCGCGCAGGCGCTGCATGTGCGCGCGCGAGGCCCGCAACAGGTCGTCGCCGCGCCACAGCACGCGGCCCGAACACTCCGCGTTGCGCGGCAACAGCTGCACCAGGGCCATCGCCGTGACGCTCTTGCCGGAGCCCGATTCGCCGACGAGGGCGACGGTGGTGTTGGCAGGCACGTCGAAGCTGATGCCATGCTCGCCGCGGCCCACGGCCTCGACGCGGCGCGAGCGGCCGTCGTTGTCGTGCAGGCGGAACGCGACCTGCAGGTTTTCGACCTTGAGCAAAGCGGTCATCTCTGCCCCCGCAGCTTCGGATCGAGCGCGTCGCGCCAGGCGTCCGCCATCAGAGAAAACGCCGTCACGAAAACCGCCATCGAGATCGTGGCGGCGGCCAGTTGCCACCAGTGGCCCAGGATCAGGTCGCTCTGCGACTCCAGCAGCATCGTGCCCCAGCTCACCTGGTCGGTGGCCACGCCCAGGCCCAGGTAGGACAGGATCACTTCGGCCTTGATGAAGTTCACCACCAGCAGCGACATGCGCACGAGGATCACGTGGCTCACGTTGGGCAGGATGTGGCGGAACATGCGCGCGCCGGCGCTCGCGCCGATCGCCTCGGCGGCGCGCACATAGTCGCGCCGCGAATGCTTGATGAACTCGGCGCGCACCTGGCGGTACTGGCCCGTCCAGCCGGTCAGGCCCATGATCAGCACGAGCGTGGAGATGCCGCGACCGAACACGGCCGCGAACGCGAAGAACAGCAGGATCTCGGGCACCGAGGTGACGACGTTGTAGAGCCATTCCACGATGTCGCCGGCCCAGCCGCCGAAGAAGCCGCCGAGCGCGCCCAGCGACGCGCCGATCAGCGTGGCGACGATGGCCGCCAGCAGGCCCACCGATACCGAGATCTGCGTGCCCTTGAGGGCCTTGGACAGCACGTCGCGCCCCAGCCGGTCGCCGCCGAAGGGCAGCGTCGCGGCGATCGGCTTCGATTGCGCGTGGTACTGCGCTGCGCGCTCGTTCCACTCCTTGTAGCGCGGCGCCAGCGGGTCGACATCCGAGATGTCGACGTTCGCGGCCACCGACGCGGCGGGGCTCGCGGGCACGGCGGCCCCGGGCAGGTCCGGCGCAGCGGCGCCGAGGAACGACGGCGGCGCGTCGGGCACGCCGACCTCGTCCTGCCAATGGCGCGCCAGCAGGCCGCTGCCCGTGCACGCGATCAGCAGCGCGTAGGCCAGAACGATCGCCAGCGCCACCATGCCGGCGCGATCGCGCCGGAAGCGCCGCCAGGCCGAGCGCCAGACGCCGTCGGCGCGCCGCATGGGCAGCGGATCCGTCAGCGTGGACGTCATGGCGGTACTCACGAAGTCCGGCGCGCCGCTCACTTTGGAACCTCCGCCCTGCGGACTGCGATGCGAGCGCCTTCGGGCGGCCGGGCGCCGCTCATCGCAACACCACCCGCGGATCGACCGCGCGATACGACAGGTCGACGAGCAGGTTGGCCAGCATCGTCAGCATCGCCACGTAGATCGTCACGGCCTGGATCACCGGATAGTCGCTGCGATTGACGGCCAGCAGCACCTCGCGGCCGATGCCGGGAATCGAGAAATACACCTCGATCAGGAACGAGCCGATCAGGATGCCCGGCAGCGCCAGGCCCACGTTGGTGAGGATGGGGATCAGCGCATTGCGCAGCACGTGGTGAAACAGCACCGCGGGTTCGGTCAGGCCCTTGGCGCGCGCGGTGCGCACGTAGTCGTGGCCCAGCTCGTCCAGGAAGAAGCTGCGGTACAGGCGCGTCTGCGGCGACAGCCCGACCAGCACCGCGAGCAGCACCGGCAGCGGCGCGTAGACGACCAGGTTCGTCCACGTGCTGTCGCTCCAGCCCTGCACCGGAAACCAGCCGAGCTGGAAGCCGAAGACGTACTGGCCGACGATCACGTAGACCAGGAACGAGATCGACAACGCCACCGTGGTTCCCACCATGATGGCGCGGTCGGTGAGCGAGCCCCTTGCGTAGGCCAGGCCGAGGGCGATGGGGATCGCGATCAGCGTGTCCAGGATCAGGATCGGCAGCGTCACCGTGAGCGTGGCCGGCAGCCGCGTGGCGAGCAGGTGCGCGATCGTCTCGTTGGTGGCCCAGCTGCGGCCCCAGTCGAACGTCACGATGCCCTTGATGAAGATGCCCAGCTGCACCCACCATGGCTCGTTGAGCCCCAGCTGCGCGCGGATCTCGGCGATCTCGCGCGGCGTCGCATTCAGGCTGGCGAGCGTCTGCGCCGGATCCACCCCGAACTTGCGAAACAGGAAGAAGACCAGCAGCACCACGCCGAGCAGCGTGGGGATCATTTGCCAGAGTCGACGGAGCAGATAGGCAAACATCGAGGCGTTGAGCTGCAAGTCACCAGAGGGGCGAAAGACGCGAGTGTAGGGTGTGTAGACTGCGCAGTCGCCCGGGATCCGCCCGATCGGTCCACGGCATCGTCAACTTCTCCACAGGCCGTCCGCACCGATGCCGCACGCCCGTTCGCCGATCCGCCGCTGCCGCCCATGGGGTGCGCGGCTCGCGTGCATCGGGGCGCTCGCGACGATGGGGGCCTTCGCGCAAATCCCGGTCGTCCTGCCGCAGAAAGTGCTGCGCTACTCGATGGAAGTGGCCGAGACGGGGTTCGACCCGGCCCAGGTGCCCGATGCCTACTCGCGCGAGATCATCGACAACATCATCGAGCCGCCGCTGCGCTACGACCTGCTCGCGCGCCCGCTGAAGCTGCGCGTGGCCACGGCAGCCGCGCTTCCCGAGATGTCGGCCGACTTCCGCGAGCTGACGCTCAAGATCCGCCCCGGCATCTTCTTCGCCGACGATCCGGCCTTCCACGGTCGCGCGCGCGAGCTCACCGCCGCCGACTACGCCTACTCGCTGCGCCGCCACTTCGACCCGCACCTGCACAGCGTGGCCTACGCCGACCTGCTGGACGACGACATCCTCGGCCTGCAGGCGCTGCGCGAGCGCGCCGAAAGCCGCGACATGCCGTTCGACTACGACTCGCCGGTGGAAGGCCTGCGCGTGATCGATCGCTACACCCTGCGCATCCGTTTCGGGCATCCGAGCCCGCGCTTCCCGTTGAAGCTCGCCGAATCCATCTACGCCGGAGCGATCGCACGCGAGGTGGCGGAGATGTACGGCGACGCGATCATGGAGCACCCGGTGGGCACCGGCCCGTACCGGCTCGTGCAATGGCGCCGGTCGTCGTTCATCGCGCTGGAGCGCAATCCGCGCTTTCGCGACGAGTTCTACGACGAGCAGCCCGCCGCGGACGACGCCGACGGCCGCGCCACGGCACAGCGCCTGCACGGCCGGCGCGAGCCGATGATCGACCGCGTGGAGGTGTCCATCATCGAGGAGCCGCAGCCCTCGTGGCTGGCCTACGTGGGCGGCGCTTTCGACATGACGCTGGTGCCTTACGAGTTCGCCGCCGTCGCGGCGCCCGGCGGCCGCCTCGCGGCCAATCTCGCACGACGCGGCATGCGCCTGCACCTGGTGGTGCAGCCCGACGTGCTCTACACCTACTTCAACATGGACGACCCGGTCGTGGGCGGCTACACGCCCGAGCGGGTCGCGCTGCGGCGCGCGATCGCGCTCGGCTACGACAACGCGGAGGAGATCCGTCTCCTGCGCAAGCCGCTGGCCATTCCCGCTCAGGGGCTGGTGGCGCCGCTGGTGGCCGGCTACGACCCGGCCTACCGCAGCGGCATGGGCGACTACGACCCGGTGCGCGCCCGGGCGCTGCTCGATCTGTACGGCTACGTCGACGTCAACGGCGACGGCTACCGCGAACGCCCCGACGGCGGCGCGCTGGTGCTGCACATGGCCACGCAGCCCGACACCACCGCGCGCCAGTTGAACGAGCTGTGGCAGAAGAAGATGGACGCGATCGGCATCCGCATCGTGTTCGACCGGCGCCAGTGGCCAGAGCAGATGAAGCGGTCGCGCGCCGGCAAGCTGCAGATGTGGACGCTGGGCGCGTCGTCCGACGAGCCCGATCCGGAAGACCTGCTGGCGCTGGCCTACGGCCCCGGCAAGGGCGAAGGCAACTGGTCGCGCTTCGACCTGCCGGACTACAACGCCGACTTCCGCCGCATCCACGAACTGCCCGACGGCCCCGAACGCGCGAGCGCCATCGCCCAGGCGCAGAAGCTGCTGCTGGCCTACATGCCGATGAAGACGCATGTGCACCGCGTGCGGCTGGTGCTCACGCAGCCGTGGCTGGAGGGCTACCCGGCCAATCCGTTCGTCAGCGGTTATTGGCGCTTCCTCGACATCGACGCCGCGCAGCGTCCCGCCACGCCATGAGCTCGCTGGCGCGCATCGACCGGACGGCCCGATTCCGCCGTGTGCTCGGCGGCCTGCTCGCCGCCTGGGCCGTGGCGCCAGCGGGGGCCGTGCCCGCGGCCGCGCCCGCCGCCTCCGCACCCCAAAAGGTACTGCACTACGCCTTCCGCGTTGCGGAGACGAGCTTCGATCCAGTGGCGCTGAGCGACATCTACTCGCGCATCGTCACCGGCCACATCTTCGAGGGCCTGTACGGCTACGACCCGCTGGCGCGGCCGGCGCTGATCCGGCCGCTGGTGGCCACGGCGCTGCCCGAGATCGGCAACGACTTCCGCACGTTCACCGTGCATGTGAAGCCGGGCATCTTCTTTGCCGACGACCCGGCCTTCGGCGGCAAGCCGCGCGAGCTCGTCGCGCAGGATTTCGTCTATACGCTCGAGCGTGTGGCCGACCCGGCGACGCGCAGCCCGAACTGGGCCTCGTTGAACCAGAACAACATCGTCGGCCTGGCCGCGCGACGCCAGCGCGCGCTCGACGCCCACGTGGCGTTCGACTACGACGCGCCGGTGTCCGGCTTGCGTGCCATCGATCGCTATACGCTGCGCATCGAGTTGTCCGAGCCGCGTCCGCGCTTCATCGAACTATTGGCCCAGGGCGACATCTACGGCGCCGTCGCGCGCGAGGTGGTGCAGGCCTACGGCACGACGATCGGCGCGCATCCGGTGGGCACCGGGCCGTTCCGCCTGGTCGAATGGCGGCGTGCGTCGCGCATCGTGCTGGCGCGCAATCCGGGCTATCGCAACGTCACCTACGACGCGCAGCCGGCCGCCGACGACGCCGCCGGGCAGGCGCTGCTCGCGAAGTTCAAGGGCCGCAAGCTGCCGATGATCGATCGCGTGGAGATCGCCGTCATCGAGAACGACCAGCCGCGCTGGCTGTCGTTCGTCAACGGCGACAACGACTTCATCGAACGCGTGCCCGAAGCCTTCATCGACATCGCGCTGCCCGGCGGCAAGCTGGCGCGCAACCTGGCCAGGAAGCGCATCCAGGCCTATCGGCAGCTGATGCCCGACGAGAACCTCACCGTCTTCAACATGGAGGATCCCGTCGTCGGCGGCGATTCGGCCGAACACGTGGCGTTGCGCCGCGCCATCGCGCTGGGCATCGACACACCGCGCGAGAACCATGTTGCGCGCCATGGCCAGATGATTCCGGCGCAATCGCAGGCGGTGCCCTTCACCAGCGGCTACGACCCGGCCTTCGTCAGCGAGATGAGCCAGTTCGATCCCGGCCGCGCGCGCGCGTTGCTCGACCTCTACGGCTACGTCGACCGCAACCACGACGGCTGGCGCGAGCAGCCCGACGGCAGCCCGCTGGTGCTCGCGATCAACAACCAGAACGATCCGGCGTCGCACCAACTCGGCGATCTGTGGCAACGCAACATGGCCGCGCTGGGCATCCGCACCGAGTTCCGCCTCGCGCAGTGGCCCGAGAACCTGAAGGCGGCGCGCGCCGGGAAGTTCATGATCTGGGACGTCAACAACCAGGCCACGCACCCCGACGGCCAGACGCAGTTCGAGTACCTGTACGGCCCGTCGACCGGCAACTTCAACCTGGCGCGCTTCCACTCGAAGGAGTTCGACGCCATCTACGAGAAGCTGCTGGTGCTGCCCGACGGCCCCGAGCGCGACGCGCAGTTCCTCGCCGGCAAGCGCCTGGCGATTGCGTGGATGCCTTACAAGGTGCACGGGCATCGATTCGTCACCGACATGGCGTACCCGCAGCTCGTGGGTTTTCGCCGGCCGCTGTTCTGGCAGGACTGGTGGGAATACGTCGATATCGAGCCGACGACAATCGCCCGATGAGCGCTCCCGACCTGACCGACACCGCCGCGCCAGCCACTACGCGGCTGGCCGCCGCCCATCGCTGGGCCGCCGTGCTGGTGCTGGGTTTCGCCTCCGGCTTGCCGCTGGCGCTCACCGGCCAGGCGCTTCAGGCCTGGCTCACGGTGGACGGCCTCGACCTGGCGCAGATCGGCTTTCTCACGCTGATCGGCATTCCCTACACGTTCAAGTTCCTGTGGGCGCCGCTGATGGACCGCGTCGACCTGCCGTTGCTCGGACGCCGCCGCGGCTGGGTCGTCTTCACGCAAGCCTTGCTGGCGGTGGCGTTGTTCGCGCTGGCCGACGTGTCGCCGCGCTATGCGTTGCCGCTGTTCGCCGCGCTGGGCGTGGGCGTGGCGTTCATCAGCGCGTCGCAGGACATCGTGGTCGACGCCTACCGCGTGGACCTGCTGCCGGCGCGCGAGCGCGGCGTCGGCGCGTCGCTGTTCGTGATGGGCTACCGGCTGGCGATGATCCTGTCCGGCGGCGTGGCGCTGATCTGGACGGACACGGTCAACGGCGCCGGCATGAGCTGGCCCGCTGTCTACCGCGTGATGGCGGCGTTGATGGCGGGCGCGGCGGTGTTCTCGGCGATCGCGCTGCCGCGCCTGGCGCAGCCGCCCGCCCGCGTGCGCGACGCGTCGCGCGCGCCCGTGCGCCAGGACCTGATCGGCTTCCTGGCGGTGCTGGTGGCGGTGGGCATCGGCTTCGTGCTGACGCAGCAATTCGGCGGCGCGATTGCAGGCTGGCTGTTGTCGCCGTGGTTCGGCGACGCCGTCGCGAAAGGGTCGCTGCAAGCGAAGTGGATCGACCTGCTCGCGCTGCTGCTGGGCCTGGCGGTGACGCTGCCGCTGGCCGGCTTCGCGGCGCGGCGCGCGCGCTTCGAGACGCTGTTGTCCGGACTCGGCTCGTATTTCAGCCAGCCGCGCGCGTGGAGCTTCCTGGGCTTCATCGTGTTCTACAAGCTCACCGACGCCTTCGCGCTGTCGCTGATGACGCCGTTCCTGCTCAAGGGCATGGCGTTCGGGCCGGCCGAGGTGGGCGTCGTCAACAAGCTGATCGGGCTGGTGCTGACGGTGTTCGGGGCGCTGCTCGGCGGGCTGCTGATGCTGCGCCTGCGGCTGGCGTGGTCGCTGCTGCTGTTCGGCCTGCTGCAGATGGCCAGCAACGTCGCCTTCTGGTGGCTGGCCTCGCATGGCAAGGGCGCGCTGCCCGGCTGGATGATTCCGGCTTTCGACCTCGGCTTCGTCAAGCTGGTGCATCCGACGCTGGTCGACGGCGGCCTGTTGATGGCGGTGGCCAGCGAGAACCTGGCGAGCGGCATGGGCACGGCGGCGTTCCTGGCCTTTCTGATGAGCCTGACCAACCAGCGCTTCAGCGCCACGCAGTTCGCACTGTTGTCTGCGTTCCAGTCGATCGGGCGCGTGTGGATCGGGCCGCTGGCCGGGGTGCTTGCCGAGGCCATCGGCTGGCCGGGCTTCTTCCTGGTAGCCGTGGCGATGGGGCTGCCGGCGCTGGTCTGGCTGAAGGTGCTGTGGAAGCCGATCGAGGCGCTGGACGCGCGCGGCGCAACCCCTTGAATCGGCGTTGATCGCAGTCATCTGGCTTCCTGGTTCCCCAGACGTTTCCGCTCTTGAACACACGCTCCCCTACCGACCCCGCGCGCCGCCGCTTGCTCAAGACGACGGCCGCCGGCGCCTTGCTGGCGTTGCCGGGCGCCGCGGCGCTGGCCCAGCGCGAAGGCGTGCAGGTGGGCCCGCGCTCGCGCTTCGAATCGCTGGTGCCGGCGGCCCAGATCGAGGCCGAAGCGGCGCGCGGCTATCGCGAGATGCTGGCGCAGGCCAGTCGCAACAACCTGCTGGCCTTGCCGGCGCACCCGCAGCTGATCCGGCTGGTGGTGATCTCGCAGCGGCTGCGGCCGTTCACCGGCATGTGGAACGAGCGCGCGGTCGGCTGGCAGTGGGAGGTGAATCTGATCGGCTCGCCGCAGATCAACGCGTTCTGCATGCCGGGCGGCAAGATCGCCTTCTACTGGGGCATCCTGAGCAAGCTGAAGCTGTCCGACGACGAGGTGGCGATGGTCATGGGCCACGAGATGACCCACGCGCTGCGCGAGCACGGGCGCGCACAGATCGGCAAGCAGGCGGCGACCCAGGCCGGCATCGGCCTGCTGGCCGGCCTCTTCGGTTGGGGCAGCACGGGGCGCCAGGTGGCCGGCATGGGCGGCCAGCTGTTGTCGCTCAAGTACAGCCGCGACGACGAGACCGAGGCTGACCTGATCGGCCTGGAGCTGGCGGCCCGCGCCGGCTACGACCCCCAGGCGGCGCTGTCGCTGTGGCGAAAGATGGAGGCCGCGAGCCGGGGCGCGCCGCCGGCGTTTCTGTCCGACCATCCGTCGAACCCGGATCGCCTGAGCGTGATCGCGGCCAACATCCCGCGCGTGCAGGGCCTGTACAACCGCGCGCCCAAGCCGGAGCGGCGCTTCGGCCCGCCCGGCTCGGGTGGCAATTCCGGTAAAGGCTGACGCCCGGGGTACCGATGGATGGCGCGCGCTCGCGATGTGTCGCGGCGGTGCATCGCGCCCCATCGCCCGCCGTTTGCAGCTCGACATTAGGGGGCGGCAGGTGGGGGAGGTATGTGCGTTGCCCCTGTTGGCTGTGACCTGGGTGCCCTGGCGCTTGCGGGTCCGATAAATCCTGTCGCATGGGGCGGCGGACCAAACTTTCCGGAGTACCAGCAATGACTTCCCAACATGACCAAACCGGTCGTCACGACCAGCAGAACCAGGCGGGCGCCCAGGGCCAGCAAAACGGCACCGGCGGTGGCGGCCGCGGCTTCGCCGGCATGGATCGCGAGCGCCAGCGCGAGATCGCCAGCCAGGGCGGCCGCGCCGCGCATGCCAGCGGCAACGCGCACCAGTTCACGTCCGAAGAGGCCCGCGCCGCAGGCTCGAAGCGCCACGCAAACAACGCGTCGCGCACGGGCACGCCCAATGCGGGCAGCGGCAACGATTCCTAGGGCGACTTGTCCCTGAGCGGGGGGCGTCGCCGACTCGCTTCGGGGCGGGTCGACCTGGTTTGCGGCAAACGCTACCGCAAAGCGTGGGCATTGCTCGCGCTTTGCCGTTTCTGGATCGCGGTTTGTCGTGGCATCGATTGTCAGCGTGTGTAAAGCCGCGCGCATGCGATTGAGCGGACGATGTCGCCTGCGATGCTTATGATCGCGCGATGCACATCGCCCTGATCGCACACGACGCCAAGAAAGACCTGATGGTCACGCTCGCCCGTGACTTCGCCCCGTTTCTCTCCCGCTGCCACGTCATGGCAACGGGAACGACCGGCTCGCGCCTGATCGCCGAGGTCGGCCTGGAGGTTGAACGCTTGCTGAGCGGGCCGCTGGGCGGCGACCTGCAGATCGGTGCGCGCCTGGCCGAAGGCCGCGTCGACGCCGTGATCTTCCTGCGCGACCCGATGACGCCGCAGCCGCACGAGCCGGACATCAACGCGCTGGTGCGCGCCTGCGACGTCCACGACGTGGTGTGCGCGACCAACGAGTCCAGTGCGCGTCACGTGATGAAGGCGCTGGCCGAGGAACTCGACGCCCGGACGCCGCCGACGCGCTGAGCGCCGCCCCGGCTTCCGCGAGCCCGCGTGCGTTGGGCCACAATCGGCCAACGCCTTTCGAGAGGATCCGATGCGCCCGATTCAGGCTGTCCTGCGCGGCTCGCGCGTCGTCGCGGCCCTGGCCGTTCTCGCCGCCGCGGCCGCCTGCGGGGGCGCTGGCGGCGATGCCGGCAACCAGTACGTCGATTCGAACCTCTATTCGATGGCGGCCACGGCCGCGCTGTCCACGCCCAACGAGACGACCGCCGTCACCCACCATTCGGTGACGCTGGGCGGCACCGCCATCGCCTACACGGCCACCGCGGGGCACCTGACGGCGCTGGCAGCGACGCAGGCCGCGGAGGCGTCGATCTTCTACGTCGCCTACACCGCCGATGGCGCGCCCGCGGCCACCCGGCCCGTCACCTTCTTCTTCAACGGCGGTCCGGGCTCGGCCACCGTCTGGCTGCACCTGGGCTCGTTCGCGCCCAAGCGGCTCGAGACCGGCGTGCCCGCCACCACGCAGACGGTGCCGTTCCCGTACGTGGACAACTCGGAGAGCCTGATCGACACGTCCGACCTGGTTTTCGTCGACGCGGTGGGCACCGGGCTGTCGGAGGCCGTCGCGCCCAACACCAACCAGACATACTGGAGCGTGGACGCCGACGCCGCGGTGCTGCGCGACTTCGTCACGCGCTGGCTCGCCGTCAGCGGCCGCACCGCCTCGCCGCTGTTCCTCTACGGCGAGTCTTACGGCACGGTGCGCGTGCCGGTGATCACGCGCCTGCTCGAGACCGCCGGCACGCGCGTGAACGGCGTCGTGGAGCAGTCCTCGGTGCTGGACTACAACAGCAACTGCTCGATCGAGTCGGGGGCGCCCACCGTGAACTGCGCCGGCTTCCTGCCCAGCTACGCCGCGGTCGGCAGCTACTACGACCTCGCGACGGCGGCCTCGCCGGACCTGGACGCCTTCCTGGGCGTCGTGAGCAGCTACGCGGACTCCACCTATGCGCCTGACGCCGCCACCTGGCTGGCCGACGGCACGCTGCCGGCCGCCGATCACGTGGCCGCGCTGGTGGCCTTCACCGGCTTGCCCGCCGCCGTTTGGGACCGCCAGTTCGACGTCGACTACGACACTTTCCGCCACAACCTGATCGCCGACACGACGCTGGGCGTCTACGACGGACGTGTGTCGGCGCCGGTGGGCTCGGCGCTGGACGCCGACGACGACCCGTCGAACACCTTCGTCGAGCCCGGCTTCGAGGCGGCGATCAAGACGGTCTTGCCCGGCGAGCTGGGCTACACGAACCCGTCCACCTACGTGATCACCAGCGACGCGATCAACACCTGGAACTTCTCGCACGGCGGTCGCTCGCTGCCCGACGTCGTGCCCGACCTCAGCGCTGCCATCAGCCTCGATCCTTTGCTGAAGATCCTGTTCCTCGGCGGCCAGCACGACCTGATCACGCCGTTCCACCAGACCGAGCTGGACCTCGAGCGGCTGGCGTCCGGCGCGCCCGTGGCCACGTACTTCCATCCGGGCGGCCACATGACCTACCTGGACGACGGCTCCCGACCCTTGATGAAGGCCGAACTGGCCGCGTTCTACGCCGCGGCGACTGGAGGTCAATGATGCGCACCGCTCTCATTCTCTCGGTGCTTCTGGGCGCCACGGCGGCCGGCGCAGCGCCGCACCTCGATCCGGGCACGCCGCCGGCCGCCACGCTGCGGGCGGCGCAGGAGGAGAACCGCACCCGGCCGGCCTCGGTCGGCGCGACGCTGGACAGCGAGGCCGAGCAGCACCTGCGCGACAGCTTCGACGCCGCCGACATTGCGCACCGCGGCACGCTGACGCGCGCCGAGGCCCAGGCGGGCGGGTTCGGCTGGATCGCCAACCATTTCGATGCGATCGACACGCAGCACACCGGCCGCGTGAGCTTCGACGACGTGCGCCGCTACCTCCGGCTGCCCGGCGCGACGCCGGCCACGAAGTAGCTGGAGGAACGCTTACGAGCGCACGTACGCGTAGCCAGCATGCTCGCGTCGGATCAGCTCGACCACGCCCGACGGCACGATGCCGACGCCCGGGGCGAGGTCGGCCGCTTCAAGGTGGGCGCCGCGCATCGAATTCTGGCAGGCGTTGACGTGCACGCCGCTCTTGAGCGCGGCGGCGATCCTCTCGGCCACCGGGGAGTCCTTCTTCAACATCGCGATGCCCGGGCCGTAGACCACCAGCTCGATGTCGGCGCCGTCCGCGCCAAGGCCCTCGATCGCGTTGGCGATATTGCCCAACGTGAGGTTCCACTTCTGCGGGTCGGCGTCGCTGACGGCGAAGATCGCCTGTTCCTTGGCGACTGCAGCGGCGTTGGCCGGGCCCGCGGCCAGCGCGGTGCTGCCCCAGGTCGTGCCGGCGAGCACCGCCGCGAGGAGAAGACGTGAAACGTGGTGGGACGGTGTCATGCGCACTCCAGTTGAGGATGGGCGGATATACCCTGAGTTCGGCGAAACGACAAGGCTTCGCGTCGTTTTATCACCTAACTTGGCTGTAGAATCGCCCCTCAGTGAAAGGGCACACCCGTGTGAGAACCGGGGTCGCAAAGCCACCGACCCTCCGGCAACAGCGGGAGGGCAGCGGGGCTGCCAGCAGGAGCGTCGGACGACGCCTGCGCGCCGGGGAGCTTGCAACCGTCGAAGTACGGACAGGCACCCGGGCTAGCGACCCTGACCGCACCCGTGGCCCGCCTGGGGGAGAAGAAAATGGCGGCACTGGAAGACTTCAGGATCGGACCGATTGCGCCCGCCGTGCAGGGTGGCGTGCGCCGCCGTGAGGCCAGGTTCGGGGCATCTCGATGACGCTGTTCAAACGCTGGATGCGCTTGTTCGGATTCGGGGCGCCTCCCGCGGTACCCGAGATCCGGCGAGCCGATACGGACGAGCTCACGGCGTTGGCCAACCGCCGGGTGATGCATGACACGCTGGCCGCCGCGCTGCAGTCGGGCGTCAAGGGCGTCGTCGTGATGCTGGATCTGGACAACTTCAAGTACTTCAACGATCGACACGGCCATCGCGTCGGCGATGAGTTGTTGCGCGTCGTGACGAGGCGGCTGCGCGAGACGCTGGCGGCGGCCAGTTGCCTGGCGCGCGCCAGTGGCGACCAGTTCGTCGCCTTCCTGCCGGGACTGACGCTCGCCGAGGCGATGCGCAAGGCGCAGGACTGCGTGGCCGCGATGCGCGAGCCCGTGACGCTGGCCGGCGGAGCCGAGATCGTCACGCTGTCTGCCGGCGTCGCCACGCTGGCCGGCCCGGGCGTGGACGATGTCTGGCGCGCGTGCGACGCGGCGCTGCACGCGGCCAAGGCGCGCGGGCGCGACCGCGTGGTGGCTTTCGACGACGACACGCGGCAGATCGTCGCGTCGCGCCGCGACCTCACATCCACCGTCATCGAATTGCAGGAACGCAACCGCGCGCTGCGCGAGGAAGCCCGCACCGACGCGCTCACCGGCCTGCGCAATCGCCTCGCGCTCGACGAGCTGCTGCACACCGTGGCCGGCGATGGCGATCGCCCTCTGCATGCCGCCGCGATCGCCTTCATCGATGTCGATCATTTCGGCAACTACAACCACGTCCACGGCGACAGCGCCGGCGATGACGCGCTCAAGGCCGTGGCCCACGCGATCAAGGCCTGCGCCCGCGAGGCCGACTTCGTGTTCCGCAAGGGCGGCGAGGAGTTCGTCGTCGTGCTGCCTGAAGCAGACGGCACCGCCGCCATCGCCGCCGCCGAGCGCATCCGCAGCGCGGTGCAGGACCTCGCACTGGTGCACGCCGCGTCCTCCACGGCGAGCGTCGTCACCGTGACCATCGGCGTCGCCAGCGGCCCCGCCGGCACCACGCCGCGCCAGTTGCTCAGCGCGGCGGCCGAGCGGGCGATGGCCGGCAAGGTCAATGACCAGCGCAACCAGGTGCATGCGGCGCGCTTGCGGGACGTGGGCGCGTCTTCATGAGCACGGATCGTTGCTGTCGACGCGTTCCACTCGTCGTGCGAGCGGTGCCGCGCGGTCGACCTCAGCCGCGATAGAAATACGGGTCGAGCACGCTCACCGCCGTGATCGCGTCGATCGGGAGCTTGTTGTTGCGGGCGCTCTCGCGGATCGCGTCCGGCGTGGGGGCGTCGTAGACGCAGAACGTCTTGCGCAGGTCCTCGCTCACATACGAGTGCACCCAGGTGACGCCGCTGCGGGCATTGGTGCCCACAACGGCATCGCATACCTGCGCGCCCTGGTCGTTGACGGGGATGTGCAGGCCGTCCGGGAAAGTGCGTTCGACGAGGTAGCGAGGCATGGTGGGCTCCTGGGTTGTGGGCGGTCGATCGGGACCGTGGAATTCGAGCGTAGGCCGGCAGGCGTGCCGCGGCTACCCCAAACTTGCCTGGAACGCCGGCTCCGGTGCCTTCGCTCGACCCGCGCGCGGCCGCCGCTGCTGCTGCGCGTGGTGACGCCGCCCGCGCTCTTCGCCTGCAGCGGCGCGGCGTTGCTGGTGATCATCGCGCTCGGCGTCGTGTTTGCGCCGATTCGCCAGATACGCGATGTCGAGGACGCCCACCGCGAAGCGGGGTGAGCGCCCGGGCCGCGCCGATCAGAGTGTGAAGTCGTAGTCGATCGTCAACGGCGCATGGTCGCTGAAGCGCGGGTCGAGATGGATGTGCTCCTTGCGCGCGAGCTTGGCGATGCCGGGCGTCGCAAGGTGGTAGTCGAGACGCCAGCCCACGTTCTTCGCCCACGCCTGGCCGCGGTTGCTCCACCACGTGTACTGCTCCTCCTTGTCGTTGAGCGTGCGAAAGACGTCCACCAGGCCGCCATCGGTCAGCAGCTTCGTCATCCAGTCGCGCTCTTCCGGCAGGAAGCCCGAGTTCTTCTGGTTGCCCTTCCAGTTCTTCAGGTCGATCTGCTTGTGCGCGATGTTGATGTCGCCCACGAGGATGAACTCGCGCTCGGCCTTCAGCGCCATCAGGCGCGGATAGATCAGGTCGAGGAAGCGGAACTTGGCGGCCTGGCGCTCTTCGCCGGACGAGCCGCTGGGGAAGTAGCAGCTGATGATGCTCAGCTTCTCGAACGGGTGCTGCAGACCGGCGCCGGGCTTGTCGAAGCGGAACTCGACGTAGCGGCCCTCGTCGTCGAACTGGGTGTCGCCGAAGCCGGTCACCACCTCGGTGGGCGCGACGCGGCTGTACAGGCCCACGCCCGAGTAGCCCTTCTTGACCGCGTAGTGGAAGCGGCCGGCCATGCCGTCGAGGGTGTCGAAGGTCTCGTGCACGTGCTCGTGCTGTGCCTTGACCTCCTGCACGCCCATACAATCAGCCTTCATCGACTCTGCCCAGGCCAGGAAGCCCTTGTTGTGGGCTGAACGGATCCCGTTCAGGTTCAATGTCACCAGGCGAAATCCCAAGGTACTCACTCCATGACTGCTCCCACCAACGACCTGCTCGCGCAGGAATTCGTCCAATTCTCGGTGGAGGCCGGTGTTCTGCGGTTCGGTGATTTCAAGACGAAGGCAGGGCGCCAGTCGCCTTACTTCTTCAACACCGGGCTGTTCGACGACGGCGCCAAGCTGATGCGCCTGGGCGAATTCTATGCACGTCGGCTGCTCGCGTCCGGCATCGAATTCGACATGCTGTTCGGGCCCGCCTACAAAGGCATCACGCTGGCCGCGGCGGTGGCCATCGGCCTGGCCAGGCACGGCCGCAACGTGGGTTACGCCTACAACCGCAAGGAAGCCAAGGCGCACGGCGAGGGCGGCACGCTGGTGGGCGCGCCGGTGAAAGGCCGCGTGCTGATCATCGACGACGTGATCACCGACGGCGCGTCCAAACGCGAGGCCGCGGACCTGATCCGCGCCGCCGGTGCCGAACCGGTGGGCGTGGCCATCACGATGGACCGTCAGGAACGCGCGCGTGACGAAGGCGAGGATCGCCGTTCGGGCGTGCAGTACGTCGAGCAGTCGCTGGGCCTGAAGGTGATCGCCATCGCGACGCTGGCCGACCTGATGCAACTGCTCTCGACCACGGGCGATCCCGCCCTCTCCGCGAACGCGGCGGCGGTCGCCGCGTACCGCGCGCGCTACGGCATCGACGCCTGAAGAAAGAAGCCACCATGACCCATCGCCCCGTTTGTTCGCCTCGCGCCATCCGGATGGCGATGCTGGCGGCCTTTGCATTCGTCGGTGTCGCCGCGCAGGCGATGACCGTCACCTACCAGTGCACCGGCCGCCGACCGCTGACCGCGGAGCTGACGCCGCGCGAAGGCCAGATCCACTTCGAGGGCCAGGACTGGACGGTCACCCGCGTGCCCAGCGGCCGCGAGGCGCACTACCTGAACAGGAAGGCTGGCGTCGAGGTGATCACCAAGCAGCGCGACATGACGTTCACGCACGGCGCGGAGACGCTGCAGTGCTTCCTGAAATCGGACGCGCTGCCCGGCGACGCGCCGGAAAACACCAACTGACATGACCACAAGAACGAACGACCCGAGCGCCGGCGAGACCATTCTTCGCGAGTCCTGCACGTCGTGGTGGGCGCTGTGGCCACGCGTCGTGCTGGGCCTCCTGGGCTTGGCGCTCGCCGGCTGGGGCCTGCTGCGCCAGGACCAGTCGGGCTACGCGGTGGCCGGCTTCGGCGGCCTGATGTTCCTGTGGTTCGTCGGCGGTGCGCTGATGCGCCGGCGCGCGATGCGCGTCAAGCTGACCGATCGCTACCTGGTGCTGCAGACCGGCCTCGTCAGCCGCCACACGTCCACCGTGATGCTCAACCGCGTCGAGAGCCTCGACGTCGACCAGAGCCTGTGGCAACGCATGACCGGCTACGGCACGCTGACGATCCGCGGCACCGGCAGCGAGGATCTGCGCCTGGCCGGCATCACCGATCCGGTGGGCTTCCAGGCCGAGGCGCGCAAGGCGATCAACGTGGCGAGCGGCAACGCGCCGATCTGAGCGCGATCGGCGCGCAGTCAGGCGCCCAGCTTCTTCTTCAACATCTCGTTGACCTGCGCCGGGTTGGCCTTGCCCTTGCTGGCCTTCATCGCCTGGCCCACCAGGGCCTGGAACGCCTTGTCCTTGCCGGCGCGGAACTCGTCGACCGACTTCTGGTTGGCAGCGAGCACGCCGTCGATGATGGACTCCAGCTCGCTGCTGTCGTTCATCTGCTTCAGGCCCATCGAGTCGATCACGACGTCGACGTTGCCCGCCGTGCCCTTCTCGCGCGTCCACAGTGCGTCGAATACCTGGCGCGCGGCGTTGTTGGAGATCGTGCCATCCTGGATGCGCCTGATCAGCGCGGCCAGCAGCGCGGCATCCACCGGGCTCGAGAGGATCTCGATGCCGTCGGCATTGAGCCGGCGCGAGACCTCGCCCATCACCCAGTTGGCGACCAGCTTGGCCGGCGCGCCGGCGTCGCGCGCTGCTTCATAGAAGCGCGCGGTGGCGAGCGATTGCGTCATCAGCGCGGCGTCGGCCGGCGCCAGCCCGTCGGTGCGCTGGAAGCGCTCGGCCATCGCGCCCGGCAGCTCGGGCATCTGCGCACGCACCTGTTCCACCCACTCGCGCGAGATCACCAGCGGCGGCAGGTCGGGGTCGGGGAAGTAGCGGTAGTCCTGCGCGTCTTCCTTGGTGCGCATCATGCGGGTCTCGCCGCTGTCCGGATCGAACAGCACGGTGGCCTGGACGATGGCGCGGCCGTCTTCGAGCTCGCTGATCTGCCAGTTGATCTCGTAGTCGATCGCCTGCTGCAAGTGGCGGAAGCTGTTCAGGTTCTTGATCTCGCGCCGGGTGCCGTACGGCTGGCCGGGGCGGCGCACCGAGACGTTGGCGTCGCAGCGGAACGAGCCTTCCTGCATGTTGCCGTCGCAGATGCCCAGCCACTGCACCAGCGCGTGCAACGCCTTGGCGTAGTCCACGGCCTCGGTGGACGAGCGCATGTCGGGCTCGGTGACGATCTCCAGCAGCGGCGTGCCGGCGCGGTTGAGGTCGATGCCCGAGCTGTTGGCGTGGCCCTCGTGCACCGACTTGCCGGCGTCCTCCTCGAGGTGGGCGCGCGTCAGGCGCAGCTGGCGCAGTTCGCCGTCGTGCATGAACGGCACGGTGCCCCCCTGCACCACCGGGATCTCGTACTGGCTGATCTGGTAGCCCTTGGGCAGGTCGGGATAGAAGTAGTTCTTGCGCGCGAAGATCGACAGCGGCGCGATGGTGGCGTTGACTGCCAGGCCGAGGCGGATCGCGCGTTCGACGGCACCGCGGTTCAGCACCGGCAAGGTGCCGGGCAACGCGAGGTCGACGGCCGAGGCTTGCGTGTTGGGCGCCGCGCCGAAGTGGGTGGACGCGCCGGAGAAGATCTTGCTGGCCGTCGACAACTGCGTGTGGGTCTCGAAGCCGATCACGACTTCGTAGCCGCGAATGAGGGTGCTCATGATGGGACGCTGTCCTTGAAAACTTTGGGCGCCGCGGTGCTGCGGCGGCGCGTGGAGACGATGTCTTGTTCTGTGATTGCGGCCGCGCGCGCGAGCGCCCGGGCGGCCGAGTGCGCCACCGCCAGCGTCTCGCGGCAGCGCGCCGCGTAGTCGGGCGCGAGCTCCACGCCGATCGCGTTGCGGCCCAGCGCCAGCGCCGCGGCGAGCGTCGTGCCCGAGCCGGCGAACGGGTCGAGCACGGTGTCGCCCGGGTCGGTGAACAGCTCGATGAACCAGCGCGGCAGGGCCTGGGGGAACGCGGCGCTGTGGCCCTTGTTGCCGCACTCGGTGGCCAGGTGCAGCACGTTGGTGGGATACGCGCGGTCGCGCCCCTGCCAGTTGGCGATGTTCTTGCCGAACGCGTTGCCCACTTGCGAGTCGTGGCGCACGACGTCGTTGGCGCCGAGCGTCCGCAGGCGCGTCTGCGCCCAGTCGCCCATCGGCACCATCACGGCGTCCTGGTTCATCTTGAACCTGCGCTCGCGCGTGAAGTGCAGGCAGCGTTCCCAGGCGTCGCGGAAGCGGTTGGGCCACTTGCCGGGAAAGCAGTTGCGCTTGTGCCAGACGTATTCCTCCGTCCACAGCCAGCCCTGCTTCTTCATCGCCAGGATCAGCTCCAGGACGTAGGTGTGGCGCTCGCCGTCCACCACCTTCTCCTTGATGTTGATCACCAGCGAGCCGCCGGGCTTCAACACGCGTGCGAACTGCTCGGCGCGCGGCATGAACCACGCGACGTAGTCGTCCGGTGTCACGCCGCCGTAGGTGGAGGCACGCTGGTCGGCGTAGGGCGGCGACGTGACGATGAGGTCGACGCGCGCCGCCGGCAGCGTGCGCAGCACGTCCAGGCAATCGCCCGCAAGCACGCCGCCACGCACCGGATCGGCGCAGGGGAGGTAGTCGGCGCGCGCGTTCATCCGCTGGGTCAGGCCGTCGGCCGCTGTGTGTGGAAGTCGGTCTCCTGCTGCAGGCTGTGCGCCGCATGGAGCAGCTGGCCTTCGGCGAAGTAGTTGCCCAGCAGCTGCAGGCCGACGGGCATGCCGCCTTCGCCGAACCCCGCAGGGACGCTCATCCCGGGCAGGCCGGCGAGCGAGCCGGGCAGCGTGAAGATGTCGGCGAGGTAGGCCTTGACCGGGTCGTCGCCCTGTTCGCCGAGCTTCCACGCCACCGTCGGCGCCACCGGCCCGGCGATCAGGTCGCATTCCTTGAAGCAGGCCTGGAAGTCGTCGGCGATCATGCGGCGCAGCTTCTGCGCCTGCAGGTAGTAGGCGTCGTAGTAGCCGTGGCTCAGCACGTAGGTGCCGATCATGATCCGGCGCTTCACCTCGGGGCCGAAGGCCTCGGAGCGCGACTTCTTGTACATGTCCATCAGGTCGCCGTACTGCGCGGCGCGGTGGCCGTAGCGCACGCCGTCGTAGCGGCTCAGGTTCGAGCTCGCCTCGGCCGGCGCGATGATGTAGTAGACGGGGATCGACAGCTCGGTGCGCGGCAGCGAGACGTTGACCAGCGTGGCGCCCAGCTTCTCCATCTCGGCCAGCGCGGCGTGCACGCGGCCGCCGACATCGGCGGCCAGGGCCGCGGGGAAGAACTCCTTGGGCAGGCCGATGCGCAGGCCCTTCAGCGGCTGCGTGGCGGTGGCGCCTTCGCGGGCCGTCAGCATCTGCGCGTGGAAATCCTGCGGCGGGCGCTGCACGCTGGTGGCGTCGCGCTCGTCGAAGCCGCTCATCGCCGACAGCAGCAGGGCGCAATCTTCGGCGGAGCGCGCGAGCGGGCCGGCCTGGTCGAGGCTGGAGGCGAACGCGATCATGCCGAAGCGCGAGCACACGCCATACGTCGGCTTGATCCCGGTGACGCCGGTGAAGCTGGCGGGCTGGCGGATCGAGCCGCCGGTGTCGGTGCCGGTGGCGGCGGGCACCAGCTGCGCGGCCACCGCGGCGGCAGAGCCGCCCGACGAGCCGCCCGGCACGCGCGTGGCGTCCCAGGGGTTGCGCACCGGGCCGTAGGCGGAGTTCTCGTTGGACGAGCCCATCGCGAACTCGTCGCAGTTGAGCTTGCCCAGCGACACGACGCCGGCGGCCTTCAGGCGCGCGACGACGGTGGCGTCGAACGGGCTCTTGTAGCCCTCCAGCATCCTGGAGCCGGCGGTGGTGGCCGATTCCTCGGTGACGAAGATGTCCTTGTGCGCGATGGGCACGCCCAGCAGCGGGTTGGTGGCGCCTTCGACCCCGGACGCCCGCTTCGCGTCGGCGGCCCTGGCCGCGGCCAGCGCGCCATCCGCATCGACGACCAGGAATGCGCCATGCGTGTCGGCCTGGGCGCGCGCGAGCAGCGCCTGCGTCACCTCGACGCTGGAGGTGGTCTTCGCGGCCAGTGCGCGACCGAGTTCGGCCACGCCGAGCGTGTGCAGGTCATTTTGAAAACTCGCGCTCATTCGATCACCTTCGGCACCAGGAACAGGCCGTCTTCGGCCGAGGGCGCGTTGGCCATGTTGCGTTCGCGATGGTCGGTTTCGGTAACGGCGTCGGGGCGCAGGCGCAACTCGACATTGCCGATCGCCGACAACGGCGTATGCAGCGGCTCGAGGCCGGACGTGTCGACCGCGCTCATCTGCTCGACGATCTTGAAGAAATCGTTCAACTGGGTCTGCATCGCAGACCCCTCGGCGGGCGACAGCTCCAGCCGCGCGAGATGCGCGATGCGGCTGACGTCTTCGGGGGACAAGGGCATGGGGAAATCCGGCTTGGGGCGTCGGGCAGGGCGCGCGTCGGGCGAGCGCCGCGGCCCTAAAAAGTTACGACCTGCATACACGATCAAGTGGTGCGCATGGGGTATTATCCTCGGTTAATTCAAGGCTTCATGCACGACGTGTTTCGCAACGCGATGCACGGCTTGCGAAGCCTTCGAACCCACCCAATTCATGCGCCTTGCAGCGCTCCAGCGTTCCATACCTCCAGGTTCGGCACCCGGCCCGGGCTCACGCCCACTGCCTCAGGTTCCGGAGTCATACCCACCCAGGTGGCCTGACGTAAGCCCCGCGAAGACCGCCGCAAGACGCCGACCCGTATCCGCCGCCTCCTGCCAATGTTCTCTTCCCTGCGCCGCTACTTCTCCACCGATCTCGCGATCGACCTCGGAACCGCCAACACGCTGATCTACGTCCGGGGCAAGGGCATCGTCCTCGACGAACCCTCGGTCGTCTCGATCCGCCACGAAGGCGGCCCGCACGGCAAGAAGATCATCCAGGCCGTGGGCAAGGAAGCCAAGGCGATGCTCGGCAAGGTGCCGGGCAACATCGAGGCCATCCGCCCGATGAAGGACGGCGTGATCGCCGACTTCGTGGTCACCGAGCAGATGATCAAGCAGTTCATCAAG